>Ga0105240_10013486_pt1 | contig 11225 bp, 10 predicted proteins | sample KBSC54metaG_FD_80426 | JGI IMG/M metagenome (GOLD analysis project Ga0105240, IMG submission 80426) | Corn rhizosphere microbial communities from Kellogg Biological Station, Michigan, USA - KBS C5-4 metaG | ecosystem: Host-associated > Plants > Roots > Rhizosphere > Soil | place: Michigan, USA...
AGCGACGCAGATGCCACACCGGCCAGAAGGCGATCACGGAGCCGAACAGCCACAGGCTGGCGCCCGCGAGTCTAAATGCAGTTGAATGCGACACTGGTATTGAGCCCGGTGCCCAACGAAGTGTCACCCAGAAAAACAACGGCATCCATAACGTCGCGACGTAAGCGGCGACTCGTGGTCCTGCACCGGACAGCGATCGTCTCGCACGCCCGCGCATGAGGAACGTCACGGCGACCATCGCCTCGTACAGCATCGGTGGCAGCAGCAACAGCCCGAACCGCCCCGCAGTCAGTGGGAAGAGCATCGCGAATGCTCCGAAGCTCGCCGCGCCAACCCAGTCGGACACGCCCCGCGTCGACCTAAGGCCGGCGACAAATGTCGAGTTTGTGGACATCGTCGTGTTCACGGCCGTCTCCGTGCCTTACTGAACCAGAGAGATCGCGCCGGTGATCGGCGTTGGGTTCGCGCTGAAACCACCACTGGATGACATCGACGAGAAGTATCCGAAGATCTGCGTCGTGGTCGCTCCTCCGCTAAACCCTGTGATCGCGAACACCGCTACGTACTTGACGCGCACTGTCAGATTCGATCCGGATAGTCCGTTGTTCTGATCCCAGACCGCGAGCTTGACCTTAGGCTGGCCCACGCAGGTGAAGTCCTGCGACCCCTGTTTCGTCGTGCCGCCGTTCGCGTCGCAGAATGACTTGAGAGCGTTCGCCGTCTGTCCGCCGCCGTTTCCCGGATCGCCGTTCAGGATTGTGCCCGGCCCAATGGGCAGATTCGAGCAGCCGGTGATCGCATTTTTGTACGCGTTATTACCGTTCCATGGATCATTGACCTGTACCTGGGCGATGTTGCCGTTCGTGAGCGTGTTCTGATTGCCTTGCAGCAGCGTGACGGGACTGTTTGTGGTCGTGAGCGTCTGGATGTCCTGCGCCGTCAGGTCATAGGTGATTGGCTTGCTCCCGGCGGGTGGGTACAGAGCATCGAGCAGAGTCTGATAACTCACAGCCCACGGCCGCAGGCACTCGGTGCTGCCCACGAAGCCTAACGCAGCGACGGCTCGCGCTTGAACGACCTTCGTCGTCACGCCGAACACGCGCGCCAAGGTATACCCAGCCGTGTAACTTGCCGTCGTTCGCACGGCGTTGAGTGCCGGATCGGTCCAAGACGCCAGCGGCGTGAACGTGTTCGTGGTAAAGTCCCACGAGCCACCTTCCACGTTGCCGGCAGCCATTGTTGGCGTCTGACGCTCTACGGTGTTCAACGGCGCATACGTGAGCGCCGCGGTGGGAGCGTTAGTCGGCCGCTTGTCCTTTACCTCCACAATGCCCGCAACCGCAGTTGCGTCGGCGGTCGTTTGCAGTTGGGCGCGCATTACGTAGAGGCGCGACAGATCGATCGCGGCTCCGGCGAATCCGATGATGACGGTCATCAAGATCGCAACGAGGACTATGGTCGCCCCGCGTCTGCTTGTCTGATCCATCATGCCGCCCTCCGAAGGTTCTTGTTCAATGCGCGATGTTCGCAAACATCGCGGCGATCTTGATCATGGCTGGACCGAGCAACACAACGAAGATGGCCGGAAAAATGAACGCCGCCAGCGGGATCGTCATTTTGAGAGGCGCAGTAGCCGCGCGCTTTTCCGCCAGCTGTTTTCGCTTCCGGCGAAGGGCCTCAGCGTACACCCTTAGAACCGTCGCGATCGACGTTCCCCATCGTTCACTCTGGATCATGTTGGCCGATAAGCCGCGAAGGTCTTCGACGCCCGTTCGCTCCCACAGGCCGTGTAGAGCTTGCTCACGGGGCACGCCCGCGTTGACACGCCGATGGACGATGAGCAGTTCGTTCGAAAGATCGGTGTGAAGCAACTGCATCTCTTTCGCAACACGAACAATAGCTGCATCCAAGCTCACCCCCGCCTCGACGCAGACGACGAGCAGATCGAGGGAATCCGGGATGGCCCGACGCAGCTTCTCTTTTCTGATTGATGCCTTTCGATCCACGAACGCCCGTGGTAAGATCGCCCCGATGAGTATCGCCAGGGCCGTGCTGCCGAAGAACAGCAACGCGTTGTGCCGTGGCACAAAGAACAGAGCAACGGCCGGCAAGCCAACCAAGCACGCCAAACGCACCACGACGAAGATCACCGGTGCAGCCGCGTGGTCATATCCCGCGTGCACCAGCTTATCTGCGCGATCCTTCTTCGATCGCCAGGATTCCGGAGCGCGTTCGAGAAGCCACGCTGCCACTCGGCCGCCGAACGATGGCTGCGAGTCCTTGAGCAGGAGCCCCGAACTCCCTGACGAACCACCCGCTCGCTCGAGGAGGGACCGGCGCTCGCGGTCGCGAACAACAGCGAAGGCAGCCGTGCCGACGGCGACGACGAGGAGCACGATGAGCGCGATTAGTGGAAGCGGCATCCCAGGATCCTAAATATCGATGTTGCCAAGATTGCGGAGCACGATGTAGCCGAAGATCATGGACATGACGGCGTACGCTACGAGCACTCGGCCGAACGACGTGGTCCAGAGCGGCGACAGATAGTCCGGATTGAGAAAGACCACGGCCAGAAACAGCAGCAGCGGCAGCAGCGCCAACACGATCGCGGAGAGCCTGGGCTCGGCGGTCAACGTCTCGATGTGACCGCGGAGGCCGACGCGTTCTCGCATCAGCACTGCCAGGGTGCCGAGGACTTCGGCCAGGTTTCCGCCGGTTTCGCGCTGCAGCAGCAGCGCCGTGACGAACATCTTGCAGTCGAGTGTATCCATGCGCTCCTGCAACCCGATGAGCGCGTTTCGCATCTCCATGCCCAAGCGCTGCTCGTCATATACGCGGATGAATTCCGGGCCTAACGGGGCCGGCATCTCATCGCCGGCGAATTTGATCGCCGCCTGGAGCGAATAGCCGGATTTCATCGCATTGACGAGCATATCGATCGCTTCGGGCAGTTGCGCCTGAAATGCCTTAAGACGCGTCACCTGCTTGCGTTTGATGACGAAGTATGGAACGGAGCCGAGGAGTACGGCGAAGAGCGGCATGGCCAGGACACCGAAGCGGCGGCCCAAAAGGAGCCCCACGCCGCCGCAGAATGCGCTCAGCAGTATGAATTCGCCGACGCTCATCCGTGCGCCCGCACGCTCCAACTGCTGGGACAAGGCGGCCGTTAGGCCTTTGCCGGCGAGCAAGCGGTCGAACGCCGCAATGTCGCTCGCCTTATCGTCCTTGAGAATGGTCGCCGAGGCGCCACCGACCGCCGCTGGCGCCAAGCGGTCGCGCAGGGCGTCCGCCGCCGCCAAGCGGCGTCGGTTCACCAACACGTACGTCGCCACGATCAAGAGCATGGTGCCGGCGAACACCGCCAGCAGTACGAGGGCCATCATCGATCAGCGCTCCGCGAACAGGTGCGGCGGAAGGTCGACACCGGCTATTTGCAGGCGCTCCACAAACTGCGGGCGCACGCCGGTCGCTTCGTATTGGCCTACAACTTTGCCTTCTGACGAAATGCCACGGCGTCGGAAGCGATAGATCTCCTGCATAGTGATGACCTCGCCTTCCATGCTCGTCACCTCGGTCACGCTCGTCACGCGCCGCGTTCCGTCCGTAAGACGCGAAACCTGAATGACGAGATCGAGCGCCGAGGAGATCTGCTCTCGCATTGCCCGGTTAGGCAGATTCGTGCCCGCGAACAAGATCATCGTCTCGAGGCGCGCAAGCGCGTCACGGGGCGTGTTGGCGTGGATCGTTGTCAATGAGCCCTCGTGACCCGTGTTCATCGCCTGCAACATGTCCAGCGCCTCGGCAGACCGAACCTCACCGACGATAATGCGATCGGGACGCATACGGAGCGCGTTCTTGACCAGGTCGCGCGCCAGTACCTCCCCCTTGCCCTCCGAGTTAGGCGGGCGGGTTTCCAAGCGCACGACGTGTTCCTGCTGAAGCCGGAGTTCGGCCGCGTCTTCGATGGTGATCACGCGCTCGGCACTGGGAATGAACGAGCTGAGCGCGTTGAGCAGCGTCGTCTTCCCGGCGCCGGTACCGCCCGAGATCAAAATGTTGAGCCGCGCACGCACGCAGCCCGCCATCAGGTTCACCATGTCTTCGGTCAGCGAGCCGTACTCGACCAGTTTCTGTACGGTGATTTCTGCGCCGAACCGACGGATCGACAACACCGGCCCATCGATAGCCAGCGGCGGGATGATCGCGTTGACGCGAGAACCGTCGGGCAACCGCGCGTCGACCATTGGCGACGACTCGTCGACGCGCCGCCCAACACGGCTTACGATGCGATCGATGATCGCCAACAAGTGCGCATCATCGCGGAACGATGTGAGGGCCCGCGACAGTCGACCTTGCTTTTCGACGTAAATTTCCTTGGGCCCGTTCACCAGAATGTCGGTCACCGTCCGGTCGCGGAATAACGGCTCGATCGGGCCAAGACCGATCACCTCGTATACGATCTGGTCGACCACTTCCTCCCGTTCGGCGTGGCTCAAAGGCGTCGATTCGCCGCGCAGCAATTCGCTCACCGCTTGGCGAATCTGTTGCACGATCACACTCTCGTCCGAGATGCGCTCCAGGGCCTCCAAGTCCAGGCGCTCGATCAGTCGCCGGTGCAATTCGAGCTTGAGCTGCTCGACGGGAGTCAGCGCCGGCGCATCGCCGCGGGAGGAACTGAACATTCCCGACGACGCACCGTCGGGCGGCGCTTCGACCTCAGGAGCCGGCGTCGCCTTGCCATTTTCGTTAGGCGTAGGGCGAATCGTCGTAATGCCAGGCGCCGCCCGGCCAAGCAACCTGTCGCGAAGTGAGCCCGCCATCATTTGCTCCCACGGCCGAAGAGTTTACCGAGGCGTAACCCGCGACGACCGTTACCTTTTTGCGTCGGGCCGCCATTCACGCGGCCGGCCAAACCATCGTACGCGTATGCGAGATGCGAGGACGCATCGAGCTCGCGCACCGGCACTCCTTTCATGAGGGCCGCCGATGAGGTTCGATAGTCGTTGGGGATCTTGAAGAAAATATCGCGACCCAATACCGAGGCTGCGTCGCCTGTCGAGACGGCATCCGATGATTGGAAGCGGTTCACCACCACGTGCAGCTTCTCATCGGCATATCCCAATCGCTGGCATAGACCCAGCGTCCGCTGCGTGGCACGCAGCGCGGGTACGTTGAGCTGCGTCACCAGCACAATCCGGTCGGCCGCGTCGAGTGCGGCCAACGTCCGATCGCTCATCGCATGTTCGCAGTCGACAACGGTGAAGGCATGGTAATGACGGAGCTGCTCCAACAGGGTTGAGACAGCCGTCGCATCCATCGTTTCGATGCTTTCCGGGTTTTCCGACGAGGGCAGCACCCACACCCCGCTCGTGCCCGACGCGGGCGTCAGCAACGATCGCAATAGCTCCCCGTCGAGGCGATCGATCTTGCCTAACACATCGCTGATGTCGTAAGCCGGCTTGAGATCGAGCATGGCACGCAAGTCGCCGCCGCCTGGCATCAAGTCCATGAGCGCGACGTGTCCCTCCGGATGCGCCTTCGCCAACGCGAACGCCAGATTCACCGCGACGCTCGTCGTCCCGACGCCGCCCTTGGCACTGTAGACGGCGATCGTGCTCCCAGCTTTCGCATCGGAATGCACGCGGCGCATCAACCGGTCGACCGCGGCCGCCAGATCTTTCGGGTCGGGAGGGTAAACAAGGAACTCGCTGATCCCCGAACGCATGGCGCGGAGGATGAGTTCCGGATCCGACTGCGCGGCCGTACCGATCACGCACGCTCCGCGACGCCTCGTCTCGCGGTCTAGAGCAGCTAGGTCCACTTGACTCATTCCGTGAAGCGGCACCACGATGAGATCAAAGTGCTCGGTACGAAGCCGGGATACCGCATCGGATAGGCTCAGTGCCGATTGCGCCGGCGCGAAACCGAAGCGGCCCAAGACGCCGTTAGCGACGTCTTGCGGTCCTGCCGCACCAGATACAATGAGCGCGCTGCGAGGCATTCGTCGTTCCCCCTACGGCTTGGGCATCGCCGGAAGCCGCGGCTGGATGGCGCGGCGGGCCGGCAGAACGGTGTCGGGCGCGAAGTGCATCAGGTCTTGTGGCCGCGGGTGCATTGGGTCGGTCACGACTGGAGTGACCACCACGAGAAGCTCTGTCTGGTCACGCTGCCAGCTGCTGCTTGAAAAGAGAGCGCCGAGAACGGGAATGTCTTTGAGGAACGGAAGACCATCCTTCGTCTTGGTCCGCTCGTCATCGAACAACCCCGAGATGATCAAACTCTGGTCGCGCCTGACTTCGACCGTCGTTTCCACGTACCGGGTGCGCAGCGCCGGAATCTTGAACCCCGAAATCTCGATTGCGTTGGTGAAATCCAGGCTCGACACCTCGGGACGGATACGCAGTCTGATGAGACTGTCGCTCACAACTTCAGCAGCGAAGTTGAGGCGAATTCCAAATTCTCTCCAAACGATGGTGACCGTGGGAGCGCCGCCGGCTGCCGTATTCTGCACGACCGGCACCGGGATCTCACCGCCTTCCAGGAAGCTGGCCGAATCTTTGTTCGATGTCATGACGCTGGGTTCAGCGAGAATCCGCGCATCTCCATTCGTTTCATCGGCCTCGAGGAGACCGAGCAGGGTGCTGGTGCCGAAATCGCTGAGAACTGTTCCGAAACCCACTCCGGTCGCAGGCAAGAGAATGTTCCCGCTCCCGTCGAAGGCGTTATCGGTATTGAACCGAGAGGTACCCACTCGATTGTTCTTGTCGCGGTAGAGCCCAGAAAAGCCTAACGTGCGAAGGAAGTTCCGTCGCACTTCGGCGAACTTGACCGCGAGCACGACCTGCTTCTCATCCGCCGCCGAGTGTACGGAGATGCGGTAGTGCTGGAGCGGGGCATCCGCTTGCCACAGGATTACGTCGGTGACACCCGGTCCGTGACCGTTGATCACGACGTCCCGCGTGCCGATCACGACCACGTCGGCCACATCCGGGTTGGCTACGGACGCCTGGGTAATCGTAGATGATGTGGTAATTGGATACGACCTGCCTAACGGGAGATCGACGTTCATGATCGCCGTGTCCGCCGCGTTCGCCACCATCTGTTGGGCGGCTAGCGGCACGCCCACGAAGAGAGCCGCGCACACTACGCTCAGCACCACAGTGCCACGGGCCAGTCTCTGACCGCTCAACGTCCGATCCTCCGCTGAAAGTTCATGTCGATCGCGCCGAGTAACGCAGCCGCGCGGTCCGTTAGTGCTGCACGCTGTCCTTCTGATCGAACTTCTGCTGCGTGAGTTTGTCGCCGCGATACACACGCACTACGATCGAATCCGGTCTTGGCGGCGGATCTGCCGCCATGCGGACCGGAGGAGCCACCGGCTCTGGCCGCGGGCGCGCGCGAGTGCGCTTGGGCGGATCTTGCTCTGCCACGCGCACGGGGCCGGCTGTACGAAGCTGCGCGAGGACATCTGCCGCAGTTGCGCCCGGAGTCTTGATGGAATCCGGATCCCCGAAGCCACGGAGCACGAGTTGGATGGTTCCCTCGTTCATGGCGACTGCGAGCTGCTCCGCCTGCTGCGGTGTGACCTCCAGTGTCGCGGTCGTCGCTTGGATTGGCTTGCCATCGTCGCCGCGCTCGACCTGTGTACCAACCGAGAGCACGCGCATGTTGCTCATGAACATCTTCGCTTCTTCCTTCGTGTTCATTTGCGTGTTGGACTTGAGGGTGACCAGCACGTCGACGCGATTGTTAGGCTGGATCAAACCGCTCAATCCGGCGACGTCGTTGATCTTGACGGCCATTGCACGCATACCGGGCGCAATCTTTACCTCGAGGCCCGGTCCCGTGCCCGCCGGCGCCAAACGGCCTGGGACTACCGCCTCGCCCTTGAAGACGGGAATGCGAACCACGCGCCCCACCACCGAGTCGATATTCGTGAATGCACTCTCGGGCGCCGTACCCGTGGGCCATTGCGCCACGGAAAGGGCGAGGCGATCGAGCTTTTCGCCTTCGGGAACGTCGCGCGCGGCAATGACCACGGATTGCATAGGCACTTGGCTCGCCGCTTTTGCCTGCTGCAGATACCGGTACACGCCGTAGGTCGCGATGAGTCCCGTTAGGATCGCCGCGTAAAAGACCGTTGTATAACGTCGCTCCGCCATGTGTCCGCCAGTGTCTCGCGACTACGGGTTGTGAGGAAACGTCTGTGACCGTGATTCGACTCGAGCGCGGCTAAGGCGCGCCTTCCCAGCGAAACGTCGCAGACGGCGAGAACGTGATCGTTCCGAGGCCGACCACATTCGCTAACGGTGTGATCGGTGTGAACGGATAGCTCGTGATCTGCACGGTGATCGCCTGCAAGTTAGGCGGCGCCCCCGTGAACGTTTCGCTGACTGTCGGTGCGCCGGCGTTGCCGCCGAAGGCGAGCACGTAATTCGTGACCGCCGTGCTGACAGCGGACTTGGAGCCTGCGGTCGTCGGATCCGGGCTGATCTGCACCGATGCGAGACGCGCTCCCTCTCGAACTGCCGCGGTCAGGTTATTCATCGTGTAGAGGGCACGCCCGAAGTCGATGCTGGCGAAAACCACGAGCAGAATGATCGGCAGCACGATGGCAAATTCAACCATCGCTGCGGCGTTGCTCGATCGAAAACTCCTGGTTCGTTGCATTGCCGTGCCCTCTGCCTAACGAATGAGTGGAACCCATGCCGCCACACCCAAGCCCAACGCCATCGCGACGCCGTATGGCAACGTGACCGCTGGAGGCTGACCCCCCGCGCGTTCTTCCGCAGCTGTCGTATTCGTGCTGCCCGCATTCTTGCGCAACCGCTTCCTCACCACCAGCCATCCGATTGCTAGTACGCCGCCTAACAGCGCCGTGAGGAGTGCCGCGCTCAGCGCGCCGCGCGGTCCAAGCCACACCGCGGCTGCAGCGAAGAACTTCACGTCACCGGCGCCCATCATCCCGAACCACCACCAGGGCAGCCAAAGCGCCAATCCGACGCCCAAGCCTTCGACGGCGGCCACGCCGCCCCGCGCGGCGCCCAGGCTCATGACCGCGAACACAACGCCTAGCGAGATCGTCGCGAGCACCAACGTATTCGGTATCCGACGGTGGCGAACATCCGACGCGATGGCCCAAACCAAAAGCAGGGTGAACGCACCGCCGAAACCGGCTGCCGCCCACGAGTGCACGAACATGTGAAGAGTCCTGCCTAACGTCCGACATCCCGATCGCATGCGACATCGAGCATCGCATGCGATCGGAAGCGGTCGGCTCAGCCGGCGCCGCCCGGCAGGTTCGTCGCGATGTTCCCGAAGATCGTGTTCGCGTTGTTGCCGATTGCGGTGACAGCGATGATGCAGACGATCGCGATGAGCGAGAGCATAAGCGCATACTCGACCATCGTTGCCGCGTCGTCATTTTTGACGAAGTGGCGGACCAGAGTGGTGATGCGTGCCATTTCTTCCTCCACGGAAGGGTTGGGGTGGTGCATGAGACATCCAGGGGAGCGGCGGCAGGAAAGGACCGGCCTTCCAGCCCGATCAGTCCCGACTTGCAGCGACCGGCAGAATCGCCGGCTCGTTGCGGGCGACGGGTTGTGCAAGAGTTGGTCGCACCATGACGGTTACTTCCGACACCTAGTTTTCGCGATCAGCCAAGGTGTCGTCAGGCGAGACACCGAGGGCAGCCAGGGTGCCTAACGACTAGTAGTCGGCGCGTGCTTATAACTCTCTGACTGACTTGATGTTGATATCTGAAAGCGGTCGCGAAACATATGTCGCGAAACGCCACGCGCGGCGCATGCGATGTCCGGGCAAACATCCGTAACTGCAGAGCTCGTATGAGTTCGCTGGCCGTCAAATGTCGATGTCCCCATGCAACACCCTGTACCCGCAACTGCCACATGTTACGGCAAGGTCAACAGCGTCACGCTAGCGATGCACGGCGGGAGCAGCTGCGCGGAGCCAGTCCTCTCGCGCCCAGAGTCCAGCGGCGAGGGGCACGCCTGGCCCGGCCGGGACGCTGTCAAGCCGGATCCATCCGGCGGCCGTATCCAGCACGGCCGCGACTGGAACGCGCAACGGCACGATCGCCAGATCGGCCTCGCGCCATGGGCCTAACGGGATAGCACCCTGATCCGCGAAGCGATATGCCTCTGGTGCAGCAACGGAATCGGGAAAGATGGTCCGCCCATCGATCGACATGCTGTACGCGGGCAGCCGCCAGGTGAGATACGACCCATAATCGAAATTCGTGAGCAGCCGCGGCCTGGCATCATGCGTTAGGAGCACGTGGTCATCCAGCCACTGCGCGAGAGGCTCGACACTGGCTCTGGGTACCGGAACGATTCCCGTACCTAGGCGCGCGTCGAGACGACCAAAATTCAACGTCAGCGCGATAGGAAGCGCCGCGAATATCGACAACAAGAGGCGCCGATGACCTTTCGTCCGTGGCCTGGGCATACGCTCGAGCACGAGCGCCAGCATTGGCAGGGTTGCAAACCACCACACCACGATGGCCCGTAGCGCCATCGCGAACCCGACTAACCCTATGAGCCAGATTGCGCCAAAGACCAGACGTTGACGCCGCGTTAGGTTCGTGTCCCCGAGCGCCCACGGCGTGACTGCCAGGACGCCGGCGATGAAGAGCCAAAGCGGATATTTCGACGCGAAGCGGAATCCGGGCGTGAATTCGTTAATCGTGGATGGGTAGTCGAAGAGTGGATTGTGCCCAAAGTTCAAGGCGAACACCCTCGGCCATACGAGGCCGTACGGCGTGATCATCCAGCCGACGATAAGAGCAGCCGCCACCAAAGTGGCTCGCCGAGTCGGAAACGGTGTTCGTGACAACGCGATCGCGAATGGCAGCCCAGTCAACAGAAACAGGAGATGCGTGTTCGCCGACACGATACCGACAACGCACAGTGCCGCTGCCCAGCGGATTGGACGTGGACTATCCAGGACACGCAGGCCGCACCCCCACGACAGCAGCACGAGCGACACGAGAAGCGCCTGCGGCCGCAGCAACCCGGCGACGACCGTGGACGTCACAACTGTCATAAAAATTAGAAGCAGCGCTGTCCATGACTTCCAGCGATATAGCGATGCAAGCCACAGCAGCGCGACGCCCGTCGCGACTTGCGTTAGGCCATGCACCGTCCGCAATGCAGCAGCTCCCTCGTGCACGTAGAGCAAATGGTACACGACTTCGGGCAACCAGG
>Ga0105240_10013487_pt1 | contig 11224 bp, 9 predicted proteins | sample KBSC54metaG_FD_80426 | JGI IMG/M metagenome (GOLD analysis project Ga0105240, IMG submission 80426) | Corn rhizosphere microbial communities from Kellogg Biological Station, Michigan, USA - KBS C5-4 metaG | ecosystem: Host-associated > Plants > Roots > Rhizosphere > Soil | place: Michigan, USA...
CGCCGAAGAAAAGGACAACATACACGACGGATACAATGGCAACGCTGAGGGCGAGGTCGGGAGCGAACCACGCGGCCAGACGAGACTTGCGGCGCGCGCCTTCGCGGCGCTTTGCCGAACTGACGAACGATGGCGCGCCCGCCGCGACTGTGTCGAAGAAGTGCAAATGCGGGCTCTATTGCTGGGTCGCGCCGATGCTCGAAAGGTCGGCCGTGATGCTCGAATAAAGACTTGCGATGCCCTGCGACAGCGTGTTCACGGTGGTAATGAGCGCGAGCCCCACAGCGGCGACAATCAGCGCGTATTCCACAAGATCTTGCCCCTGTTCGTCGCGCAGAAAATCGATAATCGTTTGTTTCATAATTCTGTTGTCTCCGTTATCGGGATGCGACGGGGCTTCCCGGGTTATTCGTTTTCTTCTCGTCAGCGGGCGGAACCGAACTCACGCCCCAAAATCGATACCATGCCGAAGCGACTTTCTCCCAGCGGCTTTCTGACGGCGCGCGTGCGGGAAGTTGTGCGGGGCGGTCTTGCAAATCTCCCAAAAGCCGCAGATTGTTCAGGGCTGCGGGATGCGTCCGATTGTATCCCAAAGCGACCGCAATTTCCTTTTCCGCTTCGGCGTATTTGCCGGCCTCAATGAACGCGACGGCCATGTTGTTGTGAGCGGTCGCCGGGTCCGCTACGGATTGCATGCGCGCTTCGGCTTCTTTACTGGAATTATCGGAGTTCCCAACCAGAGCCAGCGCGAGATTGTTTTCCGCGATTACGGAATGCGGATGCAGTCTGAGTGCGGCGCGAAATTCCGCGGCGGCCTCATCGTTCTTGCCCTGCCGAAGCAGGCAGTAGCCTAGATTGTTGTGAAATTCATCGCGCGCCGGATCGAGCGCAAGCGCCTTTCGATGCGCTGTCTCCCCGCCCTTCCAGTCTTCGAGATCGTCGCGAAGCATTCCGAGCCACGCCCAAACAGCGGGTCCGGCGGAGGCCCGCGATGCGGAGTAGTTCGCGATGATGTCGGCGGCTTCCGGCGTTCTTGAAGCCTCGCGCAAAGCCTTCGCGAGGGCGATGTGCGCTTCATCCGAATCGGGAGCGCGCTCACAAGCAAGGCGGCAGTGTTCGATCGCAACTTCGGTGAATCCGAGTTTTTGGTAGCGGTCGGCAAGTGCAAGACGCGCGGTCAGGTTCTTTGCGTCGCGGTCTAGTTCGGCGCGCAACATGCGCAGCGTGTAATCTCCGTCGCCCGCTTCCACGGCATTGATGATTTGTTTATTGATGTTGGCGTGCAGAGCGCTCGGAGTTCCCTGGGGAGTATTGACCACAATCATTTGTTTGTGGGCGCAGGATGAAAGCAGCGCCGCGACACACAAACCGGCGGACAAGACCCTTAGCACTCGATGAACTCCAATTGATCGCCCTTCTGTGTACCCGAAGCTTCGATTACCCCAATCGGCAACTCAATCACGGAATGCGCCGGCAGGCAGAACGACAGACGCCATGCGCCCAGTTGACGCACCGCCTTGCGCACCCGTTTCTTTCGATCGATGTAAATCACGTCGATGGCGAATTTCATGAAGAAGGTATGAATCCCTTCGCAGGGGACAATCCAAAGTCCGTGCCCAGGCAGGAGTTCCGTATGCTTGAGGAGCCCCCGATTCCGTTTGGCGCCAGTGTCGGCGACATCGATTTCGTCACCGAGCACGGTGCCCCGCGTCGTATTGCTTACGCGAAATTTCAAGAACCCTTTTATAACACGCCGAGAGCTGGAAATGTCGGAAAAAATACAGTTGGAACTATTTTGGTTGTATAATTCAAATCGCTGTTGACCCCTCTTTCCGTTCAGGAGTGCCGCTGGTGAAATTTCCGTCCGCCGCCCGTACGCTGGCTTCCATTTTTGTGTCGCTCGGCGTGTTCGCTACAGGGCTTCACGCCCAAAACCAGGCGGCGACTTTCGGCAAGGTCATTACGCTCGGCGGCACGCCTTCTGACGTCGTGCTCGACGAAAGCCGAAACCTTCTCTATCTCGTCAATACGGCGGCAAACCGGGTTGACCTCTACAGCACTGCGACCAACAGCGTAATCAGCAGCATCACCGTGGGCACAGGGCCACTTTCGGCCGCGATGTCTCCCGATAAGGCGTGGCTCTATGTCGCGAATGGCGGCGGGCTGAACGTCAGTGTGATCGATCTGAATGGAAAGTATGTTGTCTCGACGATCGCCGTGCCGGCTACTCCGCAGGGCGTAGAGGTCGGCTTTGACGGCACGGTTTTGATCAGCACCCTGGGCACCACGGGTGGGGCGAATACCTTACTGGTTTACGATCCCGCTCAGTTGGGCGTTAGCCAGTTGACGTCTGTGGTGACGCCGCCTCCGCCTTCCACGCCCACGGTGCTGCCGCCGCAAACACTCGCGCGGCCGGACACCACATTCTTCAGCAAACTGATTCGCACGCCCAACGCGCAGTACATCGTCGGGCTGACAAACCCAAGCGCGACGACGACATATCTGTTCGTCTATGAAGTCGCCTCTCACACCATTCTGCGAAGCCGTACCGTTACCGGGCAATCCACCGTTCTTTCCATCTCGCCCGATGGCTCGAAGTTCATGGCGGGTTTCACGCTCTACGATCTCGCGACCCTTTCGATTTTGGCTCAGATGAACAACGCCAACGCGCCATTCTCGTTCAGCGCGGTCTTTAGCACACGCCAGAATGTTGGCGGCAGCGTCTTTACGCCGGATGGCAAGTCTGTGCTGGGCGCATTCAACGTGGCGGCGTTTTCAAATCCTCCTGCTGCCTCAAACTCCTCCACGCTGTTGGTCGCAGACTCGACGAACCTCGGAATTGGCCTTGGAATCCGCCTGCCGGAGAGCATTGTCGCGAAGATGGTGATGACATCCGACGGGGCGAATGCCTGGAGCCTTTCCGCTTCCGGGCTCATCTATCTTCCCTGGTCGACCCTCCATAATTTTCCGATTCTGACGCCTTCCAGCACGCAGGTATTTCTAACGCGGAATCCGTGCAACCCCGGCCTGGCCCAAGCGACTTTGCAGATGGGTAACACGGGCGCCGGCAAACTGACATTCGCCGTGAACACCATTTCGGCCGCGCTGACGACCTCGGTTTCCACCGGTGTCGCGCCTTCCACCATCACGTTCACCATGGAACCGGGGCGGCTCAACGTGTTGCGGCAGGCCGGGACGAATTTGGTGACCGGGGCGGTAACGCTTCAGGGACAGTCGCTCGACGTCACGTTTGCTTCGCCCGAGGCGATCAATCTTCCGCCTGTGGTTCGGGTCTACATGAACTTCCGGAATTCCGATCAGCGCGGCGTGATTTTCCCCGTCCCGGTGACCCCGAACAATTCGCCGGCCGCAAACCAGATTCAGACGAATACAGGGCTGATCGCGGGCGACCAGGGGATTGAGGACATCGTTCTCGATCAGCCGCGCAACCGGATATACCTCACGAACGCGGGTTACAACCGCGTAGAAGTTTTCGACACCATAAACCAGCTGTTTCTGCAGCCGATCGCGGTGGGTCAACTGCCCCATCAGATGGCGTTGGGTACCGACGGCAACACGCTCTACGTAGCGAGCAACGGTGGCGAGTTGATCGATATCGTGGATCTCACGATCGGCAAAGATGTAGGGCATATCAATTTTCCACCGCTTCCCAGGCAGGCAGGCGGAGCCACCGCCGCGCTCGCTTACCCGCAGGCGATGGCGCTGGGGAATGCGGGTCTGCAGTTTGTGATGGCGACCAGCGCCACGGTAGCAACGCAGTGGAAGGTAGTGGGCGGGAATGCGATTCCCCGACCGGCTGACGTGATCACCAAACCCACCGCCACCTCCGCCACCAACACGTTCACCGCGCCCGTGACGATGCTGGCCTCGCCGGACAATACGCGAATTCTCACGCTCGGCGCGAATGGTTCCGCGTTCTTGTACGATGCCAATGCCGATGCCTATATCGCCGCCGCATCGCTGTTTCCAGGAACGATACAAAGCTTCTTTGGGCCGCTCTCGGCGGGTCCCGCGCAGAGCTGGTTTGCCTTGGGCGGGCTCTATACGAATCCCTCGCTGACAATCCTGGGAGGCGCGGCGACCCCTTCGGCTTCCACGGGGGCGCAACGAAATGTGGTGGCTACGGCCCCTTTCGATCAGAGCAACTTCGTTCGGCTGAGCACCCCGGTGCGAGCGAATATCGGAGCGGTTGCGACCACCGATGCGCGGCCAACGCTCGAACTGGTGAACATCGCAAATGCCTCTGCCAGATTGCTGGCCGTCGCTCCGGAAAATCCACGATTCACGCTGTTCGGGACGGCGCGCTTCAATATGCCGGCGCGCTCGATGGTCGTGGACAGCAATAACGTCGCGTACATCATTACGCTCTCTGGCCTAAGCGTTGTTCCTCTGACTCCGACCGGCGTTGCAACCCCGCAGATTGCTCCGACTAGCAGGGCTATCGTAAGCGCTGCTGATGGAAGCACGAACCTGAAGATCGGCGGAGTCGTTAGTATCAGCGGCACAAATTTGGCCTCGGCCGCAACGGCCAGTCAGTTACCCGCTCCCACGGTTTTGGGAGGCTCATGCGTGACGTTCAATGACGTGCCGCTCCTGATGCTGCAGACTACGCCGGGACAGATTCAGGCGCAGATTCCCGTGAACGTGACCGCCGGGACCAATGTGGTACAGGTTCGGTCGCTCGCTACCGGGCAGCAGAGTTCCACGGTTGTGGTGACTGTGCAGGTCCCGAGCGGAAGCGGAACGGCAAACAGCGGTTCTACCGGTGGCGTTCAGGGCCATGACAATCATAAGGTGATTACAAGATAGGCAGCGAGCCGCTGTTTTGTGGGGTGGGTTGGTAACCCGCCAGCCTTATTCCAGAGCCGCGATCAGGCCCGACTCGATGAAATCAAGCATCGCGCCGGGCGAATTTGTGCCATCCACCGGCAGACGCAATACTCCTAACGGCGTGAACTGCGCGTTCCGCGTGCTGCCGACCAGCGCCATCAGCTTCTGTGCATCCACACGTGTTTGATCGTGAAATTTTACATTGAGAACAGAGCTTCGCCGGTCGATCGCCTCAATGCCGATTCGCTCCGCCGCGGTCTTGATCGCCGAGTATTTCAGCAAGTATCGAATGTCGTCGGGAACCGGACCATATCTGTCCGCAAGTTCCTGCTCAATTCTCAGGCGCTCGTCAGCATCGGCCGCCTGAGCGATGCGCTTGTAAGCCCGCAGACGTTGGTTTTCATCCGTGATGTAGGTCGCCGGAATCCGCAGGTCGAGACCCAAATTGAGTGACGAGTGAATCTCCGGCGCCACTTCTTCCCCGCGCAACTCGCGCACGGTTTCTTCGAGCATTCGGATATACATATCGAAGCCGATCGCATTGATGTGCCCGTGCTGTTCGCCTCCGAGTAAATTCCCCGCGCCGCGAAGTTCCAGGTCGAGCGCCGCGATTTTGAAACCTGCGCCCAAATCGCTAAACTCTTTCAACGCCGCCAGACGTTTGCGCGCCACCTCGGTGAGTTCCGTGTCGGGCTCCACCAACAAATAACAATACGCGCGACGGTTCGAGCGCCCTACGCGTCCACGCAGTTGGTAGAGCTCGGAAAGGCCGAAGTGTTCGGCCTTCTCGATGACCATCGTGTTCGCGAGCGGAATATCAAGGCCGTTCTCCACGATAGTCGTCGAGACGAACACGTCGAACTCATGGCGCATGAACTGCAGCATGACTTTCTCTAGTTCCGCCTCGGGCATTTGGCCGTGCCCAACACCGACCTTGATGTTCGGAAACATTTCCTGAACCATGGCGGCGCGGTGCCAAATGGAATCAATGCGGTTGTGAACGAAATAGACCTGCCCGCCCCGGCCGAGTTCGAGTTCAATGGCGGGCTTGATCAGATCGGGCGCGAAAGGCGCCACAACGGTATGGATGGCAAGCCGGTCTTTCGGCGGCGTCTCGATTACCGACATGTCGCGCAGCCCCAAAAGCGACATGTGCAGTGTACGGGGAATCGGCGTCGCGCTCATGGCAACGGCATCCACGCTGCGGCAGATTTCCTTCAGCCGCTCTTTGTGTTTGACGCCGAACCGCTGCTCTTCGTCGATGATGACGAGCCCAAGATCCTTCCAGATAACATCCTTCGAGAAAATGCGGTGAGTGCCGACGACGAGGTCGACTTTGCCCTCTGCAATGTCTTCAATGACCGCCTTGATTTCCTTCGCGGAGCGAAAGCGGCTGAGCATTTCGATGCGCACAGGGAACTGCTGGAAGCGCTTCTTGAAAGAATTGAAGTGCTGAAAGCACAGGACGGTTGTGGGTGCGAGCACCGCAACCTGCTTACCGTCTCCCATCGCTTTAAAGGCCGCGCGCATCACGACTTCGGTCTTGCCGTAACCCACGTCCCCGCACAGCAGACGATCCATCGGCTGCTCGCTTTCCATATCGCGCTTGATGTCGGCAATGGCGGATTTCTGGTCGCGCGTCTCAGTGAATTCGAAGGCATCTTCGAATTCGCGCTGCCAGTTGCTGTCGGGCGAAAACGCGAAACCTTCCACGAGTTTGCGCTGGGCGTAGAGCTTCAGCAGCTCTTCAGCCATGTCGCGCATTTTCGCTTTTATGCGGGTCTTCGTTTTGGTCCACGTGGCGCCGCCCATGCGGTCGAGCGAGGGCCTCGCTTCGCCTTCGCCGCGGAATCGCTGCACAAGATCCATGCGCGCGAGCGGCACGTACAGCCGATTGCCGCCGGCGTATTCGACCAGCATGTAGTCGCCCTTGGCATCGCCCTGCGCGATCTCCCGAACCCCCAAATATTGCCCGACTCCGTGTTCCACGTGGACCACGTAGTCGCCGGGTTTGAGGTCGAACTGGTCGGCCGAGAATGTTCCCAGATGAGCGATGCCGCCGGGCTTTGCCACGCTCTCGGGGGATTCGAACAGGTCCTCAGACCCGAAGATTGTAAGGCCGGTTTCGGGGAAGGCTGTCCCGCGCGCGACATCTCCGCGAATCAGCGCCACAGCGTTGGAACTGGCTTGCGCTCGTTCGCGCAGATACTCCGGGGCGCGCTCGCCTGAGAGGTCCAGTTGGAACGGGACAGAATACTCGCTGAAGACATCGGCCAGGCGCTCAACCTCGCCCGTCGTGGGGGCGAAAAAAGCGAGCTTCGTGCCGGCCTCCAGCAGCGTCTTCGCTTCTTTGATGGCCACCTGCAAATTGCCGTGAAATGCCATCGATTGGCGCGTCGGGATGTGGAAGCTCGTGTGATCGGGCGAGCCGAGATCCAGTTGCATCACTTCGAGAACGCCCTGCTTCCCGGCTCGTGCGCGAAAATCATCCCAGGCTAACGCGCTCGCTTCGGGGGCTGCGTACTTTGCCCCCGGTGAGTTCTCAAGCCGCAACCAAAAACGCTCGGCCGCGGCCTTCGTCATTTCAGGTTCGTCGATAAGCACGAGCGGTCGTTCAAAGAAATCGAGGATGTTAGCCTCGCGACGGCGCACTGCGGCGGTCATCAGTTCCCAGCCGGCGAACGGCTCTCCACCCACAGGCAATTCCCGGCTGTGCATGCCGGATTCGCGAAGGTGCTCGGCCAGTTGTTCCAGAATCCGGCGCGACCTCTGAAACTCCGTGAGCGGCGCCAGCACACACTCGTTCAGCTTGTGGATGGAGCGCTGTGTCTCCGGATCGAACCGGCGGATGGACTCGATCTCGTCTCCGAAGAACTCGGCGCGAACGGGCTGTGACTGGTCAGGCGAGAAGACGTCGAGGATGCCTCCCCGGATGGAATACTGACCCACCATTTCGACGGGGTCGTGCCGCTCGTAGCCAATGCTCTCCAGATGCGTGGACAAGTCTTCGAGCGAAATCTCTTCTTTCACCTTGAGCGTCAGGGTGAGTTGCCGGTAATATTGCGGCGCTTCGGTTCGCGCCAGCGCCGCGGCGACAGGCAAGACTGCAATACGGTTCTTGCCATGCGCCAACCGGTCGAGCGCTTCAGCGCGAACCGCGAGAATCTCGGCGTGGGGCGACATGCCCTGCCCGGGCAGGACGTCGAGTGCCGGAAGTAGCAGTGGCGAGGTTCCGGCGTCCAGCAGGTCGCAGAAAGTTCGAAGCAAAGGGTAGAGCGCCTCGGCCTGTTTGTTCCCATCCGTGATGACGATCAGGGAGCGCTCGGTTTCGCGATAGAGCAGCGCGGCGTAGACGGCTTTGGCGGTGAGCGTGAGCCCGGAGAGCCGAAGCGTCCCCGCGCTCTCACGCGAGCGGACGCGTGAAGTCAGTTCCTGAAACCCAAGGTTGTGGGTCAGGCCGAAGAACAGGGCTTCGATACGGGGATTTCTCAATTGGATCAGGAGCGGAACTTGTTGCGGCACTCCGCCGAACAGAAATGATAAACGGTGCCCGCGACAATTTTCTTCATTGAGGTGTCTGCCGCGACATAGGTGCCGCAGACGGGATCCTGCAAAAGGAGAGTGGATGCGGAGTTTGAATTCGTGGGGGCGCGGGCAACCGGGCGGGCTTGCTGCGTTCCCTGCCAGAGCCTCTTCACATACTCGACCGCGGACCGGATCACGGAAACCGCGATGATGAAGACGAGCAGCCTGGCAAGGAACGCAAACACGGAGCTAAACTGCTATTTCTTCTTCGTGGCCGGGGGTGTTTTACCCTTCGGCGCATTGGGGTTTACAAAGGTCGTGCTAACGCTTCCGCCCAACATCGAAATCATTTCCTTGGCGGCAGGGGCATTAGCGCCGTCCGGCTTCAGTTCGAGGTACTTCTGAAGCGCTTCAATGGTCCCAGGAGGCGGCACGATCTTACCCGAGGCATCGGAAGTCGCCTTTCCCGCAAGAGCCACGCCGTATTGATATTGCGCATCGGCGTAATTCGGATCGAGTTCGATCGCTTTCTTGAAGGTGTCTGTGGCGGCATCGTTCTGACCGCTGTTCACCAGAAGAGCGCCCAGGTTGTAGTAGTATTTTCCGGCTCCGGGCGGGTCGAGTTGGGCGGCCTTCGCGAGGTTGGTTTTAGCGTCGTCGATCTTCTTGTCTTTGGCCAGCGCGAGCGCGTAGTTGTTGTAGAGGCCGGCGTCGTCGGGCGTGATTTCGATGGCGCTCTTGAAAGCGGCGAAAGCTTTTTCGTAAGTCGGTCCGGCTTCCGCGGGGGTCGCCTGGGCCTTGCCTACATAGGCGTCGGCGAGCGCACTCCAGACAGCGCCTTGTTTCGCGTCCATCACGGAAGCCTTCGTGAGGCTATCGATGGCGGCATCCCACTGCTTGGCTTCAAGCGCGTTCTTGCCGGCCGTGTAGGCGTCATTCAGTTCTTTGTTCTTGGCAAGTTGAGCTTCGCGAGCCTTGGCCGCTTTGTCGAAGGCTTCCTTCTGCTCCTTCGTCATGCCGCGTTCCTGCTCTTTGGATAACGTGCCGGTTTCCACGGCTTTTTGCAGGTCCTGAGCCTTGGCTGCGGATTCGTGAAGATCGAAGTTCAGCGTCTTGGGATCACCCAAACTCGTGCGAAAATTTTTGGCGGTATCTTTGACCACACCATCGACCACGACGCTGATGTCATAAGTGCCCAGCGGAAGGCCGAAGTGGCCGTAATCACCCTTTTTCTTGGACTTGACGGTGTAGTGGCCTTTAATATCGGTTCGGTCAAAGTTGATAACCGCGCCGACGACGGGCTGACCATCCGGCCCTTTCACAGTGCCCTGGACGCCAGAAACCTGGGCCAATGCGGGAAGCGAGAGCAACAAGAATGCAAATGCGGAAGTTGTTAGTGATTTTAAGCGGGAAGACATGTTCAGACTACCTCAACAGAGAAAGAGTAGGGGGCCAGAAGCACCAGCATACTACAACAGACGGCGGCCAACCCCCTGAGGCTACAGCCACTGAGCGGTGTGAACACAATTTCATGCAGCCGGGTCGGTCGCGTCAGACCATAGAAACGCCCCGGAAATCGCTGATACATTCAACATCGTGCGAAAGGGCCCTACCTTCAATGTAAACCCAAACCTTCGGTGTCGTATCCGCATGTGAATTCCTTTGTGCCGGTGCGAGAAGTGCAATCCACTCAAAGCGCAGGGACAACTGGTGATCAGTGCCGGGACGCCGCCGCCTTTTCAATCGGGTACGATTGTTACCAGCGGGACGGTGACGGTGGCGAGCGGGAGTTGCGTGGCGTATACGGCGACCCAGCAGATTAAGCTGGAGCCGGGTTTCACGGCGGTTGCTGGGAGCACGTTTCATGCCGAGATCGGCTCATTGCTGACGGTAGCGACAACAACGCTGGGGGCGGCAACCGTGGGAGTTTCTTATACGGCGACTCTGAGCGCATCGGGCGGGACCGTGACGGGAGGAGGAGGCTACACGTGGACCGCGACGCGGCTGCCCAAGGAATCGTATTGACATCGAACGGCACGTTATCGGGGACGCCGCAAGGGGGTAACCTCCTTGGGAAGATCGCCCCGAACAGTAACAGCTTCGTGCATTACCTGCTAAATTTTGCGCCTGATCTTGGCAGTGTGAAGCACAGCAAACGCGCGTATGGATGGGATCACCCTATCGTGCTGCCATGAGACATTTACCAGTAATGCGCAATAACTTGCCGGTTGGGGTCGCCCTGCTGGTTTTGTCGCTTTTGGGATATTCGCTCGCCTCTGAGCGTCAGGAAGATCAGTTCGGCGACACAAGAATGACTGTACCCGAACAGTCGGCGATTGCTCGCGTGGACGGCCGCACCCTCACCGTGTTCCCGAAAGGAAGCAAGCCGCAGAGTCGGGAGTTGGGCGATGAGTATCTGTTTGCTTCGCCTGGCTCGAAAGGGATCTCGATCGCGGGCTGGGGGTTTGTTCGACCAAGCTCAGATCGCCCAAGCAGAGCCGTCGCACAGATTATCGCCTCGTTGAATTACGGGCGGGACCGCGAGAGCATCGAAGGATTCAGACGTCCATCGTTTGTTTCCATTTCTCCAGACTCTAAGCGCCTCGCAACCATCGCCGATAACAAAGTCACTCAGTTTCGTGGTTTACAGGTTGTGGAATTCCGCGGCTTGCACCAAGCGGAAAGGGCTATGCAGATTGAGAGTCAAGTCCCAGGGCTAGACGCTTACGTTGCATGGTCTCCAGATAGCACAAGACTTGTTTTCGCAGTTGATAACCGGATTCAGCTTTTCGATACTGAAACAGGCGAAAGGAAATTTCTGGTGTCTGGCGCGCTCCCCTCGTGGTCA
>Ga0105240_10013488_pt1 | contig 11223 bp, 6 predicted proteins | sample KBSC54metaG_FD_80426 | JGI IMG/M metagenome (GOLD analysis project Ga0105240, IMG submission 80426) | Corn rhizosphere microbial communities from Kellogg Biological Station, Michigan, USA - KBS C5-4 metaG | ecosystem: Host-associated > Plants > Roots > Rhizosphere > Soil | place: Michigan, USA...
CTCTAATCGATATACTGTACATAATGGGCCAATTGGTATTACTGTATCTTGCCAACCATTCATGCCCGTACATTCACATGGAGATGTGCTAATGGTAGGACTAATCCGTCGTTGATCTTCTATTGTCTGTGCAAAAGCATTAGATGATCCACAAAACCCAACAGGAGGTGTGTTTGCATAATCATTTATATCATGATCTTGGAATGGAACAACCAATTGTCTGACTTGCTCCACATTTACTGGACATGCAGTCCATGCATTTCCATTACCCGATGTTTTACATGATGTTTTAGATGGAGCAACACATTGATAAGGTGAAACATTAGTATCAACTGTATGTATGATACTAGGATATGGACATGATTGTGAAAAAGCAGCATCTCCAAAATTAAATGTATTATCAATCAAATAAGCACCACATATTTCTGGATCAATCGCATTTGTAAAGTTTTTGATGCTTTCACCTGGATTTGGTTGTCGTGTTGAATATAAAAGAAATGCTTCTACTAAACAATTATACCATTGTCGTGCAATTCCATCATCAGTCACTCCATTTTTATCAGGATTGGTGCTATAATATGGTTGAGCTTCAATTAATTCAGGTGTACAAGCAGTGTTTGGATCATTTTGATATACAAAAAGTAAAAAATCAATTGCAGATTGTTTGCTCATCATACACCTTGAAAATCCATTCTGAAATCCAGCAACTAACGCACAAAATGCTTCTTCAGTGCCTGCACATGGACCATTAACACAATAAGATGGATAAATATTATTATTTCTTGCTTTAAAACTAGGCAATGGATTACCTGGACATACATTTGTTGTATATGTGTTAAATTGTTGATTAAACCCTGTATTTGAATCTCCAATGGGTGTTGTGCACACAAAAGCACTATTCCAAACATTAGATAAATCATTTAAAAAATTACCTGGTATTCTATTTGAACTGACTGCTTGACCGGATCCTAATGTTCCATTTAACCATCTATTGTATATGGTATCTAATATCTCAAAACCACTTGGAATAAATTGATTTGAAACTTCTCCTAATTGACCCACCGATGTTAAATGAAAATCACACACCAAATTTGGATCAGAACAGTTATTTGGTGGCAAAGCATTCTCTCCAGGAACCGACAATGCATATGATGACAACAAAAATTGTGCATAAATATCACTTGCTGTTGCTGAATGAGGGAAAGTCGATTGCGTTATGTTTTTCTTATCTATAATAATGGTATTAACTGGTTTTGCATAATTATATGGAGATTCTGGATTATTAGCCACATCTGAATAAGGATCGATACCACATGATTGAATTGGAGCTTCAGAATTGATACCATATGGTCTGGTTTGATAATAATAATCCATTGGAATAGTAATTCCTGTATTAATCAACTGCCATCTTGTTGGAATAGATGATAATTCTAATTTTACTGTAAATAAATTATCATTTTCGACCGCTGTTTTGCATGCTGAGCTTCCTGGTTGTGAACATATTGTATCTGGTGTCATCCCATCGGGTGAATTTGAAGAAAAATCCTGTTGATATGTGCCTGTGCTATCAGGAAATGCTTTAAAGGTGTATAATATGCTAGAACTTTGATTACTAAATTGTGGAGATAATCCTAATTGTAGAACAGATGCTAAACTACATCTGAAAACATCTGTTGTATTTGTCAAAGAAACATCAATATCATCACATGGTTGATTGATCGACACTGAAATGATGTTTCCTATCAGATTTTGTGCATAACATGTTCTAAATATTAAAAAACTTATGATAAGATAGATTCCAAAAAGTCTCATTTTTTTATAAATATTTTAGATAAAAAAAATATAATTTTATTATTTATTTTTTAAAACAATTTATTATTTAGAATATATGAGATTAACCAGATGATGTGATAATTTCTTGTGATCTTGTTTCTTGTGATCTCACAAATTGATTACTCCTTTGGACTGATGTTTCTCTTTCACCAACTTTATAACAATAAATGTATATTACACCAATTAAAGTACCAATACATGCTAATCCAAGAATGATCGGAATGATCACGGCAAGCCAAAAACATCCACTTTGCCAAGGTGTTCCAGCTTCAACATAACATGTTAAACTGCAAAAACCTGAACAATTTACAAGTGTTTCTCCTGGTGGAGCAGGTGTTGGGTCACCATAAGAGAAGGTTCCACTAGGTATTGCGATTTGAATACCACAATTGATCACAGCAGTTGAACATGATGCATTAACAACCACATCTGCATATAACATAGTGGCTATACATGATACTTGATTTGCTATTGGATCTCCTGATGATGCCTGTGTTGTGAAATTAACATACATATTCTCACCTGGAGATAATGTAAACTGTCTTAAATTTGGTTCTGTATCTAAACTAAACCCCACATTTGTTTGATTTGGTGGGTTACAATCGACTGTTATAATATAATTTGTTGCAACTCCAACTCCTTCCAAAGCTAGGTTTTCTGCAAAAATTGCCAGATTACTTACGCCTCCTTGAACAAATTGACAAACAGATTTATCAGGATCAATCTTACCTAAAGACACAGAAGTGGTATATCCAACAAATGTTCCAACAACATCAACCACCAATTCGACAGCAGCATTTGTGAAATAATCAATGCCATTTGTGGTTGAAGGAGAGTAATATAAAAACTGTCCACCACTGTTTGGACCTCCATATCCCAACCACCATTGTGGTGTTTGAGGACTATATAACGATTGTGTTGTGTTTAAACCTGATTCTAAAAATTGATTATTTGGCATAAAACGTGTAGCATTGTTTTTCATTTCTTGAATAAATGTATTAGATCCTGCAGTATCTCCGGTTGAATAAGGAAATGGGATAATTGTTTGATCATATAATCCACTGGCAAAATTCATATATTGTGATACCTTACATGGGAGAGCGTCTTTTAAACCTCCATTTGCCACATTACCTACGCCTGGAGTACATTCGTGAGGACCTAAATTACAGAATAAATTGGCATTTTGTTGCATGGAATTGATACCTTGAGCCATACCAATCTTATTACAATCCACACCAAATTGATTCAATAAATCTACATCATTCACAAAATACCAAAACGTTTGACCATGATCATTTGGTAAAGATTTAGCAGTAAAATCCTTTCCATTAGCATCCGATGGTATAATATAATCATATGGATGTGGATAAAAATTGGTTCTCGATTGAAACCCATTTTGATTCAATGATGTCTTCATGATTGTTTCCCATGGATTAGATGTTTCTGAAAAATTAGTTGTGGTTGAAAGATCCACTTGTTGTGCTTTATCACAATTAACCCCTGTAATTAAGCATTGCATGTTTATAAACTGAATATCATCATCAACACCACACAAAACCATTGCTCCTTGAATAGAAGGTCCAAATATGCCAGTAGGTGTTTGAATATTCTCAATTCTACCAAAAACATATCGAAATGGTTCTGATGTTCCACTACCAGCAGGATTGAAATTATCGATCACAACTGTTTCTGTGTGACCATCTGCTGTAACTTCAATCGTAACTTCAGCAAAAACCTCAGGTTCTGGTGTAATAAAATAAACATAACATTTAGGAGCTAATGCAACAACGCTGTTAATTGTGTTAAAATATGATGTTGCAACAAATTCATTCTGTGCAGTGATCTGTTCAATCCTTCTTAAATCTTGATTTGCTGGACATTCATATCCTGCACATGCATAACCAACTGATCCTAAATCTGATGATAATGTCGTAATTCCAACAGGAAGATTAATTTCATCAGCTGAAGTCACAGGAGATGTGATTAGATTACGATAAATTGGATTTGGTGTTGTTCCATAAATCGATGGCATTGATAAAAAAGCACCCACTCTAACATCATAATTTGAATTATCATAGATTAAATTTTCTGTAATATTATTACTTTCTCTGCACATATCTGCTGGGTTTGGTCCAGGAGGTGGTAAAACACTGCTACATTGACTTTTTGAATAAACACCATTAGAAAACCATCCATTTTTAACATTTCTGAGATTTCCTTGACGTGCTATAATATTAGAAAAATCATTGTTTGTTATCACACTAGGTTGCGATAAAACATTATTACAAACATCTCCATATTCAATCACTTGTGAAATGCCTGCATGATTGAAATTTATGCATTGAATTGGACTAAAATCTACAGGTTGCTGAACTCTTTGGAATGCATTTAACTTAAATTCATCTTTGTTTGTTTGTTGTTGTAAAGCATTAACTTTCTTATATATCATTGAATTCATAGCATCACTAGGATATTGTACAGGTATACATCCTGTAAAATCATTGCAATTATGTACCACACCATCACATAAATCTTGACATTTTTGTGATGAATTCTTATACTGTTCGAATATAGCAACTGAACCGTAACAATAAGGTATGGTAAATGCAGGAACAAGCTTATAACGATACACAATCTGTGTAGATTTAACATTGATCACAGCAGGAGTTGTTAAAACACACGTTTGAGTTGATGGATCTGATAACTGACATTCGGAAGGACTAGTTGATGGTATAGCTCCAGCGCCATTTTGATTACCTTGAACAACTGACAAATTAAAAAGAAGATTAGAAGGAGCACCAATCCCTGGCGTTAATCTCAGATCAATCACTGTAATCTGTGGTAACTGATCAGTATTTGTTGTACAATTGATCAGAGTTGATGCATTATTGGCTGTTGAAGGTGATAAATATCTAGAATCGGTTTGAATACAAGATTGAAATGATGACACTGATAATATGCTTTCTTGTGTTATAACATATCCACAAAACAAACAAACAAAAAGTAAAATTATGATATAAGAATATGAAAAATTCATGATAAAGGGATTAATAATTTTTATTAAATTTTTACAATTAAATTGTATTTTTTAAGACATTGAATTCTAATTGTATTTTTTTATTTAATAATTGCTTGACCAACAGCAGATCCTATTGCTTCAGCCAATTGTGGTACATTTCTCTGGAAAGACTCTTCTCGCAATTCTTCCTGTACTTTTAATACTTCGGCTTCATGTTCCTTTTTAACAGCTGTTTGGACCTCATTTAGCTTTTGTTCTTGTTTCCTTGTTTTCATTGATAATTGCTCATATCTGTTTTGATATATAAAATATCTTGCAATGAAAACAAGGAAAACAATCGTTGCAATAGCCATTAAAACAATAAAAATATCAGCTGTAACTTTTGATAAAAGACCTCCATTGATCAACCAACATCCAAAACCAGGATTTTTCTGACATGGATCAGTAGCTTGAACATTTGGTCCTAAAATCAAACCATCATTGCCAACTTCTCCTATGCTAGCTTGTTGCAAAAATCCAGCAACATTACAATTGATAGCAACCTCATCTAATATGATATTTTGTGCAAAATCTGATGGTGAAACACTGAAAAAACATCTCAACGATTTCACATTTTGTAATGATCCAAAAAATAATCCAACGTTAAATGGTTCTATTTGTCCTGGTTCTATCCCATTTGTCGGTGAATTGGTTGATGTTCCAACTGGTCCTTGGAATGTGCCAGTTAAATCAGTACAGTTAATCAGATTAACAACATATTCAGAAAAAGATGAACCAATGTTTTGAACTGTTAGATTTGCCTGACCCGCATTTGAATCTTGAAATATAACACATAAATTGTTTTGATTCACAAATTTAGCATTATCAACTGTAGTAACTTCAGCATTTAGACCATATCCACTGATATATAAACTCACATCTAATGCTGCATTTGTGATTTGAGTATTTGTTGTCAATAAATAATTCTTATTAATCCATTCAGTGGGTGCAAGATAATTCCAATTGGGTGTTAAACCAGTGACTGGAACATTCCCTAAATTCGTGAATTCTGAATTGCATCCTGATATTATCCCAGCACTACCTTGATTATTCAGAATAAGTTGCTGTTGAGCAGTCGAAAAACATGCTGTATTTTGTCTAGATCCAACAGTACCTCCATTTTGTTGATTTGAAACAAAAATACCAGGTGCATCAATACTGCTTTGACCATGAAAATTGGCTAAACCACCTAATATCTGACATGGAGATTGTACATTGGTATTCTCTGATATCCCTGGAACACATGGAACACCATTCTTATCTGATGCAGATGATTCTTCACATATATAATATTGAGTTGCTGAATCTTTACCAAATGTCCATGGATTCATACCATATTGTCCACATTTGGTACCAAAAGCGTTGATTGTTTTAGGTTCCATCCAATACCAACCCATACCTTTGACAGGATCACTTGTTTGTGCATTACATGTGACAGCATTGCTTTTATCATCATCTGGTAGATTTTCTGCTGGAACAACAACATAATTAACACTATTGGACTTTTGTTGATTGATTACTCTCACTGGTTTTATGTTTCTAGCTTCACATGTATCAGATGTATCTTTTAAGTTTTGACATGTCTGATAGATAGCATCGCACAGATCCCATGGCGCATAACATGCATATCCAACTGAAAAACATTGCATAGCTGTTACAAAAGGAGCAATTGGAAGAGCACAACCACCATTTTTATATCCAGTAATACCCTTGTAAAATCCTTCAACCTTTTGTAATAACCATGTTATATCATTCCATGGATTTACAGATATGGACGCAGCATCAGCATTTAACTGACCTAATATCGATCCAACACCATATCCTGTTTCTTCATTAGAACCAAATCCATTAGACCCTTGAACAACAACAACACCACCTAAAATAGGAGCTGTTTGTCCATTTGGTGTGTTAATATTATTGATTCTTCCAACAACACCAGATCCAAAATCCAGATATGATACTGAATTACCACCTCCAATGGAATCTGTTGTTAATGTCATTTTTTGTGTAACACTTTCGGTAGCACTGATATTATATGTGAAAAAGAAATCAACACCTGTTATAATCTTTGCTTGTCTTGAAACAGCCAATGCACTACCTAACGGACCTAATCCTGTAAAACCTTTTGCAACTGCCATACCTGATGGATCTTTGGCTATTCTTCTCGTGTTAAAACTATTAACATATCCATTGATAAAATCAGGATCACAATAATGGCCACAACGATAGATATGACCTCCACAAAATGACCCGTCACTGCATGCAGGACTAATCCAATATGGTGTTATAGCCAAACCTCTTATTTGATATCCTTGTGGAAAACTACTTGGAGGAGTGGTTACGCTTTCAAACCCTTGAGTTGATATCGGTCCAGATGATCCACTGCTTGATCCAGTTGAAAAGAAGTCGGGTGGCATATTATAAGATGTCCAACATGTATCACCACTCTGTAATGGATCACATGATCGTAATAATTGTTGAGACCACACTGGTTGTAGAACGAATACCTGATTTTGTCCAGTTTGTGGGTTTTTTATGACATAATAATTGAAACCTAATGTTTGACTTTGAGGCAAAGATCCACTTCTTGAGGTAGGATCAAGAATAAAATTAGCATTACCATATGATCCAATCCAAGACTCTCTCCAATCATCAATTAACCTCTTTAATTTGCGTTGCCATCCCCACAATCCAGGTAAATAAGCACTGTTTTGATAATCTGCACGACAAACAACACAAACACCATTATCAATTGGATTTACAATACTACCAGTAGATGTTACCGAAGGTTGACCTGTTAATGGCCATGCTGGACCCCATCTTGCATAATAATTACATGGTGAACATTGATCATCACTACGACATTTGGCATCTATTTGACATGAATCACTAGTAAATCCTTGTTGACCATTACTTGTATCTACACCAATACAAACATCATCATGCATAACACGATTATATCTTGGATTATCTCCTTGGATATATACACATGCATTTCCTACTCTTCCACCAGAAGTTTGACATGTTGGTGTTCCACATCCATAGAACGATTTTCCATTTTTACTGTATGAATATGTTGCGCAAGGCGAGGAAGGATCTAATTTCACAAATGGTGACACATATGTAGGTTGAATAGTCGATTTACCATTGTTTGTACTATTTGATAATGCAACGATATATGCCATGTGCCTACAAGCTGCCACAGCTATATTCGGATAATTGACTGTCCCACCAGCAGAAGCAAATTTACCATTGCTATCATCTGGTTGCGTTTTTGTTTGTAATAATCCACCATCAGAAGCACAGCCTTCATCTATGTAATTATGACCATTTGTAGTGTGACATCCTGCATTTTTAAGTTCTTTTATACATGTATATGTAAGAACATTAGGATCAAGATCACAAGCTCCACCTTCTATAGTAATGCTATATGGAAAACATGAGCATTGCGATATTTCACTGGGTATTCCATTTGTTGTTCCACCACATTCTTCGATAAAACCTCCACAGCTGCCAAAAATTTCTACTTCATTAGCTCCACAATTACATTGAGATGGTTGGTTTGATGCGGTATTACATAATAACTCCTGACCAGAGACTACACTGGTATCTGTACAACCAGAATTTGCCAATAAAACATTTCTTGTAAATGCTGCTGCACCTTGAAATATGCAAGGAGTTTTGAGCGCAGATTGTCCTGGTGGTAGTTTTTCATCTGCTCCAAAAAAACAATTTCCTTTACCATCTCCTATCCAATTCATATCTTCATCATCATCAGCACCATAAAAAGGCGCTTTATACAGAATATAGGCAAATGGAACACCATCTACAATAGGTGTTAATGAATAACCAGCAACCACACTATGTGTTGTCCATGTTACTTCTATTGTAGATGGAAAAACTGTACAATTACTTCCTACAGGTGTATTTCCACATGGATTATTTACATCTGGTGTTGATGTTGATGTTGTACCTTCTGGTGGAAATGACTTGAAAATCAATTTATTTGCACTTTGCATCACATTAGGTCCAACCTGAATATTTAATCTCACAGCAGCAACATTCTGATCAAGGCCTGTTGTTCCACATAATTGTTGTGTTTGTGGTGCTCCATCTCCAAACACATTTATACATGTTGGTATTGTTGTGATGGATAATATATCAGCACTTGAATCTTGTTGTCCATAAGACATTTGTAGATAAAAAAACACTGTAAATGCAAAAATTGCAAATTTAAAGTAAAAAATCAAACATTTCCTATCATTCGCAAAAGAATCCATCTGTTTTATATCATCAATAAAAATTAGTATATGATTTTTTAATTATTTTTTTAATAAACATAATTATAATTTTTTTTAATTTTATATAATCTCAAAAAATTTAGTTACATTATTTTTAATTCATAAAAATGGGAGAATTAGCAGGTATAATGGGGATTATATCTGCTTTTGCAGTTGCTGTTGATTTATTTCTCGGTTTCTACATTTGGTGGCAATATCTTAAATTAAATGAAGTTTTGAGTATATATGTTTGGGCAGCAGATATGGTATTTATACATCCATGTATGATTGGCAAAACTATTACAATGGTAAATTAACACCAGATGAGATATTAGAATTAAAAGGATGGGAATATCAACATGTGCGTGATAAAGATGGTAATTATTACTCTAGAAGAATGATTATTCAGTTTTTAAAGAGGCATCAAGACAGTGAACACATAACAATTTTTGGTATGAGATCTAGAACTGATGGAAAAGAAATAGGTGAAGAAAAATTGAGAAAAGATACATAACAAATTTTTAATCATTTTATTTTTTTATATAATTTTTTTAATAAAAGTGCCATAAAAAATGGGTCTAGATACAGATGATATTGTTGCTTTATCATTTTCGATCCCTTTGATTGTTTTAGGATGTATTCTAACAGTTGTTGCTTGGGTTATCACAACAAAAAGACTCAAAGCACATACTAAACGCATATTACAATTGAGAGATAAAAATATCGGTCAAAGAATAGGAAAAGATGGAAAAGTTGAGATATATCATAAATCAATCTTGCAAGTTTTAATTGGTGATGAGTTATACAATGGATACAAAGAAATGTTGATTGAAAAATATGGTAAACTACCATCTCTTAAAGAATTACAAGAAATCATTGCTCCAGAAACCATTTTTGCAGAGATTTATTTTAGTTTAAATCAAAATTAAACAAATTTATCAAAAAACATACGTCTCAACTGTGGATTTCTTTTGAATTCTAATGTTTTATAATATGGTACAGACACAACTGGTCTACGATCTCTAATTTCAATTTGATTATCTATTCTTTTAATTTTTGATAAAACATTAAACTTTTCTCTCCAATCAAACCTCGCAATACAAACTTCTTTGATAATTCCTTCACTGATATACATATTCTCATATCCAGCAGCATCTTCAGCTTCTTGTTGCACAATTTCTTCATCATAAGAATCATAATCAAAATCTATATATTCATCATCAGATAATGTCTGTTGTTGAGATGATCCTGTATAAACAATGAGTTGTGTAGATGTTTTAGATGTTTCTGCATCCTCTTTTATTGTTCCTTCTATATAATCATGATACATGTTATTAAATTCTTCTAAAACAATAATTGATAATTTATTTGGTTGTGGCGTCATTTTCTTCAACAAATTCACTTCTGCAAACTGACAATCATCAATATTCCACACCCAATCTTGCCAATCATAAACTGATGATTTCTTCTTACCAACTGTTGGTCTATGATCAGCTTTTACTTTAAATGACATATTATGATCGATTGTATATAATGTGTCATAACATTGTAATGTTCCCAAATTATCTTCATGAAGATATAATTGACCACATTTTCCACAAATTAACCTTGTTTTCGATATCATTTTTTTCAATATTCAATATAACATAAACAATTAATCTCTTTTTTATCTTCTGTAAAAGTGGGACGATAAATAAAAACTTTTATTTTTTCACGGTCATTAATAGATATTTTAGGGGTAAAATCTATGGCATTATGGTCGAATTTGCTTTGAAATTTAAAATTACATATGAGTGTAATAAATGGTAAATAAGGGCACCAGTAGCTATAATGTAATCCTACTTTTATTATAAAATCAGTTGGTAAAAAACATTTAAAAACCACATTTCCATAATCATTGTCCTTTAAAACGTTCATTGAAAACATTCTATAATACAAACGTGGATATTCATCATAAATGTTCCATTGATATTTGACATCACAATCACTTTTTGCAATAAATATCATCCCATTGCTCTCATCTTGAACTAATATTTGATCTGGCATATTATC
>Ga0105240_10013493_pt1 | contig 11220 bp, 9 predicted proteins | sample KBSC54metaG_FD_80426 | JGI IMG/M metagenome (GOLD analysis project Ga0105240, IMG submission 80426) | Corn rhizosphere microbial communities from Kellogg Biological Station, Michigan, USA - KBS C5-4 metaG | ecosystem: Host-associated > Plants > Roots > Rhizosphere > Soil | place: Michigan, USA...
CCGCCCGCGGCGTCGGGGCCTGCTGGGCGGTGATTCCCGAAAAATACCGCTTCATCCTGTTCGGCACCTATCCCTACGAGCAGCAATGGCGGCCCGCGCTGGCGACCCTGCTCTTCATCGCGCTGTTCTATGTCTCCTGTCTGCGCAGCTTCTGGCGGCGCGAGCTGATCTTGATCTGGGCCGTAATGCTTTCCCTGATCGGCCTTCTGATGTGGGGCGGCGTGCCGGGTCTGGAATTTGTCTCGCAGGAGCGCTGGGGCGGCCTGCCGGTCACGCTTGTGCTCGCGACCTTCGGCCTCGCCTTCGGTTTCCCGCTCGGCATTCTGGTGGCGCTCGGCCGCCGTTCAAAACTTCCCGCGATCCGCTCGCTTTGTGTGCTCTATGTCGAGCTGATCCGCGGCGTGCCGCTGATCAGCCTGCTTTTCATGGCGAGCGTGATGTTCCCCCTGTTCATGCCTGACGGCGTCAACCTCGACAAACTGCTGCGCGCACAGATCGCGGTCGTACTCTATGCCGGCGCTTATCTTGCCGAGGTCATTCGCGGCGGATTGCAGGCGGTGCCGCGCGGCCAGCACGAAGCGGCCGATGCCCTCGGCCTATCTTACTGGCAGAAGAACCGGCTGATCATTCTGCCGCAGGCGATCCGGCATGTGATCCCGCCGCTGGTCAATACCTTCATCGCCTTCTTCAAGGACACCAGCCTCGTCCTGATCATCGGGATTTTCGACCTGCTCACCACGGCAAAGACCGCGATCGTCGATCCGGCCTGGCAGGCCTACAGCGTCGAGGTCTATATCTTCGTCGCTGTGATCTATTTCGCTTTCTGCTTTGCCATGTCGCGCTACAGTCGGCACCTCGAAATGCAGGGCAAGCGCGGAGCCTGACGCGCGCTTATGGTTAGCGCCTGGTAAATCCGAGGTCGCGACAATACCGCAGCGGATTTGGCGCAGGCGCTCTAAACCGATTATTAGAAGCTACCCGTTACCTTTGGTAGTATATTCATCTTAACACGCGCGTGTCCGATGAAGCTCTCTCGATTGAGTCTGTCATCTATTGCGACTGTTGTTGCGAGCGTGGCCGTGTTTGCCGCCGGCGGTCATTTCGCTGCGCAAGCGATCATCGAAGGCCACCAGCAGCAGCGGCTTCAGGAGTTGACGGAGATCGCGCTACGCCGCGCAGAGGTTGCCGTCGACTTCGGCGCCGCCGGCATCGATGAAATCGCGCGCAATGGCAAGCTCGATTGCGATCCGTCTTCGCTGCAGACCTTCCGTCTCCACGTCTATCAGCGCTCCGCCGTCAAGGACGTTCGCCTGGCTAATCACGATGGATCGATCGTTTGCTCGGCCTATTCCGAGACGCTGGAGTTCGACAAGGCCTGGGTCGATCGCTCGGACATGCTTCCGACCGTCGACCCGAGCCTGAGGCTGTTTCGCGTCGAGCAATTCGGCGGCGACGCCCTCGGCGTGATGCACGACGTCGATGCCAAGCGCTCGCTGGTCGCGATTGTCGGCATCAACTCCTTCCTATTCGATATCATGCCGGCCGAGCTGCGTGCGCGCAGCGAGGTCTTGCTCGAACTCAGCAATCGACAGCCGCTTGCGCAATTCTCGCTCGAGGGCACAAATATCCCGCATCCCGTCGAGCTTACGAAGACCTCGAGCCGCTATCCGCTGCGCGCGACCATCCGGGTCGAACGCAGCGTTCTCGCCAAAGCCTATGGCCAGGGCTATTGGCCCGCGATGCTGGCTGCGCTCGGGCTCGGGCTGGCGTTCGGCGTGCTGCTGACCAGGGCACGGCGCGCCGAAGGGCCTGTCGCCGACATCGATCGTGCGCTGGCGCGGAGCGAATTCAGGCCGTTCTTCCAGCCGACCTTCCACCTCACCACCGGCGCGATTCTCGGCTGTGAAGTGCTGGCACGGTGGGTGCGGGCCGACGGCAGCATCGTGCCACCAATGAAGTTTATTCCGCTCGCCGAGCAGAGCGGACGCATCCGCGCCATGACCTGGCAGATTCTTTCAATCGCGCTCAAGGAGTTGAACGCGCATCTGCGCCAGCATAAGGATTTCAAGCTCTCCTTCAACGTCGTGCCGAGCCATCTGTTGAGCGAGGACTTTGTCGATCAGTTGCGCAGGATCGTTTCGGACGCGAAAGTTTCCGCACGCCAGATCGTGCTCGAGATCACCGAGCGCGACGAATTGCAGGACCTCGCCAAGGCAGCCGCGATCGTCAAGGAGTTGCGCGAGCTCGGCTTCAAGGTCGCGATCGACGATGTCGGCGTCGGCCACAGCGGGCTCTCGCATCTGAAAGCGCTCGGCGCCAACACGATGAAGATCGACAAGTTCTTTGTCGATACCATCAAGGACGAATCCACCCTGCACATTGTCGAAACCCTGGTGCGGCTGGCCAAGGACCTGCAGATGTCCGTCGTCGCCGAGGGTATCGAGACCGAGCAGCAGATGAAGTCGCTGCTCGCCTGCGGCGTGCAGGAAGGCCAGGGCTATCTCGTCGCCCCGCCGTTGCCGACCGCGAAATTCATCGAGCTTCTGGAAGTCCGGCAGGCGCAGTTGGCCGCTCGGCAGATCATCGACGAAGCCGCGCTCGTCGCCTGATTGTCGCTGTCGTCCCGGCCAAGTGAAGCGCGAGCCGGGACCCATAGCCACAGGATCGAGTTATTGTGCACGCCGGCCCCCCGTTCAAGCGGACCGAATGAAGCGCTCAAATTCCGTTTGTCGTCCTCGCTCTCTATCCCTCATCCTGAGGAGCGCGAAGCGCGTCTCGAAGGATGCGGCTGGGATGGGGCCTCATGGTTCGAGACGGCGCTTGCGCGCCTCCTCACCATGAGAGTTTAGCAAGGCAGTCCAGCTGATCACCCCTTCACCCGCCGCATCGTCATGGCGTGGCGGAAGCGCGAGGCGGGGTGGGTGTTGATCGCGACCTGGGCGATCTTGCCCGCCGCAAGCTTGTAGGTACGCTGCACCTCGAGCGCCGTGGTTCCCGCCTTGACCTTGAGCCCGCCCGCCAGCTCCGGCGAGATCAGCGCCGCGGCAATCTCCTGATGCACCTCGACGATGCTTTGGCCGAACAGATCCTCGATCAGATGGAAGATCGGCCCACGGTGACGTTGCAGCAGCCGGCCGATCGCAGCGAACTCCCGGTTGATATAGACTTCGGTCCAGCACACCGGCAGCTCGCCGCCCTCGGTATGCCGAAGGCCACGGACGGAGAGCCACTGCTCCCCGCTGGGAATGCCGGTTCGCGCCGCTAGCTTATCGTCGATCTCGATCATCTCGATGGCCTCGATCGCAAAGCGCACATCGGTGGCGAAGGCGACGAGATCGTTGATCGACATGACCTCATGCACGAATGAATCGGTCGGGCGCGGCGGCACCACGGTGGTGCCCGCGCCCTGCCGCGAGGAAACGAGGCTATCCTCGCGCAATCGCCGCAAGGCCTCGCGCACGGTATAGCGGCTGACGGAAAACCGCTCGCACAATTCCTCTTCGGTCGGAAGCTGCGAGCCGACGGGATAGACGCCGCTGACAATCTCATCCTTCAGCGCGCGCACGACCTGAAGATAAAGCGGGCCGTCCGATCTGACATTCACAGACGCGCGCACCGGCAGCCCCGCTTTCGGCGGGCCGGTACGACGCAGCTTGGTATCAGTCTTCAATGCCATCACTCTTCGATACCATAGCCTCTCTTGGCGATCAGCGCAGTCCGCTCAAAGCTCATGAACTGCGTGCCGTCCCCCTTTTTGCCAATCGTGCGCACGGTGACAAGGCCTTGCCCCGGCCGCGACGCGGATTCGCGCTTCGCCAGCACCTCTGACTCGGCATAGATGGTATCGCCGACGAAGACCGGCGCGGTCAGCTTGATGTCATTCCAACCGAGATTGCCGATCGCCTTCTGGCTGATGTCGCTGACGCTCATACCGACCACCATCGAAAGCGTCAGGCAGCTATTGACCAGCGGCCGCTTGAACTCGGATTTGGCCGCATATTCCTTGTCGAAATGCAGGGGGTGGGTGTTCATCGTGAGCAGCGTGAACCAGGTGTTGTCGCTCTCGGTGATGGTGCGGCCCGGCCGGTGTTCATAGACGTCGCCGACGACGAAATCGTCGTAATACCGGCCGAAGCTCTCGCGATAGCGCTGCGGGCCGATCTGATCGTGGCCTTGCATCGTTCTACTCCGAAATTTTCCTGTTCAAAACGGATGCGGTATGCTCGCCGAGTGCAGGCTCCCGCAGCACTGGCTCAGCCGGCTCCTGACGGAAGCGAATCGGCGGCCCGACATGGCGCCTCCCGCTTGGGTCGCGGCGGATCATGCCCCGCGCAACCAGGTTCGGATGCGCAACGGCTTCCGGCAGCGTGTTGACGCGACCGTAGCAGACATCGACCTTCGCCAGCTCATCCTGCCATTCGGCCAGCGTCTTCTTGCGGAATTCGGCCGCCAGAAACTCCATCACCGGTTGCTGATGCGGACCGGGACCACGCAGGCAGAGCTCGGCCAGCTCGGGCCGGCCGAATGCGCCGAGCAGATTGTGGATGAACTTCGGCTCCTGGCCGGCAAGCACGAGATGGCGGCCGTCTCTGGTCTCGTAGGGACGATAGAACGCCGCGCCGCCCGTGGTGCGTTCATGCGCCGGGATCGGCTGCCGATCCTCGGCAAAGGCCGGTCCGAGGATGTTGAGCATGCCGCCGATCGTGACGTCATGCATGCTGATGTCGATGTAATCGCCAACGCCGCTCTTCTCCCGGCGGAGCAGCGCCATCAGCACGCCCGACAGCCCCTGCAATCCCGCCAGCACGTCGGCGGCGGGAATGCCCGAGATCGCAGGCTTGCCGTCATTGCCGAGCGTCATGCCGACCAATCCGCTCTCCGCTTCCAGCGCCAGGTCATGCGCGGGACGTTGACGCCATTCACTGTCCTGCCCGAAGGCGCTGATCGAGCAATAGACGATGCGCGGATTGCGCGCGCGCACCGCGTCATAGCCGACACCGAGGCGATCGACCGCGCCGGGCCGGAAGGATTCCACTAACACGTCCGCCGCCTCGCAAAGGGAAAGCAACGCCTCGCGCTGCGCAGCGTCCTTGAGGTCGACCACGATGCTCTTCTTGCCGCGGTTGAGATTGCGGAAGAACACCGTGCTTGGCCCATCCGACAGACCGATGTGCCTTCCGGGATCGCCCTCACCCGGCGGCTCGACCTTGATCACCTCGGCGCCGTGGTCGGCCATCGCCAGCGTCAGGTAAGGCCCCGGTAGGAACACCGAGAGGTCGATGACGCGTATGCCCTCGAGCTTCATCGCGAACCGGCGCGCTCAGTGTTGCGCGCCTCGCCGACATAGGCGGCGGTATCGGCTCCATAGGGCGAGCACGGCTTCTGCGCGAGCCGCTCGCCGTTGATCTTGATCGGATTGGACAGCACCCGCATGTCGGGCTTCGCGGGATGACCGATGGTGTGGATCATCTCCGTCGTCTGCAGGAACGGGCTGTCCAACGCCCGCGGCAGCTCGAGCACGGGTGCGATTGGCAGCACGCCGGTCAGTTTCTTCAGCCAAAACACAGTCGATTGTTTCTTTATCTCGCCGTCGATGACGTCCATCAGCGCGCCACGATTGGTTTGCCGCAGCGACTGCGTCACAAAGCGCGGGTCAGTGGCAAGATCAGTCCGACCGATCGCAGCCAGGAGTTCGCCCCAGAACTTGTCGGTCATGCACATGATGAAGACCCAGCCGTCCGAGGTCGGGAAAGTCTGCACCGGCGCCACCGAAAAATGTGCGCTGCGCGGCTGCCGTGTTGAGACCAGGCCCTCGTTGAGATACCAGGTCGCGACATAGCCGAGCTGATGCAGCGCGACGTCGAGCAGGCAGGTGTCGACATCGCAGCCCTTGCCCGTCGCGCGCGCCTGAATCACGGCCGACAGCAGCCCGACGGCCATGGTCAGGCCGGTGGTCTGGTCGATCATCGAAGGCGCGCCAATGCGCGACGGCGGACCATCGGGCTCGCCGGTGAGATGCATCAGGCCGGATTCAGCCTGCATCAGATAATCATAGCCCGGCCATGACGCGCGCTCATTGTCGCGGCCATAGGCCGAGACATGCACGCAGACCAGCTTCGTATTGGCGGCCGACAGCGTCTTGTAGTCGAGGCCCATCTTGGCCGGCAGGTCGCCGCGCAGATTGTTGACCAGCGCGTCCGCCGTCGCAATCAGCCTGCCCAGCGCCGCCTTGCCCTCGGCCGAGCGCAGATCGATGGCGACGCTCTTCTTGTTGATGTTGAATGCCTGGTAATATTCGCTGTCGTTCTCGCCCAGAAAATAAGGACCGGTCTTGCGCGCGGGATCGCCGCCGATCGCGGCATTCTCGATCTTGATGACTTCGGCGCCGAGATCGGCGAGCAGCATCGTGCCGTAAGGTGCGGCACCGAACTGCTCGACGGAAACGATGCGCACGCCGGAAAGCGGCTTCATGTCGCGGGATTCCTCTTGATGAACTGTTTTGAGATGATGATGCGCTGCATCTCGTTGGTACCCTCGCCGATGCAGGTCAGCGGCGCGTCGCGATAGAGCCGCTCGATGTCGAATTCCTTGGAGTAGCCATAGGCGCCATGGATGCGCATGCCCTCGATGGAATTTTCCAGCGCCGCTTCGCCGGCAAAATACTTGGCCATGCCGGCTTCCATGTCGCAGCGATCGCCGCGGTCGAGGGCCTCTGCCGCATCCAGCGTCAACAGCCGCGCGGCGCGGGCGCGTGTGGCCATCTCGCCAAGCTTGAGCTGGATCGCCTGATGCTCGCAGATCGGCTTGCCAAAGGTCTTGCGGATTTGCGCATATTCAGAGGCCAGCTTCAGCGCACCCTCGGCAATGCCGACGCCGCGCGCGGCGACATTGATGCGGCCGAGCTCGAGCCCGCCCGCCACCTGGAGGAAGCCGCGGCCCTCGACGCCGCCGATCAGGTTCTCGACCGGCACGCGGTAATTCTCGAACACGAGCTCAGCGGTATCGATCGCCTTGTAGCCGAGCTTCGGCAGCTTGCGGCCGACCGAAAAGCCGTCCTGCTTCGGCGCGATGAAAAGGCTCATGCCGTTGTAGCGCGGTTGCGCATTGGGATCGGTTTTCACCAGCATCGCAAGGCAGGAGCCTTCCGCGCCGTTGGTGATCCAGGTTTTGGTGCCATTGATGACGTAGTGATCGCCGTCCCGCTTGGCGGTCATGCGGATGCCCTGCAGGTCGGTTCCGGCATCCGGCTCGGTGAGGGCAAGGCCACCACGAACCTCGCCGGTCGCAAGCTTCGGCAGCCAGCGCGTCTTCTGCTGCGGCGTGCCGAACTTCTGGATCGCGAGCGCCAGCATCAGATGCGAATTGATGATGCCCGTGATCGACATCCACACTGACGAAATACTCATCACGATCTTGGCATAGGTCGAAGCCGGAAGACCGAGGCCGCCATATTCCGGCGCGATCGTCGCACCGAACAGGCCCAGCTCCTTCATCTGCTCGACGATCTCGTGCGGATAGCGATCGGCGTGATCGAACTCCTTCACGATCGGCTTCAGCTCACGCGCCACCCAGCGATCGATCATGTCCAGGATCTGGCCGTCGTCGTGCGCGTCCGCGGGGCTTTCCCGCAGCATCTGCGTCATCGGGACATTCCTTCAAATTTGTACGGACAAGATTACATTTATTGTCTGAACTGATGCATATACCTTGCCTTGACGTCAAGTAAAGTCCCCAGTACTTGTCTGGACAAAGCCGAGATCGTTCAATGCCTGAAAATTCCCTCGACGCCGCGGCCGTCGATGAGGCCATCAACACCCGCCAATCCGTGCGCGCGTTCCTGCCGACACCGGTTGAACGTGCGACCGTCGAAAAGCTGCTGAAACTCGCGGCTCGCAGCGCGAGCGGCAGCAACATCCAGCCCTGGCGCGTCCGCGTCGTTGCCGGTGATGTAAGGGACCATCTGGTCAAGGCGATCTTCGAAGCGGTTGGACGCGATGGTTTTGAGCCCTATCAGCGCGAATGGAATTATTACCCCGTCAACTGGCGCGAGCCGTTTCTCGGTCGGCGCCGCAAGATCGGCTGGGACATGTACAGCCTGCTCGGCGTCGCCAAGGGCGATTTCGAGGGCACGCAGCGGGCGCGGATGCGCAATTACGAATTCTTCGGCGCGCCGCTCGGCATGATCTTCACCCTCGATGAAGATCTCGAAATCGGCAGCTGGCTCGACCTCGGCATCTATCTCGGCACGCTGATGGTTGCCGCGCGCGGCTATGGCCTGCACACCTGTCCGCAGGCGGCCTTCGCCGATTTTCACAAGGTGATCCGGCCGATCCTCAACATCCCCGAGAAGGAAATCATCGTCTGCGGGATGGCGCTCGGTCACATCGATCCGGACGCGCCGGTCAACAGGCTCGCGACCGAACGCGCTCCGCTTGCCGATTTTGCCAGCTTCGACGGCTTTTGAGGTATTGTTCGCGCTTCCCTGTTCTCAACATGAGTTGCTCATGGCCGCCACGCCGACATATCGCTCGCTACTCGCAGTTCCCGCCTCCTCGCCGCGCTTCACGGAGAAGGCGGCACAAGGGTCAGCCGACGCCATCTTCCTCGATCTCGAAGACGCCGTGATCCCCTCGCTGAAGCCAAAGGCGCGGCAGGATGCGATCGCCGCGATCAACCACCTCGACTGGGGGCGGCGCGGCGTTGCCGTCCGTGTCAATGGCTTTGGCACTGCCTGGGGCTGCCGCGATATCATCGAGGTGGTCGAGGCCTGTCCGCGGCTCGACTACATCCTGCTGCCGAAATGCGAGACGGCCGCCGACGTTCATGCTGTCGAGGTCATGATCCATTCCGCCGAGGCCGCCGCGCCGCGCGAGCGTGAGGTCGGCATCATGGGGCTGATCGAAACGCCGCGTGGCGTCGCCAATGTCGAGGCAATTGCGCAAGCGGGCGGCCGGCTCCGCGCGCTGGTGTTCGGTGGCGGCGATTACCAACTCGATCTCGGCAGCTTCCAGCGCGCGGTCGGCACGCCTTCCGCCGATTATGTCGTGCTGACAGATGGCGGCGCCGCGCGCGAGCGGCACTGGAACGATCTCTGGCATTTCGCCACCGCCCGCATCGCCAATGCCTGCCGCGCCTTCGGCGTGATGCCGATCGACGGCCCCTTCTCCGGCATCCCTGATGTCGAAGGGCTGCGCGCGGCAGCAAAGCGCGCGCAGGTGCTCGGCTTCGAGTGCAAGATGGCGATCCATCCCTCGCAGGTCGAAACCATTCACGAAATCATGACGCCTTCCCCGCAGCAGGTTGCCTGGGCCAAGGAAGTGTTGGAAGCCATGGAGGCGGCGGCGCGCGAGGGGCGCGGTGCGGTAAAGGACAAGAACGGCGAGATGATCGACCTCATGCACATCAAGGTCGCCAACAAGCTTCTGGAACGCGCCGCGCGCATTGGAGATCGCTCATGACCGCACTCAAGGGCATCCGCATCCTCGATCTCGGCACCTTCATCGCCGGGCCGCACTGCGCCACCATCCTTGGCGAGTTCGGCGCCGAGGTGATCAAGGTCGAGCCGCCGAACACCGGCGACTCGCTCCGCCGGCTCGGCACCAACACCGAATGCGGCGACACGCTGGTGTGGCTGTCGGAAGCGCGCAACAAGAAATGCGTCACGCTTAACCTTGCCACCAAGCGCGGGCGCGAGTTGCTGCGACAGCTCGCGGCAAGATGCGACATCATTGTCGAGAATTTCCGGCCGGGCACGCTGGAGAAATGGGGCCTCGGCTATGACGAGCTGAAGAAGCTCAACCCCGGCGCCATCCTGGTGCGCATCTCCGCTTACGGCCAGGACGGGCCGATGCGCTCGCAGCCGGGCTTTGCCCGCATCGCGCACGCGTTCTCGGGCTTAAGCTACCTCGCGGGCCTCCCCGGCGGCATGCCGGTTGTGCCCGGCTCGACCTCGCTCGCCGATTACATGTCGGGCATGTACGGAGCGATTGGCGCGCTCGTAGCGCTCAGGGCACGCGAGACAACGGGCGAAGGCCAGTGCATCGATCTTGCGCTCTATGAGTCCGTATTCCGTGTGCTCGACGAGATCGCGCCCGCCTTCCAGAAATTCGGCTATGTGCGCGAGCGCATGGGCGCGGACGCAGTGAATGTCTGTCCACACAGCCACTACGAGACGAAGGACGGCAAGTGGATCGCGATCGCCTGCACCAGCGATGCGATGTTCGCGCGGCTTGCAGAAGCGATGGAGCAGCCGGCGCTTGCGTCCGACAATCGCTATGGCCCGAAGGAGCTGCGGCTCGCCGCGCGCGAAGAGGTCAACGCCATCGTCTCCCGATGGGTGGCTTCGCTCGATCTTGAAACCGTGCTCAAACGTTGCGCTGAAGGTGGCGTGCCGGCGAGCCTGATCTACAGCATCGCTGATATCTTCGAGGACCCGCAATATCGCGCCCGCGGCAACATCAAGATGACGGACTCGCGCGTCGGCGCCATTGCGGTGCCCGGCGTCGTGCCGCGCCTCTCCGCCACCCCCGGCGAAATCCGCTGGCTGGGCGGGGCCATCGGCGCGCAGAATGAGGAGGTTTTCCGCGATCTACTCGGGTTGAAGGACCATGAACTGAACGAGATGCGCGACCAGGGCGTAATCTAGCACGGCAATGCCCGTCGCTCGGCCATCACTTCACCCGAAGCTGCTCCTGATGCGCTTTCACGAGTTCATTCATGCTGTTGAACCGGAAGTCGACATGGGGCATCTGCCCCGGGTGCATGGTCGCGCCAAAACCCTCTTGAGCGTGCCGCCGGTAGATCCAGCACGACGCCAATCCGTGATCATTTGCCGGCTTGTGGTCGTGGAACATGCTCTCGGCTGTATGAAGAATTTTTTCCTTCTTCACGCCAATACTTTCCATCTTTTCGATCATGTAGTCGAAGTTGCGCGGTGAAGGCTTATACGACCCGATATCTTCAGCGGTGTAGATCGCGTCAAACTCGACCTGCAGCCTGCGATTGCTCGCCTGGAACGACTCGTTGTCGACGTTGGAAAGGATCACGAGCTTGAAATACTTCTTCAAGTACTGGAGCGCTCCCGGGGAGTCCTCGAACGCCGGCCAATTTCCGACAGACCGGCCGTATTCGACGCAATCTTCGTGACCGGCGTGGACACCCCACTCTTCGGCAAGCCGCTTGTAGACGATCGGAAGCAGGTCCCGATATCGCTTCGCCGGA
>Ga0105240_10013494_pt1 | contig 11220 bp, 16 predicted proteins | sample KBSC54metaG_FD_80426 | JGI IMG/M metagenome (GOLD analysis project Ga0105240, IMG submission 80426) | Corn rhizosphere microbial communities from Kellogg Biological Station, Michigan, USA - KBS C5-4 metaG | ecosystem: Host-associated > Plants > Roots > Rhizosphere > Soil | place: Michigan, USA...
CAACGGTCTACGAAAAGCAGCCTGACGGCTCGTGGAAGGCTACGACGATGGCGAAAGTCATCGACGCCGTTATCGCCGAAAAGTGGAAGAACAAGGCCACCGCGATCTTCAATTCGATCAAGGGCAATCCGCAGCAATGCTGCTGGTACGACGGCAATATCAAGAGCTACGACGGCTACGAAGACATGTTCGTGCTTGGGTCGACGCGCAGCCAAGACAAGGGGCGCCCGATCGTACTGAACTCCGACAAAACGCCTTTGACCGAAAAAGATGGCAAGCCGTATGCCGGCTGCTATGTCAATGCGACCGTCGAGATTTGGCCACAGGACAACAAGCACGGTAAGGGCTTGCGTTCGACGCTGCGCGGCGTGCAGTTCGTGAAGGACGGCGACGCATTCAGCGCCGGCACGCCGGTCGACGAAGACGAGTTCGAAGAGATCGACGCCCCGGAAACGGCCGACGATCTCTCGTAATCCACGGTCCGGCGCGCTGCGCCGGTTGTTCCAAACCCACAATCCACCAAGGAATTAGAAATGCCCGACATCACCGAAAACCAAGTGGCCGCCGAACCGGCGACGAGTGCACCGGGGGAGCCCGTTTCGTCAGCATCGGCCCCTGCCCAACCGGCATCCTTTGGCTCGACCGACACACTCGCCGCTACGCTGTCTACGGCGCCGGCATCGACCCCAACGTCCGACGCGACCCCGAAGACGGTCGACGGCGCCCCGTCGACTACCGCGCCGGTTGGCGCAGTAGGTGAACAGGGAAACGTATCGTCGACCACCTCGTCCTCTACGGATGCGCCTACGTCCGATGGGTCATCGAAGACGACGCAATCCGAGCAGAGTGCATCGACCCTTGGCGCATCCGTATCGACAGGTGAACAGGGAAACGCTGCTACTGCCGGAGCCGATACCAACGGCTCCGTTGCGCCCGTTGCTGCCACGCTGTCTGACTCGCTCGCCGCTGACGCCGCCTCGCGCGTTCTCGTCGTCAACACGCCGTCGACCGATACGCAAACGGGTTCGCCCACCGGCGGCCCGATTGCGGGGCGTGGCGATACGCCCGACGCGAAAGCCAAGCACGGGGTGCTCGATCGGATCGAGGAAGACTTGCGCGCCGAGCTGCACGCGATCGAAGGCTTGCCGCACTACGTGTTGCATATCTTGCGCGCCGTGTTCGATCGGCATCGCACGCACGTCGACAACCAAGCGCAGTAAGCATGACCCGTCCCGCCTTCGGGCGGGGCGTTTTGGGGTGGGGAATGCGCAGGCTGATGCGTAACAGGCGGGTTGTGGTTCACGAAACCATATAGGTCCCGATATGGCCCACATGCCGGAGATCAGCACCGGCCTCCACCCCAAAACGCGGGGCGCTCGTCTCCAAGCTGCGGCCGGCACCGCGGTACTCGGCCCCGGCTCGCTAATCCACGTCGCCCGCTTAGTGTTTCTCGGCGTGGAAGTGCGCAAACCGTGAGCGCTTAAATCAGGATGCGGAAAGCCGGGGAACTGCCGGAATTTAGGAGTGCTAATCGTGGCTCGTTGGCATGTTCGCTGTAGCTATCGACCGTGCAGCCGTCGCGCTGTGTTCGCCAAGCACCCCGACGAATACACGCGGCCGCGCAAGTGCGAAGGGTGCGGCGGCACGCGATTTCGCGTTATCAAAGACAGGAACAAGGATCGTGCACAAATCGATTGTCAGTGCGGCGCATTTATATGGCCCAGCAGCACCGGACGCTTTGAGTGCTACGTCCATCGTCGCGGTTCCCCTGGCTGCTACTTCGAGGCTGATGGCACACAGCGGATGCCTGACGTGTTCGAACGGGCAACTTACTCTTGCCCTCACGACGGGCTATCACGTTGGCCCGCTCTTTATTGTGAGGAAGAGACGCGCCCCGATTATTCACGGTGGCACTTTGGGTGGAAAGCGACGCAGGCAGCGCGAAGCGCGGGCCACACCGCCGTGGGCGGATCGTGCGGCGATACGCGCGATCTACAAGAAAGCGAAACGCCTGTCGAAATCGACGGGTGAGCAACACGTCGTCGACCACATCGTGCCGCTCGACGGCAAGCTCGTGTGCGGGCTTCACGTGTCGTGGAACCTGCGCGTTATTCCCTGGTTAGAGAACGCCCGCAAAAGCTGGCACACCTGGCCCGATATGCCCTTTGAACAAATGGAGCTTCTGTAATGAACCTACAAGACATTCGCACGCGCATCGCCGACGGTGCCTACGCTGCATCGTTCCAAACGATGGGCCAGTATCGAAGCGCGTTGCTCGCGGCAATCAACAATGTCGTGCCCGCACAAGCAGAGCAGCCCTCGGCGCGCGTGGCGTTGAGCGAAAGCGATAGAAAACTATTGCTTGAGGCATGGGATTACGGGCAGTTTTCTGACGATTTCGACCAGCCTCAAGCAAAGACGGTGCGAGCTGCGTTGTGTGCCATTCTCACCGTGCCCGTAGCAGTGTTGGGTGAAGACGTGCTGATGCAGGCAATCGCGGACACTGCGGCGTGCGGGCACGTTTGGGCGTCGCGGGCACTTTCGAATTATCGCGCCGCCAAATGAAACTTTGGCTCGACACCGAAACGTTTTGCGAGACGCCGCTCAAGAACGGTACGCACGCCTACGCCGAGAAAGCCGAGGTGATGGTCTTCACGTACGCGATCGACGACGGCCCGGTCGGCACATGGGACCGCACGGCCGGCGAGCCGATGCCCGACGATCTCGACTTTGCGATCGACGAAGCCGACGAGTATTGGTGGCAAAACGGCGGTATGTTCGATAGGCCCGTGCTGCTGCACGCCGCGCCCGAGATCTTCGAGCGGCTCCCGGCTGAGCGCTGGCGCGACACGCTGGTGCAAGCTTACGCGCACAGCCTGCCCGGCTCGCTCGATCTGCTGTGCGAGATATTCCACGTACCGCTCGACCAGGCCAAGCAAAAGGACGGCAAGACGCTGATTCAACTCTTTTGCAAGCCCCGCCCCGCCTACAGCGAGATCCGGCGCGCGACGCGGGAGACGCACCCGGCCGAGTGGGCGCGGTTCCTTTCCTATGCGGCCAGCGACATCACGGCGATGCGCGCGATCCACAAGAAGATGCCGGCGTGGAACTACCCGAACAACAAGAATGAACTCGCGCTGTGGCACCTCGATCAGCGCATCAACATGCGCGGCATGCAAATGGACATCGAACTCGCGCGGGCGGCTGTGCGCGCGACCGATAAAGCCAAGCGCGAGTTGAAAGAGCGCACGATCGAACTCACTGACGGTGAGGTGCAGTCGACCACCCAGCGCGACAAGCTGCTCAAATACCTGCTCGCCGAGCACGGCGTCGACCTGCCCGATCTGAAAAAGTCGACGCTCGAGCGACGCATCAACGACCCCGATTTGCCCGACGAGCTGCGCATGCTGCTGTCGATCCGCCTCGAAGCCACGATGACGAGCACGAGCAAGTACCAAACGCTGCTGCGCGGCGTCTCGCGCGACGGCCGCCTGCGCGGGCTCATGCAATTTAACGGCGCCAACCGTACGGGCCGCGTCGCCCACCGGCTCTATCAACCGGGCAACATGCCACGGCCCGACGTGGGGCTCATCGCCCGCGAACTCGACGTCGCAAAACTCTCGGACGGCGATGCCGAACGCTACACCGCCGCAGGCATCGAGGCGCTCGAAGCGGACTGCGCCGACCTGCTCTTTTCAAACGTGATGGGGCTGACAGCGAACATCATTCGCGGCTCGATCATTGTGTCGCCCGGCAAAAAGCTCGTCGTCTCGGATCTGTCAAACATCGAAGGCCGCAAGGCGGCGTGGCTGTCGGGCGAAGAATGGAAGCTCCAAGCCTTCCGCGATTACGACGCCGGCACAGGTCCCGACCTGTACAAGCTGGCCTATGCCCGATCGTTCGGCGTGTCGGTCGACGACGTGACGAAGGACCGGCGCCAGCTCGGCAAGGTGCAGGAACTCGCGCTCGGGTACGAAGGCGGCGTCGGCGCATTCGTCACGTTCACGATGACCCACAAAATGGAACTGGCCGACATCCGCGCAGCCGTGTTCGCGGCGCTCGATCTCGTCGACCCCGAAGTCGTGCGCGAGGCGCGCAATGCGTGGGAGTGGGCCACGAAGCAGAAACGCACGCTCGGGCTTGAGCAAGACGTCTATATCGCCTGCGACATCCTTAAGCGCGCGTGGCGCCGCGCGCATCCGAAAACGTCGAGTTATTGGCCGGAACTGAAAGACGCCGCGATCAAAGCTATCTGCTCGCCCGGCACGACCGTGCGCGCGCGGCGAATCGTCATGCGCCGCGACGGCAATTGGCTGCGGGTGCAGATGCCCAGCGGCCGCCAGCTTTGCTACATCGCGCCGCGCGTAAGCGACGACGGTCAAATCAGCTACATGGGCGTGAACCAGTACACCCGCAAGTGGCAGCGCGTGAAGACGTACGGCGGCAAGATTTTCGAAAACCTGTGCCAAGCCTCGGCGCGCGACATTCTGTTCACCAACATGCCGCGCGTCGAGGCGGCCGGCTACGAGATCGTGCTCTCGATTCACGACGAGCTGCTCACCGAGACGCCTGACACCGAAGACTATAGCGATCGCCAGCTTTCGGAACTTATCTCGACAGTGCCGGAGTGGGCCGAGGGCTTGCCGCTCAGTGCTGGCGGCTTCGAAGGATACCGCTACCGCAAAGATTAATGTTGTCAGGTATTGCACAACAATGATGTTCGGTGTAATGTACGGCTATACCTGACACAAACGTGGGAGAAACCATGCAGAAAGTCCGATTTATCGCTGCGCACCTTAAAGCAATCGCGTTGCTCGCTGCAGGCCAAGATGTCCGCTACTACCTGAATGGCGTGTGCGTCGAGGCGACGCCGTTCGAAACGCGGCTCGTAGCAACGGACGGTCACAAGCTCGGGCTTCTGCGCCACGCGGTCGAGAACGAGATCGACAAGGATCTGTCGTTCATCATCCCGGCATCGACCATTGCGTCGATGAAGCTCGGCAAGCGGGATTTGACGCTGCTCGTTGAGTGCGAGATCGAAGCCGGCAAGTACGCGCTTCATCTACCGAACACGCGGATCGATTTTGTTCCGGTCGACGGCACGTTTCCCGCCTACCGTCGCGTTATTCCGAAGACGCTCAGCGGCGAAGCCGGTAACTACATGCCCTCGCTGTTGATGGCTTTCCAAAAGTGCGGCTCGATTTTGCTCGGGACGACTAACCCTGTTGCGCCGCGCATCGAGCAAAACGGCGGGGCTTCCGCCGCGCGCTTGACCTTCGACGGGTACGACAACTTCGTCGGCGTGTGCATGCCTTTTGCCTTCGACAAAAGTCCGAAAGCACCGAAGCCCGCCGACGTGTCCTGGGCGGTGTGACATGAAACGCTACTTTCGCCGCCTGTTCCTGCGCCGCCGGCTCGCCGCCGTCAATGCGCACCTGAACGCCATTCAGCGCGAGCGCCAAATGCTCGACATCAGCGAGCAGTACTGCGTGCGCGCGGCGAGCGGTCTGCAACTCGCGCTGCTCAATCTCGACGTAAAGGCACGGCGTCATGCTTGAGGCCAAGGTCGAGGACTACTTCGTCGAGCAAGTCGAGGCGCACGGCGGCGTGCAGCGCAAGCTGAAATGGATCTCGCGCCGCGGCGGGCCCGACCGGTTCGTCAAGTTCCTCGGCGCGCAGGTCGTGCTCGTCGAACTCAAGCGCCCGACCAAGACGCCGCGCCCGGAGCAGGAACGTGAGCACAAGCGCCTGCGCGCGGTCGGCGTTGACGTGCGGGTGATCGACACCAAGCAAGCGGTCGACAACTTTATCCGCGACATGACGGGGCATCTATGAGCACGCGTGAGATCGAAAGCGTCGAACTGGCGCACCGTATAATCCAAGTTGCGACCGGCTGCGGCGTCATCGCCTGCGCGCTGCTCGCCCGTTTGCTGGGGTTCCTATGAGCCACCTTATGACACCGGCCGATCTCGAACAGGTGACCGGCTTTACGCGCTACTCCAAGCAAGCCGATTGGCTCAAGCGCCAATTCGGCATCGAGCCGCCGCGCCGCGCCGACGGCAGTGTCGTGATGACGTGGGCCACGTACGAAGCGCTCGCCGCCAGCAAGGCCGGCATCGGCGCGAACGGCGCGCCCACCCCGCGTGTTGAACTCTGTTTCGACTGACCATGGCAGCGCGCAAAAAAGCCAAATACCCCCGCGTCTACCCGAGCGACGGCTCGTGGTATTGGGTCGAGCCGCGCACGAACAAATGGATCAAGCTCTGTCGAATGACCGAGCCCGAAACGGTGCTCTTGCGGCGCCTGGCCGAAGAGAAGGAAAAGCACGCCCGGCCCGATGGCTCGGGCAACATGCGCCCGCTGATCGACGAGTATGTGCGCAAGCACCGGCACGCTCACAAGGAGAAGGCGTGGCACAAGTACGGCGACTACGCCGGCAACGGTTTTCGCAATTCGGACGTCGCGGGCGTAAAGCCGGTACACGTATCGCACTGGCTCAAAACCAAGTACATCGACAAGCTGCCGATGCAGCGCGTGATGCGCGCGTTCCTGTCGGGCTTCTTTCAGTGGTGCGTCGACACCGGCAAGATCGACACGAACCCGTGCCGCGAGGTGAAGCTCAAGAAGCCGAAGGCGCGCACGGTCTACATTACTGACGACCATTTCGCGCGTATCCGCACGGCGTTGCTTACGTACACCTACGTCGTGCGCAAAGACACGCCGCGGGAAAAGACGATCACGGCCAAGGTGCAGACCGGACCGATGATGCAGTGCTTTTTCGACCTGTGCTATTTGACGGCGCAGCGCTCGACCGACGTGCGCTCGCTCACGTGGGCGCAGGTTGATCGCGAGGCCGGCGTGATTCATTTTCTGCCGTCTAAAACGGAAGACTCGAGTGGCGTCGCGGTCGACTGGCCGATCACGCCCGAGATCGCCGCGGTGCTCGATCGCGTGCGCGAACTCGACGGCGTGCAGCGCATCGGCAAGTTGCCGGTGATTCACGCCCTCGACGGCAAGCCCTACGGCGCCACAGCCGCGCGCTCGGCGTGGGATCGCGCGTGCGAACGCGCCGACCTGACGGACGCCGGTTACACGGTCAAGGATATTCGGGCAAAGTCGGCGACGGACGCCAAGCGCGCGGGTTACGATCTCGACGAGATCATGGCCGCGCTGGCGCACACTGACGCCAAAACGACCGAGATCTATCTCAAACAGCGCGACGTGCCGCTTGCCAATCTTCGGCTTGCTGTGCCCGTTGCGAAATCAGCTTAGGGGATTTGGATGACCGACGATCAAATCGACGCTATCGAGCGTGCATTGGTACAGCAGGGGAAGCCGGCGATGACTTTCATCGAGCGCTACGCATTTGCCCGTGCGATAGAGCAGTTTGTTCTTGAAGAGGCGGCGCGGCGCCTTGAGAGTGAAGCGAAAGACAGTAACTACAAGGCGGGGGAGACTTACTGCTTCGCGGCCGCCATCGTTCGCGCGCAAAACTGTCAGTGATTTATTAGGGAACTTCTTGGGAAGCGATTAGGGAACCAAAAACACGCTACCCGCAAAGCCTTATGTATAGTGGTCGGAGCGATAGGATTCGAACCTACGACCCTCTGATCCCAAATCAGCGACGTTCAGCAAGCTCAAAACGTTGCTGGGTAAAGCTTTGCGCGGGTAGTTCCCTAATCAATTGCTTAAGAAACAGGCAGCAAACCATGCGGGTTTGCGAGCAATGGCATAGCAATTATTAGGGAAAATTTTGATGGCCCGGCGCGTCTACACGGCTCACGAATACCAGGGTCTTATTACCGAGCACGAGTGTGCGATCGAGCGTTCGAACGTGTGGGCCGGCATGGGGCTCGGCAAAACGGTCAGCACGCTCACGGCGCTCGAGCAGCTCTACTACTTCGGTTTCGAGACGATGCCCACGCTCGTCATGGCGCCGACGCGCGTTGCCAAGTTCACGTGGCCGGAAGAGTGCGAGAAGTGGGAGCACCTAAGCGGCTTGGAAGTCGTGCCAATCCTCGGCAACCCGGCGCAACGCGCGATGGCTCTGCGCCGCGACGCGCCGATCTTCTCGATCAACTACGAAAACCTGCCCTGGCTGATCGATTGGTTCAAGCACAACCCGCGCCCGTGGCCCTTCGGTATCGGCGTGGCCGACGAATCGACCAAGCTCAAGTCGACGCGGATCTCGCTGCAAAAAAGCACGAAGGACAAAGAGTTCTTGCGATCCGGCGGCGGTAGCGTGCGCGGCCGCGCGCTCGCCGCAGTGGCGCACACGAAGATCCACCGCTGGGTAAATCTCACCGGTACCCCCTCGCCGAACGGGCTCAAGGATCTGTGGGGCCAGCAATGGTTTGTCGACGCCGGCAAGCGGCTCGGTCGGTCCTTTACCGCTTTCGAAACGCGGTGGTTCCAAGCGGTACCGGGTGATCGCGGCTACCACGACGTGCGCCCGCTCGACCATGCGCAGGAGCAGATACAGGCGGCGCTCAAAGACTGCACGATCTCGCTCGACCCGGCCGACTGGTTCGATCTCGAAAAGCCGATCGTGCGCCCGATCTTCGTCGACTTGCCGGCTAAGGCCCGCTCGCTCTACCGCGACATGGAGCGCAAGATGTTCTTGGAGATCAACGGCAACGAGATCGAAGCCGTGAACGCCGCGGCGCGCACGATGAAATGCTTACAGCTTGCTAACGGCGCGATCTATAAGCAAGAGGACGACGGCTTCGACACGGCGCCGTGGGTCGACGTGCACGACGAAAAGCTGCAGGCGCTTGAAGACATCGTCGAGGAAGTGGCCGGCATGCCGGTGCTCGTGGCCTATCACTTCAAGTCGGACCGCGCCCGCATCATGAAAGCGTTCAAAGGCGCGATCGATCTAAGCACCGACGACGGCTTGCGGGCGGCTAAGCGCGGCCAGGGCCGGCTATGGCTCGCGCACCCGGCCAGTCTTGGCCACGGCGTCGACGGGCTGCAAGAGCATTCGAACATCATCGCGTTTTTCGGTCACTGGTGGAACCTTGAAGAGTTCCAGCAGATCATCGAGCGCGTCGGCCCGGTGCGGCAAATGCAGGCCGGCTTTCGGCGGCCTGTGTTCATCTATCACATTCTCGCGCGCGACACGATCGACGAAGACGTGATGGAGCGCCGTGACACGAAGCGCAAAGTGCAAGACATTTTGCTCGACGCGATGCGACGTAGGGGACTGCGTTAGGATTTACCTGACACCTCGAAACCACAACGCTATAATGCGCGCGAGGAAAGATATGAATAAAAGGGGATCGAAATGTCTGAAATTGTTACCGGAATGAAGACGATCAATATGGGGCGCTTGCTGGACGAAGAGCGCGCGCTCACCGAGGTATTCTCGATCGAGCGCCCTTTTCGCTATGTCATCATCGACGACTTTCTGCACGCGGACCAGGCTGAGGCGATCTACAAATCATATCCGGTGATCGACGAGGCGTGGCAAAACGGGAACGGCCTGCACACCAAGGGCAAATGGGGAAACCCCAATGTCGACGGCACGACCGCTGGCGAGTTCTACCGCGAGATCAATTCGCCCGAGTTTCGCGAGTACCTTGGCCGCGTGACGGGTATCCCAGATCTGCTTGAAGATACGCGCCTGCAGGGCGCCGGGCTGCACCAGATCCGCGAAGGCGGCTTCCTCGACGTGCACATCGATTTCAACCGGCTAGAAGGATCGCGCCTCGACCGGCGCTTGAACCTGATCGTCTACATGAACCCGGGCTGGAAAGAGGAATGGGGTGGGTGCCTCGAGCTTTGGGACATGGAGAAAAAGAAGCGCGTCGGCAACATCGCGCCCACGCTCAATCGCTGCGTTATTTTCGAGACGAACGAAATTTCGTATCACGGCCACCCGGTGCCGGTGAAGTCGGGCGGCATCACGCGCAAATCACTGAGCGTCTATTACTACACGAACGGGCGCGACGATGTCGAGGCAGAGGACCACAACACCGTGTACGTGAACACGCAGGGGGCGGAAGGAAGCGCCAAGCTCGCCGTCAACGGACTGGCTCACTCGGCGCGTAAGCTGATTAAAAGGCTGGGCGGGAAAGGCGATTTCTGAGGCTACTTCGTTACGCCTTGCCCTTTCTCGTAGCTGCGCGCGATGACGTAGCCAGCGTAGCCCGTGCCGAACGTCCCCCACAGCGCCGAGGGAATCGCCGCGAGCCACGCCTGCATACCCTGCGCAATGGCTACCGCTGTCTGCGGGCTGAATGCCGCGTGCACGCCCATAGGGATCGCGCACAGGATCATCACGTACATCACGTACATGAAGCTCGGGCGAGCCCGGCTCGTCCACGGATCCTTGCTGTTCGCTTCGGCCAGGATCGCGGACATCTGTTGCTGCATCATCGCGAGCGCGGCGTCCGTCTGCGCTTTCATCAGCGTGGCTTCGGCCGTGGCCTTGGCGGTCGGGTCCGGCCAAATCTTGTTCATGCCGTCATCGAGCAACTTGCTCACCCCGGCGATTGCGTCATCGATTCCGAATGCCATCACACACCCCCTGTCCGCATCATTTGCGCCAACCGCTGGGCGCGTTCGCCTACCTGCGACGCCCACGCTGAATTGAGCATCCCCTCCGCGGCGTCCCCGTACCTGCCCTGCCGCATCGCGGCAAGCGAATTTTTGAACCCGGCCAGCTTACTCATCCCCAAGTTGAAGCACATATTGCAGATGACGCGCTGGCGCACGTCGTTCATATCCGCCCACCACGGCAGATTGCGATCGAGATCGTGGTAGACGTTCAAGAGATCTTGGTCGAGCAGCGTGTTCACTTGCTCGTCTGTAAGCGGATACGACCAGCCAACCGGCAGTGGCGCGGCGCGTAGGTTGTGCCCTACCCCCACCGTCGGAATACCCTTTGTGTCGGCGTACGGCGTATAGCGAACGCCTTCGTCACGCCTAAGTTCGACGACGAGCTGCGCTTCGTTTTCGGGATTCATTCGGCCGCCCCTTTCCGTCCTTTATTGCGGATCAGGTAGAACGATTGCAGGCCGATGTAGAAGATCGTCGCCGCCGCTACCCACCAATTGATGTCGTGGCTCGCCAGCCAGAACCACGCGTTAGCCCCCACTGGCGGCCCTGCTTTTGCTACGCTCGCGGCAACGTCTTTCACTCGCTTCCCCGTTTTGTGGTTCTTCGGTTCAGTGGAACCGGATGGCGCTGATATAGCCAGGTCAGAAACCGCGGGTA
>Ga0105240_10013500_pt1 | contig 11218 bp, 5 predicted proteins | sample KBSC54metaG_FD_80426 | JGI IMG/M metagenome (GOLD analysis project Ga0105240, IMG submission 80426) | Corn rhizosphere microbial communities from Kellogg Biological Station, Michigan, USA - KBS C5-4 metaG | ecosystem: Host-associated > Plants > Roots > Rhizosphere > Soil | place: Michigan, USA...
CGCGCCGCCGCTTCCGCGATGCGCGCCGGCGACGTGATGAACGAGATGCGGAAGAATCCCTCGCCACCCGCACCGAACGACGAGCCGGGCAGCACCACCACACCCTCGTCGTTGAGCAGCCGTTCGGCGAACGCCGCACTCGGCACGCCGGCCGGCAGAGGAAGCCAGAGATACATCGTGGCGCGCGGCGCCTCGCACGCGAAGCCCGCGGCGCGGAACGCGTCAACCGCCGCATCACGACGCTCGGCGAACGTGCGCACGTTCGCCGGCACGAAGTGCTCCCACGCGTCGAGCGCAGCGGCGCCCGCGGCCTGGACCGCCATGAATGCGCCCGTGTCGAGGAACGACTTCACTTTGGCGAGCACGCTCGAAATTTCGGGACGCGCGACAGCCCACCCGCACCGCCATCCCGTCATGTTGTACGTCTTGGACAGAGAGTGAAACTCGATGGCGACGTCGCGCGCGCCCGGGACCTCGAAGATGCTGGGCGGACGGTAGCCGTCGTACGCGAGCTCCGAGTAGGCGTTGTCGTACGCGAGCAGGATGTCGCGCTCGCGGCACTGCCTAACGACGCGCTCGAGATAGTCGCGCGGTGCGATGGCCGCCGTGGGATTGTTCGGATAGTTGAGGTACAGGAGCTTCGTGCGCGCGAGCACTTCGCGCGGCACGTCGTCCAACTCAACGAGAAAATCCGCGCGCGGATCGAGCGGGACCACGTGCGGCGTGCCGTCTGACAGCAGCGTGCCGCCCAGGTACGCCAGATAGCCCGGCTCCGGAATGATCGCCACGTCGCCCGCATCGAGGTACGCGAGCGCGAGGTGTGCGATGCCTTCCTTGGAGCCGATGAGCGGGACCACCTCGCGCATCGGGTCCGCTGCGACGCCGAACCGGCGCTGCATGAAGCGCGACACCGCCTCACGGAACGCGGGCAACCCCGCGCCGAATCCGTAGCGACTCATGGACGGGTCGTGCGCCGCGCGCTCGAGCGCGGCAACCGCTTCGGGCGGCGGCGCGAGATCCGCGTCGCCGGCGCCCAAGTCGATCACGTCCACGCCCCGGGCCGCGAGCTCGCGCTTTTTCTGCGGGATCGAAGCCAGTAGGTATTCCGGCAATCGGGCGTAGCGAGAGGACTGTGGCGGCATAACCCTCAATCTAAGACGGCGATGGGGTGTGGCACACGCGCAAAACGCCCGTTCGATCGTGTGATCACCCCGAAGCCGCTACGGAGTTCCGGACCACGCTTGCAGCGACCTGGACTTCGACAACGTCTCCTATGTCCAACCGGCCCACTCCGGCCGGCGTTCCCGTTGCCACCACGTCGCCCGGTTCCAGCGTCATGATGCTTGATATGTACGCGAGCAGCATGGGGATGGCAAAAACCATCTCGCTGGCCGACGCGTGCTGGCGAACGGAGCCGTTGACGCGTGTCGTGACCTCGAGCGAGTGGAGATCGGCGGGGGCGGGCACCTCGTTGCCGATGGGACAGAATGTGTCGAATCCTTTGGCCCGCGTCCACTGGCCGTCGCTGCGCTGCAGGTCGCGCGCCGTGACATCGTTGAGCGCCACGATCCCGCGAATTCCGCGCTGCGCCTGGGCCTCGTCCGCGCGCGACAACGTCGTGCCGATCACCACACCGATCTCTCCTTCATACTCGACCTGCGAGGAGACCGTTGGGAGCGCGATGGTCCCGCCGGTCCGGATCACGCTCGATGGCGGCTTAAGAAAAATCAACGGCTCGGCGGGCACATCGTTGCCCAACTCTTTCGCGTGCGCACGATAGTTCCGCCCAACGCACACGATTTTGCCCGGCCGAGTCGAATCCGTCACCGCATGGCTCCGTAGAAGTGGTTCACGTGATCGCGGGCGCGCGCCCACGTGTCGATTACGCGCGTCGCCGGGGGAAGCGTTGCGAGCATGGCGCGCCCGTACGTTTTTGTGACGACGCGCGGATCGCACAGCACCACGACGCCGCGGTCGGTCTGCGATCGCACGAGGCGGCCGAACCCCTGCTTCAAGCGCAGCGCTGCGTTGGGCAGCATGAATTCGGAGAACGGGTCGCCTCCGCGCTCGGCGATCGCTTCGCAGTGCGCGGCGGTGAGCGGATCGGTGGGCACGCGGAAGGGCAGCTTGGCGATGACGAGGCCGCGCAGCGCATCGCCGGGGACGTCGACGCCTTCCCAGAACGACGCGGTGCCGAGGAGGATGGCGCGGCCCGAGTCGCGGAAGCGGCGGAGGAGCGCGTCGCGCGCATCTTCGCCGTGGACGAGGAGGGGCCACCGTGCGCCATCCGCGCAGGCGCGCATTGCGGCGGCTGCCGCGCGCACGTCGCGGTGGCTGGTGAACAACGCGAAGAGTCCGCCATCGGACGCGTCGGCGAGGTCGCGCACCACGTCGACGCAGGCGCGATGGTGCGCGGGCGGGTCCACGTTAGGCACTGGCACGTCGGTCGGCACGACGAGCAGCGCCTGCTCCGCGAAATCGAACGGCGACGGAAAGACGGCAGTCTCTGGCTCCACCTCCTGCTCCGTTAGGCCGAGCCGAGTGGTGAGGTAGGTGAAGTCATCGCCGGCAGCGAGGGTGGCGCTGGTGACGATGGCCGTCTCGAGGCGCTTGAACAGGTCGTCGCGGAGGATGGGCGCGAGGTCGAGCGGGACCGCGGTGGCGGCGAGGTTGTGGTCGCGGCCGCGGGATTCGAGCCAGCGCACGGTAGGTGGCGCGTTGGGCGGCGGCCGGAGCGCGCGCGTGAGACCGTCGCCGAACGCCTCGAGGCGGCGTACGACGCCGCTGATCTCGCGCACCATCGCGGCGGCGGGATCGCCCGTGTCGACGTCCATCTCGAGTCGGTCGCGCACCAGTCGCAGGCCATCGCGCAGCAAGCCGATCTGCGAGAGGAGATCGGCGAGGGCGGCGTCGAGTCCGCCGCGCCACACGGAATGCGCCTCGAAGTCATCCGTTAGGCGGAAGACCGGCTCGCCGGCATCGCGCAGCACGGTATCGAGGAACGCGAACACCGTGGCCGCCGAATCGCGCGCCGACGGCACGACCGGCACGAGGCGGGCCGTGACCAGGTCGTGGCTCGCCGTGCTGTACAGGTCTTCGCGCCCCGCGAGCCGCGCGGCGAGCAGCGCGAGCAGGCCGCGGCCGCCTCGGCGTTCGAGGCGCGCGAGCAGGCGCTCGACCGCGCGGCGCGTGACGCTCGTCCCCAGGTGGGCGGCAGCGGCATCCTCGAGGTGGTGGCCCTCGTCCACCACCAGACGTCGATATGCCGGCAGCACCGCCGCATCTCCCCAGTTTTGCTGCACGCGCCTAACGGCGAGATCGGCGAGCAGGAGATGGTGGTTGACGACGATCACGCCCGCCTCGGCGGCTTTGCGCCGCGCCGCGAACACGAAGCACTTCGCGTAGTGCGGACACTTGAGACGGCCGCAGAGGTCGGGTTCGGCCGCGACTTCATCCCACGCATCGGGGCTCGGCGGCGACGGGAGATCGGCGAGGGATCCGTCGTTCGTGCGTGCCGCCCAGGCGCGCAGGCTCTCAATTTCATCGGTGACCGCGCCGTCGAACAGCGACGCGCCGTGTCCGGCGGCCTGCTCGAGGCGCTGCAGGCAGACGTAGTTTCGCCATCCTTTGAGCAGCGCGAAGCGAACGGGCTGGTCCGTGAGCGCGTCGGCGAGGAACGGCAGGTCTTTGCCGACCAGCTGCTCCTGGAGGTTGATCGTGTTCGTGGAAACGATCGTGCGCTCGCCGTTGGCCGCCGCCCAACGGAGCGCCGGCACCAGGTAGCCGAGCGATTTGCCGACGCCCGTGCCCGCCTCGAACAGGCCGATGCCGCCGCCGTTGTAGAGTCGGGCGATGGCCGCCGCCATGTCGCGCTGGCTCTCGCGGTCCTCGTAGCGGGCGAGGCGGGCGGCGACCGGCCCGTTCGGCGCGAGCGTAGCGCGCACGGCATCGAGCGCCAGCCTAACGGAATGCTTCGGGCGCGGGACTTCGACCACCACGTAAAGCGTCGCGGCCGTGTTGTCGACGATGCCGAACCCGATGCCGTCCTCGTGGATGCGCGCCGCCACGGCGAGATCGGCGTCGGAGGGATCGAGGCGGCCGCTCGGGTGGTTGTGCAGCATCATCTCGCCGCGCTCGGCGAATCCAGGAAGCGCGAGCACGCTGTCGACGCCGCCACGCGCGACCACACGCACGGTCTGGACGACGCCGTCGCCATCGAGCGTGGCCGCGAAGCACACTTCGCGTCCGCCCGCGAGCGTGATAGCCGCGCGGAGCGCCGCCGCCGCGCGCGGCGCGAGACGCCGCTCGGATACAGCGCCGGGAGCCGGCGCCTTCTTCGCGACGGTCATCGGCCCGCCAGGCGCCTGCCCTGCGTTAGGCATCTTCCGCTTCCCTCTTCCCTCTTCCCTCTTCCCTCACGTCTTCAGCGGCTTCTTCTTCGCCGCCGGGAACAGCACGTTGTTCAGGATGAGCCGGTAGCCGGGCGAGTTGGGGTGCAACGACAGATCCGTGGGCGGATTGCCGATCGCGTGCTGCGGGTCCTCGGGATCGTGGCCGCCGAGGAAGGTCCAACTGCCCTTGCCGTAATCGCCGTGGATGTACTTCGCCCACGGCGCGCCGGCCTCATCGGCCAGCACCGTGACGCCCGGTTTGATGCGGTTCTTCATGAAGCTCGTGGTGACGCCGTAGAAGTCGGGGATCACCGTGCGGTGGTCCTGCACCAGCATCGACGGCACCGGGTCGAACTTGGCGCTGAACGCGAACAGCGTGAACGTGCCTAACGGTTGACGGCGCCCCGGCACGTTGGCCTGGTGCCCGTCGATGTCGCTCATCGAATTCACGTACGGCGACAGCTCGAGCTGCGCGCCGCGGAAGGCGAGGCTGGCGTTCCAATCCATCTTCGCGTCGGCGTTGGGATCCATCGGCGTCCCGTCGGCGAACACGGACGCGATGTCGACGTCGTGCGCGGCCAGCGCGAGATCGAGCGTCTCGGTGGCACCGCACATCGCGAACAAGAACCCGCCGTTGTTCACGTAGTCGCGGATCTTCATCGCCACGTCCTTCTTGAGCGCCGGAATGTTGGGGAAGCCCAGCTTCTTCGCCGTCGCGAGATTGGTGCGTTGCATGTCCACGAACCATGACGCGCCGCTGTACGCAATGTAGAACTTGCCGAGCTGGCCCGTGAAGTCCTCGTGGAAGAGGTGCACCCAGTCGTACTTGGAGAGGTCGCCGTGCTCGATCTCGTCATCCCAGATCGGCGTGTACGGAATGCCCGCGTAGCGGAGCGCGAGGATCACCGCGTCGTCCCACGGCGGCGAATAGGGCGCCGTGTACACGGCGATGCGCGGGGCCTTCTCGAGCGGCACCGACTCCATGTTCGCCTGTGACATCTGATTGCGGATGTCGGAGAGCGTGGCGTCGTCGACCGGCTGTGTGGTGATGCCGTCGAGGGCGGCGCGACGCCGCAGCTCGGGCGTATCGGGCAGAAGGAATGACCCGCCGCGATAGTTGAGCAGCCATTCGCCGCGCGCGCCGTCCTTGAGCGCGTTGTACGTGAGCCCGTACGCCTTGAGGTGGTTGGTCTGGTCGTCGTCCATGGGGACGAGGAGATGCTGCGCGCGAATAGCGTTAGGCAGGAGCGCCAGGGCCGCTGCCGCGAGGTACGTCAGGATGCGTTTGGAAAACATCGACTCACGATGTGGAAGGCACCGTTTGCCGCGCGAGCTCCAGCTCGCGCCGCGCTTGCGGGACGAGCGCGCTCTGCGGGTAGGTGATGATCAGGTGCTCGAGCCGCGCGATCGCGGCGGGCGTCTGCTTCGTGCGCCGGAGGATCCGCGCCCATTCGAGGTCCGCTTCCGGCGCTTCCGGACTCTGCGGCAGGGAGTCGACGATGGTTTTCCAGGCGGCGATCGCCTGGGGCGCATCGCCGTGCGTGGTGTACAGGCGGGCGGAGGTCGCGATCAGCAGCGAGCCCGCGTCGGCGAGCGACGGCGCCGCGGCCGCGAAGGCGGCCGCGGCGGTGGCCGTGTCGCCGCGGGCGAGCGTGAGGTACGCGTTGCCTAACGCTTCCGACTTGGTGGCGCGCGTGCGGTCGAGGAGCGCCAGCACGGCGAGCACGTCGCCCGACGGATCGCCCTGTGCGTGCAGCTGCCGGCGCGCGCCGGCGAGGTCGCCCTGGTAGAGCGCGATCCATCCGGCGGCCGCGTCGTCGCCGCCACCGCCCGATGCCAGCGCCTGCCGCGCGTGTTCGAGGTCGCCCACGCGCACCCATCCCCAGGCGAGGAGCCGAGCGTTCTGCGCCTGATCGTCGGCGGACATGACGCCGCGGTACGCGTCGAGCAGCCTGGCGCCGTCGGCCGGCTTGCCTAACGCAGACAGCGCGCGCAGGTGGATCGGGAGCGCGGTGGTGGCAGCCGCGGCCGAGTCGAGGTCCGTCTCGGCCCGCGCCGCGAGCGACGCGGCGCCGGCGGCGTCGCCGCCGGCGAACGCGTCGTTCGCGGCGCGGACCAGGTACGCCGGCGTGGGATCGGCCTGGTCGGCCGCGACGAGCGCGTCGCGGGCGACCAGCCACGCGTTCGACTGCTCGGCGCGGTGTGCGAAATCGAGCCATGCGGCGATCGTCGCGCTGTCCGGCCGCAGCACGTGGAGCGCGGTCCATCCCTCGCGGGGCGCACCCCACGCCAGTTCGAGTGCGCCCAGCACCTTGAGCGGCGGCGTGCTAACGGGAGCCGCGGCGAGTGCGCGGCGCACCGCGTCGCGTGTGCCGGCGGGCGTCGGGAACAACGCGAACACGGCCGCGTCGGCCAGATATGGATTGTTCGAGACGGCCTGGCGCCACGCGCGCGCCGACGGCTCCCACTTCCCCATCGCCGCGTCCAACTGCGCAACCTCGTACGAGAAGCCGCGCGCATTGCCGGCTTGTGTCTGCGCCAGCTGCAGCACCGTGTCGGCCTGCGCCGTGTAACCGTCCTCGATCAGCATCCGCGCATACTCCTGGTACGGCGCGGGATCGTGCGGCACGTCGCGCCGCCATTGGTCGAACGCGCGCTCGAGCCCGGCGCGGTCTCCGAGCGAGCGGTACGTGCGCAGTTGCGCGGCGCGGAGCGCGTTGAGGCGCGGCTCGCGCGCGATGGCCGAATCGAGCACGGGCAACAGCGAGTCGGACCGGCCAAGCTGCGCGTACACGCGCTCGAGTCCGAGCATCGCGGCGAGCGAGTTAGGCGTCTGGACCAACGCCTGGCGGTACGCGATCGCCGCCGAGTCGTATTGATCGCGCGTCTCGAAATCCTGGGCGCGCAGGTAGGCCGAGCCGGCCGAATCCGTGGCCTGGGCGCGCGCGGCGCTCGTCGTCAGGCAAAGCCCGGCGACGAGCGCCGCGCCCGCGTTACGGCTGATCCGGCTGATCCGCATTGATGCGCTTGAAGTACTCGAGCACGGCGCGGCGCTCGTCGGGCGTGAGGCCGCGCAGCTCGTTCCACGTCGGCTCGCGGAACTTCTCCACCGCCCGCCCGCTCGACACCGTGCCCGTCGTGATGGCGGTGTCGATGCGCGCCGTTTCCGCCTGCCGCTTGCCCTGATCCTCGCGTTCGTCCTGTTCCAGCGTTAGGCCGGCGTCCAACAGCCGGTGGAACAACTTCTGTTGGCGGTCGAGCAGCGACGGATCCACGCGGCCGCGGTCCAACGCGTCGGCGATCTGCCGCATCTCCTTGGCCAGCTCCGCCGCGCGCTGCGCACCGTTGCCCGCGTTGTCGATGCCGTTCGCGATGTCGCGCTGGCGTGCGGCAAGCGCGCGGGCTTGCGCCATCATCTCGGCCGACGGTTGCGCGCCGGGTACCGGCATCAACCCGGCCGACTGCGAGTTGAGCGCGCCCTGTTGCTTCGCGGCGTCGCGCATCGCCTGAATCATCTCCGAGAAACCCGATGCCGACGCGCCGTTCGCCGCGCGCGCACGATCCTGCACCATGCTCGCGGCCGCACGATTCAGCGCGTCCGCGGCATCGTCCATGTCCGACGCCATTTCCTGTGAACCACCGCCTCGAGCGCTCTCGGCCGAGCTGCGCGTGGCCGCTTGCACACGCTGGCTCGCATCGGCCATCGCGCCCTGCGACTGCGCCGACACGTGCGCGGACTGTCGCGCCGCCTGATCGAGGCGCTGCTGGATGCGCTGCACGCCTTGCTGCACCGCGCTCTGATCGGCGCGGAGGCCGTCGGTCTGTCCGCTCCGCGCGCGGTCGGCCAACTGCTGTTGGTCGCGCGAGAGCTGCATCGTTTCCTGAATCGAGCGATCCAACTCCGACGTGACCTGATTCTTCCATTCCTGGATCTGCTGGTCGCGCGCGTCGGCGAGCTGCTGCTGCACGGCATCCATCTGTTGGGCAGCCTGTCCCGCGGCGCTCGAGCGTTGGGCACGGGAAGCATCCGATTGCCCCTGCCGCGAGCGTTGGCCTTGCTGGCCTTGCTGGCCTTGCTGGCCTTGCTGGCCTTGCTGACTCTGCTGGCGCTGAGCCGATGCGTCTCCGTTAGGCGGCGCCGCGCGCGCGACGGACGACGCCGACGAGTCCGCGCGCTGCGGTGCGCCTTGCAGCTTCTGCGGACCGGACTGCGCCGAATCCTGCTGCAACCGCTTCTGCAGATCGGACACGTGCTGCGAGAGGTCGCGCGAGCGTTGGCTCAACTGCTGCGCATCGCGCGCGGCGCTGGAGTCGGCGCGTGCGCCGGCGCGTTGCAGCGAGTCCGCGAGCTGGTGCTGGCCCTTGGCGATGTCGCGCGCTTCATCGTGCAGCGTCTGCATCGACCCCTCGAGCGCGGCGCGCTTGAGCATCTCGGCGCTGCGCTCGAGTTGCTCGCGCAGTTTCTGTTGGGCCTGTGCCAGGTTCTGCATCGCGCGGCGCGCCTGATCCGGCGACAACTGCTGCGTTGCCTTGAGCACGTCGTCGAGCTGCTTCTGGAGCTCGGGGGTGAGCGCGTCGCGCAGCATCTGTTGGGCATCGTGCAGCTGCTGCGTGAGCGCCGAGTCCATCACCCCCGCGGCGCGGAGCTGCTGCTCGAGCGCCTGCGCGGTCTGTTGGGCCTGGCGCACGCGGTCGCTCAGCTGCTGCTGTTCTTTCGCGAGTGCCTTCGCCTGCTCCGCGTTCTCGTACGACATGGAGCGCGGCGCCGAGGCCTGCTGCCCGCTCGACGCTCCGTTAGGCTGCGACGACCCCGACGACGGCGCGCGGTCGGCGCGCGAGCGCGCCGCCTCGTCGGTCCGTTGAGCCAGGTCGCGCTCGCTGCGTGCGGTCGATGCGACTTCGGATGCGGTGGAGTCGGCCAGCGCCCGCGCCCGCTCGCGCTGCTCGGTGAGCGTCGGCACGCGCAGCACGATCTCGCGGCTCAGCGTGGTCTGCCGCCAGGGCGAGTTGTCGGTGGCGGCTGCGACGACCGACATCGCATCGCCGGGCGCGAGCTGCCGCGGCGCGAGGTCGAGCGGCACCACACCCGTCCACGCCGTTGCGTTAGGCGACGCCAGCTCCTGCACGACTTGGGGCATCATCGCACCGTCGGCCGTGCGCCGGGTGGTGCGCAGCGTGATGTCGGCCAGACCGTGGTCGTCGCCGGCGGTCAGGCGCAGCGCCACCTGCGCGTCGGCCAGCACGACCGTATCCTGCGCCGGCGCGACGATGTCGATGCGCGGCGACGAGTCCGCGACCACCTCGAGGTCGAGCGGCTGCGGCACGTCGGCGATGGCACCGCGAGCGCCCGCCGCGGTCCATGCCCAACGGCCGCTCTCGCGCGCCACGAGCCGCCCGGCGAACGCGTGACCATCGGGGCGAAGCCGCACCGTGTCCTTCTCGCGCGCCAGCGCAATCGCGTCGAGCATCGTGGAGGCGCGTCCGCTGATGGAGAGCACGGTGCCGCGCGGCACACGCGCCGGCTCGCCGGTCGGGATGGTCTCGGTGGCGCGGCCGAGGTACGACGGATAGGTCGCCCGGATGGCGACGTCGCCGACGAACGGCCGGTCGGTGACGTGGACGATGAGCGTGTCGGTGCGGACGCGGCCGTCGGTGGCGACGATCGCGAGGTCGGCGTCTACCGGCCCGAGCTCGGTGGCGGCCTCGCCGCCGCGCACGGGCAGCGCGAGCGTGCGCCAGGCCGCGCCGGTGGTGCGGACATGGAGCTCGAGGCCTAAGCGGTCCAGCGCGCGGATGCGGAGCGGCATCTTCTCGCCGCGCATGATCTCATGGGCGGCGTTCTCGATGACTAACGGAGGCAGGATCGTTCCGCGCCAAGCACCGATGGGGTGGCGGATGGCGCGCCATCCGTCGGGCGCGGCGCCGCGCGCGGCGCCCAACACGGCGAGGCCGGCCACCGCGCCGAGGACGGCGATCGCGCCACGGCGCAGCGCCGTGCGCTGCGCCGCGGGCGCGAGCGCCCCGCGGAAGGTCGCGAGGCGCGACGCCAGCGCGTCGGCCGCATGGCGGCCGAGCGCGCCGGCGTCGCGCACCTCGAGGGCCGCGCGCACCGACCCGCGCCGGAGCGACCGCTCCGCTTCGATGGCCCGTGCCACCGCGTGCGATGACGCCGCCGCCCGCACCGCCCCGCGCGCCCACCAGCACGCGATCGCCGCCGCCACCAGCGCCACGCCCCACGACGCCAACGGCGCGCTTGGCCGCGTGATCCACCGCGCGCCGCCCAGCGCGAGCGTACTCGCCGCCAGCAGCGCCGCCGCCGCCGCGACACCCACCGCCGCCCCGCGAGCCAGAATCGCGATGCCTAACCGCGATCGCTCGCGCCGGACCAGTCCGGTGACCGTCACGACACCGGCCGGCTGGTGACCGCGTACACGAAGAGATTCACGCCCATGCGCAGCGCCGCTTCGTGCTTCGCCGGCGGATCATGGTACACCGTCGTGTCCTCCCACCCGTTGCCCAGGTCGCACTGATAATCGTAGAACACGGCCAACCGGTCGCCAAGGAATATGCCTAACCCTTCGGCCGGCTTGCCGTCGTGCACGTGGATCTTGGGCAGCCCGCGCGGGAAGTCGTATACGATGTGATAGATGGGGTGCGTGAGCGGCACGTCCACCAGCGGCCGGTCGGGGAATACGCGCTTGATCTCGCGCCGGAAGCTCGCGTCCATCCCGTAGTTGTCGCTGAAATGGATGAACCCGCCCCGCTCGAGATACTCGCGCAGCCGCGCCACTTCGGCGTCGCTGAAATGGATGTTGCCGTGGCCCGTC
>Ga0105240_10013501_pt1 | contig 11218 bp, 10 predicted proteins | sample KBSC54metaG_FD_80426 | JGI IMG/M metagenome (GOLD analysis project Ga0105240, IMG submission 80426) | Corn rhizosphere microbial communities from Kellogg Biological Station, Michigan, USA - KBS C5-4 metaG | ecosystem: Host-associated > Plants > Roots > Rhizosphere > Soil | place: Michigan, USA...
AATGGACAATGGACAATGGACAATGGACAATTGACAATGGACAATTGACAAGGAACAATGCATAATGGATAAGGGGAAATGGACAGGTGGGTATGTAAGGCGGACCCCATTGTCAACTGTCCATTACTAATCGTTTGTTATTTGACCATCACGTATCTAACTTTGCATCCGGAATGGGTAAATTGCTGATGGCTGATCATAAAAACTACAATTATGAAAATCAGATTAAGCATTGCTTTATTGCTGGTATTTATTACCGGCGCCGCGACTACCGGGCAGGCCCAGGTGGAGTATGGCGTTTTTGGAGGAATCAGCATCCCCAATTTATCTGCGTCCGGATCAGAGAACAATCCTTTGAATACGGGCTACAGTTCGCGGCTCGGGCCGGATTTTGGCATCATCAGCGAATCACACTTTACCAAACGGTTTTCAATGGAAAGCAGGATTGAATACTCTGCGCAGGGCGGAAAAAAAGACGGAATGCAGGCTTTTCCTACCCCGGCTGTCGTTGCAGGGTATCTGGAATCGCAGGGTATGGAGGCGCCCACCTATTTGTATGCGAATTTTAAAAGTGAAGCCCGGCTCAGCTATCTCCGGTTTCCGTTTCTGGCCAAGCTGGGCTGGGACTTTGGGAACGGAGGCCATTTCAGATTCTCTGTCGGTGCCGGACCTTTTTTGGGAATCCTCTTATCTGCCAAACAGGTTGTAAGCGGGAACAGTAAGGCATATTTTGATCCCGGAGGCCAGCAGGCCCTGCCTTTCGGCGCCCAGTCATTTGATTCCACCAATAATATCCGGGATCAGTTGCATAAAGCCAACTTCGGCGTGGATGGGAATATTGGCCTGGCTTATCTTTTTGGCAAAGGACTGGTCAATAAAATATTTCTGGAAGCCGGGGGTAACTACGGCTTTATCAATATTCAAAAGGGTTCTGAGAACGGGAAGAATAACACCGGCGCTGCAACCGTTTTGCTGGGGTATACCTACCGGTTTAACCTGGAAGATTTCCGGAAGAAAATGCGGATGTAATGGAAAAAACAACAAAATTCAGTCAGAAGGCAGAAACCACCCGGCATTTTACACATCTCCTCTTTGAACTAAGGGATCAGCTCCGGCAGTTCATGCAAAAAAAATTCAGGGAAAATAATATTGACCTGACCTACGAAATGCATCAGATCATGAACTGCCTCTGGAAAAAGGATGGCATCAATCAGCAGGAACTGGCTAATCTTACGCTGAAAGATAAGGCCAGCATGACCTACCTGATTGATAACCTCACCAAGAGAGAACTGGTAAAAAGAACAGAAGATCCGGACGACCGCCGCAGTAAACTCATTTACCTGACCACCCGGGGAAAACAACTGGGGAAGAAAGTGGAACCCTGGGTGTCGGAATTATTCAGCATTGCCAGCCGGGATATTGATATCGGGGATATCCGAAAATATATCGGAGCGGTGGAGAAAATGCGTGACAATGTACAAACCGGGTGATTTTTTTTATTGCATTAGTTAAATACTTAACAGTATAATAGGCTACTATTTGACACGTAACGCAAATGGATACAAAAACCGGCAACAAAATGCAGCCACAGGAGCACAGATATAAAAATCAATGAACCGGTAAAACGCAGCGGCATGGAAGAAGACTTAGTGGAATACGGATCGAGGCGCGTGGTCATCACGGTCACTGCGGTGATTTGCGCCCTGCTGCAGATCATCGACACGACCATTGTGAACATTGCGCTTCCCACCATGCAGGGGGAGTTGGGTGCATCGCTGAACGAGATCACCTGGGTCATAACAGCCTATGCCGTAGCCAACGTGATCCTGATGCCGATGACCAGCTGGCTGAGCCAGCAGTTTGGTCGCCGGAATTACTTTGCCGCTTCCATCCTGATCTTTACGATATCTTCCTTCTTATGCGGAAACGCAACCAGCATAACCGAGCTGATCGTTTTCCGCTTTATCCAGGGTATCGGAGGCGGTGCCCTGCTCGTGACCGCGCAAACTATTATAACGGAATCGTATCCGCCGGAAAAAAGGGCAATGGCGCAGGCTATTTATGTACTGGGCGTTATTGTGGGCCCAACCCTCGGCCCTCCGCTGGGAGGCTGGATCGTGGATAATTATTCCTGGCCTTATATATTTTATATCAATATTCCGGTTGGCATCATTGCCACGCTACTAACCATCCAGTTTGTGAAAAGCCCGAAGTTTGGAGAGAAGATCGGGACTGCGGATGTTGACTGGCTGGGCATCGCTCTGTTGATCGTATCGGTAGGATCCCTGCAGTTTATTCTGGAAAAAGGTCAGGAAGAGGATTGGTTTAACAGCTCCCTGATCACCGTGTTGGCGGTTGTTTCTTTTTTTGGTTTCTATTTTTTCATCTGGCGGGAATTAACCTATAAACATCCGATTGTTGAGTTGCGGGTTTTTAAAAACCGCAATTTATCGGTCGGCAGCATCCTTTCTTTCATACTTGGCTTTGGCTTATTCGGGTCTACATTTATCATTCCCCTGTACACACAGACCATCATGGGCTGGACCGCGTTTCAGGCGGGAATGCTCCTGATTCCCAGTACCGTTTTTACAGGCATCATGATGCCCTTTGTCGGCAAGATGATGGAGAAAGGCGTGTCGATGCGATTAATGATTGCCAGCGGGATGGCTATTTTCTTCATCTATAGCCTGATGGCGTATAAAGTGCTTACCCCCAATACCGGAAGTGATGCGTTCTTCTGGCTACTGGTAATCCGCGGAGTCGGGCTCGGCCTCCTGTCCATACCGATTACAACCATGGCCCTTTCCACGCTGAGAGGACAGGAAATCGGCCAGGGTGCGGCCTTGTCCGGTATGATGCGGCAACTGGGCGGATCATTCGGCGTTGCGCTGATTTCAACCTATCTCACCCGCGATATTCAAACGCACAGAAGTAACCTGGTAAGTAAACTTTCTGTATATGATCCGGCCGTTCAGCAACGCGTGCATGCTTTAGCCGGCGGCTTTCAGCAGAAGGGAATGCCTTCGAACACCGCCATAAAAACCGCGCTTCAGCTGCTGGACAGGCTGGTGGATGTTCAGGCTACCGTACTTTCCTATATGGATATATTCCTCTATATCGGGATGATGTTTCTGGTTTGCATTCCATTCGTGCTGATCTTAATCAAAAGGCCATTGCATAAGGCTGACCCGGCCGACATGCTGCAGGAATAATCCGGCCGCCAACCAATTTATGTTAGATTTGTTATTCGTGTATGCAAAGTTTCGCCGGAAAAATTATTGCCTTTAACCGCCAGTTGAATTTTTCAGGGAAGCTGCCGCCAGGTATCCGCATCATGAATCCCTTTCAGGAGAATGTGGAAATCATGAACCTCAGCGCCAAATTTTATCGGAAATATTACAATGATCAAAACAGGCGCCACCTGATTCTGGGTATCAATCCCGGCCGCTTTGGAGCGGGTATTACGGGTATTCCGTTCACCGATCCCAAACGGCTCGTTGAAAAATGTAAGATCTCTTTTGACGGGCCGCCGGCGCACGAACCTTCTTCCGTATTTATTTATGAAATGATTGATGCTTTCGGTGGTGCGGATCTTTTTTACAGCAAATTTTATATTCATTCGGTTTGCCCGCTGGGATTTACGCAATCTTTTAAAAACAGTAAGGAGGTAAACTATAACTATTATGACAGCCCGGAATTAACAGCAGCGGTCTATCCTTTTATCATCCGGAATATTCAGCAACAGATTGCCCTGGGGGTGGAAACTGATATTTGTTATTGCTTTGGTACCGGTAAAAATGAAAAATTCCTTCGCCGGATAAATGAAGAACACGGGTTCTTCCGGGAAATCATTGCCCTGGAGCACCCCCGGTTCATCATGCAATACAAATCGAAATCCAAAGCCGTATATCTCGATAAGTATCTGAGTGCATTCAACCGGGCTCTTTAAATGATTTATGGAGAAACAAACTACGCTTCGTAATAAAAAAAATCCAATGATTTGCAGGAAAACAAACCTTGTTCCCCAATAAACAAAACCTGCCTGTGTAGGAAGAACAGGATCAGACAAAAGCCTGTGCAAATTGCAGGCCCGACAGTCGGCTGTTCTTTATTCCTTTTTGTTGAATGAGCACTTTTAACCGGGGTCCCATGCCCAGCAAAAAGCCATGCAGCATCTTTTGTTTTTCCTGCTGATCCGCTCCCGGATTTTCTGGTTCCATTTTTTTTAAAAACCCGGATAACCCGAGGGCCTGTAAGAAATGCGCCTGATGTGTAAATCCGGAACAGTCCAAACCATACAGCGATCCCCAATGGACCAGTGCAGAGAAATTTACATGCGAAGTAATGTCCTGACTTCCGATATGCCGGTAGGGATTGTCATGCACGTTGTGCCGGTAATAGCACAGGAGGGTACCGTCCTTTCTTTTTTCACTGTATAATCCGGAGGAAGGGAATCCGTAATCAATGGTAATGATAAAGCCCTTTTTCATGGATTGGGTAATATCCAGGATCCATTGGATGGCTTCGAGATTAATTTCCGTCCGGAATCCCTGGGGTAAATCCACGCCGAGGCTGGCAAGATACGTTTTCAATTCTTCGGGAGCGGGTTTAAAAATTTCGGTAAACCCGTCCTGATAACCGACAAAAACCTCCATCAGCGTTTCCTGCATTACTACCTGATGAACCGGAAAATTATCCAGGAGTTCATTGGATAAAACGCAACCGGTCATATCCGGAATCTCCTCTATCCGCTCTATCCAGCTGACTTTTTCATGCAGGAGATTTCTTTCCCTGTTCCGCATGGAAGCACTCTTTTCTATAATGCAGTAGCGGAGTTCGCGGTAAAGCGGCTCATTTTTTTTTAATGCCTGCAGGATATCGCGACAAAGAACGCCCGGGCCCGCGCCATATTCCAGGATTGTAAAGGGTTCCTTTCCCATGATTTCCCACATCTCTTCGATTTGCCGGGCAATCAGCGCGCCAAAGAGGGAGGTAAAATAAGGGCTCGTTAAAAAATCACCAGCCTCCCCGATTTGTTCAGCGGCTGAAGAATAATAACCCGACTCCGGATAGTATAAACACATCTCCATGAAATCATGAAAAGAAACCGGGCCACCGCTTTGAATCTTTTCGATTATGATATCCCGCAGCTCCATTTATTTTTTCATCACGGCTGTTTTAGCCAGTTGCGCCGGATTTTTTTTGAATTCATCGCGGCATTCATCGGAACAGAATCCGTACACTTTCCCGTTATAATGGAGCGTGTCGTCAACACCGGTGGTCAGGGGCATGCCGCAGGAAGGATCTTTGAGATTGTCGACCATGTCCCGGGTGAATTTGGGTTTGGCGGTATCCGATGCTGAATAGGCGGGAGAATGAAAAGAGGCCGCTGCTTTCGGCTGCTGGTTGCAGGAGCAAGCCAGCAGGGCCAGCGGAATAATAAACGCCGGAAATATTTTGCTGGTGGCAGCGGGAAAGGATTGGCGGAACAATTGTTTCATAGTATGCTATTTGTAATGAATGGAACCGGGATACAAAATTACCTTAATATTCCTGCCGGATCGTTTTGCGAATAAAAAATCAGTTTCGGGCATTGAAATAGAATTTAAGGGACAGGCCTCCGTAAAAATTCCGGGCGGGCGCAGGGTTAAAAAATGTGGCGGCGCCGCTTGCATCCGCGTTGATGCTGACCAGGGAAGAATAGCTGGCATTCAGGAGATTTTGCCCCCCGGCAAATCCGTTTAATTCAATATGCTTAATCCGGACGCGGTATCCGATTCTTGAAGCAAGCAGCGTGTAGGCATGCTGGAAATGGGTATTGGCGTCATTGATTGCTGTTTTGCTTACATAATTCAGGACAGCATTCAGATAAAACCCGGATTTTATTTCCAAATCGAAGCCTGCATTCAGGGTATGGGGCGTAACTCCGGTAACCCGGTTTCCATCGTAATCGCTAAGAACGGGAACATTATTATTATAATCAAAAGATTCTTTTGAATAGTTTCTGAATTTGTAATCGTTGTACGTATAACTTATCCAGGGTTTCAGGAGGCTGACGATTTTATCTGAATCCTGCACGATCAGATAGAAAAGCGAAAGCTCGAATCCCTTTTCAGTCAGTGCGCCGGCGTTCACGAAGCTGGCCGTTCCGTATTGATTATAAACCGGGAGAATGGCGTGGGTCAGGTTCATCTGATATACGGAAACATCAAAATTCAGGCGGTCCTGCATCGCGGTTCCCCGGAAACCCAATTCGTAGTTCACGCCTTTTTCTGCCCCGAGATTCCGGTTGAAGGTCCCGTTTCCATTGATGGATTCAAATACGGTTGGGGGAGAAAATCCGTTGCTGACGCTGGCATGTACCGCCATGGTTTTATTAAATGTTTTCACCAGGCCGATCCTGGGTGTGAGATCCGATTTGAATTTCACTTCTCCTGTATAGTTATTATGCGCGCTATCCTGCGGGATCAGGTCGGTAACATCGTAGGATAAACGATTATAACTGCCGCCAACGGTCAGCAGGAAATTGGAAGGAAGATCAAAAGCCACCTGTGCGAAAATGAGTGTGGAAAATGAACGTATGATCTGGCTGGACTGCAGGGCTCCGGTTTCGGGGGAAGTGCCGGGTTTATCGTTTACGATATCGTACGTGCTTCCCAGCTGATTTTCATATTGCAACTCCGTGCCCAGGGTGAACCGGCTTTTTATACTCCCCAATAACGGAGTGTAGCTGAAATAACTCCTGCCGCCGATGCCGTCGAAATTTTCCTTTAGATAACCATTGTAGTAAATACTCTGGCCATAAGGGTGGCTCAGGATCTGTGAACTGCTGTAAAGAGCTGTAGTATTGCTTAACCGGTCGCTGAACCGGTATTGCTGGGATAGTCCTGCCATTGTATAACTGTATTTCTGAACACCGGTTCTGTTATCCAGACAATACGGAACTGCTTTCCGGGGCGCTTGCTGCGCCTGGCTGCTGTCAACACTTCCCGCAATACCAAAATTCCCTTCCGAATGTTCGAGCAGCAGGGAAACCGTTCTCGCCGGACTTACATAAAAGCGCGTGTTGATATTTACCGCATCTTTATTGTTCCATTCATTTTCGCGGTAACCATCGTACCGCTGATGCGTGTAACCGGCGGTTAAGGCAAAATTGTCCGTGCTGATTTTGTAGTTCATCTGCGCGCGGTAGAGTCCGAAGGAACCCGCCGTTGCCGCGACGGAAAAATCATTTTCGTGATATTCGGGTCTCAGGCTTTTAAAGATAATAACACCACCGTTTCCGGCGCCATAAATACTTCCCGACGGGCCTTTAATAATTTCAATGCTTCCGATTTGCGCAGGATCAAAATCCAGCGTATGGGAGGCGGAATTATCCGGAGAGGTAAGCGGGATATCATTCCAGTAGAGTTTTAAATTCCTTACGCCATAAGGATCGCGCAAAGCGCTTCCCCGCAGCGATATCCTGAAATTTCCCGGAGCCGCTGATTCCATTTTTACTCCGGGTATGCTGTTCAATGCCGGCTGGATACTCTGATCGTTTCCCCGGTGGATCTCTTTGGACGTGATCATGGCAATGGATCCGGCAGTTTCCAGCAACCGGCGGTTGTTTTCATATCCGGTTACGATTATATTACTGAGACTGGCAATTCCGGGCTTCAGGTCAATCTGCAGATAACCCGTTCCCGAGTTTACGTCCAGATGACGTGTCCGGTAACCTATATAGGAAACCAGCAGGGAATCCATTGTTCCGGATGAATGAATCTGAAATTCGCCGTCATCTCCTGAAATGGCGGAAACCGCATTGTGGCTGCTGCTGATACTCGCGCCCGCCAAGGGCTCTCCGGTTTCGCCGTCCACGATTTTTCCTTTGATGGTTTGCTGTGCCAGGACGAATTGTATGGGGAATAATAAGATTAAGAGGTATAAAAATTTTTTCATGTGCTCAGAAATTTTGGACGATCAGAAACCCGGGAAATGCGTCCTTTTCGGATTTCGTTTGAATCCAGCAGCTTATTATCCATTGGCAATAATGGAAACTTTCGCATGCTGGTGACATGGACCGGGCTATTAACATTGATCTGGTTTCGATCCTCGTGCTGCAACAACGCTGCGCATTCGATTGGTACGCGTGGCGAACCCAACAGTTGAAATGCAAAACAGATCCGGGGTTTACCCGGGTGAACAATAAAAACTGACGGTAGAGATATTAAACCTGCGGGGGCTCAAAAACGGAGAAAAAATATTCCTGGGATTTACCGCAGAGATAAGGGTGCATGATTTTTCCCGCGGCAACGGGCGGAGAAAAACTCCAGTCAGCCGGTTCCTGATAAAACGGAATATCGTCTTTTTGTCCGGTGTTAACCGGTTGCTGCTGATCCTGGTCGTTGTGCAGTTGTTTTTTCAGATAACATTTACCCCTGCAACAGGATCCGGGCTTTTCCCGGTTAACGCAAAGGGTTGCGGCGATATAGTTTTTATTCAACTCGAAGTCCAGGAGAACCCATAGCCTGCTAAAGGTTTGGAGACCGGTCATGAATATGAGCAATATCGTAACGGGATATTTCAGCACCCCGCAAAATTACAGCGAACAGGATAAACAATCATGATCTTTCTTCATAAAGTAAATGATTTTGGTTATCCGGTTGTGATTTTTCCCTTATTTAAACACCTGTTAATTCCGGTTCCCGGAGCATTGGGAATACCCGGAATAAACATTTATTATCTATCTTCGGCTTTCTTATATTTCGCTTTTTTACTATTGATACCGGATCCGACAGAAAATTTGTTCGGGTAATGAGAAAAAAATACCTTTTCTTGCCGTGTTTTTTTATGCCTGACAAGAACTAGCATGTTCACCGCGATTAAAAATCAAATAGTAAAATGAAGCAGTTTTTATTCTTCCTTTGCCTCGTCACCGGATTTTCCGCATGTAATACAAAAAAGGACTACGAAAAAGTTTTTAAGGATCCCAATCTCTACTGTAACGCGGTACATGAACTGAATACCGTGGTAATGGGAAATAATTTCGGGCCCATTGTGGCTTCCCGGAATTATCTGTATGCTTCCGTTGCCGGATATGAAGTGATCGCGGGAGGTTACCCGGGGGAATACAGTTCGCTCGCGGGGCAGTTGCACGGGCTGAAATCTGTTCCCAAACCGGTAACAGGTAAAAAAATAAATTATGAGCTGGGGGCTTTGCTGGCCTTCTGCAAACTGGGGGAATCGGTAACTTTTCCCGAAGGCAGTATGAAGTATTACGTGGATAGTCTGAAGAAACTGGCTACGGATCACGGAATGCCGGAAGAGGTTATGGCCAACACAATAGAATATGCCGACACCGTTTCTTCTGCAATCCTGGACTGGAGCAAACACGATAACTATGCGCAAACCCGGGGTGCGCCGGAGTATTCTGTAAATGATTCACCTGGCCGCTGGGTGCCTACGCCTCCGGCCTATGCGCCGGCCATGGAGCCCCACTGGAGTTCTATCCGGACCATGGTGCTTGACAGTCCCGGCGAGTTCATGCCGCCGCCGCCCTATAAATTTGATATGACCGATAAGAAGAGCCCTTATTACCTGGAGGTGAAAAAGATTCAGAATGTAGTGGACAGTCTTACGCCGGAACAGGCACATATTGCCGACTTCTGGGACGACAATCCTTTTAAATTAAACGTATCCGGTCATCTGATGTTTGGCACCAAGAAATTTTCTCCAGGCGGTCACTGGATGAGCGTTGCCGGAATTGCCTCTAAAAAATCAGGAGCGGATTTTAATAAAACGGTCTGCGGATTTGCAAAAACGGCTATCGGCGTTTTCGACGCCTTCATCCAGTGCTGGAATTTCAAGTTTGTGTACAATACCCTCCGGCCGGAGACCGCCATCAATAAATATATTGATCCGAACTGGAAGCCGCATTTACAAACTCCGCCCTTTCCGGAATATACCTGCGGTCATTGCACCATTTCCGCTGCTGCTGCAGAAGTGCTGACCAGTGTGTACGGCGACGATTTTCCTTATACCGATTCAACCGAAATTGAATTCGGCATTCCGAACCGGTCTTTTAAATCCTTCCGGGATGCGGCCAATGAAACCAAGGTCTCGCGGTTTTATGGAGGGATACATTATAAATATTGCACCGACCTCAGCAATGTGATGGGAAAAAGTATTGGTGATCTGGTGGTGCAGCGGGTTAAGATGAAAAAATAATGGATAATGGATAATTGACAGTTGACAATGGACAGTTGACAATGGACAGTTGACAATGGATTGAGCATAAAAATGAAAGGCAGTCCGTAATTTGTAATTGTAGAATTTTCAGTATTCGACACATTGTCAATTGTCCATTGTCAACTGTCAATTTTTCCAAGCTTCCTCGAGACTAAAATAAATACCTGCGGTAAACCGGGCCGCATTGTAGTTCCAGGCCACCTGGCTGATTTCGTTGGCCAGCACCATCTGAAACTGCACTTTGGCAAATTTATAACCGGCCCGGATGGTGATTCCGGGTTCGGCAAAAGTATAGGTAGTTTGGTCAATTCTCCTGCCCCGGCTGTCGATCAGTTTCTGCGAGATCAGGTAGTCATCACTCCGCCCATTCGCGTTAAAATTGGAAAAGTTCAATATGCTGAAGCGTAGGTTAAAAGCGGCATCTACCCAGGGAGAATGCATGCCGATTCCCGGCTGAATAAAAAATCTTCTGGCGTCCATGTTAATGTCGGACCGCACCGGGCCGCCGCCGTAACCCGCAAACAGATCTGTAACCAGCTGCACTTTTCTGCCCTGGCTCGCATAATATCCGCCGATCCCTCCTTCCAGCAGATGCGCAGATGCATCCACATGTCCGCTGGCATCATCCGGATTCAGCGCCCGGTATTTATATGTACTGTAATTGGCTATCAAAGCCAGATGATTTATTGGAGAAACCGATCCCTGCACATCAAAAAAATACGTATTCCCCTCCGTGGTTTTGCCATTTTTTGGGTTACCAAAACTGCCGTCCAGGTTCAGATGTGCCTGGCCTCCCCCGGTAAACAGGGGTGTATTGATACCATTGGGTTTATAATAATAGCGGTTGCAACTGCAAAGGCTCGTTAACAGGAAACTGACAAAGAGTAGATTTTTTGATTTCATACGAATGGATTTTGAAAATAGCGGGGAGATGCGAATTCGGCATTGAAAGCATCCCTGCGGTATCTGCAATCAGATTAGAAATCCT
>Ga0105240_10013502_pt1 | contig 11216 bp, 11 predicted proteins | sample KBSC54metaG_FD_80426 | JGI IMG/M metagenome (GOLD analysis project Ga0105240, IMG submission 80426) | Corn rhizosphere microbial communities from Kellogg Biological Station, Michigan, USA - KBS C5-4 metaG | ecosystem: Host-associated > Plants > Roots > Rhizosphere > Soil | place: Michigan, USA...
AGCAGCTGCCACAGCCGCGATATGGTTTCCTGATAGATCGTCCCGTTCCGCAATTCGATCGTCGTCGTGGCGGGACCGTCTCCCTGCCATGCAATGAGATAGTCGGTGCCCGTCGGCACGCCGTTCACGGACCTGTTTATGCCGCCCCAACGTGCATGTCGGATGCTCGCGATCGGGGTAACGACGTCCTGCCATGTAAGAGCCGTCGAGCTGATCGCGAGGCGGGACCTGAAGAACGTCCCGATATCCGCCGCATAGGCCATCTGGTGGTCGCGCTGCTGCAGTTCCTGGACGAGACCATCGAGCGTCTGGACATCTTCCGCCAGCTTGTCTGCAATTCTCGGCATGGCCGAAAAGTTGGCGGAAACCATGTCCGCTACCCGCCTGCACTCGTCGACGAGCTGATGATCGTTGTAGAAGTCGATCGACAGTCCGCGGACCGCAAAGGCGAGATTCTCGCTCGGCTCATGGGTTCGGCCCTGCAGGGTGGCACTGACCTGGATCGGCCTCGTGACCTGCTCCCACGTCGCAAGAAGTGACGTCAGTGCCTCCAACAAGGGACCGAGCGCGTCCGGCCTCGACCCGGCAATATCCTTCGCCTTCTCGATCAGACGGTCGGCATCCTGGCGCTGCCGCTCAAGGAACGGCTCGCACCGAAGCGCATAGTCCTGCACGATCTCGTGCATGAATGGTGGATAGCTCTGCTCGGCGATGAAGTGCTCGGTCGCCTGCCCCATGCCTTCCACAAGCCGATCGGTGGGCGCGGCCTCCAGGGCCGAGAGCAGCTCGCCCCTTATCGCGCGCAGACGCTCATCCAGCGCCTGCTGCGCCGCATCCGCGGACGAAAAGCGCGGAAAGCCCGCAACCTCGCGATCCTCGTTGATGTCGCGGAGCACCGTCTCCACGGTCACGCCTTCGACTGCGGGACAAAGCTCCTGAATAAGCCGTGCGAGATCGCCATTCCCTGCCGAAGCCGGCGCCGAGCGGATCAAGGCATTCGCCAACGGGAGGCCCGTCAGCGAGAGCGGCAGCACGGCGTCGACCGATCCGGCGGCTGCGGCGCGTTCGGCCTTCTTCGGTGCGACGCCAGGATACCAGGCAAGCTCGGCGTCAATCCGTCGGCGCGGATTGGTCAGCACGGCGCTCGCGGCCTGGACGGCATCGCCGTCCATCACCAGCGCCCGCTCGTCCGCAGCCTCCGCTATCCGTTCGGGGCCCTCCCGAACGCTGACCTGCAGCACCTCGAACGGAGTCAGCGCTTCACTCGACACGAGCGGCTCCCTCCTGTTCCAACGCCGACCGGCGGGCCTCGATCTGGGCATCCGCCTCGTCCTTCGTGCGGGACAGATACGATCGGCTGTAACAGCGCCCATTGTATTCGTTCACCGCCCTGTTGAAGCCGTCCAGATTCCTGTTGAACCGTTCGACGTCGGTAGCCTGAACGCTGTCCATCTCGCTCTTGTAGGCGGTCATCCTGATGTTCTCTGCGATGCAGTAGCGGAGCTGCGGCAGCGTCAAGGTCGCGGTGCTGCCCTCTTCAGGCTCCTCGAGCGCCGCACCGTCGTCGGCGCCTTCGGCCGGCGCGACCGTCCCGGATTCATCCGTCGGCTGCGTCGCAGTTGACCCGTCAGCTGCCTCCGAGGCTGTGCCATCCGCGCTTGACGCAGTTTCCAGCGGCTGGACTACGGGGGCAGGCGCGGATTCGGACGAAGAGCCGCTCACGGCGTGCACGCCGCTGAAGATGCAGGCCTTCAAAACCAGCACCAGCGCAATTCCGCCGACCCATCCGAGCAGCTTCTTCAAGCCGCCGCCGAGGGCCCCGCCATCGCGATGGACCGGCTGCACAGGCGCGGCCGCGCGCCAGCTCGGAGGTTCGGCTGCCGCAGGAGCCGCCGCCTCCCGAATCGCGTCGGAGGCGGCAATCGCCGCGTCCACGTCCGTGCGATAGGCACTCAGCCCCGCGAAGCCCTTAGCCGTATCGCCGACCATCAGAACCCGATCCTTGCGTGATCTTCCGTCTGGCGAGATGGGGTCTTCGCCAATGCAGCCGCAAAGTCGCCCGTCCCGATGACCTCTCGACCCGCGCGCGCGGCAAGCCTTCCCGCTTCGCGGACCACGAACGCCACGTCCGACAGCGGCCTGCCCGCCAGCTTCGCCGCGAAGGAGGCCGTGTCCTCGAGTTCGTTCGGGATGTCCTTCAGCAATGTCCCGAGCAAGCCCTTGACCTCCTCGGCACCCGCGTGATCGACGTGGATCACATGATCGAAGCGTCCGCGCCGCAGGATAGCGGGATCGATCATGTCGATCTTGTTGGTCATTCCAATCACGAGAACCCGTGCCGCCGCCGCCTCCGGAATCCGGCGCAGAAACTCGGCCACCTCCTCGACCCGATGATGACCCGTGCCGACGTCGCGGTCCGCAAGAAACGCATCCATCTCGTCGATCACGATCACGGCCGGCGCCGCCTTGATGGCTTCCGAGAACACCTCGGCGACCTTTCTCGACGTCTCGTGGATGTAGGGACTGGCGACGCTGGACGCGTCGATCGAGAACGAGCGCCAGCCGAGATGCTCGACCAGCCGTTCCACGGCGAACGTCTTGCCGCAGCCGGTAGGGCCTTCCAGGATAATTCCACCCGGGAAGCTTATGCCGAGCGCCGCATACCGCGCCTCGTTGGCGACGATGTCGACGACGTGCTCGTTGAAGAATTCGGCCAGCGCTTCACGACCCGGCAGGACGAACGGACCGGCAGTCGTCGCCGACTTGGGCGTCTTTCGGGACTTGGACCTGGGCTTTGCGCGATGCGCCGACTTCACCGCCGCACCCGACGCCGCGACGATCCGCTCCAGGTCGTCAATCTCGATGCGCGGCACCAGCCGATCGAGCGCGACCAGATCCTCTGCCGACACGTCCACGCCGCCAGTCAGATATCGTCCGAGCGCCATGGCCCTTGGTATGCCCGTCTCGTCACAGACGAGGAGCGAGGCGATGAGCCCATCCTGCGCGCTGTGCAGCAGCCAGCTGGGATCGCACTCAAGCTGCGACAGGCCGTCCGCGAACCGTTCCGCCTCGGCCACGTCCGAACAGGGTCCCGACATCCCAACTTCTGCGAGATCGCCGGCCGAGACGAGACAACGATAGGCCACGCCCGCGAATTCGAACCTGTCCGTCCGAACGTCCGCTGGAACGACCTGCAGGGTGGTGCGCTCATCGTCAGCGAGGGCGACCAGTGCCCGGCGGCCGTCGCTAAGCGCGTGAAGCCAAACCGCACCGCCGAAGCTGGCGACCAGCCGCCCGACGCCTGCTCCTGAGAAGCAGCCAAACTTCGTTCCCAGCGGAAGGGGAGATGCGCTCATCATCCCCTCACTATGTTCGCGGCCGCCAGAATCTCCTCCTCGCCGGACCGCGTGAAGCGAAGCTGGTCCATGACGATTAGAACCTCGCGAAGCTTGTCGAAATCCTGCTTGGCCAGGGCGGACCGGCCACGTTCAACCATCGTCTCAAACTGCGACTGCTCGAAGAACTGCTCCGGGCTGCGCGACAGCCAGTGGAAGCGCTCGACCACGAATTGGTCCGAACGCCACAGCGCACCGATGTTCTTGGACCGGAGCTCGCCCAGAAGCGCCTCGAAGTCGTTCGCGTTGGTGTCGATGGACCGCTGCGCTGTCACGACCAGCGCGTCGAACGACTGCTGTTCGTCGGGTCGGGCGAATTCGCGCGCCCACCCGTTGAAGCTGTCCACGATGGAGTCGAGATCCGCCTGACGGATTACCTTCAAATGGTCGCGCCGCAGGTTGGACACCTCGCGCCGAGCCGCGCGTATGTTGTCCAACGCTTCCTTGGTGGCCTCCGGTTCGGCCCGCTCGACGTCGATCGAGCTCGCCTGGGACAATGTGGATCTGATCGAGGCTATCCGGTCGTCGTCGACGTGCTTCTCGAATTCGTCCAGACGCGAGAGCGTGGCATCCGCCTCGACGGCGACGAGCGAGGCAGCCTGGGTGAAGTCGAGCTGCGCATCCTGTCGCGCATAGTAGTTGTGACCGCTCGAGAAGGACCCGCCGATGTCCGGAACGGACACGTCCAACCGGATGGTCCCGGCGTCCGTCACCTCATAGTCGCACAGGATCTCCGCTCCGGTCGGAATTGCCCCCTCATCGAAGTCGGTCCCCTTCACCCGGAAGGTGCCGATGAACACGTTGTCCTCGATCGGCTCCTTGATGTCGCCCTCCCACAGCTTGAAGTTGAAGGCACCCGTGCTGCCCGCCCGCAGCGTCTCGCCTGCACGGAACTTCACGACGCCCTTCTTCGGTAGAGCGTCGCCCGCCCGAACGAGCGGCACCAGGACCCGGGGACCATTGCGCGAGTCCAAAACTTCGACGCTGATGGTATGAGAGGCAGGAATGGCGTCGATCGACGCGGCCGTCCGGCTGATGACGATGCGGTCGTTCGCAAATGCGATCGGGCCACCCGTTTCGTCGAATACGAAGACGCGGAATACATTCTCGCCGCGCTTGGCCAACGGCAGCTCGAGCGTCGCGCCCTCCTTCATTTCGCGTCGACCCGACGACCAGCCCGTGTCGAGGCTGTCGACCTGAAACTCACGTCCCTCGGACTGAACCGAGCGGGCCACGATCCTGGCCGTCGCATCGGGCGTGCGGGCGGTGTAGGCGAATTCCAGCCCTTCTCCCGAAACTGCCTTGCGCGACGCCTTGCGGCCTCGCGTTTCGGTGGACCAGTCGATCGACTCCGCGAAGATGGCCGCACCCTCCGCCACCGCCGTCATCGGGTTCACGTCGGTGGAGGCGGCTATGCCCAGTTCCGACGCGACCTGATCCCTGAGCGGCTTGTATTGCGTGGGGCCGCCGACGAACACGATCCGGTCCACGTCGTCGGGGCTCAAGCCCGCACGATCGAGCGTCTCCCTTGCGGCCGTGACGGCCTTCGAGATGATCGGCTGAATCAGCGCGTTAAGGCCGGACCGGTCAATCGGGATGTCGATATAGATCTCGTCTCCTGCCAGGTCCCTGGCGCCGATCTCCGTCTCGGAAAGCGCAACCACGGCTTCCTCGGAACGGGACAAATCAATCTTCGCCTTCTCGGCCGCCCAGGTCGCCATCCGGGTGAGCGCCTTGAACTTGGGATCACCCTCGAAGCCGGCGGGCAGGTCGAATGTGGCCGCGAGCCAAGGCTGCACGACCTCGGCCATGAGCGCACGGTCGATGTCACGGCCGCCGCACATCTCGACGCCACCATGGGCAAGGAGGCTGACTCGTCCCTTCAGGCTCTGCGCGATCGCGATGTCGAGGGTGCCGCCGCCCAAGTCGAACACCAGAAACGTGCCGTCCTGACCGCGTTGCCGCATGATGCTCATCACGGCGGCGACCGGCTCCTGCATAAGGGCGACGCGGCCGATCCCGGCGCTCTCGGCGGCCGCGAGAGTCGCGTCCTTCTGCATCTGGTTGAACGCGGCGGGCACCGTGATCACTGTGCCGAAGTCGCCTTCCAGCCGCTTCGCCTCGGGGAGATAGCCGAACAGCGCGCGCAGGATTTCGGCCGAGCATTCCTCAGGCGTCAGCGGACGGTCGACTGCCGCAATACGGATGGGCGTGCTCGTTCCCATCATCCGCTTGAACAGCACCGCGGCATTGTCGGGACTGCGCGCGGCATTGCCATAGGCGCGGCTGCCGACGAACTTGTTGCCCCGGCGATCGAAGAAGATCGCCGAAGGGGTAACGTCGTGCTGCTCGGGGCTCTTGTAGAGCGTGACGCTCTCGCCATCGAAGCTGGCGATCGCGCTGTTCGTGGTGCCCAGGTCGATTCCTACATACTCCACGTGACCGCTCAGCTCCTCAACATCATCTTGCCCGCTCGGCGCACGCCGTCGGGACCCATCACTATCGGCTCCAGCATCTGGTCGACGAACAGTTCGTGCTCCGGCCCGAAATCCCCCGCGTTGAGGGGCGTCGCGGCCATCCCGGGGTCATAAGGTTGCCCATCGAGCTCCACGAAGCGGAGCCCCATCGCGTCGAGCGCGTCCGCAATGCGCTTCTGGAAGTATCTGACCTGGTTCGACTGGCGACCAGCCGCCTTGATGTCCGCGACGTCGATGCTTCGCTGAAACAGGCGCGCAAAGCGCCAGCTCTCCACTGCCAGGTCCACCAGCAGATCCTGCGGATCTGCGGGCTGATTATCTTGCCCCAAAATTCACCCCCCGGTGTCGCCGATCAGGCGAGAATGTTTGGATGTTAGTGCGTCTTAGTGGACACGGGAAGCCATCAAGATGTTCTCCTTGCCGACTTAACGCGGGGAATCCAGCACATGCCTTATTCGGTTTTGGCGCGCGGAAGGTTCCGCAAACGCAAGCTCAGGGTCGCGGCAGCGCGAACCCGGGTGCACAAGCTCCGCACCTACGCCACCTATTGAACGTCCAATGTGCTCGCCGGCAACGGGTGCAGAACATCCTTCGCCGACACCTCGGGATCGAGCCAATCGGCCCATCGCCAGCGATCCAGAACCGCGATCTGTCGATCATGGTAGGGCGCGATGTCCGGCCCCGGCGGAAGAGTCAGCATCGTGAACGCTTCGCCCAAGTGGGCGTCGGTGCGCCAGATCCCAGCAATGCAGAAGAAGGGCTCGCCAGGCTTGGTGAACAGCCACTTGTCCTTCAGCTTCTTCTTCGGGTCTGACGGCGTCGTGAACTCGTAGAAGCCGTCGGCCAGGATAAGACACCGATTTGGGCCGAACTCGCGGCCATCGCCCCGAAAATTGAAGACGGGCTTTCCCGTGGGCGAGTGCCAACCCCAACGACGCTGGACGAGATCGCCCGCAGCCTGTCCGAGCGAGCGGACGATCGCGCCTGTTTCGCTGATCCTAATGTCATCGCGGGGCTGGAGGTTGGGTATGCCTTCAGAGAAGCTGATCTTGATCTTCAGGTCCGAAAAATGCTTCACGACCGACGCGACATCCACCCTCGACCGGTAATCATTGCACATGCGGGCGCGCCCCTACTTTAAGCCGTCGGCGTGGCCGCACGGCTGAACCTCGATCCCGCGAAAGTTCAGTTCGCGAGCAATCGCATCGCAGGTTTCGTCCTCATTGGCGCGAGCGTCCTCATACATGTCGAGCAGCGTGTCGTCGTCAAACCGCCGAAGGGGCTGACCGTCGCTGCTGTTCTTCACGATCCAGCTCCTTCAGGCTCAGCCCACCGCCGGACTTCTCTTCGGCGAGGAAAAGCAACGCGCAGCATCGTAAACGGATGCGGCGACGCGATCGAAACCTGTATGCGACTGTTCGCTCGGCCGGGCGCCACGTCGGCAACTGATCGCCGTTGCCTCGCTTGGGTCAGCGTCATCGACGGTCTATCTGCGAACCTATGCCGAAGACCGCCAAGCCCTCGAAGAAGCACCACTTCGTGGCGCAAGCCCAGCTGCGCCACTTCGCCAGCGGCGCCGACCGCAAGCAGATCTGGGTCTACGACAAGGCGCGCGACCGATCGTGGATCAGCTCGATGCTCAACGCGGGCTCGGAGAATGACTTCAACACCGTCGAACTGACCTCGGGCAAATGGAACTTCGAGGACCTGTTCCAGGAGGTCGACAGCCGCTCGGCCAGGCTCGTCAGCGAGATATTGTCGCAGCGCGGGCTCGCCTGGATCACGCTGGCGGACCACGCCGCGATCATCGACCTGCTCACTACGCAGATGCTCCGCACCAAGCTCGCCCGGTCGACACCGCACCGCTTGGCGCTGCAGATGCGGGACATGATGCGCGAGATCGGCGTCGACCCCGACGCGGATCCGAACTTGGCCACGCCCACGGAAGCGGCGATCAGGATAGGGGCGGTCAAGTCCTTCTTGGAGCGCGACCGGGTGGCGAAGTCGTTGGTCCGGCTCGTCCCCGTGTTGTTCGAAGCCGGCGACGGCCAGCACTTCATCATCTCGGACGACCCGGTGATCATCCGAAACGCGTTTCCCTACGGCGACAAGGGGCTGGAGTCGCATGGCATCATGGTCTTCCTGCCAATCGCCCGCGACCTCGGGCTCGCGCTGCTCTGCCCTACCATCCTCTCCCGCTACGACGCCGTGTATCGGGCAGAGATGGAGGACGACATGCGAGCGAGGATGTTACGCTACCGCGACGGCTTCCGTGCCGGCACGCCGGTCACCATCGAGCCGGCGGAGCTCGAGGGCTGGAACCAGTGCCAGGTCAGCGGCAGCGCCAGCCAACTATACGCGGGGGCCGACGCCGACTTTGACGTGGCACGCGCCCTGCTCGCCGAGAGGCCGGAGCTGCGGAGCGTCGACACGCGCATTACGATGGGGAAGATGGGGCAGGGCCCGCCGCCGAAGCCGGGCCTGCCGCCCGGGCTGCAGCTCATCATCCAGGGAAGGTTCGACCACGCCATCATGCCCATTGCGGAGATCGACCAGACGGGGGAAGGTCTCACGGCGCGGACGACCCGCGTCGACCTGCTCGAGCTGATCGCCACCGACCGTCACGAGCTGCGCGCGGAGCTCTATGAGGACGGGCACTCGCGACGCGGAATGAGTCGGGCGACCATCGAGCGCTTCGGCGATCCCGCCGACGGCTGGTTCCGCGTCGTGCACATGGACGAGGGCCTGCGCGGCCTGATGCGGAAGATCGACCGGTGAGCGTTCTACAGTCAGTCGCTAACAAGCGTTCCCTCGTTAGCCGACGCGGAAGACCCACTCTCGGTCGTTCAGCGCCTGCTCTCCGGTGTCAGCTGACGATCGCATCGGCCGATTCAGCACTTCATGATGTAGCGGAAGGTTGCCATCTGCCACGGTGATCACACAGCCGGCCGACGCTTGGCGGCGACACGCTCGAGCGTGTCAGCCTGGGCATCGAACTCCTGCGCCAGCTGCCGCAATGGCCCCGCGACCAATCTGCCGTTCAGGGCGTTCGACATATGCCGAGCGCGCCTCGCCTTCGCGCGCAGCGCGATCGGGTCGTCAAATGGGTCGAGCCTCCTCATCGCAGGCAATCGTCGCACTGGGATAGGCGTCCCACCATCGGGAATTGCCCTTAGGGCCACGCCCATTTGCGGGCGTCGGACTTCCGATTATATTTGGGTCAGCCGAGGGCGGGGTCTGGAAGCCGCCGACGGCGAGGACGCGGCGGGGTCGCTGGGAACGGCTCCGACGCGCCCGCCTAGCTCACGCCGAACAGCCAGAGCGCGAGGATCGAGCCGCCCAGCAGCAGCGCGGCGCCGCCGACCAGGGTCCACTCGACCTGATCCTTCGGCAGCAGACTTCTCATGCCGCTCCCACGAACCCCCGGTCCCGCTCACGCATCGCCAAATGCATCGCCAGGTCCACGTATATCGCCGCCGTGGACCCGACCCTGGCCCGGTCGCACTTGGCGAGCACCCGCTTCAAGTCCTCGATCACCTCGTCCAACGCCGCATTCCGCTCGTCGATCATTTGACCCCGCCCTCCGTGGCGGCATCAATCCGCCACCGCGCCAGGCCTGCAAGCGCAATTGCCGCCAATCCGAACCCTATCCACCGCGCCTGCGCTACCACCCCCGCGATGAATCCTTCCGCAATGACGGCGAACAGCATCCGGACGATCGCCACCAGCACGATGAGCCCGCTCCAGAGGAGCAGGCCTTCCAGCAGCGCGAGGCGTGTTCGGCCGGGCCGCGGCGTGCAAGCGAAGGCTATCATCGCGAGCATCGTCCCGATCCCCGCCGCATAGCCGGCCCACGGAGCATGCAGGTGGCTGATCGCAATCCATGAGCCGATCCAAGGTAAGAGGAGCCACACAAACATCAGCATCACCGCACGCGAGAAGACGATCTCGGCGAACGACTTGCCGGCCCATGCGCCGATCAGGACGGGAAGCATGTCCCCGCCCTCAGACGAAGTCGTGAGCGTCAATCGTGGAGGCGCTGACGCCTACCAGATCGACCGCTTCGACATGTCCATCTGCACGCGCGTCGAAGAACAGATAGGTGTCCGAACCGATCTGCACGGCCTCCACCGCATGAGCGTCGCCGGTGGCGAGAAGCGCATCGTGGGCGGCCGTGGCCGCAGACGCGAGCGCAGTCCCGCTGCCGTGCAGCACTTGCGTCGGCACGCCGAAATCGAGGGAGATCCTGTCGTCCGCCTGAAAGTCGGCGATCCGGTTGGTCTGGCCATTCACGATCACTGCGTCACCGAAGGCGAACTTGAACATGTCGGCGCCCGCGCCGCCGGTCATCACGTCCACGCCGAGATTGCCCATCAGCGTGTCGTTGCCCGCGTCCCCGAAGATCTGGTCGTCGCCCTTGCCGCCTTGGAGGACATCATTGCCGTCGCCACCGTGAACGGTGTCGTTGCCCAGGTTGCCGTTGATCTGGTCGACCCCGGCGTCGCCGCTGATCAGGTCGTTGTCCTGGCCACCCTGAATGCGGTCGTTCCCGTCGCCACCCGAGATGGTGTCGTTGCCGGCGTTGCCATTGATATAGTCGTGGCCGGCCCCCCCTAGGATGCTGTCGCCGCCGTCGGCCGCCCCTGCGGTCCCCATCCCATTGCCGTAGATGTGGTCGTTGTCGTCGCCACCATCGAGCGTGTCCTGGCCCGTGCCGCCGTTGATGAAGTCGGCGCCGCCGTTCCCGACGATATGATTGTTGGCGTCATTGCCATACATCATCTCGCCGCCCGACCCGCCGATCGCGTTCTCGATCACCGTCCCATAGGCGATGCCGACGTTGTAGCCCTCGGGGTTGTTACCCGGCGCCAGGTGGCTGACGCTCGAGAGGTGACCCTCGCGCAGGTCGATCACGTGGTTATAGGCATACCCACTGAAGTCGAACGTATCGTTTCCGCCCGCGTCCCACACCGTGAACCTGACGAAGCTCTGGTTCGGATCGCCGGTGATGCGGAAGTAGGATTCGTCGGCGTTCGAGTTGAAGCCGTAGGTCGTGTCGCCCGTCCGGGTGGTCATGTTCGCCCCGTAGAGGCGTTGCGCGGCGGCGATGTCGTCGATGCCCGGCGTCATCGGCACCTGCCACGGGGTTAGGACGCCTAGGCGGCCGTCCATGTAAGACATGATCGAGAACAGCTTGCTGTCCTGATAGTAGGACGCGGCCGCATCATACTGCGGGAACGGCGTCGCATAATCGTCCGGGTGGCTCAGCCCGATCGCATGCCCGAGCTCGTGCAGCAGGTTCGCGTAGCCGCCAGCGGCGTTGAACCCGTCCGGAACCCAATCA
>Ga0105240_10013503_pt1 | contig 11216 bp, 8 predicted proteins | sample KBSC54metaG_FD_80426 | JGI IMG/M metagenome (GOLD analysis project Ga0105240, IMG submission 80426) | Corn rhizosphere microbial communities from Kellogg Biological Station, Michigan, USA - KBS C5-4 metaG | ecosystem: Host-associated > Plants > Roots > Rhizosphere > Soil | place: Michigan, USA...
AAATCTCTGACAAGCCTGAGGAAGCCAGGCTGGAACTGGGTTTTTCCGATGGCCTTTATCTTCGCAGCAAGGGTGGCATCACTCCCAGCGGGTGGAAATGCGAGCACCTGCCGTATCTGGTGGAGTTTGATAACTATGGCGTCAGCGATCATCCCAGCCAGCCTAATGCGAGCAAAGGAGGTTTCGTATGGATATGGGGGTATGATGAGATATCCTGGTTTGCGCATCAGCCGGCCTTGTATCGGAGTCAGTGGCTTCATTATGCGGATGACTGGGTCCGTCGGACAGACCCGAACGGGCATCTGGAAATGCCTGGAAGCCGAACAAGACGCTCGCCACTGGAGAAGAAGAACTGGTATTATGCCAACAATCCCAGCGCGGCCACGCCGGATGGTTTGGGTGATGAAGAAACGATCCGGGCCATCTGGCATTCCGGTGACGACAGTACAGGAAAATGAGCTATTTTTATGCTCAGCTTATGAGGTATATCTATTGCATCATAATTTCTCTATCTTTTTCGATTAGCGCTTTTGCCCAATCTTATGGTTTGATGTTCAGCAGCCATGAGGTTGTCCAGGAAAAAAGGACCAGCCTCGACCTTTCCCCGGACGATTCGCTATGTTTTAAAAAAGGGTTTGACCTCAGCTTCGACATCCGGCTGATACCGGGCAGGTCCATCTACTTTGGTTATATCGTTCGTCTGATCTCCATGAGCGGACAGAACATCGACCTCATCTACAATCAGCCGCTGCGCCTGTTCAAAGTCATCATCGGAGAAACGTTTTCGGGTATCAGCTTCTCCGTGGATAGCATTCAGCTGCATAAAGAATGGAACCAGTTTGCCTTTTCATGCAATCTGGAAGATCATGCCCTGCGATTTACGGTGAATGGAAAAAATATCGGCAGGAGTCCCCTGCCTGGGGGTATCGACAATTGTTTTAAGATACTCTGGGGCGCCAATGATTATCAGAAGTTCAAGACGAGAGATATACCGCCCATGCGTATCCGGGATATAAAGATATTCGAGAAGAACAGCTTAAAATATTTCTGGCCATTGGATGAGACCTCGGGTGATCTGGCCTATGACAAGGTGAGCCAGCGGATGGGCAAGATCAAGAATCCGGTGTGGATCAAACCCAAGTACCAAAAGTGGGAGCTGATCAGCTCGTTCACGCTGAGCGGCTATGGCGCCGTCACGTATGATCCGAAGCATGACAATATCTATGTGGCAGGCTCCGACAGCGTGGCCATCTGTTCGCTGAAGATGGATCAGCACGGCACGGACTTTATATCCAGCCGTCACCAGGAATTTATTTTGGGGCATCAGACCTTGTACGACACTTTTCGCGACAAGCTGTATGATATATTCGTGGATAAGAAGCTGGTGATGACGTTTGACTTTGCGCATCATGGCTGGGATATCGCCATGCCTTATGCGTTCATCACCGAGTACTGGCATGCCAACAAGTTTATTACGCCTGTCGACTCTTCTCTGTATATGATCGGGGGCTATGGACAGCTGCGATACAAGAACAGGGTGATACGTTATGATTTCACTACGCATAAGTGGGACAGCATCCATACCACCGGAGATTATTTCCCTCCACGCTATCTGTCTGCTCTGGGATTATCTCCCGATGGAAAATATGCCTATGTCGTCGGCGGCTATGGCAGCCAGACGGGCGACCAGATGCTGGACCCGCGTAACTATTATGACCTGTATCGTTATGATATAAAGAACAGCTCTTTCAAGATGCTGTATACACTGAAGACGCAGAGCACGCCCTTCACCTTCGCCAACAACCTGGTGATAGGGGCCAAGCCAGGCGCCTGGTATGGTCTTATCTATGCCAATGACAGCTATAATTCCAGTCTTCAGCTGGTAGAGGGTTCGTTTACGGATTCGACCTATGTTCCGGAAGGAGATGCCATTCCTTACAGCTTCCATGACGTACAGTCCTATGCGGACCTTTATTATTCACCTGTCAGCAATAAGCTTATCGCTGTCACGCTGCTGTATTCCAAGGAGGAGACGAAGGAGAAGGCTACGCAGGTGAAGATCTATACGCTGGATTTCCCGCCTGAGCGGGCGGAGGTGGCGCAGGGAATGGCCGTAGCCGGTGGGCATTTAAATTACTGGTATGTTATTCTACCGCTGCTGGTAGTGGGAGGGGGCGCCATCTGGGTGATGCGCAGACGCAGAAAGGCTGCGCCTGGTGTGGGGGCTGTTGGGGGGAGTATGCCTGTTGCCGGGAGTCCTGTTACGGGAGGGAGAACTGTGGCTGGGATGGGAACTGTGGCAGGGACTGGAGCTGTTGCGGGGGCTGGGCTTTCTACCGGGACTGAGCCTGCAGCGGGGACTGGATCTGGTGCGGTCCGTGAAGGGGTACCGGCGGCGCCTGTCGCAGGACCTTTTGCCGTCAGGGAGCCTTTGGAGAAAAATATTTATCCGGGGATATATCTGTTTGGCGCCTTCCAGGTATTTGACAAGGAGGGTGGCGATATCACCCGGCTGTTTACACCTTTGCTCAAGGAGCTGTTCCTTATTATCCTTACCTATACCGTTCGGAATGGCAGGGGCATTTCCTCGGAGGGGCTCAATGAGATCCTCTGGCATGACAAGTCCGAAAAAGATGCCAAGAACAATCGATCTGTCAATCTGGCGAAGCTGAAAGCCATTTTGGAGAAAGTAGGCAATACCATCATCAATAAGGAGTCCGGATATTGGCAGTTCCAGACACCGGAAGAGGATGTATACGTCGATTATAAGAAATACATCTCTGTATTGCAAGGCGGGCCGGATGCTGCCCGGACGGATATACGTCCTCTGGTAAGTATCATAAAAAGAGGGGCGTTTCTGGCACAGACGGAATATAATTGGCTGGATGATATAAAATCCGAGGTTTCCAATGCCGTCATCGACCGGTGTCTGGAGTATATACGAAATCATCCGGCGGGCGATCCGGAATTTACCATCGAGATTGCCAACTGCATCTTCTGTTTCGACCCCCTCAATGAGGACGCCCTTACCTATAAATGCAAAAGTCTTATCCAGCTGCGACGTCATACGTTGGCCAATAACACCTATCAGAAGTTCCTGAAGGAGTACAAGGATATCTATGGGACTGATTTTGGCAAGACCTTTCAGGAAATTATTGCCTGAACCGGGCCAGCTGGTGAGAAACCTCAGCGGAGCCGGCCCGTGAGAGACCTGAGCCAAGCCAATCGGCGTGAAACCTGGCCCGGCCAATGACCCGTGCCGTTAAAATTATTGCCGGCCCGGTGAATTAATGGTTTATTAAGTGCCTGGTTAATCTCCCGACCGTTAATTGCAGTATGATGATTAAACTGCTTTCTGGCGCCCTGCTGATCCTGTCTTTTACTCCTAAGATATTGTCCGCTCAATCTTACAAAGACCGCAACGCTGGTATTGGACAGTCCGGGACACGACACAGTCCTACGACATTATATCCTACTTACAATGGGCTGGTGATGGCCGGTTATCAGGGCTGGTTTCGGGCGGCGGGTGATGGTAGTTCCGCGGGACGTTATGCCTATGGCGACCCGGATCATTCCGGCATCGACCTGTGGCCGGATGTCAGCGAGTATGAGAAGACGTATGAAACGCCTTTTACGCTGGCCGATGGGAAGAGGGCGCGCTTCTTCAGCTCGCTGGATCAAAGCACCACCGACCTGCATTTCAAATGGATGCAGCAGTATGGGATAGATGGGGTGTTCATGCAGCGATTTTTTGGCGAGACCCGGCGGGCGGGCGAGGCCGGCGGTGCGGGTGGGCCAGAACGAACCAAAGGTTCGTTGTCCGAAGGACAGACATTAGACGTTTCCGGAGGGCGGGCTATTTTACACGGGAGCCCGTCTTCCGGACATTATGAGGAGTCGGTGATCATATTGAAGCATGCGCTGGAAGCCGCTTCCAAATATCGCAGGGCCATTGCCGTCATGTATGATCTCTCGGGGCTACGTGCACATGGAGAAGATTGTTCTTCCATTATCCGTGACTGGAAATACCTGGTGGATTCGATCCGTGTGACCAACCAGAAGGGAGAGAAGACCTATCTGCATCACCGGGGAAAGCCCGTGGTGGTGATCTGGGGCGTGGGTTTTCCGGACAGGCCTTATGACATCCGTAATATCGGGTTGTCGCGACTGATCGACTTTTTACAGCATGATCCCGTGTATGGCGGTTGTGCGGTGATGCTGGGAGTGCCGACCTTTTGGAGGGATCTTGATGCGGATTGTGTGCACGACAGCTATCTGCATGACCTGATCCGGCAGGCTGGTATTGTAATGCCCTGGACGGTGCAGCGTTTTTCGCCGCTTCTGCACAATGACATGGATAGATACCGGGACGTAATGCTTGCCGACATGGAATGGTGCGACCGGAATCGTGTGGATTATGTGCCTTGTGTGTATCCCGGCTTCAGCTGGCATAATCTCAGCATCCATGAATTTCCGGATGATATAAAGCCGGTGGGCTCCATTCCCCGTCAGGGTGGCCGATTCTACTGGCAAATGCTGTCTACTGCGATAAAGGCGGGGGCTAAAATGTTGTACGTGGCGATGTTCGACGAGGTCAATGAGGGTACAGCCATCTTTAAGGCGTCCGACAATCCGCCTGTGGGCGGGAATGTGCAATTCATCGATATGGATCATAAACCATCCGACACTTATCTCTGGCTTACAGGGGAGGCTGCCCGGATGTTGAGAGGAGAGAAACCATTAAGCTTCACCATGCCGGAAAGAAAATGAATAGAAAAAAACGAGATGCCGCCAACCCTGGAAGGACACGTCTGTTCAAATGGATCAGTATCCTGTTGCCTTTTGTACTATTATTTTTGCTAGAGATATGTCTTCGCCTGTTCGGCTATGGCAATGACCTGCGTCTTTTTATCGACGACCCGGCCGATAAGGACTATCTTATATTGAATCCTGCCGCCTCGAAGAAATATTTTACCAACCAGGCAAATGCCACTACGGGAAATATCGAGCCTTTCAGGAAGGAAAAGGATGGTGCGACGATGCGGATCTTTGTGCTGGGGGAGTCTACCACCATCGGATATCCGTATTTCCACAACGGAAGCTTCCACCGATGGCTTCAATACCGGCTGATGCACGACTACCCTGACAGGAATTTCGAAGTGATCAATATTGCGCTGACGGCCGTCAATTCCTATACGGTGCTTGGGTTTGCGCGTGAGGTGGTGGATTATCAGCCCGATGCTGTGCTGATCTATACGGGGCATAACGAATATTATGGGGCGTTGGGGGTGGGCTCCACGGACCGCATCGGCGGGAATCGCCACATCGTAGACATCCTTCTGACACTACGCAAGCTGCGGATCGTGCAATGGCTGACCAATACCTATGAGCATATGGCATCGTTGTTCCGCGGTGTGAAGGCGGACGGTCCCAGGACCCGGATGGAGGTAATGGTAGCCGATGAGCAGATCCCATATGGATCGAAGCTTTATCAACGAGGTATCGATCAGTTCAGGGACAATATGCAGGAGACGTTACAATTGCTGGATAGACGGCATATACCCACCTTCATCAGCAATCTTGTATCGAATGAGAAGGATCTTGTACCTTTTATCAGCATTCCTGCGGATAGTGTTCATTACCGGGCTTTTTCAAGGAACTATATACAGGGCAAGACTGCCTTTGAGGCGGAGGACTGGACGGGCGCCAACCGATATTTCAAGGAGGCGGAGGCGGCGGATAGCATGTATGCGCAATGCAATTATTATTTAGGCCGCTTGTCTTTGAGGCAGGGTGATCCGGGTCAGGCAAAGGCCTGGTTCTCGCGGGCGGAGGAGCTGGATGCGTTGCGGTTTAGAGCTCCTTCTTTGATAAACAATATCATCCCGGACCTGGCGGCGCGGTATAAGAACGTGCATCTGGTGGACACCCGGAGCGCATTCGAGGCCCGTTCGGAATATGGCATCATTGGGAATGAGCTGTTGCTGGAGCATGTGCATCCCAACATACATGGGTATGCGTTGTTATCGGATGCGTTTTACAGGGCCATGAAGGCGGCCGGTATGTTTGCGGGAGCGGGGGCTTCTGCGGGTGGTGCTGATAGGGGGAATGGGGACCCTGCCGGTGTAGCGGGGCCGGGTGAGATGGGACTCGAACGGCTGCTGGCCGCGATGCCTGTGTTGGGAATGGATTCCCTGGTGGGGGCATATAAGATCGGCAGGCTGAAAGGGAGCTGGCCTTTTAATAAAGCGACTTCGCCGACCGGCGGGGGGATCGGGGCTTCGGCGGGCGGGGCAAATGCCTCTGCGGGGGCGGGAACTTCGGCTGGCGGGACGCTTTCGGGGGGAAATGTCCTACCAAGTCCGCCCGGTGGCATCGATACTGTATCCCTTCAAGGCCGGCTGGCTTATGGCATTGTGTTTGAAAATATGAAATGGGAGGATGCCATGGACACGTTGTATAATTATTATGCGGGGGAGAAGGACTGGGTGCATGCTGCCAAGGTGGTGGAGGCTCTTGTGCTCGAGCATCCTACGGAGGCCGCTTTTTATGACAGGGCTGCCAATATTTATGGGCAGCTGGGTGACGATGATAATGCTGCCTTTTACTTCCGGCGCAGTTTTATGATGGCGCCTGCCTTTGACAAGGCGCGTAATGTTTTTGTGCTGTATCTGAAAATGGATCGCCCCGCGGAGGCATTGCCCTTTCTGGATTATGCGATACGCAATAATACTGGTGGGATGAACCTTGCGCCGGTGAAACAGTATGCTCAGGAGATCATTCAATTGCAGCAGACTGCCCGTAAGGATGGCGTTACACCTGCGGTGTTGAACAAGATCGCTGCTGCCTACGGAGCGATGGGTAACAAGGAGGGCGCTACGCGCTATACTGACAGTGTTTTGAAGATCGACCCGGGTAATAGGGAGGCGTTGTCCGCGCGGGGGCGTTGATGGTGGCGGCCGGCCCTATCAGCCTTGGACGGACCGGTTAATCTGGGGAGACCCGTTCAGGTTGGATGCGACCTGACACTGATGGGTGGAACCTGTCACTGTTGGGTGAGCCTGTCATTGTTGGGTGGAACCTGTCATTGTTGGGTGAGCCTGTCACTATTGGATGCGACCTGACACTGATGGGTGGAACCTGTCATTGTTGGGTGGAACTTGTCATTGTTGGGTGGAACCTGTCACTGCTGGGTGAGCCTGACAACCCCACGTGGGCCTGCTTACCTATGCGTGATTTTTTCCAGCAGGCTGTCCAGCTCTTTTACCTTGTCGGGATATTGGGCTGCCAGGTTATTTTTTTCTCCTATGTCGTCCTTTAGATTATACAGCTGCGGGTAGGCGGCATTGCCGGTCTCTATTCCTACCGCTGTCATCACGGCTGCCCCGGGATGAGGGCGGATGTATTTCCAGTGGCCATCAACGATGGCTGTGGGGTCGGTCAGTCCTTGTTCTACCAAAGTGTGACGTCCCGTGTCACTTTTTCCTAAGAATGTTTGCAGGTGGTCTTCGCTGTCGGTGGCTTCTCCGGCAGGGATCTTCTGTCCTAACAGGCGAGCGAATGACGCCAGCATGTCCATCTGGCATATCAGTGCGTCGGACATTTTTGGGGTAATGTGGGCAGGCCAGGAGATAATAAACGGGATGCGGGTGCCGCCCTCCAAAGCGCTGTATTTCCCTCCCCGCATGGGCCCTGCCGGGGTATGACCGTTCAACATCGTTACGGCGCCATCCTGATAGCCGTCATCGAGTACGGGGCCATTGTCGCTGGAGAATATGACAATGGTGTTTTTTGCCAGCCCGTTGAGCTCGAGGTATTTCATCAATTGTCCAACGGTCCAGTCCAGCTGCAATATGTCATCGCCGCGATAGCCCAGGCCGCTGGTTCCCTTGAACCTTGTGGCAGGCATCCTGGGTACATGCGGTTCCGTCAATGCGAAGTAGAGAAAAAAAGGAGACTTGCGGTGGTCGTCCATGAATTGAAACGCCTTGAACATAAAAGTGGAGGACAGCTCTTCGTCTACCCAGCGGGCGCGATGTCCGCCCGACATATAACCGATACGGCCGATGCCGTTGACAATGGTATTGTTATGCCCTTCCGAAGACAGCATCTTTAACAGTTCCGGATGTTCCGCTCCGGTGGGATCGTTGCCGACCTTTTTCCTGTAGTCTACAGCGATAGGGTCATTGGGATCGGCGGCCACTACCTTGTGATCTTCTAAAAAGACGGTGGGTACTCTGTCCGCGGTGGCTGGAAAAATAAATGAGTAGTCAAAGCCGACCTCATTGGGACCGGGTTTTATCTCTCCATTCCAGTTTTTAGCCAGGCTGTCACCCAGACCCAGGTGCCATTTGCCCACAATGGCCGTGGAATATCCGGCCTGCTTGAATACTTTCGGCAAGGTGATCCTGTCAACGGGGACAATGAGCGCTGCATCGCCCGGCAGGATCCCGGTACCGCGCTTGCGCCAGGGATATTGTCCTGTCATTAACGCATAGCGGGATGGGGTACAGGTGCCGGAGGTGCAATGTCCGTTGGTGAACCGGATTCCGGAGGCTGCCAATTTATCGAGATTGGGCGTATGTATTTTTGTTGCACCATAGCAGCTTAGGTCCCCGTAACCCAGGTCATCCGCATAAATATAGATGACATTTGGCTTTTGCTGCGCTGCAACCAGGTGAGCTGTCAGTAAAAATGGGAGAAGCAATATTAAATTGCGTAACATAAGTGTGCAAGTTTGCACAAATATACCCTGATACTGGAGATCGCTCAGCGCTTTTGAATTAGCTTTTCAGTAATCTCAGCTGACCCAGGTGATAAGAGATATGGGTTGCCCTGTTGATGAATACATTCAATTTATTGCGATGCGGCTCCTTCTGAAAGTCTTCCTCCGAGACGGACATATGACGCTGGAACCATTGTTCTTCTGTCAGGCTGGCCAGGCGTTGTTCCAGATGCCCATGCACTTCTTTCCAGTATTCCCTTAGCTGCGCGATGGACGGGGTCTTCTTACCTGACTTGTCCGGGCTGGTGATATAGATGTCCTCCAGCTCGGGGTGCAGTTTTTCTCCTAATCCAAACAGGGGGATGATGGCGTCGTGTACGGCAATAAGATGTCCTATTACATAGGCCCCTGTGTTACGGCCGGGGGCAATCTCCTGTGAAAGCTGCTCATCGGTGAGGGTATTCAACAGGCTGGTGGTTCTTTTCAGCTGGCCTTCCCAGGTGAGCAGGCCCATTTTTACGAAGAGGGATTGATTGTGCATGGTGGTTTTGTCTTTGCTGGTGAATTACAAACAAAACTACCAATTGTTCGGGAAGGCGGGTCGGCGTTGGAACCTGCGATCTGTCCCGGCCTTCCGCTCAATGAACAACCCCGTGCGCGGAGAGGTCCTGAATGACCGGCTTGTCCCAAGAAGTTTTTTCAAAGATAGCCGCTGCCATGACACCCGTGGCAAAACCGCAGGCGGAATGAGGATCGTCGTACAGACCCAGGATCTCGACCGTCCTGGGATAAAAATGAAAGATGATGGTACAGGTGGAGTCATTGGAGGGATGATAACGGGCGACGTTATCGTCATAGAGCAGTGTGTCTATCAATGACCCTGACTCGTAATTGGGGTATCCTTTATTGATATAGCAGGAAATGGCGATCCTGCCGCTGTCCAATAGTTCCGCTCTGATCTCGCCGGAATGACCAAGCACATGATGTTTTCTGACCGTACCGGTGAGGGTATAGGTGCCCGTGGGATTGATAAATTCGGGTGCGACGCCGCTACAGAGCAGGCCCTGGCAGAGCAATACAACGGGAATGATGAACAGACGTTTCATAAGCTTAAATGCTTTTTTATAGATTGAGAAAAAGGAGTTTCCTCATGTCTGTCGTCGAATGGAAGATGCGTTTGAAAAAAATATCTTTCTAAAAAGTTGGAGGTATCAGAGAAATTGTTGCATCTTTGCACTGTTAAAGAAATCTTAAATCAAATGCAACGCACATTTATCATATCAAAGGTAGGTAATAGCCATGAGAGGCTGTGTCTTACTGCTGTGCGGGGCTTAGTTTGTATATAATCTGTTTAGAACTAAAACACTATATTGAACCCCGCAAGAGATTGCGGGGTTTTTTTATGATTCGCAGGACGCAACGATATAACTGTTCTTGTTACGGATATCAGGTCAGTAAAAACTGGTTTAATATCCGAATGGAGGAGATATATCTGCGAGGACCGGGAAAGATATCATGGGGATTCGTGTAATGCGGATCTTTGAATGGTGGAACCCGGTCAATGCTGACCGGGTTTTTTTTGTGGTGTTAAGCCGAGGAGGCGGTGATCCTTTGATCTGTTCGTCTAATGGCAAGGATATAGGACTTTCTATCCTATGATATGGGTTCGAGTCCCATACAGATCACAATGGTTCGTAGCTCAATTGGAAGAGCGCCATGCTTTTAACATGGAGGCTTCGGGTTCGAGCCCCGGCGGACCAACGGATGTTGTCTCCAGCTTAACAGGTAAAGCGTCTCGCTGTGAACGAGGAAAACAGGGTTCGAGTCCCGGGGACAACCAGAGGTAAATGCTTATAGTTCAATGGAAGAACGCCACGCTACGAACGTGGAAATAGAAGTTCGACTCTTCTTAAGCCAACAGCAAAATGGTCAGTAGCTCAATGGTGAGAGCATGTGCCTTATACGCACAAGGTACCCGAGCAAAGCGAAGGGTACGAACGTAACTGAGGGACGAAAGTTACGAACGAGGAAGACCGTGACGAAGCAGGTCTGACGAAGTCCTGAGCGTGTCGAAGCAGTTCCGGCGAAGTTCTGTTCGAGTCCGTCCTGACCAACATGGATGAGTAGCTCAATGGCAGAGCGCCGGCCTGTTAAGCCGGGAGATGAAAGTTCGAGTCTTTCTTCATCCGCACTAAAAATGATATCATGCTGTTCCTTGTAATGAAATAGCGTCATGATCGCTGGCCACTATGGTGGCGAGTCAATCATGTAATGAAAAGATCAAATGCTGTTTCAAAAATAAAAATTATGGACGACCAACAACTTTCAAATGTCATCAATGCCAGCGCGTTGTTTGACAGTTATCTGATGGATGGGAAGGCTTTGTACCTGCACTGTTTCAGTGTGCTGCCCAATGTTAGCTATATAGGTAACATTGACGGCGAGAACGCGTATGAGGCTTTTACCAAACAGTTCAGGGATGACATTTTAC
>Ga0105240_10013505_pt1 | contig 11215 bp, 12 predicted proteins | sample KBSC54metaG_FD_80426 | JGI IMG/M metagenome (GOLD analysis project Ga0105240, IMG submission 80426) | Corn rhizosphere microbial communities from Kellogg Biological Station, Michigan, USA - KBS C5-4 metaG | ecosystem: Host-associated > Plants > Roots > Rhizosphere > Soil | place: Michigan, USA...
ACCGCACGCCTTTGGGAACGTAGACGAAGGAGCCGTCGCTGAACACGGCGGCGTTGAGCGCGGCGAAGAAGTTGTCGCTGTGCGGCACGACGGTGCCGAGGTATTTCTCGACGAGCTCGGGATGATTCTGAACCGCTTCTCCGAATGATCCGAAGATGATCCCGTGCTTCGAGAGCTCTTCCTTCATCGTCGTTCCAACGGAGACGCTGTCGAAAATCGCATCGACAGCCACTCCGGCGAGCATTTTCTGCTCGTTGAGCGAGATTCCGAGCTTGGCGTACGCGCTCAGCAGCTCGGGATCGACCTCGTCGAGACTCTGGAGAGGCTTGACGCTTTTCGGCGCCGAGTAGTAAATGATGTCCTGGTAGTCGATCGGGTCGTAATGAAGATTCGACCAGTGCGGCTCTTTCATGGTGAGCCAGCGGCGGTAGGCCTTCAACCTCCACTCGAGCATGAATTCCGGCTCGTTCTTCTTTTTGGAGATTACCCGAATCACGTCTTCATTGAGTCCGCGCCCAATGGTGTCCGTCTCCACGTCGGTGACGAAGCCGTAGGCGTACTCTTTGTTGACGAGCGATTCGATTGCCGTTCCCATCCTAACTCCTTGGCGTTACAGCACTTCCTTGTGTAGATTCAATCCTAAGTAAATCTGTCGGGATAGTCAATATTTTCACCGATGTCATGACTGAGAACGCGGGTTTCGAGGCTGTCGCAAAGGTCGAGGAAGTCCCCGAGGAGGGGACGTTCGGCATCGTCAAGGAAACCGGCGAGCCCGTGTGCCTCATTCGCCACGCCGGACGGATCACTGCCGTGTCCGACAACTGCACGCATCAGGATTTCGCGATGTCGCTCGGTGACGTTCTTCCCGACGGCACGATCCAGTGCGCATGGCACGGAGCCAGGTTCGATTGCGCGACCGGCGCGGTGCGCCAGGGGCCGGCGACTGACGCCCTGCCGGTGTTCGAGGTGCGCATCGAGGACGGGATGATTCTCGTCGGACCGGCATGCGCGCGAAGCGGCGATGGTCACATGATCTCGGAGGCGTGGGTGCCGGCAGAGGAGACAGAGCCGTGAGCCGCCGCGCCGATTTCCCGCTGCTCGCCGCGAATCCCCGACTGCATTACCTGGACTCGGCCGCGACTTCTCAAAAACCGTCGATCGTTCTCGACGCTATGCGGGATTTTTACGAGACCAGCAACGCGAATCCGCATCGCGGAGCTTACGCGCTTTCGGTTGCGGCAACCGAGCGCTACAGCGATGCGCGCGAATCGATCGCGAAGTTTCTCGGTGTCTCCGATACGGACTGCCTGATCTTCACTCGCGGTACGACGGAGTCGATAAACGTCGTCGCGTCGGCGTGGGGGAGGACGAACGTCGCGCGTGGCGACGAAATCATCGTGACCGCGCTCGAGCACCATGCGAATTTCGTCCCGTGGCAGCAGCTGGCACTGGAGCGGGGAGCGAAGTTCAGGATCTGCGAGCTGACGGACGATGGCCGAATCGACCTGGACTGCATGCGCTCGATGCTCAACCGGCGTACGCGCATCGTCGCTTTCAGTCACGTATCTAACGCACTCGGCACAGTCAATCCGGTGGAGGCGCTGGTCGCGATGGTGCGCGAATCGAGCGACGCCGTCGTTGTATGCGATGGGGCGCAGAGCGCGCCGCACATGCGGGTGCGGTTCGACGAGCTGGGTCCCGACTTCTACGCGTTCAGCGGACACAAGATGTGCGGCCCGATGGGAATCGGAGGTCTCGTTGGACGGCGAGAACTCCTCGAGGCAATGCCGCCCTACCAGACCGGCGGCGACATGATCGAGTTCGTCTACGACGAGACGACGACGTGGAACGTGCTGCCGCACAAGCTCGAGGCGGGAACGCCGAATGCGGCCGGCGCCGTGGGTCTCGCCGCCGCAGTCGATTACCTGAACGCAATCGGAATGGACGAAGTACTGCGTCACGAGCGCGCACTTCTCGCCACAGCGCAGACCCGACTGGCCGAAGTGGACGGGATTCGCATCTATGGGCCGCCGGCCGCCGAGCGAAGCGGGGTTCTGAGCTTCACGCTCGGCGACGTTCATCCGCATGATCTGGCGACGATCCTCGACGGTGACGGCATCTGCATTCGCGCCGGACATCACTGCGCGCAGCCGCTCATGAGGCGGCTCGACGTCGCGGCGACGGCGCGGGCATCGTTTTACGTGTACAACGATGAATCCGACATCGACGCCCTCGTCGGTGGAGTCCTGAAGGCGAAAGAGATCTTCTCACTGATCTAGCGCCACAGTGGCGTCCTCCTTCAACCGCCGGGTATCTTGCCTTTATGGCCGTGTCTGACAGGTCCGCTGAAATCGCTGCGCTCTACCAGGAGCTGATCCTCGATCACTACCGGCGCCCCCGCAACAAGGGCGAGCTGGAAGGCGCGACTACGTCCATCGTCATGAAGAATCCACTTTGCGGCGACGAAGTTGCGCTGCACGTGAAGCGCGACGGCGACAGGGTGAGCGACGTGCGGTTCTCGGGCCGCGGCTGCTCCATCTCGCAGGCGTCGGCGTCGATGATGACCCAGCTCGTAAAGGGCAAGACGGCGGATGAGATCGGCCAGCTGCGGGACACATTCCGCGACATGGTGATGGGCACGGCAGCGGCCGACTCCGACGAAGTTGTCGAGACGATGGGATCGCTCCGCGCGCTGAGCGGCGTGTGCAAGTTTCCTGCACGAGTGAAATGCGCACTGCTCGCGTGGAACGCGCTCGAGAGCGCGATGGCTGAACCAACGGACTGATTGGTGGTGTGAGGTAAGCCGAAGGTGACAGCTTCCCCGAGCCGGATCGCCTGCGGATTTGTCGCCGCTTTTCTGATGGCGGCGCCAGTCCATTCACAGACAGTCAATCGCGACTCGATCAATGCGAGGAAGCTCGCCGTTCGAGCCCAGACGCGATTCGAGCAGGTTCGGCGTTACAATCTTCCGATGCGTTTCGTCGGCGCGGGCAATGTTTGCGATGCGCGAATTGGAAGATTCTGCCAGTGGAACGACGAAGATCCGAGCGAGCCAAAGGAGCCAAAGCCAATCCGCGAAGGCCGGAATCTTCTTCTCGCGACACTCGACACTCTTGCGGCGCGCTCTCCCACCGACGACTGGATCGCGGGGCAGCGTCTCCGCTACCTGGTTGAAGCCGGCCGCGACACCGCCGCGCTGAAGGCTGCCGGTGAATGCGCCGGCACCCGCTGGTGGTGCGACGCCCTGAAGGGACTCGCTCTGCACGAGCTCGGAGACGACGCGGCTGCTGACACCGCGTTCAAGTCGGCGTTGCGCGGCATGCCGGAGGCAGAGCGCTGCCGCTGGACGGACATGTCCATCCTGCTCGACGACGCGCAACGAAAGCGCTACGGGAAAGTCGGCTGTGGAAAAAAGGAGGCTCTCGCGGAGCGGCTCTGGTGGCTGGCAGATCCGTTTTACGCCATCCCCGGTAACGACAGGGAGACGGAGCATTACGCCCGGCAGACGATGAGCATGATTCTCGACGGTACGCGAGCCGGATATGGCATCCGCTGGGGGGACGATCTTCGGCAGCTTCTCGTGAGATACGGCTGGTCGCGCTTCTGGACCGTGTCGCCCGGCCCGGCGTCAGATCCGCGCGAAGGCCAGATATCCGGACACGAGGCCGCTCCCAACTACCATTTCTTTCCGGAGTCGCTCAAGATCGACTCGGCGACTGACATTGGCGATTCCACCTGGAATCTCCACAATCAGTATTCGGTGGAGCGATACTCGCCAAAGATTGCAACCGCGTTTGCCGACCTCGCGCCACAGGTCGCTCTTTTCCGCCGGGGCGATTCCGTTCAGGTGGTCGCAGCGTACGATCTGTCCGGGGATACGACGCTGGCGGGCCCCGACGTTCATTCTGCCCTCGTCCTGACACGCGACGAGCATGACAAGCCACTCATATCAACGTCGACGTTTGCCCGCGGGTGGCATTCTCTCACAGTTGATTCGGCGCCGCGTGTACTCAGCCTCGAGGCGTGGAACTCGGCGAAGCGGCACGGCGCGCGGCTTCGTCGCGGAATGCTGCTGCTCCCAAGAAAACCGAACTCGGTTGCCGTCTCGGACATACTTCTCTTCGAAGCGGTCGCGCCCGACGCCAACGACCTTCCAGCGATTCTTCCCCACGCACTCGGAAGTCTTACGGTCGACGGAAGCCGGAAGCTCGGTCTTTACTGGGAGATGTATGGGCTGGCGCGTCCGGACAGCGCACTTCCGGTGTCGCTGACGCTGACGAAGGTCGATGAAGGAATACTCCGGAAGCTCGCGCAGTCGATCGGACTCGGAACCCGGAGCACGCCGTTGAGCATCGCGTGGCACGAAACGCCGGCGCTGGGCGGCGTCGCCACCCGCTCGGTCGTCTTGGACCTGTCGCTCATTCCGAGGGGACACTACAAGCTGAAGCTCGAGCTCACTCCCGCGGGTGGTCAGCCGGTCTCTACAACCCGAACGATCGATATCAACTAGCTAACGTCATCTAACATTCCTCGAGCGCGAGCGAAGTAGTACAACGCTGTCCCGACGATGAGCGCAATCGCGTATCCGTAAGGCAGCCCGTTCGCGAGCAGGCCAACGAGAAGAACGATGAAGAACTCGTATCTGTTCTCGATGTCTCCTCGAATCAGCTGCATGAGCGCGACTCCCTCGAACAGCAGTAGAACTCCGAGCACGGGGAGTGGAAAAACCTGGACGACGTGCTGGAATCCGCCCGCGAAGAAAAGGCCGAGTGTGAGGAAGATCGACCCGTATATGATCAGCGACCCGCCGGTGCGCGCGCCGAACGTGTATTGGCCAACCAGGCCGCCTGATCCGTGACAGGTTGGCACTCCGCCGAGCCACGGATTGATGAGGTTCATCGCGGCGTAGGTGAAGCTGAGCTTGCGAACTCCGATCTGCTTCTCGGGAAACAGATCTTCGGCGATCTGTCTCGTGGCGAGTATCGAATTGCCGAGCGACAGCGGAATCTGCGGAATCGCAAGCAGCACGAATCCGCTCGTGATGTCGCTCAGCGACAGACGCTGCACCTGAGGCAGCGAGAATCCGACGCTGCCGGAGACGTCCGATGGGCTCATCTTGAGAATGATCGCGTAGATCACACCGAGCGCGATGACGAACAGTGCGGGTGGAAAACGGCGATTTCCGAGCAGTGCGATGATGATCACAAACGCCACGGCGGCGAGGACGTATCCATTCGCTCCGTCCCGCTGAACGTAGTTCCCGAGCGCGAGTAGAGAGAGCTGAAGGCCGAGTCCGAGCTGAAGTCCGCGCACCACTGCGCGAGGCACTACACGCGAGAGCCAGTCGATACCGCCGGTTATCGTCAGGATCAGCATCGCGATGCCAATGGCGAGGCCTCCACCGTAAAGCACTCCGGGTGCGATGTGCTGCGTGATCACGATCACTGCAACTGCCTTGAGGGGCTGCACTGCCATTGGCATTCCGTATACAAATGCAGTGAGGAACTGCATCAGCCCGAACATCACCAGAACGCTGGCGCTGTTCAGTCCGGAAGCGGCGATCATTCCGATGACGAGCGGCAGGTCGGTACCGATGTCGCCGAATGCGCCCGCGAGCTCGTTGCGATCGAATCGCAGTCGCGGCGGCCTTTCCGTTACGCCTTCAGCCCGAGTGTCCACTTCGCCACTCATCAACGGCGCGATTGTCGAATCACACCTATATTGTAGCCCTCAACGAATGACGACACTACATGGCTGACCACGCTGTTCAGATAGAGAACGTCGGCAAGCGATACGCGGATCACGTCGCAGTACGCGATCTGACTCTTCATATCCCGAAGGGATCGGTGTACGGGCTGCTTGGCCCGAACGGCGCAGGCAAAACGACGACGATCCGGATGATCCTCAACATCATCGCGCCTGATCAGGGCGCCATCCGGATTTTCGGGACGCCGTCGAGCGATGCGCGCATCACTGACCGCATCGGGTATCTGCCCGAGGAACGCGGACTGTATCGCAAGATGCAGGTGCGGCGGATTCTGCGATTCCTCGCCGAGCTCAAGGGCGTGCCGGCCAAAGTGGCCGATGTGCGGATCACCGAATGGCTCGAGCGGCTGGAGCTCAAGACTGCCGAGAAGGACTGGGGTCTCTCGAAGATCGACGAGCTGTCCCGGGGAATGAAGCAGAAGGTGCAGTTCATCGGTACGCTGCTTCACGATCCCGACCTGGTGATTCTCGACGAGCCGTTCAGCGGGCTCGACCCGATCAATGCGCAGGCGCTGAAAGACACCATCATGGATCTCAGGCACAATGGCAAGACGGTGATCTTCAGCACGCACCTGATGGACAACGCCGAACGCATCTGCGATTCGGTTTGCATCATCGCGAGAGGCGAGAAAGTTCTCGACGGATCGATCACGGACATCAAACAATCGCACGGCACGCGCAACATCGCGCTCTCCCTCGATGGGGGCGCAACGAACGGAGTGAGCGAGATACTGGCGGACCGGAAGCTCGTGTCACGCGTGGATGATTCGAATCGCTATTTCGAGATCGAGATGGCGCCCGGCGCGAACTCCCAGGAGCTGCTGCGGCGCATCGTCGCTACCGGCGCGCCAGTGCAGCGCTTCGAGCTGGTGCAGGCGTCGCTGCATCAGATATTCCTCGAGCGAGTCGGAGCCAGCGGGGTTGAAATGGGGATGACGGGACATGGCTAAGCTCTGGGCGATCATAAAGCGCGAATACCTGGAGCGGGTGAGGACGCGCTGGTTCATTTTCGCGACTGTCTTCGGCCCTGTGTTCCTCGGATCGCTGATCATCATCCCCGCGTACATGGCGAAGGGGAGAACGTCCTCGAACGAGTTCACCAATGCCATCATCCTCGACGCAACCACGTCGGGCATCGGGCAAAGAGTAGCCGACGCGATGAGTGTCGGTCGCCCTCCGGGTTCCGCGGCTCCAAACGTTCGCGTAGTCGCTCCCGCCGAGCTCTCACAGGCGGAGAGCACATCGACGCACCTGGTGATGAACAAGCAGGCGAGCGGCTATCTCGTTCTTACCGACCAGACGCTGAAGGGCGAGGAGCTGCATTACGCCGGACGGAACGCAACGTCGATCACCGACATGGAGCGGCTCCGTTCGACGGTGAAGGAGACGATCATCTCCCAGCGCCTCGAAAAAGAAGGCGTAAAGCCTGCCAGGTTGAAGGAGCTCACGTTCATGCCCCTTCGCCTGAACGCTGAGCGAATCACGGACAAGGGCCGCGGCGGTTCGGGAACTGTCAGCATCATCTTCGCCGGAGTGGTGGCGTTCCTGCTCTACATGTCCATCGTGCTGTACGGCCAGAACGTCCTGCGCGGAGTGCTCGAGGAAAAAACGACGCGGGTTGCCGAAGTCGTCGTCTCGAGCGTTCCGGCCGAGACGCTCCTCGCCGGCAAGGTGCTGGGCGTCGGTGCGGTCGGCCTGACTCAGCAGGTCATCTGGGTGGTGACGACGCTTTTCATGATCAAGCTGCGTGCGCCAATCCTGGCGGGCCTGGGCATCCCCGTGACGCCGTTCGAGCTGCCGCAGATATCGCCGTGGCTCGCATTGCTGCTTCTCCTGTTCTTTGTATTCGGCTTCACCTTCTACGCTTCGCTGTACGCAGCGGTCGGCTCGTCGGTGAATACCGAACAGGAAGCACAGCAGGCGATGCAACCGCTCCTGATTCTTCTCGTGGCGACGGCCGTTTTCATCAACCCGATTCTTCTGAACCCAACCAGCAGAATGGCGACGGTGATGTCGATCCTCCCCTTCTCCGCGCCGATCATAATGCCGTTGCGTCTCGCCCTGGGGAGCGTGCCGTGGTACGAGCTTGCCGGCTCGCTGGTGAGCCTGGCGCTCTCATGCATCGTCGCTGTGTGGCTTGCGGCGCGGATTTATCGCGTTGGACTTCTCATGTATGGAAAACGCCCCACTCTGAGAGAGATGGGGCGCTGGGTGCGGTACGCCCACTAGGGCGTCAGCTCACGCGTCGACGGTAGCCGGCGCTTCGCAGTACTTGTCGAATGCGGCGACGAGATCGTCGGCAATTTCGCCGGCGGTGCGGCCTTCGATGTTGTGGCGCTCGAGCATGAACACGAGTCGGCCGTCCTTCAGAAGCGCGATCTGCGGCGATGACGGCGGATAGCCGGTGAAATAGCTGCGCGCGCGCTGAACGGCGGCAGCGTCCTGGCCGGCAAAAACCGTAGTGAGCGCCGCCGGCTTTACGCCGTGCTGAAGAGCCTTGGCAACAGCCGGGCGCGCATTCCGCGCCGCGCATCCGCAAACCGAATTCACGACGACGAGCGTCGTGCCCTTTGCTTCCCTGAGCTTCGCGTCCACCTCATCCGGTGTTCGCATTTCCTGAACGCCGAGCTGGGTCAACTCCTGCCGCATCGGCGTGACGATTCTCTCATCATACATCTGGTCGTACTCCTGGTCATGATGGTTCAGCTATGAATAATAATAAGCGGTCGCTGCCACAGAAACACAGAAATACCGAATTGTTTTGTTGGTTCTTCAGGAAATCCGAGGAAGTTCCGCGGAGAACCTACTGCCACAGTTCGCGCGTCCGGAGTTTTCAGTCTTTCAGTGAGGCGTTTCGAGTAGCATTGCCGTGACGACGTATCCGATTCGAGCGCCTTTGTGGGGTGGCGGAGTTTTTTCGATGAGGCTAACATCGGCAAGAGCCGTGATGCGTCGCCACGGCAATGCTACTCTCGAAACGCCTCACTGAAAGACTGAAAACTCCGGACGCGGAAACTGAGCATGCGATCACGAGCTTAGCCCGACCTATTCCCGATCTTTCCCGAAGATCCTTTTATAACGGCAACTGCCCGGCAGCGACCGTGTTTCTGTGGCGAAGCCTTACGGTTGTCTTCGCCGATCGAGGATCGCCTCACCCGGTATTCCGGCGCGCACCGTTCCCGCGCTCCATGCAGCGTGCTCGCGTTTCAGCAGCTGATATCGAACCACCTTGACGGTGAGGCCCAGGATCCCGGCGAAAATCGTGATGACAGCAGTGTGTCGCAGGAGGACCGTTGCGGCCATGCCGGGCCAGTCGCTGAAAGTCGCCGCTCCGGTGCCGAGCGGCTCGCGGTGTGCCGCGATCAGACAGATGCTGACGCTGCTTTCGAAAACCGACTCGCGGACGCCGAAGACGGGAGCGCGCCACACCCATTGTCGCAGCGGAAATCGGCTGAGGTGGATTGTCGCCATGAGAAGCACGAACCCGCCGCCGATGAGAAACATCGCGGCGAGATACAATCCGCTGTCACCGGCGCGACTTATGACGACGGCGCGAAACAGCCGAACGAGGACGCCCGTAACCAGGGCAATCTCCACAATCGACCGCGCGAGCTTGCTGAAGGCGGGCGGCTCCCTCACCCTGAGCTCCGAGGCGAGCCTCTGTCTCAGTCGCTCGCTGTTCTGGCGCGCGATGAAGTCTGCCATTCGAAATCCAATGTAATGCGGGGATTAGCGCGCGCTACGACTAATTGCGCCGCCCGCCGGTTACCCACGGTACCCCGTGCGCGTCGATTTGGTACAATGCACAAAAGACTACGTCTCGCCGCGCTTCTCGCGGCCGCGCCGCTCCTCGCGCTGAGTCTCGTGGCATTTCCGGCAAAGCAGGAGGCCGGGTGTGTGCGTGGCATTGCCGGGAGCCCATACAATCAGCGCCTGTTCAAGTCGCTGATGAACCGGAAGGACAAGATCGCCGGCCGATTTCTGATTGCGTACAACGTCGGAAAGGTTTCGCCCCTCGACGTCCGGCCAGTCAATGATCCGGCGGTGTGTCACCGCGCCGCGCTTGCGTACGGCAAGGTTGTCGGGAAGGACGATCCGGGACGCAAGGTTCACATCCTGCGCGTCGGGAGCCGCTATATCGTCATGGATCCCGATTTCATCGTCGACAGCCGGCACCGCGCCGTCACGTTCGACTCGACGCTCACGAAAGCAATCGCGCTCGTCGCGGAGTGATCGAAGCCGGCACGAGCCGGCTCAGTGAATCCAGTGCCCGATCCTGCTCCAACGGATGTCGGTGATGAATGGCAGCGGACGATCGCTGTCGTCGGCGTTGTAGGAGTAGTACACGAACATCGGCTTCCCGCGCACGTTTTCGCGCGGAACGAAACCCCAGTACCGGCTGTCCTTCGAGTTGTAGCGGCTGTCACCCATCATGAAATACTTGTGCGGCGGCACGACGAATGGACCCCAGTTGTCGTGAGTCGGCTGCGCCGGCGCAGCTCCAAATCGTGACGATTTGAGACCGATGCTCTTCTGCCAGTCGAAAAGCGGTGATACATCGTCCGCCGCGCCTTCCGTGTTTCCCTGCGCGTATCCCTGCCGCTGTGCGATTCCGTTCAGGTAGAGAACTCCCTTTCGCATGAACAGGGTGTCGCCGGGCTCTCCCACCAGTCGCTTGACGAGAGTGGGATTGGGATCCTCGGGCTGGTCGATCTGTGTCGGAGACTTGAAGACGACGACGTCGCCGCGGTGGGGATCCTTCAGTCCCGGAAGGTTGGTATCGGTGAACGGCACGTGGGGACCATAGACGAGCTTGTTGACGAAGAGCCAGTCGCCCACGAGAAGCGTGGGGATCATGCTGCCCGAGGGAATCCGGTAGGCCTCGAGAAAGAAAGCTCTGAGAACGATGAAGAACAGGAGGGCGCCGGCGAGCGCCTTGAAGTTCTCCCAGAAACGGCGCAGCGCGGTACGCTGCGAAAAAGGGCGCGCTTTTTGGGCGCGCCCCTTCGTCGACGCGACTGCCAATTTCTACTTCAGGTGCTTGTTGACGAGTCGTGTCATCTCGAACATGGAAACCTGTTTGGCTCCGTTGAACACGGGACGGAGATTGTCATCAGCGTTGATCATGCGGCGATTCTTCGAGTCCTGAAGGCCCTTACGACGAATGTAAGCCCACAGTTTCTTCGTCACTTCTGTGCGCGGGAGAGGTGCGCTTCCCACGACGGTGGAGAGCTGCGCGCTCGGCGTCATCGGCTTCATGAACGCTGCGCTCGGTACACGCTTCGTTCCCGATTTCTTCTTGGCGGATTTCTTCGCCGAAGACTTCTTCGCGGACTTCTTCTTGGCCGCTGGCTTCTTCTTCGCCGAGCTCTTCTTCTTTGTTGCCATCGCTTCTCCTGGTGATTTGAACGGGGCGGAAAACGGGGCGACGCGGATTCGCGTCTGGCCG
>Ga0105240_10013506_pt1 | contig 11211 bp, 9 predicted proteins | sample KBSC54metaG_FD_80426 | JGI IMG/M metagenome (GOLD analysis project Ga0105240, IMG submission 80426) | Corn rhizosphere microbial communities from Kellogg Biological Station, Michigan, USA - KBS C5-4 metaG | ecosystem: Host-associated > Plants > Roots > Rhizosphere > Soil | place: Michigan, USA...
ACCGAAAGCCATATCGGTGCCAACCACCAGCGCGGGCGTCAACTGCGTCAGGCTTAAAAGGACGACAGCACCCAGCGCACCTGCACCGGCTGACGAGATACCGACTTCCGCGCCGATGATTGCTGCAATGGGTGGAAGCCATCGGGAGCGATCGACCGAAGCTGTTGCAATCCGTTTCCGCAACCATCGATAGAGGTTGATCAACGAGAGGGTGATGATGGTGCCCCCGAGCAGCAGGAAGATTCCATGCTCGTGATCTTCAACGCTCAACCTTTTGAGCACCTGGATGCCAATCACCACACCGGGAATACCGCCGGCGCAAAGCAGCAGCAAAATCCGATAGTCGACCTGTTGCCGGCGCAAATAAATGGGCAGGACTGCCAGCTTGATGACCGCTGCGAAGGTAAGCGCCGTACCCACCGCGACGGCGGGCTTGAGATGAAAGAACAGGATGAGAATCGGCGCGGTAACACTGCCGGCGCCAACCCCGGTGAGCCCGACCGCGCTGGCGATCAGAAAGCCTAAAACATATTCCATGCTTATTTCGGCTCCAAGCCGGGGGATGTTCGAAGTATCATAGCAGCCACTTCAAAACCGATGCTGGATGCTCCGATGGTCTCCTCCAAGGAACAATTCTCCGGGATCAGTGGATTTGCTCCCGAGCGGGGAACCGGGGAATCTGAAGAATGAGAACGAAAGTGACAAGCAGCAGGCAGATGTTTACCGAGAAAGCGATTCGCAAAGCACGGATAAATGCTTCAGGGGAATTGAGCTTTCCGAGCGCGCTGAAAAATACTGTGCCAATGACCGCGACTCCGGTAGCAAAGGATGCTTGTTGAACTGTGCTCAGAACTCCGGAAGCGGACCCTGCGTCGTGCCCTTTGATGTTGATGAGGATCGTGTTGATCAAAGTCGGCATGACAAAGCCCTGTCCCGTGCCATAGATCAGCAGAGCCGGTGCTAGATCGAGGCCACTCAGGGAGGCTCCCCGCCAGGACGTCATCCAGAGCAACCCCGCCAGCCCAGTGATCATGAGTGCGGCGCCGAGATTAATGATCCGGCTGCCCAGCTTTGGCTGCACGCGCATCGAAGCGAGCGAACTGCCAAGGAAGGCAATCGCAAACCATAAGAAAGTCAGACCTGCATCGCGCGCAGAATAAGCGAGGCCGTTTTGCAGGAAGACGGTCGAGATGAGAAAGAACGCCGCTGCGCCACTAAAGAAGCAGACTCCGCTGAACAGACCGATAACGAACACGCGGTTGTGAAATAACGACAGCTCCATCAATGGCGATCCCCCACTTGCCGTGATTCGCTTCTCAAACTGAACGAATACGAAAAGGACAGGGAGAAACGCCGCCATGCTGACAAATGCCCACGTCGGCCAGCCCGCTTCGCGACCTTGAATCAATGGATATAGGAGCAGTGTGAGCGCGACTGTCATGATCGCAACCCCACCGAGGTCGAGTCGGCGCGCCTTCGGCGATTGAGACTCGTTTACGAACTTTGTGGCAGCAAGAACCGTCAGCAAACCGATGGGCAGGTTGATGAGGAAGATTGGTCTCCAACTCAGGCCGAATAAATCCGCGCTGACGAGAACACCCCCCAGAGCATTTCCCGAGAACGAAGACATGCCAATGACCGTACCGAATAGGCCGAAAGCCTTGGCGCGCTCCCGCTGCGGAAACGTGACCTGAATTATGGAAAGGACTTGCGGGAACAGGAGCGCCCCGGAGATGCCTTGAAGCGCGCGCGCAGCAATCAAGAAAATCGGGGACGGCGCGAGCCCACAGAGCAGGGAAGCGCCGGTGAATGCGACGATACCCCAGATGAACATTTTTCTTCGTCCGTAGATGTCCCCCAGCCGTCCGCCGGATATGAGGAACACGGCATAAGTTAAGCCGTAGCTCGCGATGATCAGTTGCACCTCAGCAAATGTTGCATGCAAGCTGACGCGGATGGAGGGGACCGACACATTCACAATGAAGAAATCGAGCCCGGCAAGGAAGGCCCCCGCAAGGACCACCGCCAGCGACTTCCATCGGCCCGGATCGGGAGTCTCTGCACCAACAGATAGGGGATTGACGGTAATGGTGGTAGCGGCGGGAACTTTCATTGGTCCTCTCGTCGTGGCCCTGGATTTCCGTCGTAGGGGATGGGTCTGGCTATTCTATAACGGCTGCGCGTAGACTGCCGCGAGGAGGGAGGAGCCCGGGTGCCACGACTGAAGCTGTCTGGGACTGCCGCTGTGTTTGGGTGGCTCATTCTACTTGCGGCTCAGGTACTGGCGGCCCAAAGCGCGAAAGTGATCATCCTCGGCTCCGGGACGCCAATTCCCGACCCCTCGGCATCCGGTCCCTGTGTTGCCATTGTTATAAACGGGCAGGCTTATCTGTTCGATGCCGGACCCGGTGTTGTACGCCAGGCGGAGGCGGCGGCTGAAAAGTTCGGAATGGAAGCGCTGGACCCTACTCATCTGACCCGATTGTTCGTTACTCATCTTCACTCTGATCACACCCTGGGATATCCGGATCTCATCCTGACTCCCTGGGTAGTCGGTCGGCGTCAGCCGCTGGAAGTCTATGGTCCTCTGGGTATCGCTGCGATGACTGCTCATTTGAAGCAGGCGTACGCAGCGGACATAAAGATTCGAACGGAAGGAACGGAAGGCCTGAACGCTGCAAGGCTGACTGTGAACGTACATGAGATCTCCACTGCCGGACCTGTATATAAGGACGCGAATGTAACCGTGCGCGCCATTGCGGTTAAGCACGGATCATGGCCACAGGCCTTTGGTTATGCCATCGACGCGGGCGGCCGGACGATCGTTATCTCTGGCGATACCGCACCCAGCGACGCAATTGTGGAAGCCTGCAACGGCTGTGACGTTCTGGTTCACGAGGTGTATTCGGCAGACCGCTTCGATCTGGTCTACGGAACGGAGCATGGCCAGTACCATCGGACCTTCCACACTTCAACCCGGGAACTGGCCAAACTGGCCTCGCGAGCTAAGCCGAAGCTTCTGGTGCTGTATCACCAACTCTACTTTGGCCCACCGGAGGAAGTTGATCTGGAGAGGGAGATCCGCCTAACCTACACCGGGAATGTCGTGAGTGGCCGCGACCTCACAGCCTATTGAGGAGCACCCTGGAGGATTTACCTGCCCTCGCCGTACTTGACAGCCACGCAAAGGCATTTGATCGTAGGTAAAGAGGGGTGCACCGTTGCGCCGCGAAAAACAGTCACAATCGCTGAAGCGAAAACCAGCTACCAAGAGAGCGACCGATTCTGCGACTGTGCAGGATTCGCTGCGCCCCTATGCGATCGCGGACAAGCTGCGCACCCTGCGCATGCGTCGAAGCATGGGCCTGGCGCAACTCGCGCAGCATACCGGGTTTTCGCCCGCTATGTTGTCGCGCCTTGAAAACGGACGCCTGGTGCCTACCCTGCCGACTCTCACCCGGATCGCCCTGGTATTCAGTGTGGGACTGGACTACTTCTTCACCGATCCGCGAAAGCGGCACGTTGTGTCCCTGGTGCGGCGAGACGAGAGAAAGGTCTTTCCAGCCGACCCAAAGGCCACTCATGTTCCGTGGCATTTCGAAAGCCTTGACTTCCGCGTAAATGAACGCAAGCTGAGTGGCTATCTCGCGCATTTTCATCCGGTGTCGCCGGAGAAATTGACTCCTCACCACCATCCCGGCGTGGAACTGCTCTACGTCATCGAGGGAAAACTCGAAATGGTAATCGGCGTAGAAATGTTCCAGCTTTCCGCAGGCGATTCTATCTATTTCGACGGGCTGCAGAAGCATACGTATCGCAGCCTGGTAAAGACCCAATGCACGGCTGTGGTAGTGACCACAGAATCTGCCCGATAGAACAGAAAGAACGCCCTTCCGGCATTCGCGCTATTTCATAGACCGTATGACACCGCGGCGTTTTGTCTCGGTTTACTGATGTGCAACAAAACCGGAATTTCTTGCGCGACTCACAAACAATCACCTTTGTGGAGCTCGCCTGAGCCCAGTCTCGTGCATTTGCGGCCTATGGTCGAAGTATGAGACGTCACCCCAGCGGTCGCAACAGAAGGATCGCAATTGTGGGAGCAGGTCCAGGCGGACTCGCCACTGCCATGCTCCTGGCACAACGCGGATTTCAGGTACAGGTTTTCGAGAAGCAGGATGTCGTCGGCGGTCGCAGCGCCGAAGTTCGCCTCGGCGATTATCGTTTCGATCTGGGCCCGACATTCCTCATGATGAAGTTTCTACTCGACGAGCTTTTCGAGGAGGGTGGGCGACGGTCGAGCGATTACCTGCAATTCCGGCAGCTCGATCCGATGTACACCCTGAACTTCCCCCATAAAACAATGCTTGCCCGATCGCGCCCGGACGAAATGAAGGCCGAGATCGAAAAGCATTTTCCTGGGGAGGGCGCCAGCTTCGACCGCTTCATCAAACGCGAAAGTCAGCGGTTCAAAAAGCTCTATCCGTGTCTGCAGAAGCCTTACGGCACGCTCGCGAGCTTGATGAGTCCCACGTTGCTGGCTGCGGTTCCGCATATCGCCACCGGTCGTTCACTGCACAGCGTGCTCGGCGATTACTTCCGCTCCGAGGAACTCCGCCTGGCGTTTACCTTCCAATCGAAATATCTGGGCATGTCTCCGTGGGACTGTCCTGGTCTCTTCACCATGATCCCGTACACAGAACACGCTCACGGCGTTTACCACGTGATGGGTGGACTCTCGCAAATTGGTCGTGCTCTCGCGCAGGTGAGCCGCGAAGAAGGTGCTGAGATCCATACCTCTACACCAGTAAAGCGTGTACTCCTCGACGGTCCAAAGGCCAAAGGAGTGGAGTTGGCGAGCGGCGAAAAGATCGACTGCGATGACGTAGTCATCAACGCCGATTTCGGCCACGCCATGAGCATGTTCTTCGACCAGGATGCTCTCGGCCGCTATAAGCCATCGGAATTGCGCAAGCGCAAATTCTCGTGCTCCACGTTCATGATGTATCTGGGCCTGGATCGGACTTACGACGCCGAGCACCACATGATTGTGTTCGCCCGGGACTACAAGAAAAACATCGAAGGCATTACACACGGCCATGCGCAATTCGAAGACATATCTTTCTACATTCGCAATGCTGGCAAAACCGATCCGTCCGGCGCGCCGGCAGGGCATTCCTCACTCTATGTGCTGGTTCCTGTACCCAACAATCTCAGCGGCATTGACTGGCAGGCGCACAAGCAACAAATTCGTGAAAATGTGCTCAGAAGCATTCGCGAGCGCACGCCATATGGCGATGTCACGCCTCATATTCAGCGCGAGTTGATCATCACCCCCGAAGACTGGGAGCAAAAGTATTCGGTCTTTCTCGGCGCTACCTTCAATATGTCGCATAGCTGGGATCAAATGCTCTACCTGCGTCCTCACAACCAGTTCGAACCATTCTCGAATTGCTACCTGGTGGGCGGCGGCACTCACCCCGGAAGCGGCCTGCCTACCATATTCGAGTCAGCGCGAATCTCCGCAAATCTTATCTGCAAGAAATATGAAATTCCCCATCCGGTCGCGAAGCCGCTGGAGCTGGTACTGGCGTGAACTCGGCCAAGGCAGCACTCATTCTGAATCGCGCACGCCAGGCGCAACCTGCTTGGGCGGCACTCGATGTCTCGCGCCGCTGCGCCATGCTTCGCAATCTTCGCAGGGAAATCGCAGGGCAGTGCGAATCAATTGCAGACCTGATTGCGCAAGAGACCGAAAAGCCGGTTTTGGATGCGCTATCGGGAGATGTGCTGGTCACTGTGCAGATGATGCGCTATTACGAAGTGAGCGCGGCAAAGATTCTCCATAAGCGGCGCATCGGCAAGCCCGCATTCTTCTTCCGCGGCACGCGCTTCGAGCAGCACTTTGAGCCGTATGGAGTCGCCCTAATTTTCGGCCCATCGAATTACCCGCTTCAATTGTCCTTGATCCCGATGATCAGCGCGCTCGCAGCGGGTAACGCAGTTGTGCTGAAGTGTTCCGAGCGCACACCTGAGACAGCCGCACTCATCGCAAAGCTCTGTGCAAGGGCAGGCCTGCCCGGTGATCTTGTGCAGGTGTTGCATGACGATGCAGAAGATTCGGCAGCGCTCATCGACGCCTGCCCAGATATCGTCTTCTTTACCGGGAGCAGCCACAACGGTCAGCAGGTCGCAGAGCGTGCCGCACGACACCTGATTCCCGTCATCCTTGAGCTTGGGGGAAAGGACGCAAGCCTCGTATTCGCCGACTGTCACTTGGAACGAGCCGTCGAAGGCATCACGTATGGAGCTTTCGCAAACAGCGGCCGCGTGTGCGTTGGGATCAAGCGGGCTTATATTGAAGCGTCGATCTATGACGGGTTCCTTGCGCGGCTGGTGCAACGGATGGCCAATCTTCGAGTCGGTCCCGGCCCGGACACTGACCTTTGTCCTACTTCGATGGAGATGCAATACTCACTTCGCGGCCAGATCGAGGACGCGCTCGCTCGCGGCGCCAAATTGTACTATCCAAAGAATCGCACTGCAATCGGGAACTCGCCTGTGCTACTCAGCGGTGTTCCGGACGATGCTCGCATTCTCATGGAAGAGACCTTCGGCCCGGTGCTTTGCGTAACGCCGTTTAACGACGAAGACCATGGCGTCGCGCTTGCCAACGGATGCGCATTCGCACTGAGCAGCAGCGTGTGGACGCGCAATCGCACCCGGGCACGTCGCATCGCGCTCCAACTCTCCGCAGGGAGCTGTGCCGTCAACGATGCCATTCGCGTCACCGCAAATCCGCGCGCAGCATTTGGGGGCAATCGGCAGAGCGGCTACGGTCGGTACCATGGGCCTGAAGGTCTGCGCGCCTTCTCGCGAATCAAGACAATCTCTCTCAGCAGCAATCGGCGTGCGAGGGAGATCAACTGGTTTCCGTTTACCAGCCGCACCCGGAGCCAGCTTGCATGGCTGATTCGATTCCTCTATGGACGGAGAGGCCTCACAGGGAGTTTGCGCGACCTCCTGCTCTGCCTGCTGCTCGGTACAGGTCTTCTTATCTCCATGCCAGCGCAGCCGGCTGAGACCCAGCTCTCCATCCACGTTCGGCTCACACCGGATGCGCATGGAGAGGTTGGTTACCTGGTTTTTAATTCGTCGTCAGGATTCCCAGGAGACAAAAGCAAAGCGATCCGCCACGGATTCGTCGCAATCGCTCCTGGAACTCGAGAGTTGCACATCGATACTGCGCTTCCCTCAGGCACCTACGCGGTCACCGTTTATGAAGACCTGAACAGTAACCATAAGCTCGATCACAACTTCATCGGCATTCCAAGCGAACCGGTCGGAGCCTCCAACAACCCAAAGGTGCACATGAGGCCGCCGCGATTTGACGAGTCTTTGTTCCGCCTCGGCGCGAATGCACAAACCATCATCATCACCCTGGTGCGAGGACTATGACTCCCAGTTCGCCAAGCAAACGCGTCGTTGTCATCGGAGCCGGGCTCGGCGGAATGTCCGCGGCAATCCAGCTCGCCCGCAACGGCTTCCAGGTCACGCTCGTGGAGAAGAACGCGCACGTCGGCGGAAAACTGAATCGGCTGCAAACTAGAGGATTCAGTTTCGATCTCGGTCCCTCCATCTTCACTTTGCCGCAGATCTTTCGGCCAATTTTTGAGGGCGACGGCAAGCGTCTGGAAGACTACATCACACTCACGCGCGTGGATCCGCAGTGGCGCAACTTCTTCGAGGACTGTATGAAGCTGGACCTCTGGGAGAATCCGGAGAACATGCGCGCTGAACTTGCGCGGTTCGGTCCGGAAACCATCAGCGAATACGAACAATTCCTCGCCTATTCGCGCCGGCAGTACCAGGTGATCGACCGTGGATATCTTCGGCACGGTCTCGATACATTCGGCCAGTTTTTGCGCCATTACGGATTAAAAGACGCACACGATCTCGACTACTGGCGATCGATGTCTCGCAGTATTTACAGACGGCTGAGTAATCCGTATCTCCGTGACATCTTCGAGTACTTCATCAAGTACGTCGGCTCCAGCGCACTCGATTCACCCGCCTTCATGAACCTGATGCCGAACATCCAGATGGAGTTTGGACTCTGGTATGTGTCCGGCGGCCTCTACGAATTGGCAAACGCCTTTAGAAAGCGGTTGGACGAAGTCGGTGTCAGGTTGCAGTTGGAGCGTGAGGTGCTCGAGATAGATCACACCGACTGCCACGTTACTGGCGTGCGCGTCGGTAGCTCAGATGGCAACTCCACGGTTCTGAGCGCCGATTACGTCGTCTCCAACATGGAAGTCATCCCGGCAATGAAGAAGCTCCTGCACTCACCTCCCGCGGTGATGAAGAAGCTTCGCCGCTTCCAGCCCTCATGTTCAGGCATCATCCTTCACCTTGGGCTCGATCGCATATATCCGCAACTCGCGCATCACAACTTCTTCTTCTCGAGAGATCTGCACGCGCATTTTCGCCGTGTCTTCCGCGAACGGAAGCTGCCGGACGATCCCACGCTATACGTGGTCGCACCCACTCGCACCGATCCATCGCAAGCGCCGCATGGCTGCGACAACATCAAGATCCTGCCGCACATTCCCGCGATAGATGAAAACAATCCCGCAACCCGAGAAGACTACCTAGAGCTAAGGGATATCTGCCTTCGCAAGCTCGAGCGTATGGGCCTCACCGATCTTCGCAGTCACATCGTAGTGGAAGATTTCTGGACTCCCCTCGAAATCGAAGCGCGCTATGCCTCAAATCGAGGTTCTATCTATGGTGTTGTTTGCGACCGGCGCCGCAATTTCGCCTTCAAAGCGCCGAAGCAAAGTTCACAGTTTCGCAACCTGTTCTTTGTTGGTGGCAGTGTGAATCCTGGGGCCGGCATGCCCATGGTCACCCTGAGCGGTCAGCACGTAGCGCGGATGATCGTGGAGCAGTGGGGGAGAGAAGCGCGATGATAGGAGCCGCCTTACTCTGCGCGCTCGGTATACCAGCCGGCTTTCTGCTCATCCGCCGGATTCGCCTCTGTCCTACCGTTCTGCCATACGCTGCGACGAGTTTCTCCATCATTATCCCTGCACGCAATGAAGCACGGAATCTTCCACGCCTCCTTACATCGATTTCCGAATCGGCAATGCAACCCGCAGAGGTCATCGTTGTTGATGATGATTCCACCGATGACACTGCTGCAGTGGCAACGAGCTTCGGTGCCCGCGTGCTTGCATCGGCGGCAAGGCCGTTCGAATGGATCGGCAAGACTTGGGCGTGTTATCAGGGAGCCCAACACGCCAGCGGAGAACTTCTTGTGTTCCTCGACGCGGATACATACTTCGTGCCTGGTGGCCTCGATCGAGCCGTCACACTCTGGATGCGCGCGCAACATCGGCTCGTAGTCGTTTCCCTGTTGCCATTTCACGTTATGAGCTATGGGTACGAGCAACTCTCGCTTTTCTTTAACGTTCTCATGGCGGCCGGTGCCGGCGGGTTCGGCGCGTTCGCAGGGCCGCGCCTTTTCGGACAATCTCTGCTCATTGCCAGGGAGACTTATTTTCGCGCCGGAGGACACGCCGCCGTCCCAAGCGTGGTGCTTGAAAATCTCCGCTGGGCTGGTTCGCTCCGCAACTGCGGTGCGCAGCTCCTCTGCTTCGGCGGAAAAGGTGCTCTCCACATGCGCATGTTTCCCGAAGGCTTTCAGCAGATGTCAGAGAGCTGTGGCAAGGCTTTCACACAGGGCGCGGCGGATTCCGGAGGCATTGTGCTCGCCCTTTCCGTCGCATGGATCTCCGCCCTCTGGTCCACTGCTTTCCTGCTTGTGGTTCCTCACGACTACGGTCGTCTGGCTCTCGCCATCGTCTATGTTCTGTTCGGCATTCAACTCACATCGCTCGCTCGCCAACTTGGCAGCTACCACTTCCTGACCTGCTTGTTCTATCCCATACCGCTGGCGTATTTCTGCATCGTCTTCAGCCAAGCCGCCTGGAGAGGTGCCCTCGGTCGCAAAGCGGTGTGGCGGGGGCGCGAAGTATGACGGCACTGATCTGGACGGCAAACATCGTCGGCTGGCCTCTGATTCACCTGGGCGTCGGGTTTGTGGCGTTGCGCCTTCCGCCTCGCCTGTTCGCACGTGATACATGGATAACGATCCCGCGCCCATGGGAACGCGAAGGTCGCCTTTATCGAGACGTGCTGGCTGTTCGAACATGGAAATCCCGGCTGCCCGACGGCGCGCCATGGCTCGGAGGCTTCGCAAAAAATAAATTGCGCGAACGCGATCCGTCGTATCTCGCCCAGTTTCTCTCCGAAACGCGCCGTTCAGAACTGGCGCACTGGTCTATGCTGTGCTGCCTGCCGGTCTTTTTCCTGTGGAATCCGCCGTGGGCATGTTGTGTGATGACCTCATACGCGCTGGCCGCCAATGTTCCCTGCATCATTGCACAGCGCTACAACCGAATCGTGCTTGCGCGAGTGCTCCGCATCCGGTGCCGTACTCCGGAGTGCTTATGAATCCAACCGCACAAAATATGGATACACAGCCTCCGCGACGCCGATACGTCGTGCATCTCTCGTGTGGGAGTGAAGATGGCACTGGGCCGTCCTGTTACATTGCTCGCATTCGACCCCTGGCAGCACGGGCTGTCACTCAGGTTGAGACGCATGAGCGTGTTTTTACGGATGAATGCGCTCTGATTGCGACAATCAACCCGCTTCTCCCAGCCGGCTCTGACGTGCGCGATGTCTTCAGCCACGTCGAGAGTTCCGACGGCTTTTTCTACATACTCTGTCTTAGCGGCGACGAAGCACGGCAGTTGGGCTGGCGCGGGTGAATCGACCTCCGCTATCTGTTGCAGGTCGTCATGCCTGGCAGACAGAACCTCCGCACCAACGTGTCCGGACAAGTCTATTGCTTCATGGTGTTGCGTGTACCCGGCACCGCTCTGGCTTCTCGCGCTGGAGGGAGCCCCTCTGGTATCTTGGATGTGTTCATGGTTTCGCCTTCACCTGCCTTCCGTGCTGCTGTCCGGTGTCGGTGAGTAGATGCGGGCAAGTCGTTGCTTCTAAGTTTGGGCGGGAGTAGTTCAGTGGTAGAACGTCAGCTTCCCAAGCTGAATGTCGCCGGTTCGATCCCGGTCTCCCGCTCCAATGTTCAAGCCAATTCTGATTCTGAGGCTTAACGAGTCTCTTCAACCTTTATGACGA
>Ga0105240_10013507_pt1 | contig 11211 bp, 6 predicted proteins | sample KBSC54metaG_FD_80426 | JGI IMG/M metagenome (GOLD analysis project Ga0105240, IMG submission 80426) | Corn rhizosphere microbial communities from Kellogg Biological Station, Michigan, USA - KBS C5-4 metaG | ecosystem: Host-associated > Plants > Roots > Rhizosphere > Soil | place: Michigan, USA...
CGCCGCCGTGGCAAAATGCAGATCGTCAAATCGTTGTTGCAGCTGTATCAGCCCAAAGCTGACCAACAGCCTGCCCAGTCTTTCGATATCGTGATAGTGCTTATAAAGCTTCTCCAGCTCGTCGTAATGCAACCCCCACAGAACAGAATCTTCCAGTAATTCGATCCCCCTTCGGTCCGGCTGCCGTGTGAGGAAACTGATAATGGAACAGGCGAACATATCCTCGGCGCTCAGCCAGTCCGTGACATCTTTGCCATCCTTATAATAAAAGGTCCGCGTGAGACCCTGCTCGATAAAATAAATATAATGACACACCGAATCCTGCTTTACCAGCACATGCCCCTTTGATAATTCCATCTTCCGCAAAACAGGTACCATCGCATCTTTGCTTTCCTTCGATAGTTGAACAAACTGTCCGATCCGCGCAAAAAATTTCTCCATCGGCTATATTTACTCCGTTCTTAAGCTTTTTACCGGATTAGCCACTGCCGCCTTCATGGCCAGCATGCTCACCGTCACCAGCGCAATCAGCAGGGCGATCACTCCGGCCAGCACAAACACCCACCAGCTGATCGTTACCCGGTAAGCATAATCCTGCAGCCACCTGTTCAGGACATACCAGGCCAATGGCCACGCTATCAGGTTGGCAATGAGCACCAGCTTTATGAAATGACGGGATAGCAGTCCCACAATATGCTGTACCGAGGCTCCCATTACTTTGCGGATACCTATCTCCTTTACCCTCCGCTCCGCAGAGTAGCTGGCGAGCCCAAAAAGACCGAGACAGGAAATAATGATAGCCAGCATGGCCAGTATGCCTACCATTCGCGACACCTGTGCATCCGCACGGTATACTTCCGTAAAATGATCGTCCAGGAACTGATAGCTCAGTGGCCGGTCGGGGAACATCTTACGCCAGGTGGACTGGATAAAGGCAAGCGCTTCCCTGTCCTTCCCGCCGTTGATCTTGACGGACAAGGTGTTGAAGCCCCAGTCTTTCTGATTGAAAAGGAACATGGTCTCGATCTTATAATGCAGCGAGTTGAAATTGAAATCCTTGGCGACCCCTACGATGACCCCTACGAGGGCGGAGTCGAACCCAAAATGCTTCCCCACCACTGATAAAGGGTCCGCATGCGGCTGATCCTTCGTCAGCTCCTTTGCCAGCGCCTCGTTGACAATGTACTCTTTCCCGTTGGCGCCCTTCTCACGGGAAAAATTGTGCCCCGCCACCAGCTCTATCTTATAGAGGCTTAAATAATCGGGGTCGACGATCAGCCGGGTCGATGTCAGCTGACGCACTGGCCCCTCTCCCTTAAATCCAACACCCGACTGGTCCAGATGGCTTCCCAGCTGATCCTGCGCGCCCGTAACAGCAGCTATATACGCGCTGTGCGAAAACTCCTCTTTCAAAAGATCATATTTGCGGGACGTCATCTGGTCGAGCTCTATGGTCAACACTCTGTCGCGATTGAATCCGGGGTCCCTCTCCTGCATATAGTTCAACTGCCGGAAGACAAAGATCGTGGCGATCATAAGAAAGATGGCAGAGGCAAATTGTCCCACCACAAGGATGTTCCTGAGCCTTCCCTTGTTCTTCCCTGTTAGAGAAAGCCCTTTCAGCACCTTTACAGGCTGAAAAGAGGATAGATAAGCCGCGGGATAAAGCCCGGATAATATTCCCACCACTATCGTACCCAGCACCACGGCCACCAGCAGCCATCTGTTGCCCAGCAGGACAGATCCCAGCTGCCTCTGGCTCAGCGCATCGACATAGGGTAGCGCCAGCCCCACCAGCCCTGCCGCAAATACCAGCGCGATCAATGACAGCAGCACAGTCTCACCAAGGAACTGCGCTCCCAGCTGCGAGCGCAAGGCCCCTATGGATTTTCGGATCCCCACCTCCTTGGCCCGTTCGGCGCTTCGGGCCGTCGACAGGTTCATAAAATTGATACATGCTATTAAAAGTACAATGAGCGCTATGGCTGAGAATATATTGGTATAGTTCTTATCGAACTTTTGATAGTTGAGATAATCCAGGCCTATATCCGCGGCGTTGGCATGCACATCCTTAAAAGGCAGGAGAAAAAGTTCATAATATTTCCACCCGTCGCCGTCGAGATGTTTCTTCAAATAATCGGGGAATTTCTTCTCCAGCGCTGACACATTCGTATGAGGCGCCAGCTCGAAATAAGTATCCAGCCAGTTGCCACCCCACCACTTCATCCAATCGGGTTTATAGATGGTGTTGAAAGACATCAGGGCATCGAATTGCAGCTGCGAATTCTCCGGCACATCCGCCAGCACTCCCGTCACCGTAAAAAAAGCCGTATCCGCATCGAAATGGTTGATCCGGCGACCTACGGGATCCTCCGTCCCAAATAGCTTCCGGGCAGCGGATACTGTCAATACCACACTGTTGGGTTTCTGCAGTGCCGTGGCCCTGTCTCCTTTTATCAGATTGAAATCGAATAGCTGCAGAAAAGTGCTGTCCACGAAGAAGGCATGTGGCATGTACACCCGCTGATCTCCATACGTCATCTGGAACTTATCCTGCCAGTGTATCCGCGTGAAATTCTTTATCTCCGGGAACTCAGCCCTGAGGGTAGGCCCCATAGGGAACATGGAAAGACCCACTTTTTGCGAAGCTACCATGCCAGGGAATTTCTGTACCTCATTCAGCCGGTAAATGTTCTTATGATGAAAATTATCAAAGCTCTTTTCATAAAAGACGAAGAGCAGGATGACGATACAGGCAGCCATACCCGTGGCAAGGCCGATGATATTGATGGCGGAATAAACCTTGTGTTTCCAAAGGTTGCGCCAGGCAATCTTGAAATAATTTTTAAACATGTTGACGTTGTTTTAGGTGGGATCCGAACGCCTCATGTGTAGGATGCTAAAGATAGGCTTTTTCCACATATTCCTCGCTGGTCCGGGAATTGCTGGTGTACTCTCTCAACGCTGTTGTATGCATAACCATTCTTACTGCAGGATCCCCGCTATCCTGACCTTATCTATCATTCTTCTTCTTTTCAATATCATACCCGCTCACAGCCAGCCGGTCGGAGGGCTGGGAAGGATCACCGACAGTGGTTTTTCGCCGATTACATCCCCCGGCTTCATGGCAGGGCCCAATGTCAGAGGCATGGTCAGCTTCGACATGGATGGGGATGGCAAACGCGATGCCGCCGTCGTCAATGCCAGTCCCGTGAACAGCATTACTCTCTTCCGGAACATGAGCAGTCCCGCCATCCCGGATATGGAAGGCGCCGGCGGCCTCTCCACAGGACGTGCTCCCCTGGCAATCGCCTATGGCGACCTGGATGGTGACGGCAAGCCCGATCTCGCGGTGGTCAACAATGGAGATGATAATATCTCCGTATTCAGAAATACCAGTACCCCCGGTCATATCTCCTTCGACACAGCGATAAATTTTGGCAATATTTCTATCCCGGGTGAGCTCCTCATAGACGATTTTGATCACGATGGCAAGCCGGATATGGCCATCGTAGGCCAGCCACTGGATATTACCCGGGGATATAGTGGCATCGGTATATTTCGCAATACTTCCTCCACAGGGCATCTCTCCTTTCAGGAAAGGGTCGACTTTTATACGCCAGCCTTCGCCGTCGGATTAGCTTCCCATGATCTTACAGGAGACAGCCTGCCCGAAATAGTCTACTGTCCGTATCAGAGCAATAAGCTCTCCTTCCTGATCAACACAAGCACTCCCGGCTCTTTCTCTTTCGATACAATACCCAGCGGTATTGTGGGGAATTATCCCACTGGCACGGCCATCGGCGATCTGGATGGCGACGGCCTGCCCGATGTTGCCGTTTCCAACAGCGGAGACAGCTCCGTTTATATATTCAGGAACACCCGCTCGGGAAACACGCTTTCTTTTCAACAGATCCTGATACCAAATGTCGCCAACGCGGCTCATCCCAATCCCGGCCGCATTACCATTGCCGATCTCAACCTGGATGGCAGACCCGACCTCGTCGTTCAATGCTACAACGCCAGATTTGCCGCAGCTCTGCAGAATACGACTGTCGCGCCGGGATCGATCTCCTTTGCCGCCACGCAGTATATTTCCCCCCTGCCCGATACATCGATCGTACCCGATCCTCACGGAGAAGGGGCTGCCCTTGGCCTGGCCGTTGATGACTATGATGGCGATGGGCGGCCCGACCTGCTGCTAACCGACTACCGGCCGCTATATGACGTCTATTACAATACCCTCAATATCCGCCACAACAGGATAAATGAACCTCATGTCGTCCCCTCGGGCGCCTCGCCTGTCACCGACACCATTGCCTTTTATACTACCATCGACACCACTGTACAGACATACAACAGCAGCCCCTACCTGCAACGGCATTATGATATCGAGCCCGTCAGCAACCCAGCCACTTCCACGGCTACCATCACCCTGTATTACACCCAGCAGGATTTCGACAATTACAACGCACTGGCGGCCCATGGCGACAGCCTGCCGTCCGGACCCACCGACACGATAGATAAAGCACATATCCGTTTGCTTCAATACCATGGTACAAGTAGCACGCATACCCCCGGTAGTTACTCAGGCAGCAACCAGATCATTGATCCGCATGATAACAAAATAATATGGAATGACTCCTCCGCCCGCTGGGAGATCACTTTCGATGTCACGGGCTTCAGTGGATTTTTCCTGGCCAGTTCGGGTACGGTGCTTCCGTTGACGCTCTTGTCCTTTACTGGACAAAGACAGGGAGACAATGTGCTTCTCGACTGGACCACTACCCATGAGTTCAACGTCAGCCGGTTCGAGGTGCAACGCAGCACCCCTACAGGCGGCTTTACGACCATCGCTACCATAAATGACATGGGTGATCATCACTATACCTATACCGACGCCGCCTCGCAAGACATTTCCTATTTCTACAGATTAAGAATGATCGACATAGATGGCAATTACATCTACAGTAGGATCATTGTCATTGAAGGCGCCGGCGACCTGGCAGGAATGATCATCTTCCCGAATCCTGCAACGACTGCCGTCACCATTCAACATCCTGCTGGGGAAGCATCCGCACGTATACGGCTATTGGATAGGGCCGGTCACCTGCTCCGTACCGTTATTCCCTCGTCAGGCAGTATGCAGACCTCCATTTCCCTGTACGGACTGGCTGCCGGCGTCTATACGGTGCAATGGTCGGACAATATTCGCGTCATTACGGGCTCATTGCTGGTGAAATAGAGAAATGTTATTATCTTTCGGCTCGGACGTCAAAAACAAAAACTATCTGACCTATGCGCCCGATCCATACTATTATCCTACTGTTTGCGATAACCTGCTTGATTGCACCCATGACAACACTGGCTCAGGACAGTACCCGGTCCGCCTGGACACCACCCTATAAGCTGGATACTCCCCAGGGCTGGACCACCGAACACTTTACCCTCCCTCCTGAATTTGCCCCACAGATACCTTATAAGGGAACGGAAGACCTTCGCTTTGCCCATGGATGGGCCGACGGCGCCAGTGACGAACATTGGGCCTATGCTTTTTTATGGTGGCTGGAGGGCCGTCAACAGCTCACGGCCGAGAGATTGCAGACCTGTCTGAAGGACTATTACAGCGGTCTGGTTGAAAGCAATATTGGTCCCCGTAAGGTCCCAAAGGAAAAGTTGGTGCCCGTCAAGACCTCTTTCCGGATCATAAATACCTACCCGGGAGACAAGACCACTTTCTCCGGCACCGTCTATATGCTGGACTATCTGACCCAGACACCCATGACCCTGAATGTGGTCGTACACTGGAAATATCTTCGCACACCGGATCAAACGGCCGTGTTCTTTGAGGTATCCCCCAAACCGCTGGATCATCATATATGGCAACAACTCAACGAACTGAACAAAGGGCTGCGTTTACCATAGTACTGGTATCCCTTCTTTTTTACGCTGCCTGTAAAGACCCCGGCAGCGGCAATACTCAGGAGAACAACACTCCTGCGCCCCCCGACATACCCATTATAAACTGGTCCGTAAAAAGCACGCTGCCGCACGACACATCTCTTTTTACAGAAGGATTCCTGGTGCACGACGGGAAGATATTTGAAAGCACCGGCTCCCCGGATGAGTATGCAGATGCCGAATCCCTGGTAGGCATCATCGACCCCGGGACGGGCAGGATGGATCGGAAGATACGGCTCGACAGGAATAAATATTTCGGAGAAGGCATCGCATTCCTCCACGACAAACTGTATCAGCTCACCTACCTGAACCAAAAAGGCTTTATCTACGATGCGGCTACTTTTAAAAAGACGGGGGAATTCCATTTTGACAGCCCCGAAGGCTGGGGGCTCACCACTGACAGCATACATCTCATCATGGATGACAGTTCCGCCACCCTTACTTTCCTTGACCCGGCCACACTCAAGCCAGTAAAGAAGCTAACGGTTACCATCAATGGTACGCCCCGTGACAGCATCAACGAGCTGGAATATATCAAGGGGTACATTTACGCCAATGTCTGGTATACGGATTATATACTGAAGATCGACCCCATTTCGGGTAAAGTGGTAGGCAAACTGGACCTGAGCTCTCTCGTAGCCGATGCTATGAATAAATACCCTTATGTCAACGTGCTTAACGGTATTGCTTACGATCCGGCATCGGATAAGATATACATCGTCGGCAAACGCTGGCCCAGAATTTATCAGATAGATTTTCCCCATTGACCATTCACCCGTTCATCACAGAGGACAAAATCCGAGGGGTTTAAGTTAATAAATGAATAGCCCGCTACTTCCCACTGTCGTAGTTTTATCGTTCTACAACCCTCATAACGTCATGACTTCTACCCGGCTTATAACGCTTGCCTCCATTTTTTCTCTGGCCATGGCCTTCGATGCCGCGGCCCAGACAGCCACTCCTCAATACGGTAACCTGGCCACCATCGCCATTCCCACCGGCAGTGGACGTCCCTCCTCTTCGCTGGAAGAGATAAGAGACGGGCTCACCCCAACCCCTCCCGGGGACAGACGCGGCAACCGCACTCCCCGCCTGGGCTCCCAGTGGCTGCAGTATGAATGGACCCAACCCGTGCATATAAAAGAAATAACGCTCTTCTGGTGGAACTATGGCAACACCATCCGCCTGCCGGAGGCCTACAGGATATCATGGTGGGATGGTCACCAATTCCTTCCCGTAAATAACCCTTCCGGCTTCGGACTGGTCAACAGTCAGTACAATACCACCAATTTTGACGAGGTCACCACCACCCGGCTACGCCTGGATGTGGATTCCGTCGATCGCTGGACCTCCACTCTGATGGAATGGAAAGTCCCCCAGCCGGCCGGCGCACCCGAATATCCGCCCATCGCCATGGCAGGACCCGACCGCGACGTGGTCATGGGAGGCAAAACATGGCTTTCCGGCAGCACCCGTTCCATCGCTCCCATTACCAGCGCATCCTGGAGCCAGACCTCGGGTCCCGGCAGCGTACAATGGGCCGATGCGGCTTCCGCACATACCACCGCAACCTTTCCCACCGTGGGCGATTATACCCTTACCTTTACTGCACACCAGGGCAATCTCAGCTCCACCTCAACACTCCTGGTGAAGGTACGCCCCCGCCCCCGGGACAAACGTCTCGACGTAGTATATACCAGGCATTATTCCATCGACAGCCGGCTGTGGAACCAGCGGGTGAAGAACATCATCGTCAACTGGATCCCGTATTGTATCGACCAGATAGAACGTACGGACCTTACCACCGGTGAAGGGGGGCTCGATAATTTTATCGAAGCGGCCAAAGCGCTCAGGGGCGAGCCGCACGGCAAACACAAAGGCTATGTCTTCTCCAATGCCTGGGTCCACCAGACCGTGGAATCTATATGTGAAGCACTGATGGTAGATCCGAAGGGGGATAAGGAGATCGTCGCCGCCCAGGAGAAGATGAAAACAACCCTGGAGAAATGGATCCCCATCATACTGGCAGCCCAGGAGCCCGATGGCTATTTGCAGACGGCGTATACGCTCCGGGACACCAGCCGCTGGCATAAACGCTGGTCACCCGAGAGTCGCGGCAACCACGAAGGTTACGTCTCCGGCTATTTTATCGAGTCGGCGATCAATCATTATACCTTGACGGAAGGAAAGGATCTCCGTCTTTACAATGCCGCCAAAAAGCTGGCCGATTGCTGGGTCACCAACCTAGGTCCCGGCAAGATAGCCTGGTATGACGGACATCAGGAGATGGAACAGGCCCTGGTACGTTTTGGACGTTTTGTCAATGACATGGAAGGTCATGGCCGGGGCGACAGCTACATAAGTCTGGCGAAATCCCTCCTGGACAATCGTGATTATGGCAGTGAATACGATCAAAGTCATGTTCCCGTACAACAGCAATACGAGGCGGTCGGTCATGCCGTCCGCGCTACTTACACTTATTCAGGTATGGCCGATGTGGCAGCCGAGACGGATGACGTGGATTACCAGAGTGCCGTCCTCTCCCTGTGGGATAATATGGTCAACAAGAAGTATTATGTGACGGGAGGTATTGGCAGCGGCGAGACATCCGAAGGCTTTGGCCCCGACTACTCCCTGCGCAACAACGCTTACTGTGAATCCTGTTCCAGCTGCGGGCTGATATTCTTTGAATACAAGATGAACCTGGCCTACCATGATGCCCGCTATGCGGATCTCTATGAAGAGACGATGTACAATGCCCTGCTGGGTTCACTGTCCCTGGATGGCAAGGATTTTTATTATACCAATGCCCTTGCAACTTCACAAAGCCGATACCAATGGCATGTTTGCCCCTGCTGTGTAGGCAATATCCCGCGCACCTTGCTGATGATGCCAACCTGGACCTATGTAAGGGGTGATGACGGGCTATATGTCAATATGTATGTAGGCAGCACGATGAGAGTGGAAAAAGTAGCAGGCGCCGGGCTGACGATGACACAGCAGACCGACTATCCCTGGGACGGTCACATCACGCTCACTGTCGACCCCGAACAGCCGGTCGAAAAGCCCTTTTCCATCTATCTCCGCATACCCAACCGTACTACCAGCGCTCTTTATACGCCTGTACCGGAAGTGAAAGGCTATAGATCGGTCACTGTCAACGGACAATCCCTGACACCAGCTATTGACAAAGGCTATGTGGCTATCCGTCGTATCTGGAAGAAGGGCGATAAGATCGTGCTCGACCTTCCCATGACTATACAGCAGGTGACAGCGGATGAAAAGATAGAAGCAGATCATGGCAGGGTCGCCCTTCGCTATGGCCCTCTTCTTTATAATGTGGAGACAGCAGACCATCAGGACATCAATCAGTCCATCGGCGCATCGCCGCTCTCGCTGGAATGGAAAGGTGATCTTCTACAGGGGATAATGGCTATCAAAGGCACATGGTCCGACGGCACTCCCCTGCTGGCCATTCCTAACTACACCCGGCTCAATCGTGCCGATCCCACACCCTATCCCCAATACACCGAAAGAGTTCCAACTTCCATCGTATGGATAAAAAAATAAAAAACAATCACATGAGGATGACATCTAAAACCAGGCTCCTACTTTTACTTTGCCTGTTCTTCACCGCTCTTATGCATATTCCGGCCTTTTCACAGGTATCTCCCGGCGAATATGCCCCTTGTCAGGAAATGCCTGACCTGATAACCAAATACAATGCGGATTACCGTGCCATCGTGCGATTCTATACCCTGCCCGCCAACGGCGGTTTTGGTTTTGGTTACGGAGGTCGCGGCGGTGGAGGCGATGCCGAAGGTGGCGCCTCTCCCGAAAAAAGGACCCGTCTGGAGTCGCTTTATCACGACTACCTGAAGAAACTGGAACAGCTGGACTTTAAAGGCCTGCCTCAGGAATGTAAAGTCGATTACATTCTTTTTAAAAGGAATCTGAATGATAAGCTGGAGTCGTCTGCCAGAGAGGCTGCACAGTATGCCAGAATAATAAGCTGGTTCCCCTTCTCCGACTCGCTTTATGCGCTGGAAGTACTGCGTCGCAGGGGCCATCAGATTGATGCGGAGGCCGCAGCCAAACACTGGGGTGTCTATGTGGAAGACATAACGAAATTAAAGACCCGTCTGAAGGCCGATAACTCCCTGAACATGGACGACATCTACGAATCCGGTCAGGTCATTGCCGACCTGAGAAGGTCCATCGGCGCCACCTATAATTTCTACAACGGATATGATCCCCTCTTTACCTGGTGGATGCCCAAACCTTATAAAGAGCTGGACGATGCGCTGGCTTCTTATGCCGATGCATTCAAGGATAAGAACAAAGCTTTTTTGCCATCCGACAACAGCGGCATCGTTGGCAAGCCCGTCGGCCGGGATGAGTTGATGCGTCAGTTGAAGTTCGAGATGATACCGTATACACCCGAAGAACTGATCGACATCGCCAATAAAGAATTCGCCTGGTGCGACGCAGAAATGTTAAAGGCTTCCAGGGAAATGGGTTTCGGCGACGACTGGAAGGCAGCCCTGGAAAAAGTAAAGAACACCTATGTACCCGCCGGCAAGCAGCCTGAGATGATCCTGGGATTGTTTTCTGAATCCATCGACTTCATAAAAAAACATGACCTCGTCACCATCCCACCGCTGGCAGAAGAGACCTGGGGCATGAGCATGATGAGCCCCGAACGGCAGTTGGTCAACCCCTTTTTCCTGGGTGGGGATCAGATCATCATTTCCTATCCCACCAATACCATGGATGAGGACGACAGGCTGATGAGCATGCGGGGCAATAACCCTCATTTCTCCCGTGCTACGGTCCATCACGAGCTCATCGCTGGTCATAATCTCCAGGCCTATATGCAAAGCCGCTATCGTACTTATCGCGATTTCGGATCGGGATTCTGGACCGAAGGCTGGTCGCTCTACTGGGAGCTGCTGCTCTGGGACCTGAAATTTCCCAAAGGCCCCGAGGACAGGGTCGGCATGCTGTTCTGGCACATGCATCGTTGCGCCCGCATCATCTTCTCCCTCAACTACCACCTCGGCAAGTGGACACCACAGCAGTGTATCGACTTCCTCGTCGACCGCGTGGGACATGAGCGGGCCAACGCCGCCGGTGAAGTACGCAGGTCCTTTGTGGATCGGTATCCTCCGCTGTATCAGCTGGCTTATCTTACAGGAGGGCGGCAATTCTATGCGTTGAAAAAGGAGCTCGTGGACAGCGGTAAGATGA
>Ga0105240_10013509_pt1 | contig 11208 bp, 9 predicted proteins | sample KBSC54metaG_FD_80426 | JGI IMG/M metagenome (GOLD analysis project Ga0105240, IMG submission 80426) | Corn rhizosphere microbial communities from Kellogg Biological Station, Michigan, USA - KBS C5-4 metaG | ecosystem: Host-associated > Plants > Roots > Rhizosphere > Soil | place: Michigan, USA...
ATCAAGGCCAGAAGAGCGGACGTCCCCTACCCTGCTGGAGCTTGAACTCGGGAACCACGACCTAGGCAGGAACGATCATGACCATCAGGACCACGAGCATTTCACTGATTTCCCTGACTCTGACCAGCATGTCGCTATCGGCGCATGCCGTATCCGACCGGCTTTCATCGGGCATGGGACACGATCTGGCGCAAACTCTGTGCTCGAGCTGCCATATGATCGAGCCTGGCCAGAAGAACCCTCGCGGGCACGTCGGCGGCCCCACTTTCCAGGAGATTGCCGACAGGCGGGATCTCACCGCGGGGAAACTGCGCGAACATCTCCTGACGACGCGTGCGACCTCGGTGATTCCTCTGAGTATGCCCAACCCGAATCTCTCCGATGATGAGCTGAACAAGATCATCGACTACATTACGAGTCTGAAGAACACTGGAAAGCGCTAGACTTGCTGTAGTGCCCGCGACTTGCGGGCCTGAGTCGAAGCCGGGGGCCTTGCTGTACGCAGGGTTCCCGGCTTCGACGTTTTCGGCCCCGAACCGGGAATGGCCTTTGCGGTGAAGATCACGCGGCGCCGTACCGACCAAGGTCTTTTCTGTATATTTTACAAAATGGCCTCACCAATCGAACATGGAGGCTTTATTTGGGATAGTCGCGCTAGATTTCGTTATATTGTATTTAGCAATGGCCGATAGCCCGTCGAAATCCGCACGGCCAACCAGTAAAATACTTGCTTCCACACAGCTTTCGTCTTAAGCTTCCGGCACCATGGATGCTGACTGTAAAGCAGTCGGCGAGCCCGTCAGGCGACCGATAAGAGTTCTCCGATGGGCAGAGGGAGAGCAGAAGATGCTGGAGCGCCCTGAAATCCTACGCATGAACATTCAGCACTATGAAGGACTTCTTCGGCTTGAAGAGAGCGGTGCAAAGCGGCAGCAAATTGAAAAGCTGCTCGCGGAGACGCGGGCCGAGCTGAAATCGGCCGAACAACTGCGTGCGGCAAAGGCGTAAAAGCATCGCCGGCGCAGCCACAGGTTTCGTCTTCAGATAGGCGGGGCTTACAGGCCCTTCAGGTTGCCTGTCATCTCGCCGGCGCTGTTTTGTGCCGTTTGCGATGTATCAAAGCGGTCGTGGCTTCCTTCTGCGATCTTTCCGACACGCTTCTGTCGGGAGGGCTGCACAATGACGATCCGCAATATTCTGGTCCCGCTTTTTCCAGGCGTCGCATTCGACAATCAACTTGCCGCCGCGGTCGATCTCGCCCGGAAGATCGAAGCGCACATCAATGCCATCTTCGTGCTCCCTGACCCGGTGAGGGTTATTGCCGGCGCGCCCGCCGTGGCGCTCGCCGCCGGCATCTCAGCGGCCATGATCAAACACGATGGCGAAGCCGCGGCAGCCGCGGCGAAGGATAAGTTCGAGCGATGGTGCCGCGAGGAGGGCCTGGCCGCCAGTATGGTCGCACGGGCACCGCGCACGCCCTTCGCGCAATGGTCCCAGCGCATCGGTGACGTCGGTCCGATCGTGGTGCGTTGCGGTCGTCTCAGCGACCTCATCGTCATCAACCGGCCAAGCAATTCCCTCGCCTCGGCAGAAGCCTTCGATGCGGCGGTGTTCGAATCCGGCCGTCCTACCCTGCTGGTCGACAAGACAGTCTCGCGGGATCTTCTCCGTCATGTCGTCATCGCCTGGAACGGAAGCATCGAGGCTACGCGGGCGATCGCCGGTGCCATGGCTCTGCTGCATGAAGCGCAGCAGGTGTCGATCTTCACGACGTTCGACGACGGCATGCTGGAACAGGATCTCGACCTCGCCGAAAGTCTTTGCCTGCACGGCATCAACCCGCGATATCTGCGCCCCCGTCCCAGCGAAAAAACCGCCGCCGAAGCCCTCCTGCGTGTCGTGGGCGACGTCAATCCCAGCCTGTTGGTGATGGGCGCCTACACGCACAGCCGCCTGCGCGAAGCGCTGCTTGGTGGCGTCACCCGCGAGGTTCTGGCGCATGTGGAAATTCCGGTTCTCATGACCCACTAGCCGGATGCCGGCCTCCCCGGCGCCTGGCCCCCCTCCAGATCGCTCAGCCGAGTTCGAAGCTGTCCCTATACGCTGGAACGTGGCACGGCCAGCCGAACTTTTCGTCGATCCGCTTTCGCAGCGTGTCCGACGCCGCCGGTTCGCCGTGGGTGATATAGACCTGCCGTGGGGTCCGGCTGCATGTCGCAAGCCAGTCAAGGAGCTCACCCTGGTCGGCATGGGCCGACAGCATGTCAAGGTTCGTCACTTCCGCGCGCACGGGGATATAGTCTCCGAAAATCTTCACGCTGTCGGCGCCGCCGACCATCGCCGCGCCACGCGTTCCGCCTGCCTGAAAACCGGCGAAGAGAATTGTGTTGCGCGGATCGGAGGCGAACACGCGCAGATGATGCAATATACGACCACCGGTTGCCATCCCGCTGGCCGAGACAACGATCTTGGGCAGGCGATTGGCGTCGATAGCCTTCGACTCCTCAACCGAGGGCGTCTGCCTTATTCCCTGGGAGAGGGCGCGGCATTCGGCGTCGCTCAGGCGGTGTTCGCTTCGGTGACGATAGAGCATCTCGCCAGCCTCGATTGCCATCGGGCTGTCGAGAAAGATCGGAAGATCGCGAATACGGCCGGCGGCCCTCAGCCTGACCAAATGGTAAAGCAGGGTCTGAGCCCGGCCGACGGCGAAGGCAGGAATGACGACCGTTCCGCCCCGGCCCACCGTGCGATTGACGATGGCAGCAAGAACTTCCGCCGGATCGCCGGCGGGATGAGCCCTGTCGCCGTAGGTGGATTCGATGACGATATAATCCGCGTCACCGACCGGATCCGGTGCGAAGACGATCGGATCGTCCGGACGCCCCACGTCGCCGGAAAACAGCAGACGCAACGCGCCTTGCCGGATCAAGACGCTGGCGGCGCCGAGAATATGGCCCGCGTTGCGAAAGGTCAGGCTGAAATCTCCGAAATCCTGCTCGACGCCGTAGTCCAACGGCGAGAGCCGCCTGAGCGCGGCGCGTGCGTCATCCTGGGTGTAAAGCGGGAGCGCCGGATGGTGCCGCGACGTGCCATGGCGGTTCGCGAAGGCGGCGTCCTGCTCCTGCAGAAATCCGGAATCGGGCAGCAGGATGCCGCAAAGGTCGCGCGTCCCGGGCGTGCAGATTACCCGTCCCTTGAAGCCGTTGCGGATCAGCAGCGGAAGGTAGCCGGAATGATCGATATGGGCGTGGGTCAAGACGACGAGATCGAGCCCGGCGGGATCGATCGGCAATTTCTCCCAATTGCGCAGGCGCAGCTGCTTGTAGCCCTGGAACAGCCCGCAATCGACCAGAACGCGATGCTCGCCGGTTTCAAGGAGATACTTCGATCCGGTCACTGTACCGGTGGCACCCAGAAAAGTTATGCGCATGGTTTTGCTCTTGGAAATTTCCCCCTTGGTGCCTGAGTGCCGGCCGAAGCGTCATCAAACGCTTCGGCCTTTGCTCATACACGGTCGGACGACTACTTTGTTGCGACAGAGATCTTCTTCACATGATTCTGCGCCTTCTCCGTCTTAGGCAAAGTCACCTTGAGGACGCCCTTATTGAACTTCGCCTCGATCTTGTCCGAGTCGATGCCGTCCGGCAGCTGGAAAGAACGCTGGAAGGAGCCGTAGCGACGCTCGGAGAGGTAATAATCCTTCTTCTTCTCTTCCTTCTCCTCCTTCTTCTCGCCGGAGATGGTGAGCGTGTTGTGAGCGAACTTGACGTCGATGTCGGCAGCGTCGAGGCCCGGCAGTTCGGCCGTCACCTCGTAGGCCTTGTCGTGCTCCGCGAAGTCGGCCGCCGGGCCGACGACCTGCGCATCGAACACGGCCGGTATCGCGGGCGCCCGCCAGAAACCGGTGTGGAAATTGTCGAATATCTGGTCGATCTCGCGGCGCAGGCTTTCGAAGGGACGCCATTCCGGCAGCAATGACGGCGACGAGGTCCCCTTGCCCTCCGTCTTGACCGGCAGCTTGGTTGCTGTTTGTGCCATGGGATTTCTCCTATCGGATTGCATGCAGCCGAACGTGGCTGCACCGCTACCCTGCCCCAGCCCGGAATTTTCGCTTTGATCTCGGTCAAGCGGACGCCGATGCCCGGCGGTCAAGGAAGGCCTGCCTGAGTATGATCGTCGACGGAATATAGGGGTCGGGGAAAGGATAGGCGGAAGACGCACAGGCTTGCCGCCAGACGACGCAATCATCAGCGAGATCATGCGTCTGCGGCACATAGCATTGCCGGGGCCCGAGCATCCGCGCCATCGAGAACCAAGCTACGGCGCCCAAAACGAGCAAGGTCAAAAGCACGGCGGCGCGTATGGCGTCGCCGCTTGTCACCTCTGCCACGCGATCAGAGGCAACTCGGCGGGCAGCGCAACTCCAGGATAAGTTGGAACGATGCGAACGGTAAAGTCCCCGTCCGGACGGCCGGAATCCAGATGCAGGGAATAGATATTACCGTTCGTGGCGCCGGGAAGCGCATCGCCTTTCACCATCCGGAGCGCGACCGGCATCCCATCCTTTTCGGCATCGGCGTAGAGCTCCACGGCCACGTCCGACTGATCGATCTCGCCGAAATAGACGGCAACCGAAACAACGCGGGCAGCTTGGTCACTCACGATAATGGGTTCGCCGATATGGAGGTTCGACCAGCTGCGAATCAGGCGTTCTGCCCAGTGTTCCATGCTCCTCGCCCGCCGGCAGTCATCCGCCGTACGCGCGTCGTAGCGCTGCGCCGCCGGCAGATAGGCGCGATCGAGATATTCTCGCGCGGTGCGGTTGCTGCTGTATTGCGCGGTCAGCGTTGCCATGCTGCGGCGTGCGCGCGCCAGCCAGCGCATCGCCATTCCGGCCCCATCCCGATCGTAGAATTCGGGGGCGACCTGCCGCTCGATGACGTCATAGAGCTCAGCGGCTTCGATCCGGTCGATATCCGGCTCGAAGGCCGAGGCGAGATCGCCGATCGCCCATCCATTGTCGGGCGCATAGGCTTCCTCCCACCAACCGTCCAGCTCAGACAGATTCAAGCCGCCGTTGACCAGAACCTTCATGCCGCTTGTGCCGCAGGCCTCCCACGGCCGGCGCGGCGTGTTGATCCAGACATCGACGCCCTGCACCAGTTCCTGGGCCAGGGTAAGGTCATAGTCTTCGAGGAAGACAAGGCGGGACCTGAACTCAGGCCGCTGCGCCAGCATCACCCATTCCCGAATCATCTCCTTGCCCTGCCGGTCGTCCGGATGAGCCTTGCCGGCGATAACGAGCTGCGCCGGGAATGAATGATGGTTGAGGATACGACATAGCCTGGCGGTATCCCGCAGCAGGAGATCGGACCGTTTATAGCCGGTGAACCGTCGGGCGAAGCCGAAGGTCAGGATATTGGGATCGAGAACATGGCCGGCGGCCTCGATACTGTCCTGATCCAGGCCGCGCTCGGCCAGCTGCCGCTTCAGCCTTGCACGCACGAACGACACCAGCTTGCCGCGGCTTAGCGCGCGCATCTCCCAGAGAGCCGGATCGGGCAGCGCCTGGATACTGGCGGGCAAGTCGTCCGACGGCAGCCGCCATCTGTCCTTGCCGCATGAAGCGGTCCATAGCGCGTCGGACAGGGCGGAATCCCAGGACGGGATATGCACGCCGTTGGTGACATGCCCAATCGGCATTTCCGCCGCCGGCAGCCTCGGGAACAGCGGCTGGAAGAGCTGACGACTGACCGCGCCGTGCCGGCGGCTGACGCCGAACGCGGTGCCTGAGCCGCGCAGGGCGAGATACGCCATATTGAACGACTCGCCGTCGTTTCCCGTGTCGCGGCAACCGAGGGCAAGGATCTCCGCCATATCGACCGTGCCGTCATAAAGAGCGGAGATATAGGGGGCCAGCAGCTTCAGAGGGAATCTGTCGAACCCGGCGCCGACGGGTGTGTGGGTGGTGAAGACATTGCCGGCCCGGGTCGCCCAGAGGGCCTGCCGGAAGGAAAGACCTGCGGCACGCATGACGCTGATCGCCCGTTCCAGGATCAGAAAGGCTGGGTGGCCCTCATTCAGATGACACACGTCGATCCTCGGCGATACGGCGCGGACGGTCCGCCAGCCGCCCACCCCCAGGACGATCTCCTGCTGCAGCCGGGTTTCCGCCGCTCCGTCGTACAGCCTGGCCGTGATGCCACGGTCGGAAATGCTGTTGGCGGGATCGTTGCTGTCGAGCAGGTAGAGCTTCGTGCGGCCGACGGTTGCCTGCCAGACGCGCAGCGTTAAGGTGCGGCCCGGAAACTCGACGGCGACACGAACTTCTTTGCCATCGGGGTCACGTGCGGGCTGAAGCGGCAAGCTGGCCGGGTCGTTCGATGGATAGATCTCAAGCTGATGGCCGGCCGCATCAATTTTCTGCCGAAAATAGCCGGACTGATAGAGCAGCCCCACCCCGATCAGCGGCAGGCCGAGATCGCTGGCTGTCTTGAGCAGGTCACCCGCCAGCACACCGAGCCCTCCGGCATAGATCGGCAGCGCTTCGCCCAGGCCGAACTCCATGCTGAAGAACGCCACGCCCGATAAATCCGTGCCGGGATGGGTTTTGTGGAACCATGTCTCGCCATCGGAATAGGCGGCCCGCGCCTGGTTCAGAACCTGCAACTGCGCGACGAACGATGGGCCGGCGGCGAGCTCACCAAGTCGCCGCTCCGATAGCGCACGCAGAACCGCGAGCGGGTTTTGTGTCTGAGCCCATCGTTCGGGGTCGATCCGCATCCAGAGCGCGTCAGCTTCATGGCACCAGGTCCAGCGCAGGTCGAACGCCAAACTTTCCAGAATGGACCTGACCTCAGACGGTGTCGGGGTCGCCATGGGTGATCTCCAGCCGGTCTAGCCGCCACTGCACTCCGGCGCGGTCACGGCGGCGCCCTTCCATAGCGGGTGCCGGTGCTCAGTATCCGGCCGATAGGGGTGTGGGCATTTGATGGAGGTCAAAGCGATCGAAGCAGAGGCGTGCGACCGTAGCCTCTTGCAGATCGCCCGGAGGGTTTCAGATGACCAGATCAGCCGACTTCATCAAATGGTTCGACGAGATTCGGAACAGCGATATCGCGCTGGTCGGCGGCAAGAATGCCTCGCTCGGCGAACTCTATGGCAACCTGCGTGCCGAAGGGATCGCCGTCCCTAACGGTTTCGCCCTGACGACGAAAGCCTATTACGACGCCCTGACACGCGCCGGCGCGTGGGAGAAGCTCCATCGGATTCTGGACGCGCTCGATATCAAGAATGTCGAAGCCCTTTCCAAGGCCGCCGCCGAGGCCCGGGACATCGTCTACGATGCCATGGACGACACCGAGCTGCACGATCAGGTCGCAGAGGCCTACGCCCGCCTCGAGGCGGAGTACGGACCCGGAGTCTCGGTGGCCGTTCGCAGCTCCGCCACGGCTGAAGATCTGCCGACCGCGAGTTTCGCGGGACAACATGAAAGCTTTCTGAACGTCGCCGGACACGTCCGGCTATTTGCCGCCTGCCGGCGCTGTTTCGCCTCCCTCTTCACCGACCGCGCCATCGTCTATCGCGCGGATAACGGCTTCGACCATTTCAAGGTCGGCTTGTCCGTCGGCGTGATGAAGATGGTGCGCTCCGACGAAGCCGCCAGCGGCGTGATCTTCACGCTGGACCCCGAAACCGGCTTTCGCGACGCGCTGACGATTACCGGGTCCTATGGGCTCGGGGAGAATATCGTCCAGGGCAAGGTCGATCCCGACGAGTTCAGTGTCCATAAACCCACATGCCGCAAAGGATTTCGCCCGATCATCGGACGTTCGCTCGGCGCCAAACAGTTTCGGATGGGGTTCGCCCGGCTTTTTTCCGAAGAGAACACGCACAACTCGCCTACGCCCCAGCCGATGCGGGAGCGCTTCTGCATCAGCGACGATGAGGTTCTGAAGCTCGCATCGCTGGCGATCAGGATCGAAGATCATTATTCGGCTATCGCCGGGAAGCCGACTCCCATGGATATCGAGTGGGCGAAGGACGGCGAGGACGGTGGCCTCTACATTGTCCAGGCCCGGCCGATGACCGCCGTCAAAACAGACAGCCCGGTTATCGAGACCTATCGGCTTAAGGAAAAAGGACAGATCGTCGTCATCGGAAAGGCGGTCGGGGCGAAGATCGCCAGTGGAAAGGCTCGCGTTGTGAAGGGTGCGCATGATCTCGAGAGCTTCCAGCGCGGTGAAATTCTCGTGGCCGAGGCAACGAGCCCGGACTGGCAGCCGGTGATGAAGAAGACCGCCGGCATCGTCACCGATCTTGGCGGCCGCACCTGCCATGCCGCCATCGTCGCCCGGGAGTTGGGTGTGCCCGCGGTCGTTGGGACGGGCAATGCGACGCGACAGCTCAAGACCGGCGATGTTGTGACAGTCAGCTGTGCCGACGCCGAGACAGGAACCGTCTACGCCGGCCAGCTGCCGTTCGAGGTGATCCGTACACCCGTCGGCGACACCAAGCCCCACAGGACGGAAGTGATGATCAATCTCGGCGATCCGGCAGCTGCTTTCGGGGCCACGGCGCTCCCCAGCGCCGGCGTTGGCCTGGCCCGCATGGAATTCATCATCAGCGAGCATATCGGCATCCATCCGATGGCGCTCGTCCAGCCCGATCGGGTGACCGCAATCGACGATCGCCTGCGCATCGCCGAGCGAATCCGACACGATGCCAACGGCCGGGAATTCTTTGTCAGGCAGCTTGCCGAGGGTGTCGGCAAGATCGCGGCCGCATTCTATCCCCGCCCCGTAATCGTCCGCCTATCCGACTTCAAGACGAACGAATATGCTCAGCTGCTCGGCGGCGCCGACTTCGAGCCCAAGGAGGCCAATCCGATGCTCGGTTTCCGCGGCGCAGCGCGATACACGCATCCGGCCTACGCGGACGGCTTCGCACTCGAATGCGAGGCGCTGCGCCGGGTTCGCGAACAGATGGGGCTCACCAACCTGCGCATCATGGTGCCCTTCTGCAGGACGGTCCGCGAAGCCGAAGCCGTCGTCGAAGCCCTGGCCAAACATGGTTTGAAGCAGGGCAAAGACGGCATGCAGATTTTCGTCATGTGCGAAATCCCCAACAATGTCATCGAAATCGACGCTTTCGCGCGGGTTTTCGACGGCTTCTCTATCGGCTCGAACGACCTCACCCAGCTGACCCTCGGCGTCGATCGAGACTCCGATATTGTCGCCTTCGACTTCGACGAGCGCGATCCCGGCATGCTGGAAATGCTGCGGCTCGCCGTGGACGGCGCGAAAAGGAACCATCGCCATGTCGGCATCTGCGGCGAAGCGCCCGCCAACTACCCAGAGATTGTCCGCTACCTCGTCCGTCAGGGGATCGACTCCATTAGTGTCAATCCGACCAGCGTGATGAAGACAATTGACCAAGTTTGGACAGCCGAGAACGCGCTGAAACGGATAGGGCCACGCCGGACTGGCGCGCGGCGTTCACCGCTCCACGCTCGACCCGCAGCGAATGCGGTCGAGGCGATAAGGGATTGACGCGACGCCGGATTGTAGCCTCTCCACCGGCTGGCGTCGTGGCGGCAGCGGCGATGAGCCCCAGCTCTGTCTCCTTGATCGCGCTCGCCTCTAGGGCGAAATCGTTTCCAGCTCATCCAGAATGGGTCCAAAAAGACATCGGTAGAATTCGTCCTCGGCATACATGCGCTCGCCGGTGATGCCGCCTTCGGCATAAGGCAATACAGTCAGGTTGCGGAAGTGCCTGACGCGGCCGTCGCCGTAGCGCCAAGTTACGGTCACCTCCACCGTCATCGAGGTCTCACCGTAGCAATAGCCGTGAACGACATAGTCGATCACATGCCTCCGCGCCTCTTCGAAGAAATGCCGGTAGTACCGTCTAACCTGCGGCTTGCCGCGCAACCGGAGCCCTATCGGGTAGAGCTCATAAACCGGCTCATCGATCAGCGTCGCGAGCGTCGCTTCCATGTCGTCATGCGACTCCACGAAAATGTGCCGGATGGCGTAGCGCGCACGGGCCGCTAGATCGCCGGGCAGATTCGCTTGTTCGGGCACTTGATTGTCAGCTTCGATGAGCCCCACTTTTTGTCTCCTCCCCATCAATCCCTTTCGGGCAAGCTGGCCGAGGACTTGCCATGGAGCAAGTCAATTCTCAGCGGGGCGTTCTCCAACGGAGGGTGCCCCGCCGTTGACGACCTACTGCGCGACATCGCCAAGACTCAGCCGGTGATCAAGCAGGAGAGCTGAGCGCGGGAAGTGAAAATCAGTAGAGCGATGAGAACGTGCGGATCGGATCCCTGCCGTCCCAGGTCTCATGGGCCTCACGAATGCGCTGAAATAGCTCAAGCGTGGTCGGCAGCATGTCGTAAAGCTCGACGAAGCAGCCGAGCGTGGCGCGGGTGTCGACATACATGAACCGTTCGTCGCCCGAGTTCATCCGGCCGAAGGCGGGTGAGGCCCCAGACCGTACGAAGCGCTCGAGGGTGGCGTCGAAATTCGGCGCCTTCAGCATGAAATGGTGGAAGCCAGGCCCATTCGTGTCGAGCTGCTCGCGATAGATCGAGGGACTTTCGTCGTTCTGGCGGATGATTTCGATCAGCATGTTGCCGCAATAGGTCAGCGCAGTGGTCCAGGTAACCGCGGTTGCCTGCCCGCGATAGACCAGCCCCTCGATGGCATTGTCGACGACGAAGAACGGGCCGGCGCGCATTGTCTCCTGCCAATAGGCGAGGCTAGCGTTCAGGTCGCGCACCACATAGCCGTGCTGGATCACCGTCTCGTCGGCGAGATGCACCCGATCCCCTCCCTATCTGCGAGTACAGGTTGTTGCGAGGCGGTGGGGGCCGCAACGCCAAATGATCCGGCGGTATCGATATTCGCTACCGGGGTCCGGCTGCGATACCCGCGGGCTCATCCGCGGTGCGGTCATTCCAGCCGGCGCGAAGCCGCCAAGGAACCAGCCGGTATCCGGATCAGATACCGGTATCCATTTCCGCGCATGATCTTGCGCAATTGTTTGCCGTCCGGTTTCCGCTACGGATACGCTTTCCGTCAAAAGAGTATGCGGCACGAAATGCCGGTGGGGAATGGGAGCGGAAAATGGGGAAATCTTCAAGACAACAAAAGGAGCCTTCGCTCGACGAGGAGGGGGCGCCGGTGCGCGCCAACAGTGAGACCG
>Ga0105240_10013514_pt1 | contig 11206 bp, 8 predicted proteins | sample KBSC54metaG_FD_80426 | JGI IMG/M metagenome (GOLD analysis project Ga0105240, IMG submission 80426) | Corn rhizosphere microbial communities from Kellogg Biological Station, Michigan, USA - KBS C5-4 metaG | ecosystem: Host-associated > Plants > Roots > Rhizosphere > Soil | place: Michigan, USA...
CGGCGGAACCTTCTCGAGCTCCACGGGTTGCACCGACCACTGCAACTGAACGGCAAACGACACCGGCGCATTCTGGGTCACCGCCTCCTTCAGAGCGCGGCGAGTCCCGGTGTCATCGGGCTTCAGCAGTGAAATGCTGGCCTCGGAGCCCTCATCGCCTGACCGGGTGGTCTCACCATTGGCACCCCGTGTTTCGAGATAGCGCAACACCTGGGTATCGGTCATTGAGCTATCGTCCGACGCCTCAATTCGTCCCAGTTGGGGCGCGGGCATCATCCGGGTCTGTCCGGTCTCACCCGTATCATCGAGCGCCGCGAGCACTTCGCGCACGTTCGAATCATTGAACGCGTTGCCGCCTTTCGGGGGTTTCTGACCCGACCGCTGTTTGGGTCCAGTGGCCGGAGCAGGCGCCGCGACCTTGGCGGCCGGTCGGGCAGGCGCAGCAACCGGTGCGGGTGCACGGGCGGGCGCGCCCACGCCGGCTGTCGCGGCAGGAGCCGCTTTGGGTGCCGCCGGCTTCGGAGCCGCCGGAACTACGGCCGCAACGGGCGCGGGGCGCCCCTGCGCGCCGACATTCGTCGTGCGCGCGGCAGCGACTGCGGCGACCGGAGCAACAGGAGCGGCTTTCGCCACGGGCACGGCATGGACAGGAGGAGCACTCTTGGGAGCCGACGTGATCGGCTGCACTGGAGCCACCCTTGCCACCGGCGGCGTCAACACCGGCGGGGAGACACCCGGGGGCGCGGCAGCGGCGTGTACGGTAGGAACGGCTATCGCTGGCGCTTCGAACATGATGGTCGAGGCCGCGGACCGGGCAACCGGCACAGCAACAGGCGCCGGAGCATGATGTTGAGTTGGTCGGGCCGGCGCCGGCGGTGGCGTCACGGCTCGCGGAGCAGGAGTGGCTACCGGCGGCGCGGCAGCGGGGACGTTAGGTAGCGCGGAGCGTGGCATCGGGCCAATCGCATGTTGGGCCTGCTCGGCCGCGGCGGCTGCCGCACGGGCACGCAGCTTTTTACCAGGTGCCTCACCCGCCCACGCGCCCGGATAAATCTCGCGCACGACGGCGAGCCATTCTTCGGCTTCGGCCTGCGTCGTGAAGTAACCCATGTGAAGACGGAATCGCTCACGCCCTTCCTCAAAGCGACGACTCACAAAGAAAGTAAACCGTTTCAACTCCGCCAACTCAGGATGGGCAAGCGCCATCGGCGTCGTCGATGAGGTCAAATTCAAGACAAACGGGCCCGAATCAGCGGCAGTGGCTGCCGCCGCATCCCGAGCGTCCGCATGCCCCATGGCACTGGTGGCCAGATTTGGCGTAATCGATGTCATAGCTTCCCCGGACCGAACCATCCATCATGGAAAGCCCCCGGTCCGCATGCAGTCGCGCACTAGCGCGCTGCGGGAAGAGGTAGGCACGAGGAAGGAGTGCGAGCGGTCGCGCCGTGGCACGATCGTGGCAGCCCCGCCGTCATAGGAAACCTCTCCTTTAGACCGGTGGCTTTGCGTCCCCGTCTTTCAACGGGTTTGCCCTTAACACATGCGGGAACGCTGCTGTCAGACAGGTTCCCACCCCTGCAGTGTCAAAGCGTCGCGCGACGCAGTCAAGTGCTTAAATGTGTCGCGGCTCTCAAGGAGCAACAGCACATTATTTGGGATGGCCGCTTAACAAAATATGTCTCAATGTGGCGACGGGGCGAACGTCGCGGACGCCGCGCCATTCCAGAAACGCCCGGCCCCAACGAAGTGCTTATGGTAATAACCCGTAGATAGATTCCCGTAAGACACGGTCTCACCGGAGCGTGGCGCATGAATGAAGCGCCCATCTCCTGTATAGATTCCCACGTGATTGACGTGGAGGCTGTGGATCCGGAAAAAGACCAGGTCACCAGGTGATAATGCATCCAGGGGTACCGGCCGTGCCGCGAGCTGTTGCTCACGGGCCGTCCTGGGAATTTCGACACCCGCCTGCTCGTACGCGAATACCGCGAGGCCGCTGCAGTCGAAGCCCTGCAGATCGGCGCCGCCGAAGTGATACGGCGCCCCGATGAGTTCCATGGCCGCCCGCGCCACAGGGGCGCCACCGTCACCGACAGGCTCTTCCAACTGGCGGGGAACACTGCTACAGGCAGTCAACCACAATGCCACAACAATCGCGGCGACAAAGTTGCGCAGGAGTCTTTCCTCACACCGATCTGCGGCCGCCGCAGGCGCGATGAGCGCCGCCTAACCAGCCGCGCGGATGTCGCTGATTTCCGGATTCGCGCTCATTGTGCGGGCTTGGAGGAGCTCTGTCACCGCCTGTCCGGAAAGCGGCTTGGCAAGGAAGAAACCTTGGGCGATGTCGCAGCGGCGCTCACGCAGGAAATCGAGCTGCTCGACGGTCTCGATGCCTTCAGCCACCACCCGTTTGCCCAGGGCGTGCGCCATCACGATGATGGTCTCGACCAGGGTGGAGGAAGCGGCGTTTTGCGGCACTTCCTCGAGGAAAGTGCGATCCACCTTCACCGTTCCGATCGGGTACTGCCGCAGGTAGGACAGCGAGGAATACCCGGTACCAAAATCATCCAGCGCCAGGTGCACCCCCAACTGCGCCAACCGGCCCAGCGTCGCGCCTGCCGCCTCATCCGCAAACACACTCTCGGTGAGCTCCAGCTCCAACAACGCCGGCGGTATGCCGTACTTGTCCAGCGCCCGGCGTACCAACTTCGAGAATTCCACGTGCTTCAACTGTTGTGCCGAGACATTGAGTGCCAGTCGCGGCGGCGCGATGTTCTGTTCGCGCCAGGTGGCCAACTGCGCGCAGGCAGCGTCCAACACCCAACCGCCGATGTCGACAATCAAGCCGCTTTCCTCGGCGGCCGGCACGAACTCGCCCGGCGGCAGCATGCCATCGCGCGGAGTCTGCCAGCGCAGCAGGGCCTCGACACCGGTGAGTGCGCCGGTGGCAACCGAAAACTGCGGCTGATAGAAGAGTGAGAACTCACGGCGCCGGAGCGCCCGCTGCAACCCGGTCTCGGTGGCCGCAATGGACGAGCCGCCCACAAGATGGGGGTCGAAGAACATCGTGCAACCGCGGCCCGCGTCCTTGGCGCGATACATGGCGGTATCCGCATTCCGCATGAGGTCATCAATGGTGGTCCCGTCATCCGGGAACAGCGTGATACCGATGCTCGCGCAAACGAAATGATCGCGGCCGCCGATATTCACCGGCAATTGCAGCAGTTGAATGATTCGCTCACCCACCGCGCGCGCGGCATCCGGATCGACCACGTTGCGCAGAATGACAGTGAACTCATCGCCGCCCAGGCGCGCTACCGTATCCCCTTCCTTGGTACAGGAGCGCAGGCGCTGCGCGACAATGGTCAGGAGCTGGTCACCGGCCGCATGCCCGACGGAGTCGTTGACCCGTTTGAAGTGATCGAGATCGATATACAACAGAGCGCCGCGGCTCAACCCGGCCGTGGAGTTGGCCAGCTCCTGCGCCAGGCGATCGCGGAACAGAATACGGTTGGGAAGCGCCGTCAGCGGATCGTAATGAGCCTGGCGATACAGGCGCTCGTCGCGCGCGCTCTTTGACAAGGCAACGGCAAGACGATCCGCGAATTGCGTCCCGGAGCTTGCGAGGTACGGATCGGCGGCCGGCGGCTCGCGGTAGCCCACCGACAGAATGGCTTCGACCCGATCCAACACATTCACCGGCCATACCCAGAAAAACTCGGCGCCAATCTCCTTCAACGGTCGCAGGAAGCTGTGGCGGGCCTCCTCGCAACGTGTCACGGTGAGGCCGCTCGCTTCACCGCCCAAGGTCGTGATCATGTCATCATCGAGCTCGACACGACGCACCGGCAGATCCGTCAAGCCGGAGCCCGCGAGATAGACGCGCGCGCGGCCCGGAGCATCCGCATCGCGCAAAGTGATTCCCACACAGTCGCAGCGAGTGACCGTCTGCACGCGTGTCAGGACGGCATCCAGAACCTGTTCCAACTCGGCCGATCCGAGCAACAGCTTGTCGATCTCGCCCAAGGTTTCCAATGCCTTGAACTGCTCATGCAACGCATTGGCCGTGCGATTGAAGCCGTCGACCACGTCGCGAATCTCGTCGCTGCCGGCAACGTCCAGGGCGTCGTAACGCCGTACCGGCAAGTTAGACAAACCACGACGTACCGCGCGAATGGCCGGCAGATAGCGCCGCGCCAGGCGAATGGCGCCAAACACCGCGCAAATCAGGACCGCGAGCAGCGCGGTGGGCAGGAGATGCCAAACGGGCTGGGAGCGCGCAAAAAAGCCCTGCTCCCGACTGAAACTGATTACCGCCCAGGGGACGGCGGTAATCCGCTCGTTGGCGAGTTGCATCGGTTGGATGATGCCGTGCCATCCCTCGCCGCCGTCTTCCCACCAGATCGGGTGCAAGGTTCCGGCGCGCTCGCCCGACAGCGTAATGTGATCAGCGAAAATATGAGTCGCGTCCGCAGACAGCGGTCCCACGTTATAGAGAACTCGCGCATCCGCGTCGACGACCGCCAGGGTCATCTGGGTCGGGAAGTGATCAACACGCTTCCAGAGCCAGTCCGGTGCGAGCTCGAAGTAGGCCAACCGCTCGACGCCCGCGGCATTGACCGCCTGCACCAGGTACGCCGAAGTGAGTTGTCCTTCCAAGGTGACAGGCAACAGGACGGTCTCGCCCGCTTCCAGGGCTACGAGCTGCGCGGCGCTGGGACGCAATGAGGTCGCGCCGCCGGCCAAAACGCCGTCACGGTCCACAACGACAACTGACTTGAATGCACCGGAGCTGGCGACTTGGCGTTTGAGGGCGGCACCGTCATAACCGACATCCCCCGCCGTCAGGGTCAGGACCATGGTCTCGGCGGCGCCCAGACGCGACTTGATGACTTCGGAATACAGGCGGCTGGCGCCCGCGAGCTCCCGATCGGCGCTGCTGGCGTTCGCGGAACTGGCTTGATACCCGAAGATTATGGCGAACAGCAGGACGGGCACGGCGGCGGTAAGAGCCACCACCAACACAAAACGTCTTCCCATGCGGCTCGTCACGGGCGCCCAGTCCATTCCAGAAGCTTCCTGCAAAAGGGTTGTCCTTGAAGAAATCGCACTCTACGGGTACATCAGGCGCGCCGCTGCGCGCTGCGTCCTATCGATGCGAGATTCTGCGAGCCCGGCCTGAGATTGGAATGTTAACTGGGTCACGTTACTGTCGTGCCCACGGGCGCGGACTCTTACTCAGTTGTAAGACATTCAGTCGGATACGCCGGGTTGCCTGCTGTTGGCTGCAACTCGGGCATCGGGAGAAATCGTGCGTACCGACTTCAGCCTCGTCAGCGCATGGATGCCGGAGTAGGTATAGCGCTGAACACCGCGGCGGCCGGAACGTGTCGCACCCACGATCGCAGCGCCCACGGTCTTCGCTGTAATACAACGGAAAGCTTCGCGTGGACCGCGCAGGAAAGGATTCACCAGCGGCATCACCACCATAGCTCCCAGCTCCAGCGGGCGCATCTGGTGCCGCAAACCCATCAGCAGACCCGGTTGGAGAATGTCGAGCGTCGCAAAGCCGACGGTGGCCAGCGCATTCTCCATCTCGCCCTTGGTGCGCAGATAGAAGTGGGTCGATTGTGCATCCGCGCCAACGGATGACACGACAATGAAACGTTGTGCCTGGGCCTGCTTCGCTGCCCGCGCGAAGGCCATCACGCAGTCCACATCGACACGGCGAAATTCTTCGGGTGAGCCCGCCTGGCGGCGAGTCGTGCCCAGGCAGCACACCGCCACGTGACACGTCAGGCCCTTGAGCTGTGACTCGATCTTGTCGAACTGGACGATGCGATTTGCCAGCCGGGGATGCTCGCGCCCCAGCGGCCGGCGTGTCACTGCAAATACGCGTGCAATGTCGTTAGCGTCCAGAAACGTCGTCAGCGCATGCGAACCGACCAGGCCCGTGGCTCCTGCAAGCAGCACAATCTTTGATTCTGGGTCCGGCATGAGGGTCAACTGTTTGTTCGTGTCACTTTAGGAGTGTGCGAGCTCGACGACAAGTGGCAATCGACGTCAATTCCTGACGTCGATCGTCCATGTCACCGGCACTTCGGCCAGGAGTGAGGAGCGCACACTGCAGTACTTGGTTACGGACAGCTCCACGGCACGTGCCGCCTTTTCCGGCGTAATGCCTGCGCCATGCAGTGAAAAGTGCAATACAGCCGAGGCCAGACGCCGCGGGATGACATTGACCCGATTCGACTCCACCCGAACGCTCAGGGCTCGCAACGGAGTGCGCTGTTTTTCCATGATTTGCACCACATCGGTGGCCGCGCAGGTGGCGATGGCCGCAAGCAGTGCATCAAACGGGCTGGGACCGGCCTTCGAATCGCCATCGAGGCGGATCTTCGGGCCGTCGGCACGTGAAGCATCGAATTGCAGGCCCCCGGCCCACTCGACCTGGATCGGTGTGTGGGGTGAGTCAGGCGCATTGGCATCGGTGGTCATCATTCATTCCTCATCAGTTCTTCAGGCCCACGAAGGTACCGTTGTTCTGCGCGCAGACCAGGCGCATCAGGGTCGAAAAGCGAATATTTGTATAGGCTGACATGCCCACTCCCTCGGGAAAGCCTATCGCATGAATGCGCACCGGGCGCCGGCCGTCGGGTGCCGGCTTGTTGAGCGCGGTGATGGAATCCAGGGCCGCCTGGATCGACTTTCCCGTAAATTCATCGCCCAGGACAAACACACTGATGTGCTTGTCGGGCGCCCAGTAGGTCCGGATCGCCTCCTCCATGCCCGGCACCGGGTTGGACTGGCTGAATGCCAGCCAATGTTTGGCTCGGCTGCGGATCTCGGCACGCTCCTCGGGCGAGTCGGTCAGCCATTTGCCTTGCGTATCCTCGAACATGTACGTGCCCTGGTCGTTCATGACCTGCATGCCCAACACGTGAGGATAGAAACTCAAGATCTCGTCAATGATGGCCAGGTTCGCGTTCCAATGATTGTCGGTCATGCTGTCGGAGGTGTCGACCACGAAGATGACGTACTCGCTGTCGACCGGAATCCCACCAATCGCTTCGGTCGCAGGTCGTTTGGCACGCTGTTGCAGCAGGCGCTGCATTTCCGCGCTCAGTTTCTGGTACGCGGTCACGAGCTCGCCTTCGACACGATTGGAGACCGAGGCGTCCCGAGTGCTGCTGGCGTACTGACCCTGGATGGCACTCAACTCGCCAGCCAATTTCGCCAACTTCTGACGCTCCTGATCGAGCGTCACGCGGCTGCCCTGGAGCTCGCGAGTGAGCTCGTCGGTTTCTCCCTGAATGGCATGGAGCTTTTCGGTGAGCTCGCGAATCTGGCCATCCAGGTTTTTGCGACTCTTTTCCAGCACGACGGGCCGGCCGACCTCGGTCAACACCAGCAGCAGGATCATGGCCCCGAAGCCGCAACAGATGCAGTCCAGAAAAGAGAGGCTGAACACCTCGACCGAGCGGCGTCTGCGCATCAGGGCCAATCCTTCGCCGGCATGATCAGACTCCCGTCACTGTTGCGAGCAAGGTGCCAGAACGCGTGCGCGGCCTCGGGATCGCCCTGCATCGGCAGCAGCACGCTGTCGATCGGGACGTGTTGGGGAAGTTGACCGACCGCCTCGTCGAAAAATCGCAGCCGCGCATCCGAGTCGATGAGCTTGCGGGTCGCGAAGGTCTTCCCCTGGGTTGGAAGCCCGTCGGTGATCAGGACAATCTGATCCGGAAGAGGTCCGAGCGTCCTGGTGGCCGCGAAGGCGTTATAAAGACTGGTGCCGTCACCGGGAACCAGGGCTTGCAAAGCATCCAGGACACGGGCAATCCGTGGCAGGTCGCCCCCTGAAATCCACTTTCCCGCCGTGTCCGGCAGCAGCGGCTGCGCCTTGGTGTTGAACGTGTAGACCTGGTACGAGCTGCCCGGCGGAACCTGGGTGAGCAGCCAATGCACAGTCTGCACGGCTCGGCGCCACTTCGCCGCCGCCCGCTTTTGCGCATCGTCGGCATTCTTCAGCCGCAGAACGCTCACAATATCTTCGTGCAACATGCTGGCCGAGACATCCAACAGAATGAGAATGCGGTGGCCATGGATTCTCAGCCCGGTGATGTAACGCCGCTCGCCGCCCGTTTTGCGGAATGCGGCCACATCCTGACCGGGCGGACCCAACTCATCGCCGCCCGCTTCGAGTCGCTTGACACCCTCCTGCAGCGCCTGGACGTCGGCCCGCAGCTTCTCGATATGCTCCTGGCGGGACAAGTGGGTCGCGTCGTAGTTGGACACCTGGCTCTGGCGCGACGCCAGCTCCGAAGCCAGGAGGTTACTTTGAGAAGAGGCGCCGGCCACCTCGGTCCGGGCCTTCTCCAAGGTGTCACGGAGCGCGGCGAGATTTCGGGTACCGGTGAGCACCTGCTCATCCAACCGGTTGACCTGCGCCGTCAGGGTGTCGTTGGCCCGAGTTTGAGCGACTCCGCTCTGGGCGCTCACAATGGTGTAGAACAGGATCACCGCACCAAAACCGCAACAGATACAGTCGAGGAACGAGAGGGTGAAAACCTCCGTCGTGCGGCGTCGCTGTGTCACTGGGACTCGCTCACCGCGAGCAATGCCAACTCGACTCCCGGGTCTCCAAGACGCACGCGGTCACCAGCCCGCACCCGAGCGCGCTCGGCAACGCGCTCGCCGTTCACGAAGGTGCCGAAACTGCTGTGATCAATGAGGATGAGCTCGTCACCTTCGGGTGACAGGGTGCAATGGCGCCGGGAAACGCCGGCGAGGCCCTCCGATAGGGTGATCGCACGCGGCTCCGCGGGGGCCCGCCCGATAACCAGGGGTCCGCTGCCCACCGCATACACCTGGCCATTCATCAGAAGGTGCGACGGCGCCGCGCTTCGGCCACGGGCCACTCCAAGCACGTCGCGCGCGACAACGGGAATCCTGTCGGGCTCCGCAAATACAGGCAAACGCCTCAAAAGCCGCACTGGCTCACCGCTCGCGCGCGGTGGAAGATTCAACAGGGAAGTCGCACGGGCGGCGAAGCCGTCGGGCACCCTCACCAACTCGCAGTCTATGAACTGCTCCAGCGCCTCATGCAGTCCCGGCAGATTCGCCACGAGCTCCGGAACCATCAAGTCAACAGGGGCTCCGGCCGGGCGCAACTCGTGCAGCAGACGGACGAGCTCACGATGTTGTGATTGACCCGCCTGTGCGAATTGATCCCGCGTGAGAGCGACCTCGAAGCGCTCCGTCCCGTGGGTCAACACCGCGTTGGCCGACCCTCGGGATGCCGCCTCTCCAGCCCAGAGCGCCAGCGAATCAAACAGCTTTTGCTCGGTGGCGGCATTGTGTAAGGGATCGAAGCGGGTACGCTTCACCAGGGTCGTGCTCACGAGCTCGAGCCAGCCCTGGTGGAACGACATGAGCCCGGCGCGCTCGGACATCACGGTGCGACGACGGCGGACTTGTGCGCCGTCGCGATCGAGATAGGTAGCGGCCGCATGGTGCAAACCTATCTCCAGAACAATGGCGCTTCGCTCGAGCCCCAGGGCTGCGGCGGTGACGACCGCGACATCCACCAAACCGTCGATCGATAGGGAGAGAGTCCGGGCAATCGCCAGAATGGCGCTCAAACCCTGGGTCGAGGCCCGCGCCGGCGCGGCGACCCAGATGCGCTCTCCCGGCTGCGGAGGGTCAGCTTCGAAGCGCCTTACCCACTCCGCGGCAACGAGCGCCACCGTACGATCGGTCGGCGTGGACTGCGAGAGCAACGCGCCCAGATGCCGGGTGGAGGTCGCCGTCGGATGGCGGCGCAGGGCCCCCCAGGCATTCGTGCCAGGGAGATCACCCGAGCTTCCGTCCCATATCGCACTCGGAGCAGTCGATAGCACCCGCCCCTCGCGAGCGAGCGAGATGGCTCGATCATCGAGCTCAATAGAAAACGGCCGCATGGAGGTCAGATGTCGTTCGGGAAGCTCACGCTGTTGTCGGCCGACTGCTTCGGGTCGGGGGCAATGGTGGGATCATCGCGGACGGTGGCCGACTCTTCGGGGACCTGGGGGGCGCCCTGAGCAGGGGATTTTGCTCCCGCGGGTTTGGACGGGCTGGCGGCCGTGTTGGTCGCCGGGGCGCTCGGGGGCGCAAGGCTCGAGTGGTGACCCGCGGAGGACGCCGGTGTGCCAGCCACGGGTCGATCTGGCCCATCATGGCTCGCCACGGGCGGTTGCGTTTGATCCGCCGCCCGGCTGGTGAGGACTGCCGCTCCCGTCGACAAGACCGCCACGGACGCGAGAAGGGCAATAAAACGCCGCGCGTTACGCATGACTTTTCTCTTTCAATCAGTGGGTTCCTGCGGGAACCAGGTGATATCGCACAATCCGGTCGAGACTCGCCGCGGGTGCCACCGTGGTCCTGAAAGTCTGAAACCCCGCCTTGCGCACTTCAACACGATGCTCGGCAGCGGAAAGCTCCAATGACTGTGGCGCTTTGCCACGCGAGACGCCGTCGACCAGAACCTCGGCATCCACCGGAGACCCTTGAACCGCCACCCGCACCAGTATGGGTTCGAGTCGCGCGGTGAGGGAAAGTTTGCTTCCCGGCTCGGCAAACACCGCCCGGCTCCAGTTCTTATAGCCGGGCGCGCTCAGAATCACCTCGTGAGCGATGCCCGAAGGCAGATCGATCTCGGCGGGCGTACGGCCGAGATGGGTTCCTGCGACCGTGGCGTCCGCTCCGCTGGGCTCCGATCGCACGACCAGGTGCGCATCGGGTTGTCCCAACTTCACCGGGCCAACGCTCAGGGTCTGGCCGGCCGCCAGAACCAGGCTGCTTTCCCAGGTTTTCCATCCAGGCGCCGCGAGTTGCACGCGCCGGACACCGGAGGCCGCGGGGACCGTCACAGGAGTAACGCCACTGTCAACGCCGTCCACGCTGACACGCGCGCCTTCTGGAATAGACAGCAATTTGAGAGCACCCCACGAGGTCTGCAGGCTCACGTGGAGATCCTGCGTCTCGCCGGCACCGTTGATAGTTACATTCGCAATGTAATCAACATAGTGGGGCGCACGGATGATGAGCGTGCGCTGACCGGCGGAGACACTCAACACCCCGGGTGCAGGCCCTGTTTCCACTCCGTCGACGCTGACCTTCGCGGCAACCCCGCCGGTATCGATCTTCAGTTTCCCAGGAAGCTTTTCCA
>Ga0105240_10013517_pt1 | contig 11206 bp, 21 predicted proteins | sample KBSC54metaG_FD_80426 | JGI IMG/M metagenome (GOLD analysis project Ga0105240, IMG submission 80426) | Corn rhizosphere microbial communities from Kellogg Biological Station, Michigan, USA - KBS C5-4 metaG | ecosystem: Host-associated > Plants > Roots > Rhizosphere > Soil | place: Michigan, USA...
ATGCAACTAGGCTGCCCTTGCGGGCACTCGGGAATGGTCGAAGCGGCAGGATTTGAACCTGCAATCGGTCGTGGCCCCTGTTCGGCGGTCGTATCACGTCGGGAGCGACCCTTTCCGTTTCCAGCCGCCGCGTGAGGGTTCACGCTGTCGAGGGCTGCGTCTTTGCATTCCGCCACGCTTCGATAAAAAGGTGCCGCCCCCGGTGAAAACTGAAACCGGTGAAGGTTCAGAAGAGCGGACTTGACCTTGCGGTTGACCGCCGGAGGCGACATAAGTTCACGGTTCAGTTTCACGCGGTCACGCTGCCACAAGTTCGGCAGGCTGTCAATAGGAATGTTTGAGACTTGACACACGAGGCAGTTCGTGGCACAACGGGAGAGTGAAAACTGAACCTGTTCCCACGAAGCCCACCATGAGCGAAACTAAAACCGATTGGGTTGAGGAAGTGTTGGCCACGATTGAGGCTGATGCAAAAGCGTGTGAGGCTGATGCTAAACGCCACAAAGAAAAAGGTGATGAACTTAATTCGTATTTAATGGCCACACAGGCGATGGCACATCAGTTGGACATTGCCAGATTTAGAATGGCGAAACCCCCAACCCCGCAAGTGAGTGTGTCGGCGGAGATGGACAATTATCTTCGCCAGAACTATTACGATGTCCAAGAGCAGGAAATGAAGAAGTGGATTGCTGCTCTTGAAAACAATCCGGAAGTCTCCCAAGAAGAAGTTTACAATCGAGTCAAGAAAAGGCTGCTGGACTGGACAACCATTTATGTTCGCGGAGCTAATCTTGCCAGCGTGATTTTGGAGCGAGATGAACTGAAAAAACGTCAAATCCCGCAAGTGAGTGGGGATTTGAAGGAGTTGCTTCAAAAGATTGATGTTGCTGCTAATTATCTTTCGGTAAGGCAAATTGATGAAATCAAAGGATTACTCCAATCCTTCCTCACCCACCGCGACGCTGAAACAAGACGGGTGTTGGAGTTAGTTGAAGGCGGATTAAGACATGACCATACACGAAGTTGTGGTTATTTCAATCCTAAGGCAAATTACATTTGTAACTGTGGAAGGGACGAGAAAGTCAAAGAATCACTCACCGTTATCACCACCTTTCTCTCAAAATTGTCGGGAGGTGGGGAGTGAAAGAACAAAACTGCTCAACGTGTCGCTATTTTAACCCTTCCTTGAATCAGTGCAGAAATGGAGCACCAAGGCTTAGAAAAGCGTTTAATGAAATCGAATCTCAAACGTTTGGATTAACAGGAATATGGCCGTTGGTTAAACCAACTGATTATTGTGGACACTGGAAGCATTTCCCTAACATTAAGGAAACCAAGGTATAAATATGAGTGAATTTTCACCCGAAGAAATTGAGAAGGTTGCGAGGGAGATTGCCAATGAAATTTCAGCAGACCCACTGACTGAAAATGATTCAAATTTATGCGATAGTTCTGCCCTCTGGCACCTCACCCAAACCGCCTCTATGCGACAGGAGATTGAGGGGTTGAGGAGGGATAAGGAACGGCTGGCGTGGTATTCTGAAAACGACCATCTCCTTATGCATTCAGTCTTGGGTTGGAGATATTGGGTTCCTCCAATGACGGCCTACAGCAAACCATTTGAAAAGTTTATAGACTGCCTTGACGCCGCCATGCAACCAGCAAAGGAGGCGAAATGACGGGGGATACCACCAGTCCAGAAGTTCAAAAGGCGGAACGTGAACTAATTGAGCTTTATGAGGAACAGAAAGGCGAGCTTGGTCATGAGCCTTGGCCTTACACAGAATTAAAGAAGCTCATCTCAGCGTTCCATCAATCCAACGAAACGATTAGCCGATTGCAGACTGATTTGGACACCGCCAAGACCGCCTTGTTGGAGTCGCAAGAAGAAGTTATCACCGCAAGATTCACCATCGCTGAGCAGTCGAAGCGATTCACAGAGCTTGAGAAAAGGCTAATCATTAGAGACGTAACTTGCGACGAATTGATGACGGCTCTCAACGCCTCGGACAAGCGGAATTTGAGCTTGGAGCAGAGGGCGAATAAGCTGGCGAGATTCGCCAGACACGCTGATAATTGCGACTTTCCCTTGAGCCAAATTCAATTACACCCAAAGCCTTGCTCATGCGGACTCTCCGAACTTCTCAAAGGATAATTATGAAAATATTCAAATTAAACGATTACGAGTGGTGGTTTGCCGAAACGCTTAAGGACGCTTATAAAGAGGCACAGCGGCAAACCGGAGTGTCCGAACAAGAACAACGACAGGATTCTGAGCCGGAAGAAGTGCCGGAATCGAAATGGGACGAGAAAACCATCGGTCGGGAAAGCCTGCACGACCCAAATAAAATCTCATACCGGGAGGCTTTGGCGTTGGTGACATCATCAGGAGCAAAGTGCGGATTCCTTTGCGGAACGGAGACATGACCCTTGACACCAAACCGATTGCTCTGGCTATGACGGGGCCGGTTCGGGTTCCAGAATCCCCAGGATTTGGTCGCAGGTGACGATCTTCCGTTCGGTTCCGTCCTCCATCGTGAAATGGGAGAAGTGCAAAGGAGTTATTACGGTATCACCAACCTTGAATTCGGGAGGAACGATTTCACCGCGTTTGTTCCGCAGGCCGGGACCAACCTCGTCCACCTTCCAGAACATCTTGAAGTCGCCGACATGCGCGGCGGGCAGGTGAATCCCGCCGTTGCTGATTTCCTGCACGGGGAGGGGTGAGAGAAGGAGGCGGTCGCCCAAGATTCTCACGAGTGGCCCTCCTCAAAGGGTTTCGACTCGATCAACTTTCCTTCGGACACCTTCACGCCGGGCACGAAGCAAAGTGCCTCGGTCAAAAGTGAACCTGTGGCGGAAGAAAGTCGGATGATGCAACCTCCGGGAACTTCCAAAGCGCGAAGCGCGCGGTGGGTGGTGGAACCCTTCCAGATTTGCAGCACGACGAACGGGTCGGGCGTCGGGGCGGGTTGAGGCGCGGGCGGGGTTTCTAGGCCGGGGCGCGCGGGTGATTCCGGCTGTTCGGCGGGCGGGTAGGCAGGCGTTTGTTGCGGCGCGGACACTGCTGTGGGCACAGCCGATGGAGTGGGAGCTTGTGAGGCAGCCTCGGGAGCAGCGCCGCCGGCCAGAAATGCTTCCGGCGTCGTCGCCGACGTGTCAATGACTTTGGTTTTTACGGGCATATCATTTTTAGGTAGGTGGTTTCGGGTAGTTGAGTGCGGCGATGAGGGCATCGGCCATTTCACATGCATTCGTGGCGAGGACTTCGGAAAAATTGAAGTGACCGTCCGGTTGCTTCCGGTAGCGGGGGTCGGTTTGAAGCCACCGGCCTATTTCCACGTCTGATGCCAGAGCGGCACCGAATTTAGCTGCGAAGTATTCGCGCTTCGTGAGGCCGCCAACCGGGAGAGATCCTTCGTCGTCCTGCTGTTCGGCAGAGGGAAATGCCTCATGGTCTGGATTGGTCATAATCACTTTCCGAATACCCAGCGGAGAATCGCGGGCCATTGCTTCGTTGTTTCACCGTGGCCTTTCATCACGCGCCAGAGCGTCGTGTGGTCCACGCCAATCTCCTTGGCAAACTGTCGCAGCGTCAGCTTTTCCTTTTCCATGTGCGCCGCGAGCAGTTGGCCGAGTTTCATGTTCGTTTCACGTATAAATCAGATTCCGGTTGACACGCAAGACTTTTTTTGCGATTTGTGAAACATGCCGTCTCTCAAAGAGCCACAAAAGCAAATTCCTGGCGGAAACCAATTTTACATTGCGGACACGAAGTGGTCTCCGGCCCCATTCTCCTCGCTCGACTCCATCACGCAGCAGTTGATTGCGCACCGGTCAGGACGGCCCGACTTGGTGGCGAAGCACGGCTGGTCACTCGACCCCGTGGTCGTGCGCCAAGAGGTCGAAGCGTATCAGGTGGCCGTGTGTGTCAGGAACGGGTGGAATGAGTACCTACATGGAGGCAGCGAAAGCACCTCTTTTTTTCCAACAACTACCCCGCGGCCGCTCCAAAAGGTAAGAAATCTTGTTGCGGGGGTTGAAACTCTGGTGCGGTGGATAAGCGACGGGGCCGAGGCTGTCCCTTCTGAACTGTCCACGAAACGCGCCAGCGTGTGCGCTCCGTGTCCGCTGAACAAACCGGGCGGTTTGGAATCATGGTTCACCGTTCCGGCCAGCAAAGCCATCCGGGCCACGATTGAGCGGAAGAACGAGATGAAATTGTCCACTCCGTTCGACGACCAGCTTTTTGTGTGCTCGGCCTGCCTTTGTCCAACGGCACTGAAAGTTCACCTGAAATTGGACGACATTCTCGCCAACATGCCGCAGCCGGCGCAGGACGCGCTCGACCCTAATTGCTGGATCAGGAAACGCGATTTGCCGTGATTCACAAAACCCTTTACGAAATCCTGGGAGTCGCGGTGCACGCCACCGATGCCCAGATCAAACGCGCCTTTCGTAAGCGCGTGAAGCGCGCTCATCCCGACGCGGGTGGCGATGCGGATAAGTTTCGTGAAATCAATCACGCGTATGAGGTTCTGTCCGACCCGGTGCGCCGCCAGCGTTACAACGAAACTGGGCACGGTGGTGACTCCAAACAGGCGGATGCCGTTCAGAAGCACGTCGCCATGCTGTCGCAAATCATCCTAAACGCAGTGCAGCAAAACCCGCTGGGATGCAATCCGGTTCAGACCGGGCGGGACATCATCAACGGCAAAATCGAACAGTTGAACCGGGTCGCGCAACTGGACAGAGAAGCAGCGACCAGACTTCGGCATATCGCTTCCAACGTGATAAAGAACGGCGAGGGTGACAACATGGTTGCTGCGGTTTTGGAGAGTCACGCTGGCGGAGGTGAGTCGCACGCGACCAAACTCGACAAAGAAGCCTCAGTCTGGCGGGAGGTTTTAAAGCTGCTGGACGATTACCGGTGGAAGCCTGACGGAGAGAGGGGTCAACAGATGTACCGTCCTCCTTTGAACACCACATACTCAGGATCATTTCTCAAATGGGAAACTGTTTCATGATTTCAGAGACGGCCACAGGCGGCGGTGGAAATCGCGCGTCCAACCCGACTCGCCACGGCCACCCGGTCGGCACGGTCATCGTGGTTTACATCGCGGTGCAGGCCAACCCGCTGTTCGTGCATTACGCCAGTCAGTTCGTTTCGACGTATCGGCAGTTTTCGGGTGGCGCGGGGCATCGCCTCATCGTGTGCTGCAACGGCGGAAAGCTACAGCCGAAGATGGAGGCAATTTTTGACAACACGCCCTGCGAATTCATTGTGCGACATCAGGACGAGGGTTGGGACGTGTCCGCATATCAGGACGTGGCGAAGGCATACCCCTGCGATTTGCAGGTTTGCTTCGGTGAATCCGTCCGATTCCATCGCGCCGACTGGCTCAACCGGCTCGTGGACTCAGCGATTGAGCACGGAGAAGGCATGTACGGCTGCCTGTCGAGCCACGCGATACGAGCGCACCTGAACACGACCGCGTTCGCCGTTTCACCCCGGTTCCTGAAACAATACCCGCCGGTCACGAACAAGGCGCAACGCTACGATTTCGAGCACGGCCCGAACTCCCTGTGGCGGCGGATAAAGGCCAGCGGCAAGGAGGCTCGACTGGTGACGTGGGATGGCTGCTGGGCACCGGGCGAGTGGCGGACTCCGGACAACATCCTGTGGCGGGGCGACCAGAGCAACTGCCTCGTCTGGTGTAATCATCAAGATAATTTTGCAGGCAAGGACGAAACTACCCGACGCAACTGGGCCGGACGCGCGGACGCACCTTTCAAATGAAAGAAACACTCACACTGGCAATCATCGGACACCTCGTTGGGGATTATCTACTTCAAAACGATTGGATGGCACTTGGGAAGAAAAAGAGTTCCTTGATTTGCTCGATTCACTGTCTGGTATGGACGCTCACAGTGATGTTCTTTGCTGGTTGGTTCGGCATAGAAGATGCGGGTTACGCCACGGAGAAATATTGGTTCAAAGGTTGGGTATTCGTTTTCCTGTTCGTGACCCATTTCATTCAGGACCGAACTCAAATTGTTCGATTTTGGATGACCCAAATCAACAGTCAGCCAAAATTTGTAGAGCCGCCGATGGCACCGTGGAGCCTGATCGTCGTGGACAACGTGTGGCACATCGTCCAAATCTGGTTCGCGTGGAGATTCATCGCATGAGCCGGAACGAAAAAATCCGAAAGCTGGCAAACGCCGTGAAGGACTTTCGCGGTATGTGCCACGGCACGCCTGAGAAACACGGCAAATGGGTTCGCCCTCCCCAACCTACCCAGATGGCGCGTGTCGTGGTCTGGCTGGAACGGTTGAACCTTCCCGTGCAGGAAACGCTGCATCTGATTCGCAGCATGAAGACTTGGCAGGAATTCAACGACTGGACGAAAACCTTGTGACCGATTGCTATTTTATCACCCCGGAGCAGTTGAAAATTGAGGTCGTTTACGTGTACCCACTGGATGGCCAAGGCGGCTTCTCCACGAAGGCTCTCGAATTCGCCTTGAGCTACCAGCGCCACCCGCCAGGACTGTCCCACGACACCACCATCGTCTGCAACGGTGCGCCCGCCACCCAGCCGTCCAAAGACCTGTTCAACGGCCTGCCCAATCTCTCATTCATCGACCACGATAATTCCGGCTGGGACATCGGTGCGTTCCAGATGGCCGCCAAACGCTCGTCCGCGCAACTCATGCTGTTCTGCGGCGCCCACACCTATTTCCGAAAACCCGGATGGCTGAAACGGATGCAGGAAGTTTTCCTCGAATTCGGCGACACGCTCTACGGCTCGACCGGCAACCAGGGCGACCTTCGATTCAACGTGCATCCCCACGTCCGCACGACCGGATTCTGGTGCTCGCCGCAGTTGTTCGCGCAGTATCCGCACGCGATTACGAGTCAGGGCGGAGGCGGCCAGCGTTACGAATCCGAGCATGGGGTGACGTGCATTAGCAACTGGATTCGGCAGCAGGGGAAGCAGCCGTGGATTGCAGGCTTCTCGTCCATCTGGCCGCTCGACCAGTGTAACTCCATGCCAGGAGGCTTTCATCGGGATAATCAGGAAGATATAATTGTGGGGGATCGCATGACGGCCCCGCCTTATTTTCATTGCCCATGATCGAGTTTTGCGATACAAATAATTCGAGCCGAGAGCACGCTGTTACGTGCCGCCCGGCTCTGAACATAAAATCAAATCAACTTGACCTTATGCCTGCCAAAATTACTGGACCAGACGACCCAAGAGTTCAAGTCCTCATTGGACAAAAATTCGGAAAACTCACAGCGGTAAAATATATCCGAACTGGTGCCGGATCGAGTTCAAGGGGACAAGTTTGGGAATTCTTGTGTGCCTGTGGAAAGACTACGGTTCAGAGATTTGCCATGGTAAAAAGGGGGCACCCGAAGTCCTGTGGGTGTTTAGAGGGTTTTGCGCCGATGACTCATGGAGCGACAGCGCACGGAAACCGTGACTCGCTTTATCAACACTGGCAAAATATGCGGAGCAGATGCCACACAAAAAGCAACCCGGCTTACAAGGAATACGGTGGTCGTGGAATTTATGTTTGCGAACGGTGGGACTCGTTTATCAATTTCCTTGCTGACATGGGACAGAAACCGGATGGCATGACCCTTGACCGAATTGACAACGACGGGCCTTACTCGCCCGAAAACTGCCGTTGGGCTACTCGCAAGGAACAGGCAAACAACCGTCGTCCTCGTAGGTGGTGGAAAAAACCAGCGAATTTGAAATGAGCATTCCCTTAATAATCTACCACCACGGAGTGTTCGTGATAGACAGCCAAGTGCTTCCGAATGCCGCACCCATTGCCCGCGAACAAATGGAGGCTTTCAAAAACAGCGGGTTGCTGGACGCCGCTTCCGAATTTCACGCTTGTATCAACGGAGGCCCGGAGAGCGAGCCTTTTGTGAAAGAGATTTTCCCGGCCAAGGTTCAGGTGAAGTACCACGGCACCGAGTGCAAAAACGAAAACCTTACCATCCTCGACCTGTTCGCGCGGGCGCACCAAATCGAAGGCGAAGCTTACTTCTTGTACGAACACCAAAAAGGAAGTTCGCATGCTCCCGGCACTCACTACGGCGAGAGCGTGGCAAAACCGTGGCGTCTGGCGATGACCCAAGACCTGATAACCAACTGGCGTCAGTGTGTCGCCGATCTGGATGCAGGGCATGATATTGCCTCAATGGTTTGGCTCTGGGAGCAAGGTTGGGATAAAAGCCAGCACATCCCAGCCGGGAACTGGCTCTGGATAAAATCGTCGTTCGTCCTCAAGCTCCCGTCTCTTTACGAACGTGCTCGCATCAAGGAAGATGGCATCGGCGCGTTGAGCAGCCGCTACGAAGCGGAAGTTTGCTGGGGCAACGGCCCTCGCCCCGTCGTCAAGGCTTACCGGACGAGACTGCCGTTTTGACGCGTGAAAAGTAAAACTCAACTCGCCAAAGACTTTAACAATCTGCCGGAATTGGCGGTTGAGAACGCGCTGCGCCAACGGTCCAATGAACTTTCAGACAAGCTCAATGCCAATGCAAAAGAGCGGGGAAAACTCATCGCGGAGCTCTGTCATGTGGTAAACAATTTGAAACGACAGATCAAAAAAAACAGCCAATGACCCCCGAACTCCAGAAAGCCTACGACGACGCGGCGCTGCCGTTCATTGACGGGGCGATTACCGAGGAAGCGGTGCGTCTGCGGCCGTGGCGCGTGTTTTTGGAAGTGAATTCAGTCTGCAACCTGCACTGTCCGACCTGCACGAAGGGCAATCAGCCGGCGGTGGACGGGCTGAAGTACGAGCATCAGACGGGCATCATGGACGAGGCGTTGATGGAGCGAATTCTGGACAAGCTGGCGTCCGAAAACCCGAAGGCGCTCGTGTTCCTCTACGGAAATTCCGAACCGATGGTCCATCCCCGCCTGCCCGAGTGCATCGCCTCCGTAAAACGCCGCGGCATGTCACCCCAGTTGTCCACGAACCTGAATTTCGTGCAGCGATTGGACGAAACGCTGGCCGCTCGGCCCGACCTCATCATCATCAGCCTTTCCGGGTTCACGCAGGAGATTTACGAGCGTGGCCACGCGGGCGGGAACATCGAAAAGGTCAAGGCGAACATGCGCCTGATCGCCGAGGCGAACGGAAAGCTCATCCAGCAGGACGGCGGGGGGCCAGGCGTGGACATCCGGGTGAACTACCACCTGTATCTCGACAATCAGCATGAAGTAGAGGCAATGCGTGAGTATGCGGCCAACCTGGGGCTGGGCTTCTTCACTTCTTGGGCGCGCGCGATTTCGATGGAGTCCACCATCCAATACGAGAGGCATCTGGACCCCGACGCCACGCCGTTTGAGGTTCAGGAAGGGATGCCCGACTGGAACAAGATTCTGCCGCCCGTATCACAGACCTACATTGACACGATGAAACGGCTGCGGACGCCACCGACGGAAGCGCGGGCCATGTACCAACATATCCCCATGTCCGAAGTCTGCCCGGTTGGCGCCGGAAACCTGTTCACGTTCATCAGGCATGATGGACTCGTCCAAATGTGCGCCTGCACGGCAGACCGTCGCATCACACTGGGTAATTACCTCGACCTTACACCCGAGCAGATGATGGAGAAACGGGTGGGTCATCCGATTTGCAAGCAATGCCTTAAATATCGAAACAACCTTTACTACAACCTCGTGGACCGGGAGAAGTGGGAGACGCCTGTATGACGAACAACACGCTCGACGAACTGATGCAGTTACACGGCAGCGACAAAGCCAGCGTGTTCACGCGCACCTACGCCAAGCCGAAGGACTACTGTCGACATTACGACACGCTATTCTCGCCGCTGAGAGATCAGCCAATCAAGTTTCTTGAGGTAGGTGTCGGTGGGGGAGAATCTATTCAAGGATGGCTTGACTATTTCCTCAGCGCGACGGTGTATGGGGTGGACATCCAGCACAACACGAATGATTGGGACAGGCCCGGAGTTTATCAGAGTGCAAGATACCATTTCTGCCAGGGGGATCAGACCAGCACTAAGTTTTGGGAGGAATTCATAAACGACTACGGAAGTCAATGGAACGCCATCATTGACGACGGCCTGCACAGCAACATCGCCGTCATAACCACGTTTAACGCGCTCTGGCAGCATGTGAGGCCCGGCGGGTTTTACTGCGTGGAGGACTTAAATGTTGGATACGGCGGGCCTTCGTTCTTCGTCAAACCCGAGTGGCCGAGCCAGATTGATTTCCTCAAGGGCAAGATCGACGAGTTGAACCAGGGCGGGGAGATTGACTCGATTTATTTTAGCAAGGAACTCGCGGTAATACGCAAATCATTATGAAACAAAAAGCATTATTGGTAAGCTACCAAGCGGATGTTACGGAGCTTAACGAATACCTTGAAGATGGCTGGACAATCGTTTCCTGCACCCCTCAGCGCATTGTTTCGACCACCACCACCATGAACAATATTACAGTGGGACCGTTCCAGGTTGCCCCAATTCTGGTCATCCTACTTTCTCCAAGAGAATGATATGATTCTCATTTTCGGCTCACACGGTTACATGGGTTCGGCCATTGCGGCCGAGTGCGAACGGCGGGGCATCCCGTGGATGGCTGGCGACCGAAGCAAGACCGAACAAGGTGTTTCGCTGTCTAAACTTTCGCTTGTCATCAATGCCGCCGCGTTCATTCCAAGTCCGACCGTGGACGCGTGCAAAATCCATCCCGATGAAACACTCAAGGGGAATGTCGTGTTTCCGGTTCTGTTGGCTAATGAGTGCGTCCGCCAGAAGGTTCCTTTGATGCACCTTTCGACAGGTTGTCTGTTCGACGAACAGCGGGAATACACCGAGGACGACAAGCCGACTCGGGGATGGGATGGATACTGCGGGGTTTACGTAGGCACTAAACTGCTGGCCGAGAGCTTAGTGAGGCAGCACGAACAGCACTACATCCTGCGCCTGCGCCTGCCGTTCGACGAGTTCGACAATCCCAGGTGCTACCTTTCAAAGCTGGCGTCTTTCGACCGAGTGTTTGAACACGTCAATTCGCTGACGCACCGTGGCGACTTCGCCAAGTGGGCCCTGGATTTGTGGGAGAAGCGCGCGCCGTTTGGGACGTATCATTGCGTCAACACGGGCCAGATTTCCGCGACCGGAATGGTGCTGAGCATGGCGG
>Ga0105240_10013519_pt1 | contig 11205 bp, 16 predicted proteins | sample KBSC54metaG_FD_80426 | JGI IMG/M metagenome (GOLD analysis project Ga0105240, IMG submission 80426) | Corn rhizosphere microbial communities from Kellogg Biological Station, Michigan, USA - KBS C5-4 metaG | ecosystem: Host-associated > Plants > Roots > Rhizosphere > Soil | place: Michigan, USA...
AAAGCATCTGGCCTTCATATGCATTGTCTGTAGGAGCAACGGCAATAATAGTTGATTCATTCCCTCTTCTTATTTTTGTTCCATTTGCATCCTTTACAAAATATGAAAACTCCAATGCTGATTTAGTATTGGAGGCTGTTGCCTTAACACGAAGAAAGGCAGGTAGGTTTTCGTAAATAAATTTTACCTTCTTAAAAAGCTCAAGCGAATCTCGCTCGGTCTTGGAATTCATTCCAACCTTGAAATGCTTATTGAATATGCAATCATGCAACATATCCGAAGCTTCTTTCCAACTGGCCCCAACACGTCTACGCTTTACGCATATGATGCCCCATTCGTTTGATTTCTGGCAGGCCTCCACAAAACGGAACCATTCAGCATCTATCACCCTGAACTTGGGCCGTATCTTCTTACCTATTGCCTGTATATAGCAATAGTTGAAATAGAAGTACATCTTGCCGCAAAGGCCATTGTGGCCTTCCTTGCATCTTCTTATTTCTTCCTTGCCCCACCTTGCAAATCCATATTGGTCAAGATTGGCAGGAACCTTGACATATTCATACAATATTTCGTTTTTAGGAAGCGATCCAGATATAGCTACATATCTGGCCACTTCCTCCTCGTAAGCTGGTATCCATTCTTTTTCAGGAATAGGACGAAACAAATCGTCCTGTTCATCCGGCATGTCAAAGATTATCTCCGATCCAAAATCCAGATGGGCTGCTACATCCATATTTATCTAAAAGGTATCCTACTGAAGCCATGACAATCATGGCATTGTATCTGTTGGGTCTTTATCCCCGCCGCTGAAACCCGAACTCCATCAAATTTAATATTGTCGCTTCCACACTTAGGACATGAGCATTCTCTTTTCAGTCCCTTAATCACGCCAACATGCGGATGTGATTTCATATAAGGCTTAAGCACATTGTAAAGCTCCTCTGTGCGCCTCACGTCAACCACATTATACTTGACCATTTTATTGAGGGCTTCTTTATCTCCACTGACAACCGCCTTCCAAAGGCTGAAATCAACATGTATTTTGCCTTTATTATTAAGTAGTTTGGATAGGTAATCCAGTTTATGCGATGTGAATGAGGCTATCTTCTTCACCTCAAGAAGCGTATCAACCAGGTCCAGTTGCGGCAATGGTTGAAGGCGATGGTAAATAAGCCTTGAATTGAAAAACTTTAGGTCAAACTTCTTAATGTTGTGACCAACCACAATGTCTGCTTTTGCCAAAGCATCACGCAGTGTTTTAACTGCCGCATAATCGTCCCATATCTTAGGACTTGATACCGAGTGTATTTTTGCGTCTCCGGCCATCTTCCACACTGCAGAGATCATATATGCGTCCTCCAATATCCCATCATGGGAGAAGAAGGGATTTTTGTCCTTTTGGAACTTAAGGTACAGAACAGGCGATGTTTCTATATCAAAGAAGAGAATCTTTGGTGCCTTATTCATTTGTATCCATGAGTTTTCTTCTTTGCAACTCCAATAACGAATACTCTATTGCAGAATACAAATCGTTTTTATCAAGAGTATGTGTATAGTAATTAACACCAGTCAATACATTGAACATGGCCACTTCTGGGCTTATTGAATAAAGAAGATAATCTTTTGCAATGAAATCTCTTGGAGTGTCTGCTTTTGATTCTTTTGTAACCTGAACCTGATAATCAAGGTAATCAGCAACCGCCTCAAGTAAGTGAGGGTCGTTGTCCACAAGAAAATTAAGACTGGATGATATTCTTGAGATAATATCCTTTGTGATAGGGAAGTGCTTGGCCAGCGTTGCCTGGATAGCAGTTCTCAATTTATCCTCTTCCTCTTGAGATATTGGTTGATAACCACGATTACCCGGGCCTTCAGACACAATAACTGGTGTAACCACTCCATTGACCTTGTTTCTCAAATCTTGGTGGTCTGTGTCCAGCCACTTCTCTACATTCTCATAATCCTCTTGATTCAATGTGAAATCGATATAGTTGTCCTTTGTCAACGGTATCACATCGTAGTTCCACTTATCGCCATATGTTCCAGAAAGGCTTTCACCAAGCGTTATACCATCCAGCATTCCTTGGGTTTTCTCTGCTCCTATCTGTATGTAGTATACCCCATCTATTTTGATTATCTGGTATACCCTTCCGACTATAGGATGACCATTGAGATTGTTTTTTGTCGCCTCGTCCTTGAACTCAAAATTGTTCACATACCCGACCAATATTTCTTCTGTCATAATAATTTTGTTTATAACTCTAATGCATTCTCCTTGTCTAAAAGGCTGAGTGAACCTTCATCAACCAGATCATTGTCAGCGACAATATTTTCTTTTGGGTCTGTTGGAAGGTTCTCTCTGGCCCCTATTATATCTTCTATTGCTTTCTTTGTGGCCATCAACTTGTCTAATTTCCCGGTGGTCATACTGACCGCCTTATCAAGCTCGTTTACGTTTTTGTCTTTCTTGTTGTTGAAGGCCCGCACATCCGCGATCAGTTTACTGACGCTCTGCAGCGTCTCATAGTCATCATCATGCTGAATCTCGCGGTACTTCTTGATGGCTGCCTGAACTGAGCCCGTCTTACCTTCGACCAGGTTCCTAGCATTCATATCAAGCCTCGTGCCATCCTTCTCGTATTTGTACCCGGCAGTCACCGCAGCCTGATGGTTGCGGTCCTCCACGGTCATCTTCCTGAACGGGGATGAATAGTCGGTGCTCAAGATGACATAACGCATTTGCCTATCGGTAAGGCGTTCGAACTCTGGTATGGCCTTAAGTTCAGGGTTTGAAATAAAAACATCAACCCCTACTTCTATTTTAAACAGCATTACTTGCTATTTCTTGTTACTGGAGCCTGACCTTTCTTGCGGGTGGCATTATAGATTTTAGCAGCACTGGTTTTTGCGGCCTTAACCGATTTTCCTTGTGCGATCTCTTTATCACGGATCGCTTCGTATTTTGCTGGCATGTTATTGTTTTTTGTTTAAATGTCTGTTTGACGACCAGAATATCCTCTTGGGTTTTTCTGTCTTATCCTAAGACGTGCCCCACGATATTCTGGGCTGTCTATTTTGTAATTTCCAACAATTGTAGATGAAGGAGAAACTCGCTTTGTTTCATCTGATTCAACTGTTTTTTTGATTTTTGGTTTTAATGGTAGTTTTGGCATAATGTTATTTCAATGATAAATAAGACAATTTGAATTCACGTTCTATTTTCCAAGTGTCGTCCTGAGCTGTTGACAAAATGTCAGCATATATCGCAAACGTCGACCTGAGCCTGTTGCATGATCTATCCAGCATATCGAACAGCTCTTGCTGGCCTTTAGGGCTGGAAATATACCCGCCATTAAACTCCTTGATGAAAAGACCATGATAGAAGTTGAAATCCCGATTCTTGAATATCCTGTACTCTATCGTGCCTATCTTGACCATCAAGCCGGCCATCATGATCTGAAGGGCCTCTATGTGCTTTCTGCAGCGTTCTTTGGCAAGTTCCTCCAAATCACCACCATTCACCTGGGCAGCAAGAAACTTCAGATTTCCAAGGTGGCTTTCCATCAATTCCATGAACTTCTCCACCCTTTTGGCTGTCCTGTCAAGATCGGCCAGGAAGTCCAGCTCCCTCGCCTCTTTCTTCAATACGGGCATTTGTCTCCTGGGAGTAAAAGAAACGATCCGTCCGGCTGCCTGAAAAGCAGGTCTGTTTCGATCTTTCCGGTAGCCGTAGAATCACGGACCTTGAAAACCACTATTTCCGTGGAATCATACCTCAAAAGATGTAGGCCGTTCCTGTAATCCAAACCAAGCACTTTATAGTTCAAAACAGGCCTTCCCTCAAACTGCAGCGTGGCGGCTGTATCATACACCATAAATTTGGCGTTTAAGGCCTCACATTTGCCCAAGGTTGCACGATCTCCCAAAAAGGTTACCGGGATACCTGTTTTAAAGACGCCCTCATATTGAGGCCCTTTAAATGCGTTATTTGGTTTTTGATGGCTTGAGAACCTAAAGAAGGCTAGAGCTGCCACCAATCCCAGAAAACACACCAGTACCGTTATTCTGGTTGCCGAGCCCGAAATCTGACGTAATTGATTCATTTTGTTCTACTTGTTTTAATTTGACCCTTTTCCTTATTACCGACTTGGGAATCTTGGTGACCGTCCCGTAAAGCTCCATAGCCTCAATGAACGATTCCGAGATAATCATCAGGTGGTCATCCTCGTAAAGGACATATCCAACTTGCTCCACCAGTGCATCAGACACGTCATCGTGCCATCTCTCAATGTCCGATCCAGATGCCCATGTCTCAGGACAGACCGAAATGTCCTCCCAAACGATCAGTTCAGGGGTAAGATAACTATATCCGTTAATCTGCATAAGTCATTAAACGGATTCCACCGTAATTTGTTTCAATTTCTTCTGTCTGTAGTACTCCCTGGCTTTGGCCCTAAGCAACTCCTTGTTCTTCTGGTAATAAGCTCTCTTCTTGGAGATTATCCAATCCCTATTCTTTTCGTAGTAACGTTTGTCGATGGCCTTTATTGCTTCAAGGTCACCGTTGACCCTGAACACCTCCTTGTAAACTATAGTCCTCTTTTGCGGCCTCATCGCTGCTTCTGTCCATGTGGAATGTCCCATGCCATATACTAGTCACAAATCGTGCCAATAATTCTCGTCACGACTCTTCTATATACTATACTATGACATATCATAGTATATACTATCTACTATAGTATATACTATCTAATAATAGTTTATACTGTCTAGTGTAGTTCATACTATCTAGAATAGTATATACTATCTAGTATAGTTCATACTGTCTAATAATAGTATATACTACTATCTAGTGTCGTGACAATAGGGTAGACAGACCTGTCTAACGTGTTTTTGGAAATAAGTGGAAAAAACCATTAATTTATAACGTATTGTCATATTATGACATCCAGTGTACGCTAAATGGGTAGACACCGGTGTCTAGACAAACGAGAAAGCTATAGTATGGTGGCAGTGTTCCGATTTCCGGCCCGAAGGCCGAAGGATTTTTCCCTTATTCTATCCAAACACAGGAACACCAGTGGCGGGACGACTAATCCCATCCCCAAGCCAGACCAAGTCCCGCTTCCTTCAGCATGTCATTATGTCATAAAGTGACAGAATGCCTGAAATTTTGACAGAATCAATGATCTATAACATGTCATTATGTCATAGGCCATGTCATGATGGCAGAGAGTGGACGCTAAATTAGACAGACACCCCTTGAAAATATTGGTGGAAATGGGGGTAATACACCCCACCCCTCCCCCCGGGGAAAGGGAAATGACATAGGGGGCGGGAGTACACCCCCTTGTTTTTTTACACCATTATGGCTATAATTAGGTGTTCTCAGACGGGGAACAGGTTAGATCAGGGCTTTGGTTGGTGGTCTCATTGTGGACGCCAAATCTGGACTGACAAATTGACATTGTACTTAAACCCTTTTGTATGCAAACCGAATACGATTTGGGCTATCGCATGGCTACGTTTTGGGGCAAACCTCCGATCATTCACGCTGAACTGCGTAGGATCACTAGGAAAGCAACCAATAGTGAGGCCGTGAAAAATGCCCGTGAACAAAAGGCCATTGATAGAGGGGAGCTAAAGGCTCTGACTATTGACGGCAAAAAACGTGTGTTCGAGCGTAGGGCTAGGGTTGGCAAGTATTTCAGCGTTAAAGGCGGAAAGATTGAGCCAAGCAAGGCAACTATTGCGCGCAATACACGTAGTAAGAAAGAGGTTGAGGCTAAACCGCAATTGGTAGCTGAAACTATTGTGCCCGTTGAACGTAAGTTCAAAAGGGTTGAAAAGGTTGGTTATGTCATGCGTATCAATGGCGTTGCTCATTCGATTGAGACGCCAAAGTTACCTGCATTCGCACATTAGAATTTGGTAATTTACACTTGAGTGTGTATCTTACCACTGTTTGACAGATCAGACGGATTTGTCATTTGAATTTGATAAACTGTTATTGGAAGATAGTTTAAGGCTATTCTAGCGACCTATCCAATGGCGTAATACCAACCAATGGTTAAACCGCTGATATAGGTGTACTTTAGGCCTGTTTATTCTTTCAATCCCTATTTATGCCTAAGTGTTGACATACTGGCATGTAAGACGGGTTATTTGTCAACCACAAATCAAAGGATGAAATAGGCTTTGTTTGCCCCGTGTTATAAGCAAAACTAACGGCCTATGGAATTGCAACTTTGACCATTCGAACGCTCTTTACCACGTGTAAGTGTCAAGTTAGTAGGATGATGGCAAAACAAGCCAGATAGCTAAGGCTATCCAGTTGCAACCACATAGATAACACTTTAATCCTTTGTCGTTGGCCTTAACGGGCTGATTGAAAACAGTGAGTCATAACCAATGACGCATTTGTCCGCTATGTGGATAGCTAATCACATCTTGGATTTATTGGAGCATTGACTGTTAGTAGGTTTGCCTACCTTAAACCAACGGAAGAAACATGTAACGGTGAAAGTGGATTGGATTGCATAACAATGCAACAAACATCCAATTGCCTAACAAACAAGCTGTTAACCGTTGCAATCGCAAAATTTGAAAAGTTAGTGTGAAAAATAAAGGCAAGGGGAATACGTTCAAAGCGTTACTGATAGATGCAAGTTCTATCCCCTTTCTTATTTAAAAACACTTTAACTAAATACAATTATGAAAAAAGCAGTAGTAAGTGACGCAGTCGAGGCCGAAGTGGCTACGCTGTTGTCAGGATTGCAAGGCATCGAGAAAGAGAAAATCGGTGTACTTGTGGTCAAATCGTTCAAGTCGGACAAGAAACTAAATGACTATTTCGCCCAAAAATGGGGACGTGGTCTTAAGTTTTTCACCGACAAGGAATTCCGCGATAAGTTCATCGAAAGCCTTGAATTCGGCATTGCTGATGTAACAAAGAAACGTGCGCTCATCATCGCAATGGTGAAAGCGGACGTTAAACAGCAAGTCGATGCAAAGATTGCCGATGTGACTTTGAACGGTGCGTTGATTCTTGATAAAGATCAGCAAGAGACTTTGAAGAAAACGAATGCCGCGTATGAGAACTTCTTGAACAAGCAATTGACAGCCGCTTGTGTTGAGATTGGCTTGTATATCGGTGCGTTCGAGGAAGAAAAAGTAGAAGAGCCAGTGGCGGAAGCTGTTGTGGTTCATTAAGATTTCAGCCAAGAGGGGGTAAAATGGTTTATTGGAATGGGTTTCCGGTGAGCAATCACAAATAACCCATTCTTCTTTTATTCACTCATCCTAACTAAACGTTTTTGCAAATGGAGACAAATGTTTTATTGTTGGTTCAATTGACCACTATAAGAGAGGCCAATCAATCGGCCAGTAAAGCCGTGCAAGAAAGTTATGAGGCCGCATTGGTTTGTGCCTCTGACGCAATCCATTAAACAACTAAAAATATGGAGACAATCAGGTTCAAGAACCGTTTCCGCATACTCTACAAAGGCAAGATATTGGCGTTAAATAACATAACCAACGTAAAAGGTTATTCACAGTTTACCCAATCTTTCACAAAATTACAGGACGCCATTGACAGCCGTAGGGTTTATGCCATAATCAGGGGTATAGAAGAGGAAGATATGAAAATAGAATCCTATTCAGAGAATGAACGTCATCTAGTGCCTAACTTTTCAAAGGACGCGAACGAGATTCTCAAGAAACGCAAGATATTTTCTGGCAAGGGGTTGAGGTTCAAAAACCTTGAGTCGCCAAAGGACAACAAGTATAATCAGTCAAAGTATTATGGGCAAGATGTACAGTTTGCAAAGAGCGTTGAGTTTAGCAAAGGATTGACAGTCAATAAGTTTGCTAAGAAAAGATCATCGTCTGGTGGTAGTGAGCAATTCGAGAAACTATCCAAGCGCGATCATGGAACGTTCACGCTAGGCGATAGCGTAGTGGACAATCTAAAGAAGAAAAACATGGGGCGTAAGGCCTTACGAAGATATTTAAGGGCCAATGGATATACCGTTGGCCAAGCGATCACCTTAATCGAGAAAGTGTATGCATAATAACAAGCGGCCAAAAATATGGGGCACAGGCGGCATTGTCATGATCTACTCTAAATTCTCCTGCACATATTTACTTAACAAAACTTGGATAACGGAGAACCGCTATTATTGTGGCGATCATTCCAATTTTGATCCATCAGATTGGAGATTTTGCGAAGTAGTTGGTGTGCGAAAGCAATTGAAATTTATTGAACTGGTAGAATGCAAATAATCCCCATCAACTTCGCCAACTTTGATTTGGTGTACATACAAAATGGCACACCTCATTGCAAACATCATGGCGCAATGAACAAACTCAATGTGCTTGAAGATGGAGGGGGATATTGGAGGTGTATCACTATCACGGGATATAGGCGTACAAAAATAGGCAATGCAATCAGTGAGCAGCACATAGAAACCATTTGCCGTGCTGGATGTTGTGAAATAAAATCATTGAACAATGAAAAAATATAAACTTACCACCCAAGAATTAACTACACACAATGGATATCAATGGCGATTGGGTGAAAATAAAACCACACCAGGTAATGGTGATTTATGTGGGTCAGGATGGTTGCATTACTATCATCATCCGTTGTTGGCGATTCTTTTAAATCCAATGCACGCTAGTATACAAAATCCGAAATTGTTTGAGTGTGAAGCTGGAGGTATCCATAAAAACGATATGGGCCTTAAGGGAGGATGCACTGAGTTAACATTAATCCAAGAACTAACGCCTACTTCAATCACTTTAACACAAAGAGTTGCATTTGGTATTTTGGTCAGCCAATTGGTATATAAAGACAGTTATTATAACAAATGGGCAAATGATTGGTTAGAAAATAAAGACCGCTCAGCGTCAGCAGCAGAGTCAGCACGGTCAGCAGCACGGTCAGCACGGTCAGCAGAGTCAGCACGGTCAGCAGCACGGTCAGCAGCATGGTCAGCAGCATGGTCAGCAGCAGAGGCAGCAGCACGGTCAGCACGGTCAGCAGCAGAGTCAGCAGAGTCAGCAGCAGAGTCAGCAAGGTCAGCAGCAGAGTCAGCAGAGTCAGCAGCAGAGTCAGCAAGGTCAGCAGCATGGTCAGCAGAGTCAGCAGATAAATTTTTAGAAAAACTGATAGAATGCGCTGAAAAATGTTTGGAATATTAAACAATCAAAAATATGATAATCGTAATTATTTTTCTAGCTACTATTAAACCCCTGAAAAAATTCATCGAAGAAGCCAAGCAGAAAACAAAATGAAAAAGATAATCGCTACCATCATTTGTGCCGCAATTGCAGTGCAGGTGAACGCCAAATCCAAACCATTGCCCGTGCGCAAGCACAAGCATTTAGTGGATGGAAAAAAACTCTACACCAAAAGACCGCATGTCTATTCATTGAATATGCCGTGCGCAACTAAACATCAGTAGTCATGGAAGTAACAATAGCGTTGTCAATCATGATTGCGGCCACTACAATAATTATGTGCTTGTTTGATAACGACCAAGATTGGAAGGATTCCATTGAGGTTGGATTTAAACTAGAATGCATATTGTGGGCTGTGTACGTATTCCTCCATTTCCTATCAAAATATTGGTGATGAAGAAGTATGTGTTTCTCCATGAAACAATTAATGGATCAGACGCCTTTTTGTTCAGCTCGCATTTATCACAAAAAGAATTGATTAAAAGGCGTAGTGAAGTAGCAATGCTATTGGAAATAGACTTTAATGAAGAGCGTGACTATGTGTTTATAACAGAAGTGGATGGAGAATTCAAACCAATTGACTTATGAAAAGAACTTACAAGAAAGAGAAATGGATGGGTGGCAATCACTATCACGTCATCGAGGTCGTGAACCGGCTGCCCCACGCACCATACAAAGAGTTGTTATTGGTGAGGAATTTTTGTTTCAGGCCATGAAATTAGTCACTGTTGTATTAGTCACTGTTGTATTAGTGATTGTTATAGTTGCGCTTATGTCTGCGATAAACGAAGATAATGATTAAATGTAACTAAGCCATGCCCAAATACATCATATGGTTTGTGTATTATGCAATTGCAAACGATTGTCATAATGCAAAAACATATCTGTTAAAAGAAAACGATTCAATATCGTTCTATTTATATGATGTAGGATATTGGAAGTGGCATATAGACGAGACAATAAAAGAATCATTGCCAGAAGAAAAACATTGTGTCAGGTGTGTAGATAATGTATACGCCATTTATCTCATATCAAGAAATGATATTGAAGGCATCATACAAATCCATAGAAACACAACAACCATTACGTTGTTTATCAACGATCAAGTGTTCACAATAAAATTATTCAACAGTCGAAAAAGAAAAAGACAATGAACGACACAGCAATAAATATTTTAAGAACTGCGTTGGTAAACGCAATAATCAAGAACGATGCGCAATTGATTGTATCCGCAAAAGCAATGCTTGTTAGAAGACTTAAAAACCATTGATATGATAAAAGATCAATTTACCTTCAAAAAAGATTCATGGCACATGAAGAACGACAACTGCCCGGCAATCAATTGGGAGGATTAAACAAAAAATATATGCAAGACGCAGTAAACATTGTGATAACACATGATACGATTCATGTGGTCACCGAATATCTCGAAATGCTTTTCGTATGAATACATTCAACGGAAGTCAAAGACTGAAAGATGAATTGCTTGCTAAGCTCAAGCATCATCAGGAATTGGATACATTTATCCAAGGCAAATGGCTCACTGATGAAAAAGTGAGCGGCAATGGATTCAAGGGGTGTTTCTATGGCTGCACAATGCAGACACAAGAAAATCCTATTAAGAAATTCTCAGATAAATATCATATTGATTTGTGGTATTGTTCTTTGACAGAAAGAATATTTGAAGGATTGCCTAATGGAGAATACCAAAAATTCCCAATGCAATCCATTGAAGTGTTGCCAGTTGATTTTAACATCACTAAGATAAAGTCCAAATGGTTCAAGGCAACATTGCTTAAGCAATTGGATTGGATAACTGATGAGAAAATAATAGAAATACTCAAAAACACATCGAGATTATTCGATGTAGATTTCGATAAAATTTCAGCGTCAGCAGCATGGTCAGCAAGGTCAGCAGCATGGTCAGCAAGGTCAGCAGCATGGTCAGCAAGGTCAGCAGCA
>Ga0105240_10013522_pt1 | contig 11204 bp, 12 predicted proteins | sample KBSC54metaG_FD_80426 | JGI IMG/M metagenome (GOLD analysis project Ga0105240, IMG submission 80426) | Corn rhizosphere microbial communities from Kellogg Biological Station, Michigan, USA - KBS C5-4 metaG | ecosystem: Host-associated > Plants > Roots > Rhizosphere > Soil | place: Michigan, USA...
AGACGCCGTCGCGCCCGCCGTGCGCAAGCTGCCGAATGACATCTCGATCGAGGGTCACACCGACAACGTGCCGATCTACGGCGGCCCGTTCGCTTCGAACTGGGAACTGTCCGCGGTACGCGCGACGACCGTGTTGCGCTACCTGGTCGCGGCCCAGGGTCTCGACCCCTCGCGCATGTCGGCCACCGGCTACGCGGACACCAAGCCGGTCGTGCCGAACGACACCCCCGCCCACCAAGCCCAAAACCGCAGGGTCGAGCTGGTAGTGCTCTCGTCTCTGCTGAACGACGCCAGTTCCACCACAGCCGTGCCTGGAGGCTCCTCATGACCACCATGACCGACAAGGCGGGAAAGGTGGCGGCCGCTGCGGCCGATAACGCCGCGCCGAAAAAGAAGAAGAGCAAGAAGAAGCTGATCATCATTCTTGCCGTGGTGCTCTTGATCGGGGGCGCGGCCAAGTACGAGATGGGCGCCAAGAAGCCCGCCGCGCACGGCGCGGTGGCGCCGAAGCCGGGCCCGCTCGTCGCCCTCGACGCGGTCACCGTCAACCTCGCGGGCGGGCACTACCTGCGCGTTGGCGTGACCCTGCAGTTCACCGACAAGGTGAGCGCGTCGGCTCCGCCCGACGGAGCGCCCGCCCTCGACACGACCATCGGCTACTTCACCGGCCAGGACGCGGGCCCGCTACAGACCAGCGCCGGCCTGGAAGCCTCCAAGAAGGGCCTCAAAGACAAGATCACCGCCGACTACCCGAAGGATCCGATCTACGACGTCCTGTTCACCTCTTTCGTGGTGCAGTAGCGGCCACACGCACCATCAGCCCGGCCAGCACGGCTCGCCGGGCCGCTCCGGCACGCCTTGAGAAAGGTCTCAGGGGCGCGCGACGCCTGCCGATGTGGGGGTCGTGACCTCCCCGTCGTTCGCTGAGCCGACTGCCGTCGGGCACGGCCACGCGCGCCCCGCGCGGGCCACCAACGAGCCCAAGCTCTACGACTTCCGGCGGCCGAGCAAGCTGAACCGCGGTCATGTGCGCAAGCTGCACATGACCTACGAAACGTTCTGCCGGCAGTTCACGACGGTCTTGACGAGCACTGTGCGGGTGTTCTCCCTCGTCGAGCTCATCGCCGTCGAGCAGATGTCCTACGTCGACTACGTCGAGTCGCTCCCGTCGCCGTCCTTTCTGGTGCTGACGTCGATCGACCCGCTGCCCGGAACCGCGCTGCTGCAGATCCCGCACAAGACCGTGATGCTGTGCGTCGACCGCCTCCTCGGCGGTCCGGGGACCCCCGAGCAGCCGGAGCGGCTGTTCACCGAGATCGAGACCCAGCTGATGCGCTCGCTCGCGCAGCGCGTCCTGCATGAGCTGCGGTACGCGTTCGACGGCATGGTCTCGTTGTCACCTGAAGTGATCGGCGTAGAAGCGAACCCGCAGTTCGCCCAGGCGGCCGCGCCGTCCGACGTCTTTGTCGTTGCCTCGTTCGAGATGAACGTCGGCAATCAAGAGGGCGCAGCGACGTTCGCCATGCCCTTCACCGGGCTTTACCCAGTGCTCGAGGCGGCGGCTGGGCCAAAGCGCAGCGATCGGCGCGATGCGGTGGCCCGCAGTGCCGCAGCCTTGCAAGCCCGGTTGAACGACGTGCCGGTCGACGTCGCCGTGGAGTTCTCGCGAGTCGCGCTGACCCCGCAGCAGATCCTCAGCCTTTCGGTGGGCGACGTGCTGCCATTGCAGCACCGCACCAACGCTCCGCTACACGTGACGTCAGGCGGAATGACCTTCGCCTACGGCGTTCCTGGCAGCACCGGCAAGCACGTCGCTTGCCGCATCGTCGAAAACCCAGAAGCCCAGGAAGGCGCAAACACGCGATGACCGAGTCCACCGTGGCTGCCGCGACCGACGCGGAGAGCACGTTCGCGGCCATGGCCGCCGTCGACGCAGCCGTCGACGCAGCCGTCGTCCCCAGCGGCGACGACGTGAACAAGGCGGCTGGCCGCAAGCGCGCATCGAAGGGCGACGACGCGGGTGCGAAGGCGCTGCTCGCGGCGGCCGGCGCCGACCGCCTCGATCTCCTGAGCAACGTCGAGATGGACGTCACCGCCGAGCTCGGGCGCACCCGCATGACGGTCCGCGAGCTGCTCTCGCTCACGCCAGGCATCGTCGTCGAACTCGACCGGATGGCCGGCAGCCCGATCGACCTCTTCGTCAACGGAACGCTCATCGCTCGTGGCGAAGTCGTCGTCATCGACGAAGAGTTCGGCGTGCGCATCTCTGAAATCGTCGGCCCCGGCGCGACCGAGAACGGGCGGTGAGCGGCATGCTCGGTCCGGCGTTGCGCATGGTCGTGTCACTCGCGATCGTGCTGGCGCTGATGTACATCGCGGCGCGGTTGTTGCAGCGCACCCGCGGTGGTGCGCCGGTGCGTACGTCGTCAGGCCGGTTCGCGGCCGTTGCCGCTTCGGTGAAGAAGGCACGTTCGGCAAAGCCCGGACGACGGCCGGCGCGGCGCCGCACCCAGCTCGAACTGCTTGCCCGCCAACCGCTGGGCAAGACCGCGTCGGTTGCTGTGGTGCGCGTGGCCGACCGCACGCTGCTGCTCGGCGTCACCGATTCGGCAGTGCAGCTGCTGAGCGAGCTCGATGCCGCATTGGTCGATGACACCGAGGTCGCGACCGACCTCGCGGAGGTCGCCACGCCTGCTGTCGCTCATACCGCATCGCGCACTGCCGTGTCGGTGCTCGACCTGTTGCGTGAGCGCACCGTTCGGCGGGCCTGACACTTTATGACGATGCAGGCCGCGTCGGGGCGGCGCAGTTCCGGCCGTTCTGGCTGGGTCAGCCGGGCCTTGCTGCTGCTGGTCGCAGCTGCACTCGGCGTCCTGGCGTTGGCTATTCGTCCGGACGACGCGTCGGCGGCCGAGCCAGCCCGCGCGGTTGCCGTGCGGGCGGACCCATCGCCGGCACCGATCGCGCCGATCCCGTCGATCGCCCCGATCGCTGTGCCGACACCTGACCCGAGCGGAAGTGCTGCGAGCACCGCGCCGACGACACCCGCGGCGAACGGGCCCACCGGGCCCTCGGGACCGGCGAAACCCGCTGGGCCGCAGGGGACCGTGAGCGTCAGCATCAACGGCGTCAACGGCAAGCCGAGCCAGTCGATCGTCATCATCTTGATGATGACGGTGATTTCGATCGCACCGGCTGCGCTGATGCTGTGCACGAGCTTCACGAAAATCATTGTCGTTCTCTCGCTCACCAGAAACGCGCTCGGTCTGCAGACCGTGCCGCCGAACCAGGTGCTCGTCGGGCTCGCGCTCTTTTTGAGCTTGTTCATCATGGGTCCGACGCTCTCGGCGGTGAACAAGGACGGCGTGCAGCCCTACCTGCACAACCAGATGACAGCTTCGCAGGCGTACGACGCGGGTGTTCAGCCGCTGAAAGAGTTCATGCTGAAGCAGACCCGCAAGGACGACCTCGCATCGATGGTCAACGCCAGCAAGGAGAAGAAGCCCGCGTCGCAGAAGGACGTCTCGATGACGACCCTCATCCCGGCGTTCATCCTCTCCGAGTTGCGGGCGGCGTTCATCATCGGCTTCGTCATCTTCATCCCGTTCCTCGTCATCGACCTCGTGGTCAGCTCGTCGCTGATGTCGATGGGCATGATGATGCTGCCACCCTCGATGATTTCCCTGCCGTTCAAGCTGTTGCTGTTCGTCATGGTCGACGGCTGGGGCCTGATCGCGCACTCCCTTATCTCGAGCTACCACTAAAGAGGGCTGCCATGACCAGTGCTGCCGTCTTGCACATCGCGCTGCAGGCGATGCTCGTCACCGCGAAGCTCTGCGCGCCGATGCTGCTGACGAGCCTATGTGTCGGTTTCGGCATCTCGATGTTCCAGTCGGCGACGCAGATCCAGGAGTTCACCCTCTCGTTCGTGCCGAAAATCATCGCGGTCGGTGTGGCGATCCTTATCAGCGGAAACTGGATGCTCACGACGCTCATCGACTTCACGCACGAGCTCTTCAATGCGATCCCCGGCCTGATCAGCGGAAGCTGACCGGGTGGACATCAACGTCTCGACGTCTCTGCTCGTCGCCTTTCTGCTTGCGACGGTGCGCACGTCGGCGTGGATCGTGATCGTGCCGGCGTTCGGCGGCCGCTCGCTTCCGGGCCTCACCAAGGCCGCGCTTTCGATGGCACTGGCGTTTCCGGTCGCTCATCGGCTCGCGCCGCAGGCACCCGAGCCGCAACTCGGTCCGATGTTGTCTGCGATCCTGATGAACGTTGCGGCGGGCTTGACCCTCGGCATCGTCACGCTGCTGTTGTTCTCGGCGATTCGCGGTGCCGGCGAACTGGTCGACTACTTCGGTGGTTTCTCGCTCACCCAGGCCTACGATCCGATGGCGCTGCAGAACTCGTCGGTGTTCGGGCGGGTCAACGATCTGCTAGCGGTCACGCTGCTGTTCGCAAGTGACGGTTACCTCATCATCGTCAAGGGACTGCTTTCGTCGTACGACGCCTTTCCGTTGCACGGCGGCACCCCGCTGAAGGTTCTCTCGGAATTGGTGACGAAGGACGTCGGCAGCTTCATGGTGTCGGCGGTCGAGATTGCCGGCCCGCTCCTCGCCGTCCTCGTCATGGCGGACGTCGGCCTCGGCCTGCTCACCAAAGCAGCACCGACCCTGAACGTGTTCTCGCTCGGGTTTCCGCTGAAAATCTTCATTACGCTGAGCCTGATCGGCGTGACGTTCGTCGCGTTGCCCGAGGCGTTGAGTGCCTTGCTGGGCAAGATTTCCAACAACACCGACGTCGTGTCGGCCGTGTTTTCGACGAAGCACTGAGGCCGGCATGGCAGATCGCTCGGACAAGACCGAGAAGCCGACTCCCAAACGGCTGAAGCAGGCGAAGAAGGACGGCCAGATCGCCCGCTCGCCGGACGTCGGGGTCTGGCTCGGCATGCTCGTGGCCGTGTACCTGCTGCGTCTCACGGTGTCGAATACGGTGCACCTGAGCCAGACGCTGTTCGCGCAGACCGGCGACGTGATTCAAAACCCGGACGCCGCGAAAACCGTGCACCTGCTCAGTGCTGCTTTGCTCAAGGGGGCAGTAGCGGTCGCACCGCTTGCTCTCGGCATGCTGGTGACGGGCGTGGTCGCGTCGGCGGCGCAAGGCGGTGTGCACGTTTCGGCCAAGGGGTTCAAGCCGAAGTGGGATCACTTGAACCCGTTCAAGGGCTTGAAGCGCGTGTTCGGGGTTCGTGGGGCGTGGGAGGTCGGCAAGGCGCTGGTCAAGACCGCCATCCTCGGCTTCCTGCTGTATCAGGCGATTCGGTCGGTAGTGCCGCTGACGCAGACGGGCAATGTGGTTCCGCTCGGAACCGTGCTGCACAAGACTGGCGATGCACTCTTCTCGTTTGCGCGCAACGCCGCGATCGCCGGCTTGCTCATGGCCGCCGCCGACTACGCCTACCAGTTCAAGCGCACTCGCAGCGCGCTGAAGATGTCGAAGCAGGAAATCAAGGACGAGTACCGCAACGCCGAGGGTGACCCGCACATCAAGAGCGCGATCAAGTCGCGCCAGATGGCCATGCGCCGCAGCCGCATGATGGCCGCGATCGCCGGTGCCGACGTCGTGCTGGTCAACCCGACACACGTTGCTGTCGCGCTGAAATACCAGGCTGGCAAGGGCGCACCGAAAGTGGTCGCGAAGGGCGCCGGGGCGATTGCTGCGCGCATCCGCGCCGAAGCCGAGAAACACCGGGTGCCGATGGTCGAAGATGTCCCGCTGGCCCGCGCGATCTACCGGGTGTGCGAGCTCGGCCAGGAGATCCCGCATGAGCTGTTCGTCGCGGTGGCCCGCATCTTGGCCTTCGTCTTCTCGTTGCGACGCCGGGGGAGTGCGGCGGGTCTGCATCGCCCGGGCGCCACGCCGCAAAGTGTGGTGGAGGGCGTCAAAAAGCGGCGCGGACGTCGAGGGGTGCGGCCGGCGAAGCCGGCTCCTTCCGGCGGGCGAACTCCTGCGCGGTGAGACCCGTCCGCGGGCGGCGCCCCGGGTGGCCGGCTGGCTGGTGGCCACCAGCCGCGGGACTGGGTGTAGCAGCCGGTGCTCTTAGTCGCGCTATGACACCCAAACCTCGATGAGTAGCCGCTCCCGCGCACCACTCCATGATCAGTGGGCAGATATGGCGCCAGGGCTTCGGCGCGTCTTGACCAAGTCTGCCCACTCGCGCTCAGTTAGGAGCCGGGTCGGATGCCGGTCGTTCGGCCGCCGGCGCGTTTCATGATCACTGGTCAGAGATGGCGCTCGGCCTGCGGCGTGTCGACGCCATCTCTGACCACTGGCGGGAGGACGGGAAGGCTTGGCGCCCGGAGCAGAGCGCGGCACTCTCGGTCGGCTTTCCTCGGTGCTTTGCGCTGAGGCAGATGTGGTTCACGGCAAAGCCGCGCCCCAAGCACGCGCCCTGGCCGGGCATTCGCGGGCGAAGGGCCGCGGTCGGGTGGCGGGGATCGGGGAGGCGGGCATTCGCGCGGGACCGGGCGGCGGCCGGGCGGCCCGATCGAGTGAACGAGGAACTGCACCCCCGCCGGGCGAACGGCAGCGAAACCGATCTCCTCAGGTTGCCGAGGCCGGAGCCGATGGGCGGGTAAGCGGACTCTGCGCGCACGGACGCGGCGGGCCTGCCGCCGTCCGAAAAGAATCGTCTCCCGTGAGGTAGCGTGCGCGCCGTTCGACTCGGCCAGTTCGGAGTCCCCGCCGGGGTAATCGCGATCATCGTCATGATGGTCGTGCCGTTGCCCACGGTGCTCCTCGACATGCTGCTCGCGGCGAACATCACCGGCGCTCTGCTGGTGCTGCTCGTCTCGATGTTCGTGAAGCGGCCGCTCGACTTCGCGGCTTTCCCTTCGCTGTTGCTGATCGCGACGCTGTTCCGGCTCGCGCTCAACATCAGCGTCACCCGGCTCGTGTTGCTGCACGGCTACGCCGGCAAGGTCGTGCAGAGCTTCGGCCACTTCGTGGTCGGTGGCTCGCTGATCGTCGGCCTCGTCATTTTCCTGATTCTCATCATCATCCAGTTCGTGGTCATCACGAACGGCGCCGGCCGAGTCGCCGAAGTGGGTGCGCGCTTCACGCTCGACGCGATGCCCGGTAAGCAGATGGCGATCGACGCCGACCTCAACGCGGGCCTGATCGACGAACACGAGGCCAGAAGGCGTCGAAGCGAGATCACCGCAGAAGCCGACTTCTATGGCGCGATGGACGGCGCGAGCAAGTTCGTCAAGGGTGACGCGATCGCGGCCATCGTCATTACGTTGGTGAACCTCATCGGCGGCCTCGGTGTCGGCATCATGCAGCGTCACCTGTCGATGGGCGATGCGATCTCGACGTACAGCTTGCTGTCGATCGGTGACGGCCTCGTCTCGCAGATTCCGGCGCTGCTGCTCTCGGTTTCGACCGGTCTGATCGTGACCCGCGCTGCCACCGACCACGACATGGGTACCGACGTCGTGCGCCAGATCACGGCGCAGCGGCAGGCGGTTCGCATCGGTGGCGTGGCGGTTATCGCGCTGGCGCTTATCCCAGGCTTGCCGAAGCTCCCGTTCCTCGTCTTGGGCGGCACCGCACTCGCGATCGGCATGCGGCTCAAGGACCCCGACGCCAAAGACCCGAAGGCTCAACCAGAAACCGCCGACACCGGCCCTGCGCCGGATTCGGCCGAGGCGCTGGTCAACGAGATGCGGGTCGAACCCCTCGAGCTTGAACTCGCGTTCGACCTCGTCGATCTCGTCGACAGCAGCGCGGGCGGCGAACTGCTCGAACGGGTGCGGGCGCTCAGAAGAAAGCTTGCCCTCGAGCTCGGCATGGTCATCCCGATGGTGCGCACCCGCGACAACCTCGACCTGCCGCCCGGCTCGTACGCGATCCGGCTGAACGGCGTCGAGACCGCACGGGGGGAAGCCCCTCCTGGCCAAGTGCTCGCGATCGGCGACAACCTGGCCAACCTCCCCGGTACCGCCACCACCGAGCCGGTCTTCGGCCTGCCCGGCAAGTGGCTTCCGCACGAGCTGCGCCAGCAGGCCGAACTCGCCGGCGCCACGGTCGTCGACCGAGCATCTGTCATCACGACCCATCTGGCCGAGGTCGTGCGCAACCACGCCGCCCGGTTGCTCTCGCGGGAGGACGTCAAGACGCTCACCGATCTCATCCGGCGGTCCGACCCGGTCGTCGTCGAAGAACTCACCCCCGCTTTGCTCCAGCTTGGCGACGTGCAGCGCGTGCTCCAGGGGCTGCTCGACGAGCAGGTGCCGATCCGCGACCTCGTGCGCATCTTCGAGGCCCTCTCGCAGCGTGCTCGCCAGAGCACGGACGCCGAAGGTCTCATCGAAGCGGCCCGCGGCACGCTCGGCCCGGCGATCTCGGCCCAGTACGCCCAAGACGGCCGGCTCAGCGTGATCACTCTCGACCCGCTGCTCGAACAGCGGATCATGGAGCGGCTGCGTCCAGGCGAGCACGGCAGTTTCCTTGCCTTGGACGCCGAAGATGCCGAGCACATCGTTATGGAGACGAACCGCCTCGCCGAGCGGGCCGAGCAACTAGGCAACGTTCCGGTGCTCGCGTGCATGGCCCAGCTGCGGCCGGCGCTGCGGCGGCTCATCAAGACGGCGAGCCCGCGGCTGCCCGTGCTGGCATACGCGGAACTCGGCTCGCAACTTCAGCTCGAGACCGTAGGGACGGTGACAGCAGCACGTGCGAATGCAGCTTGATGGTCCCGACCTTGAAGAACTCCTGGTTCGGGCCCGCGACGAGTATGGCGAGGACGTCCGCATCGTCAAGGCCGACAAGGTGCGCAGCGGCGGCTTCGGCGGGTTCTTCACCCGCGAGCATTACGAGCTCAGCATCGAACTCGGCGAGACGGTAACTGAAACGCTCGACGAGCGGCCGATCTCGTTGCTCGACCTTGCCGATGCCATCAGCGATCGCGAGATCAGCGACCGCGACATGCATGCACGCCAGCCGCAAGACTCCGGGCCGCGGCCTTTCACGCCCGGCTTCGGGCCGGCGATCTCCACGGAAGGCGAAAGCTTCGCGAGCATTCTCGCCGGCCTGGCCGAGACGGTCGCCGACAAGCCGGTCGCCCAAACGGCGGTCGCAAAGCCAGTGCAGCCCAGCCCGTCGACGTCCGCCGCTGAGGTTGTCATTGCGACCAGGCCGAGGTTTGCCGAACCCGACAAGCCGCCGCGGGTCGAGACGCGCCCGGCGCGCCGGTCACGCACGACGCAACCGCAAGCCGTCTCGGTGCGCGACCTGCGCGACCTCGGCATGCCCCGCACACTGCTTCCAACGAGTGCGGACGGCGACTTGCTCGGCGCGCTCGTCGGCGCACTGAAGGCGTTGCCGGCAGCACCCGAACTTCCGAAGGCGCCGGGCAACATCGTGGCAGTCGTCGGCGAGGGCGACTCTGCTTGGGATTCGGCCGTCGAACTCGCGCGGTCGATCGGGGTTGATGAGCGGGCACTCGTGTACCTCACTGCCGGGAGCGCGCCGGCGAAGGTCGCACCTGCCCGCCGCGTGACCGAACTTGAGCAGCTCGGCACGCGCATCGACCGGTGGCGCAAGCGTTCGACGCCGACGATCGCTGTTGTCGACGCACCGATGAGCCTCAAAGCAGCATCGTGGAACCGGCAGGCACTAAACGCGCTCGACGCCGAGGCCGTGTGGCTAGTCGTGCCGGCAACGCGCAAGACGGACGACGTCGCCGGGTGGGCCAGCCGCCTCGGCCACATGGACGGTCTTGTCATCACGGACATCGACGCGAGCAGCGATCCCGCATCGGTGCTGCAGCTCGGCGTGCCTGTCGCGTGGCTCGACGGCCGGCCCGCAACTCCAGGAGCATGGGCGGGGTTGCTCGTCGACCGCCTGGTAGGCGCGCGATGAGTCAGGTCAGCGTCGACATGCTGTCGCTGAATGCGCTGGTTTCCTTGCGCATCGGCGACGACGGCATCGACTACCCGTCGAGAATCGAGGATCTGGCCACCGACACGGTCATCGTCGCGGCACCAGTCGGTGCGAATGCTGCGCTTTTCGAAACCGGCAACCGCTCGGTGCAGTTGTCGTGGGTGTCGCCGCGCGGGCGGTACGAACAGCCCTGCGAGTTGGTCGAGCACATTTCGAGCCGCCCGCGGTTGTGGCGGTTGCGTCCGGTCGATGACGCGACGCTGATCCAGCGCCGCCGCTACGTGCGAGCCCGCGCTGCTGTGCCGGTTCTGCTGCTGTTCCCTGGCGTCGTCGTTCCTGGCACCACGATCGACATCTCGGAGGGCGGCTTCCGGGTGCGCATCGCCCGCCGCACGATCGACGAGATGGCCCCCACCACGATTCACGTGACGATCGCCGGCGAGCCGCTGGAGATCCAAGGTCATGTGGTGCGGACGTCGATCACCGAGCTTGGCCAGACCGAGGTCGTGGTCGCTTTCGAGGCGGAGCGCAGGGAGTCGGACGCGATCCGCCGCTTCGTGTTCGAACTGCAGTTGCGAGCGCGGGCGGCGATGCACGGATGAGCCGACTGAAGCTCACCGGCCCGGTGATGTTCATTGCTCTTCTCGTCTCGTGGCCTGCGCTCCAGCACGGGCTGATCGACCACACCCTGTCGATGGGCACGATGTTCATCAGGGTTGGCGTGGCAATCGGTTTGGCGATGGTCGGTCAGGCTTTCCTGGCGAACGTCATCGACAGCTACCGCTTGCAAAACGTCATGCGCAAGAACCGTCAAGAGGCTGCGCTGCAGCGCGCTGCCGATGAGAAGGCTGCGCGAGGTTCGTAATCGCGGCCTCGGTGTTGAAACGAAACCCGAGACTGCGCAGCGTGACGATGAGATGCGGATTGTGGGCGTCGTCGCCGAGTCGCCGCCGCAGCCAGCTCATGTGCATGTCGAGCGTCTTGGTGCTGGTCCAGGGATCGGCGTTCCACACTTCGGTCATGAGACGCTCGCGGGTGACCAGCTTTCCGGCGTCGGCCATCAGGGCCCGGAGCAAGGCGAACAAGCGGGGGCTGAGGTGAATCTCGGCGCCGTCCTGCCAAACCCGCCCGGATGCCGACTCGATGCGAACGCCGTTGACCTCGAGCGTGTCGGCATCGACCCGCCGCCGCAACGCACGCAACCGCGCGCGGAGTTCGTTCAACCGCACCGGCAGGCCGAGGTAGGCGTCGGCACC
>Ga0105240_10013525_pt1 | contig 11203 bp, 12 predicted proteins | sample KBSC54metaG_FD_80426 | JGI IMG/M metagenome (GOLD analysis project Ga0105240, IMG submission 80426) | Corn rhizosphere microbial communities from Kellogg Biological Station, Michigan, USA - KBS C5-4 metaG | ecosystem: Host-associated > Plants > Roots > Rhizosphere > Soil | place: Michigan, USA...
GCCCGGCCTGTAGAACATCGTCAGGAAGATGCCCGTGACCAGCTGCAGTACCAGCACCACGAGCGCGATGAAGCCGAAGAAGTACCAGAAGTTGAAGTTCTTCGGTGCGAAGTAGCCGGTGAGCTGGCTCTCGATGAACTCACTGACGGGCAGCCGCTTGTCGAGCCAGGCGTAGAAACCCTTCTTTGGTGCCGCGGAAGTCGCCGCCGCGGACTGGCGTTGAACGGCCATTACGCCTCTCCCTTCTCATCGACGCCCACGACGAGGCGGTTCGGGTTCGGAAAGCTGTAAGGGGGAATGCGCAGGTTGACCGAGGCCGGTGAGCCGTCGAACACGCGCCCCGCCAGATCGAAGCGCGAGCCATGACAGGGACACAGGTAACCGCCCGGCCAGGTGGGCCCCAGCTCGGGGTCGCCGGCGGCAAAGTGTTGCTTGGGCAGGCAGCCCAGGTGAGTGCAGATCCCGATCAGCACCAGAATGTCGGCCTTGCGGGAGCGCTGGGTGTTCTTGCAGTAGTCGGGTTGCTCGGAATTCTTCGATTCCGGGTCCTTCAGGCGATCATCGTGCCCGGTGAGGCTGGAGACCATCTCCGGAGTGCGCCGCACCACGTAGATCGGTTGCTTGCGCCACAGGACGATCACCATCTGTCCCGGGTCGACCTTGGACAGGTCGAGCTCGGTGGGCACGCCCAGTGCGCGCGCCCGCTCGGAAGGTTCCCAGGATGCCACGAAGGGGACGGCGGCGAGAACCGCCCCGACCGCTCCGACTCCAATCGTCGCCGAGGTCAGGAATTTACGTCGGCTCAGGTCGACTTCGTCATTGGCGACGACCATGCTCTCTGCCACTTATAGGCTCTCCGCTTACCTAGTCACGACCACCCGCTGGCGCGCATCGCTTGCCGCGCGTACGGCACGTGCGCACGGGTGCTGTTTCCGGCTCGCGGGGGGCGGCGCATTATACACAAACCGGCCGGGCACTTTTTTCGCCCGCGGCGGTCCAGGGCCGGATGCGCCCTCCTGCTGGCCCATGCCTCACCCGGAGTGACCCATGATCGATCGCTTGAGCCGCGGGCTCGTTTTCGTGGCCGGCTCGGTGGTCGGGGGACTGGCCCTTGCCTTTGTGATCGTGGCGCTGCGTCCGGACCTGATCCGACGCGGTGGACCGATCGCCCCGCTGATCACGGCACGACCGCCGGCCGTGCAGGCGGCCCCGACCCGGGTGACCTATGCGGCGGCCGTACAGCGGGCAGCCCCCTCGGTCGTCAACGTATATACCAAGCAACTCGTCAACGAGCGGGTCGCCCCCTCCTCGCTCGGGGAGCTGTTCGGGGACTTCCTGCCTCGTTATCGCCCGAGGATCCAGAACACCCTGGGGTCGGGAGTCATCGTCGATGAAGCCGGTCACATCGTGACCAATTATCACGTCATCGCAAACGCGGACTCCGTGCTGGTGGCCCTCGCCGACGGCCGGGTCGCCAATGCTCGCGTGGTGGGACGCGACCCCGATACCGACCTGGCGGTTCTGAAGATCGACCTGACACCACTCCCGGTGGCCACCTTCGGGCGCTCCGACCGGCTGCGGGTGGGCGACGTGGTGCTGGCGATCGGCAGCCCGATGGGGCTGTCGCAGACGGTGACTCACGGCATCGTCAGCGCGACCGGCCGGCAGCACATGGGCGTGGCCAACCTGGAGGATTTCATCCAGACCGACGCGCCGATCAACTCCGGCAACTCCGGCGGCGCGCTGGTCGACAGCAGCGGCGCGCTGATCGGCATCAACACCGCGATGGCCGCCAAGAGCCTGGGGGTGGAGGGAATCGGCTTCGCGATCCCGGTGAACATGGTGCGGGGAGTGGTGAGCGACATCATCGCGAACGGTCGCGTGATCCGTGGCTGGCTCGGCATCGTGGCGCAGGACATCACGAACGAGCAGGCTGAGCAGCTGGGCCTGGCGCAAGGGGGCGTGCTGCTGGCCTATGTCGGGGGCCCCGGCGCCCAGGCGGGCCTGCGCCCGGGAGACCTGCTGCTGGAGGTTGAAGGGTCCGCGGTGAACAGCGCACAGGACGCGATCGTGACCATAGCAGCCCACAAGCCGGGCTCGACGCTTGCGATGAAGGTTCTTCGCGGCAGGAAGATGCTGGACATCAAAGCGACGGTGGGCGAGCGTCCGCATCAGCCTTGAGCCGACCGGAGGGACCGCCATGCCCCAGTCCACAGTGATCGTACGACGCTTTGGCTCCAGAGCAGAGCTGGACGCCGCCTTGATTCAGCGCCTCGAGCTGGCCATCACCGCCCCCGCCGGCAGCGGCGCCGGCGGCAGCGGAGGTAGCGCTGGCGGTCGCAGCGGCGCCAGCGGGAATGGCGGCTGGGCAATCATGCTGTCTGGCGGGCACACCCCGATGCCCGCCTATCGCGAGCTGGCAAGTCGCTCACCCCGGCCGGCCGCGGGCCTGAGCGTTCTGTTCTCCGACGATCGCTACGTGCCTTCGACGGCGACGGCCAGCAACTATCACCAGTCGCTGGCGCTCATCGATGCCCTGGCCCTGCCTGAGAGCAGCGTGCTGCGCGTGCGAACGGAGCTGCCCCTCGAGGCCGCTGCTGCCGATTACGAGCGTCGGATCGATGCCCTGCTGCTGGCCGGTGCGCGCTTCCGCCTGGGCCTGCTGGGCCTGGGAGCTGACGGCCACACCGCTTCTCTCTTCAGCTCCAAGGATGTCGAGCGCTCGCGCGGCCATCGCGCGATTGCCGTGGATCGTCCCGACGGGATGCAGGCCGTGAGCGTCACCCCCGAGGTGCTCGCTCACTTCCAGGAGCTGGTGTTCATCGTCGCCGGCCAGGACAAGCACAACGCCGTGCAGTCGCTGATCAACCGCGATCCCGCGCTCCCTGCCTTTCGCGCCATCGAGAGCCGCACCGCCACCGACCTGTGGCTCGCCGACACCTGAAGGCACCCTGACCCCCTCGCAGGATCGCTCTTCCTTCCTCTGCTTTGTTCTGAAGGCAACTTGGGGCTTGCCCGCAGGGGCCGTGCAGGGGCGCGAGATATTTCCCCGGCCTTTTTGTCGTTCTGGAGTCACAAAAAGGCCGGGGAAATATCTCGCGCCCCTGCCCGGCCCCGGCTCGCTGCGCCCCAAATTGCCAGGACCAGAACAGAGAAGAGAGAAGGAAGAGCGATCCTGCGAGGGGGTCAGGGTGCGAACTGGCTCATCGGGCCGGGCACGCAGGAGCGCGTCCAGTTGTGGGCGTCGGCGCCGGGGTTGTGCCAGTTGCACGGCCCCGAAGTGATGATCGCCTCCGCTTGCGGCGGCCCCCACGTGCCGGGGGTGTACTCATACACGGGCGAGCCCGTGCCCAGCACCGGATCGACGATCGCCCAGGCCGCCTCCACTTCGTCCTGGCGTGCGAAGTGCGAGGTGTCGCCGATCATCGCGCTGCTGATGAGCAGCTCGTAGGCGTCCATCTCTCCCACCTGCTCCTGGGCGACGAACAGCTCCACGTCGCGCCCGTGCATGGTCGGTCCGGCCTTCTTCGCATGCGCGCCCAAAGCGATCGCGACGTCAGGGCCGACACGAAAGCGCAGGTAGTTGGGTTGCGCGGGTCCCAGGTTGCCAAACACGTGAGCCGGCGGCGGACGCAGATCGACGACGACCTCCGTCGCCGTGACCGGCAGGCACTTGCCGCTGCGCAGATAGAACGGTACGCCGCTCCAGCGCCACGAATCGATCTCCAGCCGCACGGCCGCGAACGTCTCCACCTTCGAGTCCGGAGCGACTCCCGGCTCCTGGCGATAGCCGCGAAATTGCCCGCGGCACAGATTTCTCGGCGCCATCGGCCGGATGGATTTCAACACCTTGACCTTCTCATCGCGCAGCGACTCGCCCTCGGTGTTGACGGGCGGCTCCATCGCCAGAAAAGCCACGATCTGCATCAGGTGATTCTGGATGACGTCGCGGATCGCGCCCGCCTCCTCATAGAATTTGCCGCGGCCGGCCACGCCGATCTTCTCCGCCATGGTGATCTGCACGCTCGCCACGAAGTTGCGATTCCAGATCGGCTCGAGGAAGGAGTTGGCAAAACGGAAGTAGAGCAGATTCTGCACAGCCTCCTTGCCGAGGTAGTGGTCGATGCGGAAGATGCTGCTCTCGGGAAACTCCTGCAGCAGCGTGCGATTGAGCGCCTGCGCAGAGGCCAGGTCACGGCCGAAGGGCTTCTCGACCACGACACGCGCGCCATCGGGACGCTGTTTGCTCAAGTGGCCGATGACGACAGGGAAGACACTCGGCGGAATCGCCAGGTAGAACAGGGGGCGCTGCGAGTTATCCAGCGCCTTGAACAGCGCGCCGAAAGTCGCACTCTGGCTGTAGTCCCCGTCGACGTAGCGCAGCAGGGCGGCGAGCTTCTCGACCACCGCCGGCTCGGGCTGCTTGACGTGCTCGGCGACGCTCTTGCGCACGTGCGCGACGTACTGGTCGTTGTTCCAGCCTGCGCGCGCCACACCGACCACCGGCACTGTGAGCAGGCCGCGGCGCACCAGGTTGTAGAGCGCGGGGTAGATCTTCTTGTAGCACAGATCGCCCGTGGCCCCGAAGATGACCAGCCTGTCAGAATCGCGACGCTCCATCGACGTGACCTCGCTTCAGCTCGATTTCTCGAGATGTCCGCCGAATCCGAGCCGCATGGAGGACAGCAGCTTGTCGGCGAACTCCGCGCGCCCGCGCGACTCGAACCGTGAATACAACGCGGCGCTCAGCACATGCGCCGGCACGCCGACGTCGATCGCGGCTTGCACCGTCCAGCGCCCTTCACCTGAGTCGGAGACACGGCCGCCGAAACGCGCCAGCTTCGGATCCGCCGCCAGGGCGCTGGCGGTGAGATCCAACAGGCGTGAGGTGATGATGCTGCCGTGGCGCCAGACCTCGGCGACTGCCGCGACATCCAGCTCGTAACGATACAAATCCGGGTCGGAGAGCGGCGTGGTCTCCGCATCGCTCTCCTGCGCGGCCTGGTTGCCTGCATTGGCGTGCGCCAGCAGATTGAGCCCTTCGGCATACGCGGCCATCAACCCGTACTCGATCCCGTTGTGCACCATTTTCACGAAGTGGCCGGCGCCGTGCGCCCCGCAATGCAGGTAACCTTGCGCCGCAGTGCTCTTCTGCCCCGGCTTGCCGCCCGCGCCGCTCTCGCCGGGGGCCAGCGTCGCGAAAACCGGATCGAGCGACTTCACGACCTCCGGCTCGCCGCCGATCATCAGGCAGAAGCCATGCTCGAAACCGAGCACCCCGCCGCTGGTGCCGGCATCGACGTAGTGGATCCCGGCGGTCTTCAGCTCGTTGGCTCGCCGGATGTCATCGTGATAGTGGGAGTTGCCGCCATCGATCAGCACATCGCCCCGCTGCAGCAACGGCCGCAGATCCGCGATCACCGCATCGACGATGCCGGCGGGAACCATGATCCATAGCGCCCGCGGCGCCGCGAGCGCCGCCACCATCTCGCGCAGCGAGCCAACGCCCTTCGCGCCCTGTTGCGCGACGCTCTTGACCGCCTCGGCCGAGCGATCGTAGGCCACGCACTCGTGCCCGCCCTTCAACAGCCGGCGCACCATGTTGGCGCCCATCCGACCGAGCCCGATCATTCCGATTTGCATGGCAACTCCTCGAGGGGTAGGCCAGTTTACGCCGTGTCGTTTGACTGGCGAAAATTCCCTGCGGGATTTTCGCAGAGGTAAGGCCCTCGGCAAGCACATGCGGCCGGCAAAAAGCGCGGTTTTTGCCGGCCTGCCACCTTCAGCGCAACGTTGGCAACGATTCAGTTCGGAACGCGGCGGATCTGTGCGCCCAGCTGCGCCAGCTTCTCCTCGATCGCCTCGTAACCGCGGTCGATGTGATAGATGCGCTCCACATCCGTGCGCCCCTCGGCCACGAGTCCCGCCAGCACCAGGCTGGCGGAGGCACGCAGATCGGTCGCCATCACGGGCGCTGCCGTCAGCTTCTCCACTCCGCGGATGATCGCCGTATTCCCTTCGAGCCGGATCTCCGCCCCCAGGCGCCGCATCTCCAGCATGTGCATGAAGCGGTTCTCGAAGATGGTCTCGATGATGGTGCCGACGCTGGATGAGATGGTATTCAGCGCCGCGAACTGCGCCTGCATGTCAGTCGGAAAGGCAGGGTACGGGGCCGTGCGCACGTCCACCGAAGCCGGCCTGCGGCCGCGCATGTCGATCTCGATCCAGTTCTCGCCGACGCCCATCTTCGCGCCCGCTTCTTCCAGCTTCACGAGCACCGCGTCCAGATGGTCCGGCCGGGTGTTCTTGACGCGTACGATGCCGCGCGTGATCGCGCCGGCAACCAGGTACGTACCGCTTTCGATCCGATCGGGCAGCACCTCATAGGAAGTTCCGCGCAATCGGGGTACGCCCTTGATGAGGATCTTGTCGGTGCCCGCGCCCTGGATCCTTGCCCCCATGGCGATGAGGAAATTCGCGAGGTCCACCACTTCCGGCTCGCGCGCGGCGTTCTCGATGATCGTATCGCCATCGGCGAGGGTGGCGGCCATCATCAGGTTCTCAGTCCCCGTCACGGTGACCGTATCGAGCACCAGGCGCGCGCCCCTCAGCCGGCCCGAGGTCCTCGCCCGGATGTAGCCATTCTCTATCGTGATGTCCGCGCCCATGGCCTGCATGCCGGCGATGTGGATGTTCACCGGGCGCGACCCGATAGCGCAGCCCCCGGGCAGTGAGATGTCGGCCTTGCCAAAGCGCGCCAGCAGCGGACCCAGGACGAGGATCGACGCGCGCATCGTCTTCACGAGATCGTAGGGCGCGAAGCACTCTTTCACGGTGGAGCCGTCGATCTCGATGCGCATCTTTTCGTTGATGGTCACGGTGGCGCCCATGCGCCCCAGCAGCTCGACGGTGGTCGTGACGTCGTTGAGGTGCGGAACGTTGCCTACCGTGACGGGGTCATCCGCGAGCAGGGCCCCGGCGAGGATCGGCAGCGTCGCGTTCTTCGCGCCGGAAATGCGCACTTCCCCCTCGAGGGGCAGCCCCCCCTGGATCTGCAGCTTATCCATGTCACCTCTGTTGCGATTACTCGGCGCCGCTCGCCTCGCCCCTGCGGGGTCATCCTCCGGGCGTCATCAAGGATTACTCAGCGCTCACGCGCTTCGCCCTCCGGGCCTCATCAAGGATTACTCGGCGCTCACGCGCTTCGCGCTCCGGGCCGCCCTCCGGGCGTTGTCAACGACTCTTCGGGGGTCAGCGCCTCGATCGACAGCGCATGAATCTCCGTGCCCATCCGCTCCCCCAGGGCGCGGTAGACGAGCTGATGACGGGCGATGCTGCGCTTGCCCACAAACTCGGAAGCGACCACGCGCGCGGCGAAGTGCGTATTGTCGTCCGATTCGACCCGGACCTCGGCGCCCGGCAGGCCGGCGCGAATCAGTTGCGCCACTTGTTCAGGACTCATGCCCGTCATCTTACCGTCTTTGCACGCGACTGAAGGCACTTACTCGGCACTCCGCGCCTCGCCCCTGCGGGGCCGCATGCGGTGCACCCCTCCGGGCGTTATCAACGATTTGCCGCTGATGGAACCGACTTCCTTGCGCCTATAATGGAGGGGCGATGCAAGCCGCCCCCGCCTCCCCGCCTGACGATGAGCTCCTGCTGAGTTCCGCGCGGCGCTCCCTGGACATCGAGACGCGGGCCGTTCAACAGCTGCATGCCCGGCTGGATTCGCGTTTCACCGCCGCGTGCCGGCTATGCCTGGGATGTCAGGGACGGGTGGTGGTCACCGGGATGGGCAAGTCCGGACACATCGCGGGCAAGATCGCCGCAACGCTCGCCAGTACCGGCACGCCCGCGTTCTTCATGCACCCCGCGGAAGCCGGCCACGGCGACCTGGGGATGATCACCCGGACGGATGTGGTCCTGGCGATCTCCAATTCCGGCGAAACGCCCGAGCTCGTGTTTCTGTTGCCTCACCTGAAGCGCCTGGGGGTCCCCTTGCTGGTCCTCGCCGGGAACCCCGAATCGACGCTGGGCCGCGCGGCCAACGTCGCAATCGACGTCAGCGTTCCTGAAGAGGCCTGCCCGCACAATCTCGCGCCAACAGCGAGCACAACGGCGACGCTCGCAATGGGTGATGCGCTCGCAGTCTCGGTGCTCGAGGCGCGCGGATTCACCAGACAGGACTTTGCGCGCTCCCATCCCGGCGGCAGCCTCGGGCGCAAAGTACTCGTGCACGTCGCAGATCTGATGCGGGTCGGAGAGGCCATTCCCCGCATCGCACCGGAGGCTGTCCTGAGCGAGGGGTTGGCCGAGATCTCCCGCAAGGGCCTGGGTATGGCCGTAGTCGTCGATGGCGAGGAGCGGATCGTCGGGGTGTTCACCGATGGCGACCTGCGCCGCGCGCTCGACAAGCCGATCGACGTGCACAAGACACCCATCAGTGCCCTCATGACGCGCAACGGCAAAACCATCGGGCCACGGGAACTCGCGGCCGAGGCCGTGCATCTGATGGAGCTGCATCGCATCACGGCGCTGCCGGTTGTGGACGAGCGCGGGCGGCTGGTAGGCGCACTCAACGTTCACGACCTGTTTCGCGCCGGCGTCATGTGAGCCCGAGGCGACATGCCGTCCGTGCGACCGCCCCGTAAAACCGCCGCCACCATCCGCCTTCTCGTGCTCGACGTCGACGGCGTCATGACGGACGGACGCCTGCATTTCGGCCCCCGCGGCGAGGCATTGAAGGTCTTTCACGTGCGCGACGGTTTTGGGATCCAGCAGGTTCGGCGCGCCGGTATCGATGTCGCCGTGATCTCCGGCCGCGCCTCACCGATGGTGGCTGCGCGCTGTCGTGAGCTCGGAGTCCGGCACCTGTTTCAGGGCCAATCGGACAAGCTCGTTGCTTTTGAGCGGCTGCGCGTACGCCTTCAGGTCAGGGCTTCCGCTTGCGCGTGCGTGGGTGACGATACCCCGGATGTGCCTCTGATGCGCCAGGTCGGGCTCGCGTTTGCGGTAGCCGATGCGCACCCGGACGCCAGGAACGCCGCGCACGTCGTAACATCCATGCCCGGCGGGCACGGAGCAGTGCGTGAAGTCTGCGACTACCTGCTCCAGTCCCGCTTACGCGGAGCGCGGAAATGATCTATCGCGCATTCATCGTGTTGGTATTCATAGCCGTGATCGTCGGCTCCGTGATGCTGGGCGGCCAGCAGAGGGAGCCCGTGTCCCGCACCACGGTGGACAACGCCGCCGCCGACCTGGGCTACGCGGCGCGGCAGGCGCGGGTGATCGAGACCGGCGCCGATGGGCACCCGCTGTACACGCTGGATGCGGCCCTCATCAAAAGGCCCCCGGGCACCACTGAGATTCAGTTACAGGAGGTACGCCTGGGCTTTCGGGACGCCACGGGAAATCAGTGGACCGGGACGGCCGACCACGGGGTCGCCCAGCAGGATACGGGCAGCATCGGCAAGGTTGAATTGTCGGGCGATGTACAGGTCTCAGGAGTGTTACCCGGCAGTGACACGCACGTGAACATCGGCACCGAGCAACTGTCCGTCGACACGCGCGCCGAGACGGTGGAAACCGAGGATCCCGTGACCTTCACGACCCCGAAGGCCAAAATGACGGCCAAGGGGTTCTCCACCAATCTGAACGACGGTCTCGTGCATCTGAAATCGAACGTCCATGGCACCTATTTCCCATAACACCCGGGCCCCCCTCCGCGGCGCTCTCGCGTGCCTGCTGGTTGTCGTTGCCGGCACCCTCGGCGCCGCCGCGGCTGAAAAGACCCCCGGCCTGAGTCAGAGTGAAATTCTGGTCGACTCCAAATCCTCGGAAATCGATTACAAGAACCACACCATCGATTACACGAAAGTGAAGATCACCCAGGACGACATTACGGTTCAGGCGGACCGGGCGCACGCCGCCGGAGACCCACAGGACAAGTCTGAATGGACGTTCGAGGGCAACGTGCGCGTGGATTCCGAGCAGCGCGGCAGCCTGCATTCGGACCACGCCGTGGTGGAGATCCAGAACAACCGCCTCGCGCGGATCACCGTCAACGGCATGCCGGCGGAGTTCGAGCGGAAGCGCGCCGGCACGGACCAGGTGACGCGCGGTCATGCCGAAGAGATCGTCTATAACGTGAGCGATGGCATCGTGCAGCTGTCCAGGGACGCCTGGCTGTCCCTCGACGCGCACAACCAGATCAGCAGCGCGCTGCTCGTCTACGACATGCGCGCCCAGAAACTGAAGGCATCGACCCCCAGCGGCGCCGATGGTCGCGTCCACATGACCATCACGCCGGGGGACAAGATCGAGACCCCAAAACAACCATGAGCTCACTGAAAGCCGCGCGCCTGGCCAAGAGCTACAAATCGCGCCAGGTCGTGCGGGACCTGTCGCTGGAGGTCGCCAACGGCGAAGTCGTGGGCCTGCTCGGACCGAACGGCGCGGGCAAGACGACCGCCTTCTACATGATCGTCGGACTGATCCACTGCGATGCCGGCAGCATCCACCTGGATGAGCGCGACATCACCTTCCTGCCCATGCACCGCCGCGCGCAGCTCGGCCTGGGGTACCTGCCCCAGGAAGCCTCCGTGTTCCGCAAGCTCTCGGTCGAGAACAACGTCATGGCGGTGCTGGAGACCCGGGACGACCTGGACCGGGCCGCGCGCGAGCAACGCCTGGAGAAGCTGCTCGAGGAGCTGCGCATCGGTCACGTGCGGCGCACGCTGGGCCTGTCCCTGTCCGGGGGCGAGCGGCGCCGCGTCGAGATCGCCCGCGCCCTGGCCGCCGAGCCCCGCTTCATGCTCCTGGACGAGCCGTTCGCGGGGGTCGATCCGCTGTCCGTCCTGGACATCCAGCGGATCATCCGCGAGCTGACGGCACGCAACATCGGGGTGCTCATCACGGACCACAATGTGCGCGAAACCCTGGGCGTTTGCGGCCGTGCCTATATCGTCAACCAGGGGACGGTAATCGCCTCCGGTTCTGCGGAAGAAATCCTTGCCAACCCCCAAGTACGTGAGGTGTACTTGGGTGAGTCGTTCCGTCTCTGAGGCCCTCGAGGGGTTCAGAAACGCTCAATCTGTCAAGGACTTATAGGAAGGCGCTCGTTTGCCCGTGCCACCATGCTGAAACCCTCTCTGCAGCTCAAGCTGGGTCAGCAACTGACCATGACCCCGCAGCTGCAGCAGGC
>Ga0105240_10013528_pt1 | contig 11201 bp, 9 predicted proteins | sample KBSC54metaG_FD_80426 | JGI IMG/M metagenome (GOLD analysis project Ga0105240, IMG submission 80426) | Corn rhizosphere microbial communities from Kellogg Biological Station, Michigan, USA - KBS C5-4 metaG | ecosystem: Host-associated > Plants > Roots > Rhizosphere > Soil | place: Michigan, USA...
CATCCAGAGTTTGTACACATACTCGGCGGGAGGAACCGTCCCAACCAGGCCCTGGTGCGAGTCCGCTATGTGCGCATGCGCATTGATGAAGCCCGGCAAGACGTACATGCCGGTCGCGTCGATCTCATGATCCCCTTTGGCGGGCCTCGAGCTGTCGTGAATCGGAACCTTCGGGAATCCGACGCTGGCGATGCGGGCAATTCGATCGTTCTCGATCACGATATCCACGGGCCCCACCGGGGGAGCACCTGTCCCATCAATGAGGGTCGCACCGCGGATGATCAGACGCTTATAGGGGCCACTGCCCTCCCCGGGCCGCCGATTCGGTGCCGGCGCAGGTGCTTTGACCTTTTCATTGGCGCCCGCCTCGTACATCTCCTCCCCGGGCGCGGGGTGAGACGGCTCCGCTGCGATTGCGGCACACGAAATCAAGGCCGCGGCGGCGGCCAGCATCAAGGCGTTCTTCTTCATTGCTCCCCACTGAACTGTTCTATAACCGTCGCTAAGCTAACTGGGCTCGAGCGTTTGTTGAGCTCTTTCCAAAACGGAGAGTGGCCGATCGCTAGAGGGTCGGTGATTGTCCGGCCCCCATTGGGGATGTACCATGCTGATTCAGGCATGCGTACCTCTCCGATGGGGTTCTTCGTCGGCGCGGGTGTAGCTCAATGGTAGAGCTTCTGGTTCCCAACCAGATGACGAGGGTTCGATTCCCTTCACCCGCTCCAATACATCGGCCGCTGATACGGACGCATCACAATGCGATGTCGCCGAAGGCAGTGAGCAGCGGGTGTCTGCATTCATTGTCGTACGTGCATCAGTGACTCTTCGCCTCCCGGATGAGTATACGTTGAGTGCGTACCCGCTTACCTCCCTCCAGATACTGCTCCGCCACGACCAGCCGATTACCGCGGATGGAGAACGCACGCTTTTGGTCCGTGCCGATGAACGCGGGCATGACCCACACTCGCAGGCAGACGAGGCCACTCTCCGTAAGTTGGCAATCACAGACGGAAGTTGAGCTCGGCCCCGAAGTATCTCTCGAAATCGCGTGGTATGGCATTCACGACAGCCCCACCGCCGGCGGCGCCCTGCGCGATGACGTTGGAGACATAGTGTGTGTTGAACGCGTTGTTGACGAAGATCGACACGTCGTAGCGTCCCGCGGAGAGCAGCGCGCCTGTTTTGAAGTTGGTGATTCCGTAGGTACGTTGAACGAAGCGCGGATCTTGGTCGTAGGCGAATTGAACTGCACTCTGCCATCGGACATTGGCTTGACCATAGACGGCCGATCGCTCTGACAAAGGTTGGGTGTAGCGTGCGAGCATTGTGTATTTCAGCTTCGGCGCGTTTACAAATTCACCCTTACTCAGGTCCTGTTGGCCGCCCTTACACCCCAGGGCCGGTGTCTCACCGAGATAGCAAGGTCCGCTGAAGTCATATCCAGCATTGAGATACGTCGCGGCGGTAGCAATACTCAGTCGTTCCGACGCGGACCACGCGAGCTCCAGCTCGACACCATTGGTGTGAACATTACCTGCGTTCGTAATGACGAAGGTCCCGAGTGTCGAATCGAATGCCTGCTGCTGATAGTCTGCGAATTTCGTGAGAAATCCAGTCAGGTTCAAAGTGAGTTGCCTTGCGAAAAACTGTGAGCGCAGGCCGATTTCCCACAATCGAGAGCTCTCTGCTTTGAGCGGAAAGGATGCCAACATAGCCTGCGAAATCGTGGGAGCCGCCGGTATTCCCTGCGCCTTGTAACCGGTTGAGAAGCTGGCGTAAGTGCCCACATCTGCGGTCCACGCCCAGGTGAGGGCCGCTTTCATGATGGTGGCGTGATCTGAATATTCCCCGTTGACCGGCCCGAGCGCACCGACCCCGTAAAAAGGACTCGGTAGTGGGCGTGAGAAGGTCAGATGTTGCTTCTGCGAGATGAAGCGCGCACCAGCCGTTATTGTCATCCGGTCAACAGGCCGCATATCGAACTGGCCGTAGGCCGATGCATTCTGCGTCTTGATGGTGGAGTTCGCGATGAGGGCTAATCCCGAATCCGGAGGCGCTGCAACTGTGCCGTCTGGATTAACAGCCGTGATCAGATTGATGCGCGTGCCGCGGCGATCGAGAGTCTGCTTCGTGTTGGTCGCCAGATAGAAAAGTCCCAGTACATAATCGATGCCGGGCAAGATGGGTGAAACCAGACGAACCTCGTGAGATGTCTGCCTGGCATCGGTCGTATTCAAATTCGATGTGACGATGTGGGCGGGACTGCTGTCAACGTCAAAGTCACCCGCCGACGTCCATTTCCGGGTGGCCCCGATGTAGGTGACAGTGTAGCCACTCATTACAGCGTTGGCGGTCAGGGAGCCACCATAATTCTCCTGATCTGCAAAGACGTTGGAGCCCCCCAGCGAGACGAGGCTGTTGAGCGGTCCTGTCGAGATGCCAAGGGCTGGAACAATAGGATTCTTGCTCGCAACTCGAACCGGCAGGGCGCAGCAGTTTGACCGAAAGCGCTGACCGTCAGCACTCAGTAGGAGGTCCACCGAGTCGGTCAGCCGCCATTGAAGCTTTCCCCTCAGCCCACGATCTTCGACGCCGTTGTAGGTTATCGCGGTGTTGACATCCTTGACAGCGCCGTCGCTGTGCCGCTGGAACAAGCCCACGCGAAAAGCGACAGAGCTAGACAACGGGGCGGATACCGCGCCATGCAGCCGGTATTCGCCGTCCGCCGTAACCAAAGCGTTTGATTCGATTTCGAGGCGCTGGAACTCAGGGTTCTTCGTGACAACGGAGATCGCTCCCGCTGAGGAATTCATGCCAAACAGTGTGCCCTGCGGTCCGCGCAGCACTTCAACTCGTTCGAGGTCACCCAGGTCATTGAAAAAAGATCCCTGCTGCGCCAATACGACACCGTCGATGACCGTGGATACACTCGGCTCTATACCGGGGAGGATGACATCCGTCCCGACTCCTCGAATGCGGATGGAACTGTCGCGAAGCTCCCTGCCGGTGTTGAAGGTGATGCTCGGGACGACTGCGGCCAGGTCGGCGATGCCGAGGGCGTCGATGCGCTGCAGTTCCCTGCCGCTCACGACAGTTACTGCCAACGGCACTTTCTGCACATCTTCTGGACGCTTCTCCGCCGTGATAACCACCCCTTCGAGCGGCTTTTCGGTCGCCCACGTCGCGGATTCGCCAAGCAGCAGCCAGCAAATGCCGGCAGAGGGCCTCGTGTAGGCCCTAGACACTCGACCGACGCCGCAGTACAGGAGGCACTCGCCTGTTCGAGGCTCCGCAGAGCCTGGGAGACGCCGCGTTGCTGAGGCCAGGCGCCATGGTTTCTCCGGGAGTCGGGTGGGAGGGTCACCTCGACGCTCCAGAGTATGAGTTCAGGATCGGCTGATGACCACCATTTGCTGCCGCCGCCTGATCGGACCGCCGCAGCGAGCCGCCTAGTGGGCCGAAAGAATGCGCCGACCTGGCATTGCGTGAATCCTGACCGTGAGCTTCAACGGAGTGCCTGGAGGCTGCGCCGTTCTGGTTAACGGCGCAGCCAGTCGCTAGAGGGTATTCAGATAGGCCAGGAGTGCAGCCCGCTCCTCTGGCGTGGGTTGCCGATCAAAGTGCACCCCGTCCGTCGACGCGGCCGGTGGCGCGACACCCGGCGGCGCGTTGGCTTTCACTCGTTTGAAGAATTCAATGTAGTGGTCCACTACCTCTTCCAGAGTATTGGCACTGTTGTTGTGAAAGTAGGGCGCCGTGAAACGCAGCCCGCGCAGGCCCGGAACATCGAACTTGTTCCAGTCGTCCTGGGCCGGGGGGCCTCCTACAAACCCGGTCAGCAATGCGCGGCCGGGGTCCGAGCTCGTGCGCCGCACTTTCGAGCCATTGGCCATCGTGATCTCGTAGGTGCGTGCGTTACGGGCCAGCCGCGGCGGACAGGGAGTGAAGTTGAAGCGCGCCGGTGACACAGTGTCCACAGGGCGTGGACATTGGGAGCCGATTTCGTGGAAGTGAACAACGGGTGCCTGTGGTGTTGATTGTCCAGGACCGCCGTGACATTGCGCACAAGCACGGTTGAAGACCACCTTGCCCTGCTGTTGAAGTGCGTTGAGTGGCGGATCGGCGTCCGGCAGAGGGGTTACGCCGTCGTCAATCGCAGCCGAGAGCCGGCGCACCCGTTCGTTTGTGAAGAGAACTTGCTGAAAGGAGTTCAGATCATTCAGCAGCGTCGCGGACGGCGGATTCTGAATCTGGGCGTGAGCGAGTAGTGCGCCCAATGCCTGGTCCTGCAAAGTCAGAAAGCGCCCATCGAGCTGATAACCGCCGGTGGCGTTCGGTCCGCGGGGCCAGGGGTTGATTCCATCGGATCCTGTCAGGCGCAGGTCCGTGACTCCGGGCACCATGCGCCACACGTCCACGGTCGTTTCGTCCGAAGGGGCATTGGTCGCTGGATCGATGAGCCGCATGTTCTGGGGCAACGCAAATTCAATGCGGACGAGGCCATTCTGGCGTAGATTGCTGAAATCGCTCGCGTGCTCACCGTTGGTGTGAAAGTCGTCGGCATCGACCGACCTGAATAGCGGGTCGTCGGCACCGGGATGATGTTGGCGCTGCCGCTGCAATCTCTGGTATCGCATCTCTGCCGCGGCAGGCGTCAGTCGAAACAACTCGCCGGGCATATGGCAGTCCGCACAGGAACGGCCATTTCCCTCCAGTCCGCGCAGATCACGGTCAAAGAAAGCCAGGAAACCTCGAAATACCGCGGCGCAGGGCTGGCTGCCGCACCGGTGGTCGGTGTCGTGGTCAGAGCGCTCCTGGTCATCAGGAGTCGCCTGAGCCCATGAGGTAGCGCTTGCCAGCAATGTGCAGATAAGGAGCGTCCGAAAAGCATCAGTAATGCGACTCATATTGTTGTCCCCGGTGAAGCCTCGGTGCGGCGCTGTCAGTGGGCATGGGGAGCGCCTCCGCGCATCCAAACCCGCTTTCGGATGTGACTGTGGATCGAAAACCGTGAAACAATCCTTCTGCGCGCGCTGAAAAATCCTGATTTGTTCTGATTGGCCCTCCATTACGCATGTCAGGCACACACGCTCTGTATGAATTCGGTGACTTCGCGCTGGACGTCGGTCAGCAGCGCTTGACGCGCCGCGATACGGGGGAGGCCATTCCACTCACCAGCAAGGTTTTCGATACTTTGGTATGCCTGGTGGAGCGGCCTGGGGAGACTTTGGACAAGGAGTTTCTGCTGCGCTCCGTTTGGCCCGGCGTCATCGTGGAAGAAAACAGCCTGACGCAGAACGTCTCGACGCTGCGCCAGATACTGGGCGAAACCCGGGGCGAGAATCGCTATATCGCAACGATTGCCCGGCGGGGATACCGGTTTGTCGCGAAGGTCACCCGGCGCGAAGAGGCCGCCGTTCCGGTGACACAGTTGTCGTCCGTTGCCGAGCCAAACCCAGCCGCGGTGACACAGAAACGGGAAATACCTTGGAGGACCCTCACCGCTCTCGCAGTGTTGGCTATCCTGACAACGCTCATCGCATGGCTCCAGCGACCCGCGGCTCCCGGGCCGACTGTCGCTGCGGGTAGCCAGACTCTTGCGATACTTCCCTTCAGACCCCTTCTGCCCGCCGAGCGCAACGAATCGCTGGAGCTCGGGATGGCGGAATCCCTGATTTCAAACCTCGGGCGCTATAGTCCGCAAGCGATCAGTCCGCTCAGCTCGGTGCGTCGTTACGCGGCTCTGAACCAGGATGCGATCGCGGCCGGTCGTGAGCTGAGGGTCGGCACCGTACTCGATGGTTCTTTGCAGCGGCGAGGCGACCGCCTGCGGGTATCTGTGCGGCTCCTGCGGGTCAGCGACGGGCGACAGTTGTGGGCGCAGAGTTTCGATCAGGACTTCACAAGTATCTTCGACGTGCAGGACGTCATCTCCGCGCGCGTTGCACAGGCGTTGTCTGTGCGCTGGCTCGGCGATGGGGCAACCCGCGGTGCTCCTTATACTCAGGATCCCGAAGCGTACGCTCTTTACGCGAGCGGTCGCTTTGCATGGACGCGGCAAAACGAGCCCGGGCTCGTAGCCGCCGTCGACTTCTTTGAGCGAGCCATTGCGCGAGACCCGCGGTATGCGCTCGCCTATGCGGGATTGGCCGACAGCTATGCGGTCATGGGTGTCTTCGGCATACGCGCCCCGCACGAGGTGTTCCCCAAAGCGCGCCAGGCTGTAGAACGAGCCCTGTCGATTGATCCGGACCTTGCGGCGGCACATTCCGCCCTGGGGCATATTAAGGTCCAATTCGAGCACGACTGGGATGGCGCGGCAAAAGAGTACGCGCGCGCCGTTGAGTTGGATCCCGCGTTGGCCCTCACCTATCACCGAATCGCTCGACTCTACGGGATGCAAGGAGATATCGAGCGTGGGCTGGCGGCATCGCAGCGGGCGCAACAGCTCGAACCGCTCTGGCTTTGGCCGCGGGTTGGTGAGGGAGATCTGCTCTACTATGCGCGACGTTACGACGAGTGCATCCGCCAACTCGAACAGGTTCTCGTGTTGGATGATCGAGCGGATAGTGCGCGCAGCTCCTTGATTCGCGGACTGCTCGCCAAGGCGGATTACGGACGTGCCCTGGTGGAGATCGAAAGGCGACCGATCCAGGCTCCCGGCAGTCATGCGTTGCGCGCGCAAGCGCTGGCACTGTCCGGACACCGCGCGGAGGCGAATGCCGAATTGGATCGTGTTCTCGCACAATCCAGGGAGCATTACATCTCCCCTTATGAGATCGCCATGATTTATGCGAGTCTCGCTGATACGAACAACGCGTTTTTGTGGCTCGGGCGTGCGATGGAAGATCGGTCGGCGCTCGTCAATTTCCTGGCGCAGGAGCCGACATTCGATGCGCTGCACGCGGATCCGCGGTTTGCCGCACTGGTGCAGCAGCTCGGGATTTATCACCGAGTGCTGCCGGCAATGCCGCGCTGAGGATCTAAGGGCGTCTGCGATCGCCTCGGAGCCGTATGAACGGCTTCCTTTGCCGTGTTGACCGGACCGTCCTTTGAGGAGGCACACGGCGCCGTAAGCAGCAATATTGCGAGCCCTGTTGCAGCGGCGATTGTGAACGGCAGATTCCTGCAGCATGAAAGCAAAGAAAACGGCTCGTACATCAACGGCTCGTCGCAAGCGAGTGTCCTCGTTGGGACGCAGTCCTCTAACAGGAGCTTTGGTGCTGAAGTCTGCGGCCAAAGGCGCCTCCGTCTCACTCGCGGAAGTGAGGCGCGCGGTCCTTGCGCTGAAAAACTCTCGCCCTTGAGTGACATTCTCAGCCTCGACTGCAATGTCTCCCGAAGACGTATTCGTCAATTGCCCCTTCGATGACGATTACGCCAGCACTTTCCATGCACTGGTGTTCGCCATTCGCGCCTGCGGATTTCGACCCAACAAATCAACTCCCGCGTTTCAACATGCCGCTCGAGCTCGGCATCTTTATGGGTGACAAGCGCCTGGTACGACTTCACGAGCGTTTCAAAACAGACGTTCCAGCGCTCGCCGCCAGCCTCGGCTTTGATCCTGATGCCATTCCCTACTCGGACTTCGATACGATGGTAGACGGCTGGCTACTAGATGCAGGAAAGAACAAGGACTCGTTTTCGATCCACTGAGATACCGGATCAGTTCCTCGAGATCAGCGGGACGACCAGGTATTTTTCGCCTGTTGCGAAGCGGGTGTAGGCCTTGATGACCTCGGGTGAGAGGACATCCGCCAGGGAAATCTCGGCGGTGTAGTGACTGGCAAACGTCGTATTCAGCTCGCTGGCGACTCTGGCCCGTAAGGCGCCTACCTCGGCAGGATCGAGCGTGGACAAAAACCACATCACCAGCCAGCCGCCCACGCCCCAGGCCATACCGAGATCGCCCTCGATGATCCGCGGGCCCGGATCGAGACCGCCGTAGATGTACACCTGCTTATGTACTGGCGAGCCGTACCGGCTGTAAGTGGTCAGACTCCGCCGGCAGACTTGCTCCATGGCCGCCAGGATCGTCGCCGCCATGCGGCCGCCGCCGATGGCATCGAACGCAAGCGTGGCGCCTGTTGCTGCGATCGCCTCGACCAGGGCGGTCCTGAAATCTTCGGTGCTGCTGTCAACGACATGGGTCGCGCCTTGTGACCTCAGCAGTTCAACCTGAGTTGGATTGCGGACTATGCTCACCAACGGGATGTTTTCCGCCAGGCAGAGCCTGTTCAGCATCTGGCCGACGTTCGACGCCGCCGCAGTGTGCACCAAAGCGCTGTGGCCCTCCCGGCGCATCGTGGTGATCATGCCGAGCACAGTGAGCGGATTGATGAAAGCTGACGCTCCGGATCGGGACGGCGTACCTTCGGGCAACACCAGGCAATCGCGCGCCTTCAACTTCTTGTAGGTCGCGTAACTCCCTCCTAACGGTGCAATGGCTACCGTGCGACCGACCAGGGCCTGTGCCGAGGCGCCCGCCTCCACAACCACTCCGGCGCTCTCATTTCCCATCGGCATGGATCGATCGAGCCGAGGGGATAAACCGGGCAGGCGCGCCTGAGGGACCTCCGCTTCTATCCGGTCACCGACGACTTTGAGGGTCGAAAGGTCCGCCGCACCGAGCAGGTTGAGAACATCGGACGGGTTGAGTGGCGCGGCTTCGATCCGGACGATGACCTCATCGTCTTCTATCGGGGCAATCGGGACTCGATCGATCGACAGTCGCAGCTTGCCGTCGGAGCTGATGAGCGAGCGCAGCTCATGTGCGAAGCATTGTGACAATGGTGGCTCCTCCCAATCCCGTGTTATGGGCAAGAGCATTGCGCACATTCGGAACCTGACGGCGATCGGCCGTGCCGCGCAACTGCTGAACCAATTCGTAGGTCTGCGCGAGTCCGGTTGCCCCCAGGGGATGCCCCTTTGCGAGCAAACCGCCTGACGGGTTCACAACGTGCTTGCCACCGTAGGTATTATCACCGTCAGCGGCATATTTTGCGAAGCCGCCCTCAGGGCACAAGCCGAGCGCCTCGCTGAATACAACCTCGGCTGTGGTGAAGCAGTCGTGCAATTCCACGACCTGGACGTCTTCAGGGCCGGCACCCGCTTGGCTGTAAACCTTCTCGGCGGCCTTACGAGTCATGTCGGCGCCGACCAGGCCAATCAGACTTTCAAATGTGGCGCTCGTATCCGTTGTCATTGCCTGACCGGCGACTTCGACTAAACCTTTCAATGACCGCCGCTTCGCATACTCGCTCGACACGACTACGGCCGCTGCCGCTCCGCAGGTGGGGGCACAGGCCTGATAACGGGTCAACATTCCGAAAAGCGCAGGCGAAGTCAGCACCTCCTCCGTGGTGAGGGCCGTACGAAATACAGCATGTGGGTTGTTAGCCGCATGGTGCCTGGCCTTGACGCTGACACCGGCGAATGTTTCCGGCGGTGTACCGTATTTGCGGTGATGTTCGAGACCGGCCGCGCCGAAGAATCTCGGAGCATCCAACGACCCCTGCGTATCCTGTTGTAACAGCTCACCCAGGCGCGTTGTGAGTCGATCCAGAGTCCGCTTGCGATCCTCAAACACCAGGCCGAGCTTGCCGGGAATCATCTGCTCGAAACCCAACGCCAGAGCCACATCCGCCGTGCCGGCGGCAATGGCCTGACAGGCAAGATAAAGGGCCGTGGAGCCGCTGGAGCAGTTGTTGTTGACGTTAATAATGGGTATTCCGGTCAGCCCCACGTTGTACAACGCTGACTGAGCGGCTGTTGAATCGGCATAAACATACCCGACGTGCGCGACTTCAATGTCTTCGTAAGGGACATGGGCGTCCTGCAGTGCTGCGCGAGCCGCGGCCTCGCCCATCTGATCCCAGGGATCACTTTTGCCCGCCTTGGTGAACGGAACCATGCCTACGCCGGCGATCAGAGGTTTCATGTTGGGGACCTTCGTTAACGTGGAGTGGGGGTCGGCCAGGAGCCCGCCGTCATTGGAATAGCCCATACCTGCTCGCGGGCGGCCACCCTCTGCGCATCGTCGAGGGAGTCCGCGGTGAAAACAATCACTGACTGCCAGGGAGGGGCGAGTGTCGGGTCGCCCAGCGAATGCTCCAATCGAAGGCGCGCACTGAAAAGCGCCGGACTTTCGGGCGGATCGCCGGTGGAGAGTGCCGCGTACAGCCGTCCGGTTCCCCCTGTACCGGACAACCACTGGCCTCGCGCGTCACTCACGGTAAAGAGCGATACGCAGCGCCAGATATCCTGCGATGTGTAGGGATCCGCCGCCATCGAGTCTGAAGCGGCCTCGAGGCTCGGATACTCGAGAACAAACAGACTCGCAATCAGCCTGTCACCCTCCGAGACAACCGCGCCATCCGCTGTCGCCAACGGAGCCGCCAGACGGATGCCTGACATCACCGACCGGAGGTAGGCCATATGAGGAGCAAAGTGCAGTTTCCGTCTCTCGCCGGCAAGCGGCGAGTCCTGGCAGAACGCGAAGATCAACATGTTATCAGCGAGCGAAGCAGGTTTGCGGCAGTGGGAATCAGGTCAGGGCCGGCGAAGTGATGGACCATGCCGGGGATGCGGGCCGACTTCACCGGCACACCGGCCTCTGCCAGCCGCCGTGCATACGCCTCACCCTCATCCCTCACCGGATCAAACTCAATAGTCACAATGACAGCCGGAGGCAAGCCGCTCAGGTCTTTTGCCAACAGTGGCGAGATGAGCGGATCATTGAGGTCGGCGTTCGGGGCGTATTGCTGATAGGCCCAGATGAGCTGGCGTTGGGTGAGGACGTAGCCATCCGCAAATTCGTTCATTGACTTCGTGTTGCAATGGGCATCCACGAGCGGCATCAACAAAACCTGAAAGGCGAGTTTCGGTGTCTTCGCGTCCCGCAGCTTCAAGGTGAGGGCGGCAGCGATGTTGGTTCCGCTGCTCTCCCCCGCTATCCCAATCAGTGCAGGATTGCCCCCGAAACGGGCTGCATTCTCGAAGGTCCACAGCAACGCGGCATGGGCATCCTCGAGCGGCTTTGGAAATTGTGCTTCGGGGGACAACCGCTGATCGACGGCAACGACGATGCAGCCACTCGCTTTCGTGAATGCCCGCCGCCCGGCATCGAACATGTCCAACGTGCCGCGCACGAAGGATCCGCCATGTATCCATACCAACACCGGAAACGGACCTTCACCCTC
>Ga0105240_10013529_pt1 | contig 11201 bp, 8 predicted proteins | sample KBSC54metaG_FD_80426 | JGI IMG/M metagenome (GOLD analysis project Ga0105240, IMG submission 80426) | Corn rhizosphere microbial communities from Kellogg Biological Station, Michigan, USA - KBS C5-4 metaG | ecosystem: Host-associated > Plants > Roots > Rhizosphere > Soil | place: Michigan, USA...
TCGCTGCGTACTCGCGCCGTTCGCGAGGGCGAGGAGTGGGTCATCAACGGCCAGAAAATCTGGACCTCCGGCTATTGGTGCGAATATATGTGGCTTGCGGCACGCACAGATCCCGAAGCCAAGCCGAAGAACGCGGGCATCAGCATGTTCATGGTTCCCATGGACACGCCGGGCATCACCGTGCGCCCCATGCAGGCTTTATATGGCGGATACTTCGCTAACGTCTTTTACGACAATGTTCGCGTGCCGGCCAATGCGCTGGTCGGGCCTCTGAACGGCGGCTGGAAGGTCCTGATCGATTCGCTTGCCGATGAGCGCGTTCTGATCAGCGGATTCATCGCCGAATTTGCGGTGAGCTTTGAAGGGCTGTGCGACTACCTGCGAGGTACGCCGCTCGCGCGGGATTCCGCGACGCGCCAGACCATCGGCGCCCTGGCTGCCGAACTCGAGGTCGGGCGACGGCTTTTGCTGAATATTGTGACCATGGCCGAAAAAGGTATGCCTCCGGTCCACGAGGCCGCTATCGCTAAGGTGTTCTCGGCAGAGTTTGCCGAACGCTTCTGCGAGTCGGCGCTGGAGATCCTTGGCATGAGCGCCACGCTCGGCTTTGGCGTCTCCGGCGCGAGACCCGATGGTCGCCTGGAGCAGATGCTTCGGGAAGGGCCTCGGTGGGTGATCCATCTCGGCACCAACGAGATCCAACGCAACATCATCGCCCAGCAGGGTTTGCGTTTGCCGCGCTGAACCATGCCGGTTTTGTCCGGTTTGATTCAGGGTAAAGCAGGAACGTCCAGCGCGGTTGGCGAGTCTCGGATAGCGGTGCTGCTGCCCGGGCATCTCCTTTCGTATTGGCAATTGTCGGAGACATCGCCGGCCGTCAGAATAACCGGATCAACGAACGGAAATCTTCCATGGATCAGGACGTCGCGATCATCTCCGTGCCGATGCTGGACGGGCGCGTGCGGGCTTCGCTTGAGAAACTGGGGCTGCGCGTGGCCAGGCTCTGGGAGTTGTCCGACGCCGATCGTCGCCAGGCGCGGATCATAGTCCATGTCGGGGAAATGGTGTTGGGGCCGGAACTGCTTGAAACCATGCCTTGTCTGCGCCTGATCGCGCATTTGTCGGTCGGTTATGACGGCGTCGATGTGCCGTGGTGCCGGGCGCATGGCATCGAGGTCACCCACTCCAAGAGCCTGAATGCGGAGGACGTCGCCGATCACGCGATTGGGCTTCTGATTGGCGCATGGCGCAACATCGTGCTCGGTGACCGGGTATTTCGCGAGGGCGGTTGGCGGGATGATCGTCGCCTGATCGCGCCGCGCGCGCTGCGGGGGCGGAAAGTGGGGATCGTGGGTCTGGGAGCGATCGGCACGGCAGTGGCGCGCCGGGTCGAAGCCTTTGGCATGACCGTCGCATGGTGGGGGCCACACGCCAGGGAAGCGCCGTGGCCGATGGCGCCAAGCGTGTTGGCTTTGGCAACCGACAGCGACATCCTCGTGGTTGCGGCCCGATCAGACGCCAGCAATCGCGGATTGATTTCGCGTGAGGTGATCGAGGCAGTGGGACCTCAAGGCCTGATCGTCAATGTGGCGCGTGGCGCGCTGATCGATGAGGACGCCTTGATCGAGGCTGTCAGGGACGGCCGGTTGGGTCGCATCGCGCTGGATGTCTATGCGCAGGAGCCGACGCCGATCGAACGATGGCTCGGACTGCCCAATACGGTGCTCACGCCTCACAACGGCGGAGCCAGTTTGGACGCGGGGCCTTTGATGGCTGCGCAGGTGATCGAAAATGTGCGGCGATTTCTCGCCGATGAACCGCTCTTGAGCCCGGCGCCTTAGAGCTATTTCGGTTCTGATTGAATCAGAACCGAAGCTCTAGTTGTTTTTATCGCGTTCTCGTCACGCGGAACCGGTAGCCAGCCCGGATCAAGCCCGGGGCCGGCTCTCGACAACGCAGCAGGCGCTGCGGTTCTTGCTTGGGCCACTTGCTTCGCCTGATTGGATCAGCCGGCGGTCAATATCAATTTGCCGACGGCCGCGTGCGCCTCCAACAGCCGGTGGGCTTCGGCAGCCTCCGCCAAGGGCAGCACCCTATCCTTCATGATCCGGACTTTGCCTGCGCTCACCAGACGCAGCATGCCGACCACGTCCGCGTCGCGTTGCGCGGCGAGTTCGTCAGGGTCTCCCCCCTGGCCGCCAATCAGCTTAAGCCCTTTGAAGAAAACATTGCGTACGTTCATCGTGAGTTCGGGACTTGCCATATTCCCGTAAATCACCAGTCGACCTCCCGGCCGGAGCGCATCAATCATGGCATTGAAGAGCGGCGCGCTGCAGGTGCCGTCGACCGCGACGTCAAGGCCCCGGCCGTTTGTCACTTCCTTGATGCGCGCCGCTACGTCTTCCTTGTAATGATCGATCACGGCATCGGCGCCAACCTGACGAGCAAAATCGAGTTTTTGCTTGCCGCCGGCGGTGGCAATGACAAAGCAGCCTGCCGACTTGGCGAGTTGGATCATGACGGCGCCGGTGCCGCTGGCACCTGCCGTAATCAGCACGGCTTCGCCGGCCACGATCTTGCCGCGACGGATGAGTGCCGTCCACGCCTCCGGGAGAGTGGTGCCAAGACCTGCGCCGTCTTCAAAGCTGACGTCGTCCGGAAGCCGAAACATGGCGCCGGCCTTTGCCACCGCGAGTTCGGCATAGGTTCCATGAACGGGACGCCCGAAGACGCGATCGCCAACCTTGTGATTGGTCACGCCGGGGCCGAGCGCCGCCACTTCGCCCGCAAACTCGGAGCCCAGGATGTGCGGCGGCGTGAGTTTGAAGTAGGTTCGGACGCCGGAGCGACGGACGGTGTCGACGTGGTTGACGCCTGCCGCGCGCATACGGACCAGGATTTCCCCCGGACCGGGACTAGGATCCGGCAAGACGCCGTAGATGAGTGCCTCGGGGCCGCCTGGTCCGTTGAGGTATACAGCCTTCATGTCGTCACTCTCTTATTTGTGTTGCAATTTGCTGGTTTGGATCTTGCCCGAGGAGGTATGGATTACAAAAGTGGTCGTTAAATGCCGCGCGGATCAGGCCGCCGAGGCGATCGGCTTGCCAGCCAAGCTTTGTAATGGCGTGCCGATATCCGCGCTTCCGGCTCTTTGCGCAATTGAGACTTCTTAGGTTCTCAGATGAGAAAAATTCATCCGAAAGCCCCCTGGAGACCCATCGCCGCTGAAAACCCCATCACCCCGCTATCGAGAGTTCGATCGTCATGACTGTACACCAGGACCTTTCTTCGGCCGCCATTGATCCCGTCAAACTTGATCGGCTGGCCGAGGTCGCGGTCAACGTCGGGCTTCGGTTGCAGCCAGGACAGGATCTTCTGATCACCGCGCCTGCCGTCGCGCTGCCGCTGGTTCGCAGGGTGGCCGAACATGCCTATAGAGCCGGCGCGGGGCTGGTTACGCCGATACTCTCCGATGAGGCCATTACGCTGGCGCGCTATCGCTTAGGTCACGATGCAAGCTTCGATCGCGCGCCGGACTGGTTGTTCGACGGAATGGCCAAGGCCTTCGCCGCCAATACCGCCAGACTAGCCATTGTCGGAGACGATCCGATGCTGCTCTCGGCAGAAGATCCCGCCAAGGTGGCACGCGCCAGCAAGGCCAATTCGATTGCTTACCGGCCGGCGCTGGAACGCATCGTCAATTTCGACATCAACTGGAACATCATTTCCTACCCGACCGCGGCATGGGCACGGCAGGTCTTTCCGGATGACAACGAAGACATCGCTATTGGACGTCTGGCGGAAGCAATCTTCGCCGCCTCACGGGTGAATCGCGCCGATGCAGTTTCGGCTTGGGAGACGCATAATGCCATGCTCCGCTCCCGCACCGAGTGGCTCAATGGCCAGCGCTTCAGCGCGCTGCATTATACGGGGCCAGGCACCGAACTCACGGTGGGATTGGCGGATGGGCACGAATGGCAGGGCGGCGCTTCGACCACCAAAGGCGGCCTGGTTTGCAATCCCAACATTCCGACCGAAGAAGTTTTCACCACGCCGCACGCCGCGCGAGTAAGCGGCCAGGTCGTCAGCACCAAGCCCTTATCCTATCAGGGATCACTGATCGAAGACATCGCGGTGCGCTTTGAGGAGGGTCGGATTGTCGAGGCCAAGGCTTCGCGCGGCGCGGAGGTTTTGAACAAGGTGCTCGATACCGATGAAGGCGCCCGCCGGCTCGGTGAAGTTGCGCTAGTACCGCACTCCTCGCCAATTTCGCAAAGCGGCCTGTTGTTCTTCAATACGTTGTTCGATGAAAACGCAGCCAGCCATGTGGCGATCGGCCAATGCTATTCCAAGTGCTTCGTCGATGGCGACAGACTGACGCCAGAGCAGATTGCCGCGCAAGGCGGCAACCGAAGTCTCATCCACATCGATTGGATGATCGGGTCAGGCTCCATCGATATCGACGGCGTCAGCGCGGACGGAAAGCGCGTGCCGGTGTTTCGCAGGGGTGAATGGGCGGCGGCATGATGCTTTCCGCTGCAGCCTGCCCATGTTCGGGCGCGGCTTGACAAGAAAAATCAGCCCATCAAACTTGTCGCGCTCGTCTTAGGCCAGTCGGCCGTCGATGAGTCAGCAGAGGGCAGGGGGAAACGTCCGCCCCGTTGTTCGGTTCGGGCGGGTGTTAATCCGTGCTTTCTCGCGCCGTTGGGCTGACCCACAACAATGGATGCGCGACGTAGGAGGGAGGAGACCCGGTGACGAATGATCTTGAGGACAAGATTGCCCTGATCACCGGCGCTTCGAGAAGCATCGGCGCGGCTATCGCGATTGCGTTGGCCGAACGCGGTGCCAAGATCGTTATCAATTATCTCTCGAACGAGAAGGCGGCGAAGGATGTCGAACGCCAGATCGCCGAAAAGGGGGGTATCGCCGTCACGATTCAGGGTGATGTGGGCAAACAGGCCGACGTAAAAGCGCTGATCGAGCAGACGGTGGCGCGCTTCGGCAGAATCGACATTCTTGTCAACAATGCCGCCATGATGGGGCAGCCGCCTCATCCCGAGATCGACCCTGAATATTTCCGGCAGATGTTCGACGCCAACGTCCTGGGCCCGATCATGATGACACAAAACGCCGTGCCACACTTTCCGGAGGCCGGCGGTCGCATCATCAATATCTCGTCGCGCACTGCGTTCGGCGGCGGCCCCGTCAACATGGTCTATGCCTCGGCCAAGGCAGCGGTGCGGCGGCTGACCCACAGTTTTGCCAAGGAACTGGGGCCAAGAAATATCACCGTCAATTGCGTGGCCCCCGGCATGACGGAAACGCAAGGCACACAGGAACGACTGTCGTCCGCTTATCGCGAGAACACCCTGAAGGAGACGCCGCTCGGGCGGATCGGGGTTCCTGAAGACATAGCGCCGATTGTCGCCTTCCTGGCTTCCGGCGATTCTCGCTGGCTTACGGGACGAACGCTGCTCGCCGACGGCGGTATGAACGATTACTGGTAGTCCTGTATCGCCGATCTTCGCAGCTGCCTGCCGTTCCGGCCGGCATCACTCATAGCGCTTCCGCCACTCGGCGAACAAAAGAATAAGATGCGACCAGCAAAGGAGGAGAACCGATGACAAACGATCTCAAGGACAAGGTGGCCCTGATCACCGGTGCTTCCCGAGCCATCGGCGCGGCCATCGCGATCATCTTGGCCGAGCGTGGCGCCAAGGTCGTCGTCAATTATCTGTCAAACGAAAAGGCGGCAAAAGAGGTCGAGCGCCAGATTGTCGATAAGGGCGGAGTGGCCGTCACCATCCAAGGTGATGTGTCCAAGGAAGCTGATGTCAAGTCGATGATCGAGCAGACGGTGGCGCGTTTCGGGCGGATCGATATTCTCGTCAACAATGCCGCCATGCAGGAGCAGCCGCCTCATCCCAACATTGATCCAGAGTATTTCCGTCAGATGTTCGATACCAACGTCCTGGGCCCGATCATGATGACGCAAAACGCCGTACCCCACTTTCCGGAGTCTGGCGGCCGTATTATCAATCTGTCGTCGCGCGTGTCGTTCGGCGGTGGCCCTGTCAACATGGTCTATGCCGCCGGCAAGGCGGCGGTGCGGCGGTTGACCCACAGCTTTGCCAAGGAATTGGGGCCGAAGAATATCACCGTCAATTGCGTGGCTCCCGGCATGACCGACACCGAGGGCTCTGCCCAGCGGCTGACGCAGGCTTATCGGGAGAACACCCTGAAGCAGACGCCGCTCGGACGAATCGGTACGCCCGAGGAAATCGCCACAATTGTGGCCTTTCTCGCATCGGACGATGCCCGCTGGCTCACCGGGCGAACGTTGCTCGCCGATGGCGGCATGAACGACTATTGGTAAATCCCCGATCGCGGATTCTCGCGGCTGCCGCTCGACATTTGCGAGTGCCTTGAGTCAAACCTTTGCTCCGCTACCATTTCGGCGTAATTGAATATTCCAGACAAAAAAATCGAGGAGACGTGTCCATGTTGAGAGAGAGTGGTGACATCCCGACCCAGACCGAAGTTCTGGTTTTGGGGGCAGGGATGGCTGGGCATTGCGCCGCGATCGCTGCGGCCGAAGCCGGGGCGGAAGTACTGTTTTTGGAAAAGTCGTCGCAGCCCGGCGGCAGTTCGGCGATGGCGGGCGGTGGCTTTGTTTTCGTCGGCACCGATGAGCAGAACGAGGCAGGGGTCGTTGACGATCTTGATGCCTTCCGGAAGGACATTCGCGCCAGCGGAAGAAATCTCAACAATCCGGCAATCGTCGATCTGTTCGTCGATAATCAACTCGACACTTATAACTTCCTGAAGGCGCATGGCGTCAAATTCACCCTCTCGCCCCCCAGTCCGGCCCTGAAGCATCGCATGCATGAAACCGGCACCGGGCGCGCCATCACGGCCCTCCATATGGCCGCCTTGGCCAATCCCAAGATCAAGTTCTTCAGCAAGTCGGCAGCCTATCGATTGCGGCGCTCGGCCGACGGGCGCGTCAATGGCGCGTTCGTTTCCTATGGCGATCGCGATATCGAAATCGATGTCTCGCGGGCTGTTGTGCTGGCGACTGGCGGTTTTTCACGAAGCCGCGAATTGCTCCAGACGTTTGCGCCGGAACTGGTGAACGCACTAAAGCATGGCGGTGTGGCCAATACCGGAGATGGTATCGTCATGGCCACCGATCTCGGCGCCGGTCTTGCCGACCTTGGCTTTGTAACCGGCTCGTTTGGAGGCGCGATCCGCAATTACCCCAATGTCGACCAGCGTGACGAAGCGCCGCCTCTGATTTTTGCGTTTTTGTCGGGCGGCATTCTCGTCAACAAGAACGGCGTTCGGTTCGTTAACGAAGGCCAGAGCTACAAAAAGGTCAGCCCGATCGCAATGGAGCAGCCCGAAGGTATCGGGTTTCAGATATTCGACGAGAAGTTGATGAAGCTGTCGATGGGAGACACCTCGGTCAACAATTTCACGGAAAACCTGATCGGCGGTTATCTTCAGAAGGCGAATACGATCGCGGAACTCGCAACCAAGATGGGAATCGATCCGAAGGCGCTGGAAGGCACGGTCGCCCGTTATAACAAGGACGTCAAAGAAGGGGCAGACACCCAATTCGGTCGTACGATGAGCCTGATGCCGATCGATACGCCGCCTTATTATATCGCCGCCACCACAAATGCGCTGACCTCGACCTATGGCGGCATCACAACCAACACCGACATGGCGGTGGTTGACTGGTTCGGGCAGCCGATCGAAGGATTGTTTGCCGCGGGCGAGGTGATCGGCGGGTTCCACGGCGGCGGTTATTATAGCGCCTCGTCTCTCACCAGCGGCGCGGCGCTTGGCCGGATAGCCGGAGCTTCAGCAGCTGCTTTTCCCAAAGCCTGAACGACCAGCCTGGCAACGGCGCCAACATTGACCGGGAGGCTTTGAGCAAGGTCTCCCGGACTTCTCTTTTGGGGCGGTTAAGCCGATGGCACCTCAGTCCGGATTCGCAGGCACACCCGAATGTTCGGAGTGATGTCGAAGCTGCACAGGACGTTATCGGTGAAGCGGCAGCGTCTATGCGAGGTCGAGCTTGTAGAAGTCGATGGCAGTTTTTGAGAACAGGGCGGTTTTATCGGATTCGCTATAGGAAGCTGTGATTCGCTTAAACGCGTTGAAGATCACCTGGTAGCTGCACTGGCCCTTGTCCGGCGGAAAGTTACTCTCGAACATTGCTCGCGATGTGCCAAAAGCTTCGATGCAGGTCTCGATATAGGGCCGCCAGGCTTTGGCTGCTTCCTCCGAAGACGGAGGCCTCTCGCGCAAGTGGAAGCCATAGCCCAGATGGTTCATGGCAATGCCGCCAAGCTTCACGACCACGTTCGGGCACTTGGCGATTTCCTGGATCGAGGCTTTCCAGATTTTGAAACTCTCTTCCCGATTGGAATAGGCGCGAACGCCGAGCGGGCCGCCGCAGTGATCAAGCACGATCTTCGTCTCTGGAAAGGCGCGGGCCAGATCGGTCAACTCGCCGATCTGCGGCTGCAGAAGCCAGGCATCGTAGCTCAGGCCGAGGGGTGCCAGGCACGCAAATCCCTTATGGAATGCGGGGTTGATCATCAAGTCCTTCGGGCGAATGATGGAAGTACCCAAAATCTCAAGATCCGCGTTCCATGCCGATGCATGGCGGATGCCGCGGAAGCGACCGTTTCCAGCGACGATTTCCGCCTCAAGCACCGGCCGAACGTCTTCGCCCAACAAGAGATTGGCATGGCCAACGATACCGGCGCAGATTTCCGCCGGGCCAAAGACCCCATTTGCGCCAATCGCCGCTACGCCATTGGCGAACTCGACCTCGCCCACAGGACCAAAAGCTTCCGGCCCGCGCACGCGATACATGGCGCCGCATTCGGCATAGACGGTGGCGATCACATTGTGGCCGCTGGAGGCGATGTCTTCGACCAGATCCTGAACCATGTAGCGGAAGTCTTCCCGCCTCTGCCAGAGATGATGATGGGCATCGACAATGGGACGAGCCGGATCGAGGGTCTCTTCCTGATGCAAGGCGAGCCAATCGGGACGGGGGTGTGACCAGAGTCGGTTGGTCGGCGCGGTAAAAGCGGGGCTCGTTGTCATTGGCCATTTCTCCCAGATTCTTATCGGGAGAAGTATTGTCGAAAACGGCGACGTTAGCAAAGCCTCGAAGACGCAAGGCTCCCCCACGGTCAGAACTCGCGGCGAGGGCATGCCGGGCTTACGCGGGCCGGGGACTGATCTTCCGCACTAAAGCCAGAAGGCCTAGCGTCATCCCGCCTGTCAGAGCGGCGGGCATTGCAAACGATAAAGCGAGAGCTGAAGTGGCTGCCCATCCGATCGAGATCATCGCTTCGGCAAAAGTGGCAATCCGGGAGGAAGTCTGGCGCCGGCGAAACTGGCTTCGCTTGGCCTGCACCCTGAACCATAGCTGGATGGAAGTGGCCGAGCTCGCGGCGATCACCACGCCAGCCATGGTGATGACGGCTTGCCGGGGTGAGGCCAATGCCAGCGCCGCGATCAGCGGCACAAAGATCGCGGCGATCACGATCAGCACCACCTCGATCTTGGCCCGGGTAATATCGCTTGCCGAGAGCGGCGAAGTCGCCACCAGATCGGCGGCATCCTCGCCGGAAATGGTGAGCCAGGCCAGGCCGCCGGCCAACTGGCCGGCCGCCATCACGATGATGGGCGTGATCAGTACGATCGCATCCGACCGATTGGAGAAGCTTCGCCACAGCATCACCGCAGGCGGTACCAGATAGAGTAGTTGCATCAGGCTCTGTGAGACCAGCCAGGGGTCCCGGCGGAGCAGAACCAGTTCTTTCCAGCGTAACGCCTGTCGGGGTGAAGTCACGTGGAAACCGCGCTCCCTCGAACGGCGACGAGCGCTGTTCGCTGCGGCGGTAGCGCGCACTGCGGTTTCCGCAAACCGCGGCGATAACATCGCCATGACGACGCCGAGCAGAAGAAGCGCGACCGCAACAAGGGACAGCAGCTCGGAAAGACCGCCGAGCATGGCACGTGCCGGCCACCAGAGGAGGCTCTCATCACCGGGCGCGAACGCCGCAAGGGAGTCGGAGGTCAGGACCGCGAACCGGGATAACGTCCCGTAAGACAGGATGGCCGCGATCTGCAGGGCAATCACAAAGCCGGCACCGATCACGGCGGCGATGATCTGTGCGGCCAGCCGAGTCCTGACCGGTCCGATGATCCTGAAGAGTGCGATGGTAATCGTCACCGCGACCGCCGTGGCCGAAAGGCCGATCGCTATCACGACGGCGAACGCCGCAAGCCACCGCGCGCCTCCAAACAGCACAAGAATGTCGATAAAGGGCGTCGACAACAGCACCGCCATCGCCACCACAGCGAGCGCGATCGCGGCAATCCGGACCGAGAACACGTCCCTCAGCGATGCCGGGGATGAAATGATCAGATCGAGATCGGCGCGGGCGTAGAACACTCTCGTGACGGACTCGATCGCCTGGGACAGCATCAAGGCCCATGCCAGGAACAGACTTGAGGTCAGCACGATCAAGGACGTTTTGTCGAGCGGGTCGCGCAGCGCGGCAAAGCGCCCGATCACCGCGTAGGCCGGCAGGTGCAGCAGCGCGGCGACGACCACAAGCCAGATCATGGCGCGGCGCGGCCGCAGGCGACGACCCGCCGTCATCATCGTCATCCATTCCCGCCAGGCGAGCCGTATTTCGTGGCGGGTAAACCAGCCGAGCGCCGCAGCACCGCTCATGCAGCGCTCTCGACGAGGGCGATAAACATGTCTTCAAGGCTGGTGTCGTTTCGTCCGTTCTGCTGGCGCAATTCCGCAAGCGTGCCCTCCGCGACCAGCCGCCCCGCGGCGATCACGCCAATTCGGTCGGCCATCCGTTCGGCAACTTCGAGGATATGGGTGGTCATGATCACGGTGACGCCAGTGCGCACGCGCTCCTGCAGCAATCCCTTAACATGGCGAGCGGAGATCGCGTCGAGCCCGGTCAGCGGCTCGTCCAGAATGATGAGCTGCGGCTCGTGCACCAGCGCACCGGCCAGCGCCACCTTCTGGCGCATGCCCTTGGAAAATCCTTCACAGCGCTCGTGCAGATGCGGCCCGAGGCCGAGCGAATGAAGCAGTTGGCGTGCAACCGGTTCGGAAGCCTCAGGTGAGATATTCCAGA
>Ga0105240_10013531_pt1 | contig 11200 bp, 9 predicted proteins | sample KBSC54metaG_FD_80426 | JGI IMG/M metagenome (GOLD analysis project Ga0105240, IMG submission 80426) | Corn rhizosphere microbial communities from Kellogg Biological Station, Michigan, USA - KBS C5-4 metaG | ecosystem: Host-associated > Plants > Roots > Rhizosphere > Soil | place: Michigan, USA...
GATACATACGCCACGCCCGCCCCAAGCGAGCCGCCCTGCATCCATTCGCGACACCCTAAATCCGGATGTCATCGCGAATGTCGCACGGCGTCTCTATGGGAACGCGCAATCGCCACGCGCCACGATGTGGTCGTCCACCGAAGAACTGTTGGGATCGTTTGTCATCGAAACCGTGACGTGCGTGCCCTGGCCGGGCGCCGATTCGACGCTCCACTCGCCGCCGACGGCTGCCGCCCGATCGCGCATGATGTGCAGGCCCCAGCCATGGTCCTTTGCAGGCCGACGGCACGCCAGCGGGTCAAAGCCGCAGCCATCATCCGCGATGGTCAAGCGGCTCCGGTCGGACGTGGTGGCGATTGTCACGGTAAGCTTTTTCGCGCGCGCGTACTTGGCTGCATTGGCCAGTGCCTCCTGCGCAATACCGAAGAAGGCTTCCTCGGCGGCCACGGGCAAGCGCCGGCTTGTTCCCTGCTCGACAAACGTCGCCGCGAGTCCGGTCCGCTTCGCGAACTGATCAACGTACCAGCGTAGAGCCGCCTTCAATCCATAGTCGTCCAATACCGCGGGCCTCAACTCGGTCATCACATCGCGGATGCAGTCGCTCGTTTCGTCGACCAACTTCAGTGAATCCGCCAGGCATGCGCTAAGCTGCGGCACCATGACATGCGCTGACTTGGCCTTGGCGATGGTCAAGTTGATGTTCAGCGCCGTGAGCTTCTGCCCCACAAGGTCGTGCAGCGCGTTGGCGAGGGTCCGCCGCTCGGTCTCCTGCACCTCGACCAATCGATGGGAGAGGATGCGCAATTCAGATGCGTATCGACGCAATTCGCGTTCCGCGATTTGTTCCTTGGATATGTCGCGCAGCGAGGCCGCGAAGAGACTTTGCGGCGTCACCTGGACTTGAGTGACGGTAAGCTCGACCGCAAACTCCGTGCCGTCGCTCCTCATGGCGGTGACTTGTACTCGTTTGTCCAGCAGTGATGACTGACCCGTGGTCAGATAGCGTTTCATCCCACGATGATGGGCGTCTCGCATGGCTAACGGGATGACGACGTCCGCAACGTCCTTGCCCAGGACCTGGTCTCTCGCGTATCCGAACGTGCGTTCGGCGGCCGGATTGAACTCGATGATCCTGCCGTTACGATCGATGTCCATCGCGGCATCGTCGCTGACCAGTTTCAAGATCGCGCGGCCGATGCGTCCCAGACCGTTGATGGCGACTCGGGTGCTCATAAGGCTAGTGTTCCGCTGGCTAGTCGTGCTTAGACGATCATCAGATCACGCTGCAGCAAGGTGCGCATCGAGGCTGATCTCGAGGCCGGCAAGCGCTTGCGACACGGGACATTCGGCCTTCGCTGCATTGGCATGCTGCATGAAAGTGGCACGATCGATGCCAGGGACTCTAGCCTCACAGGTGAGGTGGCTCCGGGTGATTCTGAAGCCGCCATCCTGCGGCGATATCGTCACCTGTGCGGTCGCGTCGACATAATCCGGCTCGTGACCTGCCTTGCCCAGGATGAGCGACAGCGCCATCGCGAAGCAGCTCGCATGGGCCGCACCCAGCAGCTCTTCCGGGTTGGTGCCCATCCCACTCTCGAACCGTGAGCTGAAGGAGTACGGCGCCTTGAACGCCCCGTTGCCGAAGTCGACCTGGCCCTTGCCCTCCTTGACGCTTCCTTCCCAGCGGGCGTGTGCCTTGCGTGTTGGCATGTAAAACTCCTTTCAAGGAGAGAGGCAATGGGCGTGCGCTTCGTTGCGTCCGCCGATCCGCTTCAAGCTTACGGCCGAGGGGCGGGTCACCGGCGTCACGTGCGACGCCCAGGTCTGGTGCACGTTCAAGCAGCGGTTGGCGCGCGAAGGCCGATGCTCCTTGCTGGATCGACAACTCACCGTCCTGTAGCACCATCTTGACGGCTGGCCTCGAACAGAAACCAGGTTCGACGCTCGGTTTCATCGATCCAGATCTCGATCAGGCTTGTAGTGGCGACATCGCGATGCTCTTCGCATACGTTATGCGCCTCACGCAGGCGCGCCGCCAACGTCTTGTTGTCATCCCGCAATTCGGCGAGCATGTCCAGCGGCTCGACGTAGTCCGCATCGTTGTCCAGTAGACGCTGAGTGCGCGAGATGTGCCCGATTGATTTGAGTGTCGATCCGCCTACCTTTCGAATGCGTTCTGCGACGGGGTCGGTCATCGCAAGAATCTGGCCCGCCTGTTCATCCAGCAGCAGATGGTAATCACGAAAGTGCCGCCCGCTCATGTGCCAATGGAAGTTCTTCGTCTTCAGGTAAAGAGCAAACGCATCTGCCAAGATCCCATTCAGGGCTGCGGCGACGTCCTTGGTCGCCGCAGCGTTGAGATCGGTCGAAGTGGTCATTTGCGCCATCCGTCTCGCCTTAAGGTCATGCATCTTTTCCGCGTTGCTGCTCATTTCCGGCGCTCCTGGTGCGCGACAACGATCCAGTTATAGCAACGCAATTCGCTTGCCACAGTCGGCAATCCTTGACCTACAGTGTGGGGAATTCACGACATGCGCCTGCACAGCCACGGGCCCCAGGTGCGCTTCCGCCATGGCCATCCCGACGCCGTTGGCGAAGCCTTGGCGCAGCGGGCTCGTCGTTGTCTCGACGCCCGGCGCAACGCCGCGCTCGGGATGACCCGGCGTCATGCTGCCCCACCGGCGAAATCGCTTGATGCGTTCCAGAGGAAGATCGTAGTCGGGGCCGCGCGCTCGCCGGGCGAGTCGTGCTGCGCGAATACGGTTTTACCGTCGAGAATGTGGGCGCTCGCGCGCTCGCCCTTCTCGAAGATCGAGCATCGACGGCGCGCTGATAAGGACGCGGCGCCCTGTGATCAACCGGGAAGCGTGTAACGCGCCTCGATGGCGGCGCATACCAGCACGCGAGTCTGCGCCGGGTCGAGATCGACACGCCTCTCGATATCTTCGACGGCCGCGGCGAGGCCCTCGTTCTTGATCACGTCGCGCATCCAGCGCGAGTAGTCGTTGCGGCGCAGGTGGAACAGCCAGGTCTCCTCGCCGATGCCTCGGGCGATCTGGCAGAACACATTGAGGTTCTGCGCCTTGAGGTTGTGCTTGCCCGTGGGACCGCGGAAATAAAAGCTGTTATAGCGCACGTCGCCCTCGGCATACTTACGGCGGTGACGAATGCGCTCGGCCTGCCCGGGTATGGCGTGGATCGGAAAAGGCGCCTCGGCGGAATGTACGAACCAGCAGATCGCCTGGTCCTGTTCGTGCGCCCCCGAAAACTCCACCGGCGCTCGACCCGTCGCCGCGGCGAACTCCCCAAGAGTCTTGTCCGGCGATGGGCCCACCGCAATGATGACGTCCATCCAGGCCAGGATCGAAGGCGTGAGACGCTCGGGATGCACCGTTACGAAAACACACTCCCTGAAGCGGGGCGGCACATGTCCCCATCCCTGGGGCAGCAGGTGGTGCGCCTCGTCGATCAGGAGCCAATGCGGCCGGCCGGTGCGCACTCGCATGGCCAGCAGATGCGGCAGCAGGTCCGCGAAATACGCCGGCCGGTCGGCGAGGGCAATACCGAGCAGGCTGACATTCGCGTGCACGTACGGATCTCGCAACACCGCCATGATCTCGGCGACACCGGGTGCGTGATGTTGGTCCCCGATCGTCACCAGCGTCTGCAGGTTCACGTAGTCGCCTTCCGGATCGATCACGCAGAGCTGGTATAGGTGCTCGGCAAAGCGCTCGATAAGACCGGTCGCGAGCGTCGACTTGCCGCTGCCCGAGGGACCCGCAACCAGGACGTTGTTGCCATAGGGCGGCAGCCACACCGTCGCGCCGTCGAGCCGGGTGCCGAGCGCGACATGACGACGCGTGAGCCGCACATCAACAGGCTCGAGATCATTCGCAATCAATTCGTCGATCAGCTCCACGACGCCAGCGCCCGCCTCCCCTGCCGTCACGAACGCCGCGACAGCCTTGATCGAATCGACTGCATTGGCGACCGCCACCGGGCACTCGGCCAGTTGCAATAAGGAATGATCATTCTCCGCGTCGCCGACCGCAACGGCTTCGTGCGGGGACATGCCGAGATGGCGCAGCGCGAGCTTCATGCCCGAAGCCTTGTTGATGCCGGCCGGTAGCACCATTACCGCCTGGCGGTTGAAAATCACCTGCAGCTCGAGGCCCACCTCACGGATCGCCTCCATCACGCGCGCTTCCTGCGGCGCATGCGTCGCGACGATGACGTTGCCCACCTCGAGCGGTTGCACGCCGCGGCGGCGTAACGCCGCGACGAATCGATCGGATGGCGGCTCGCCCAGCAGCGTCACGTCGCGGCTTCGCGGGTCGTAGACGACCGCGCCGTTCTCGGCAACCACATAGTCGAAAAGGTTGCTGCACGAGCAAACGCGCAACAAGTCATCCAGCGTGCGCCCGGTCACCAGGATCGCCCGCCGGCCGGACGCGCGCAGCCGAGCGAGCGCGTCGCGCGTTGCATCGGCGACCTGGCCGTCCGACGCCAGGGTGCTGTCATAGTCGGTCACCAACGCGAGGTAGCGCATTAGGGGCGTAGCGGAGGTTCTGGCGTATTCACCCGACCCGTGGATGGACTCACCGCTGCCACAGAATGCGAGTGGCTTCCAGCGGAACGGCAACGCCGGAGCGATTTGGTATCACCCGCGCCGTGTAGTCGCTCGCCGGACGCGTTGCGGGCACACGTGCCGAGTAGACGTAGCCGTGCGACGCGTCTCCGGACTGCGGCAAGCGCGTCGCCTCGAAGCGCGACGCTTCGGCGCTGCCGGCGCCGGCGGCATAGAACTCTATCCGCACGGCACCGGGGTCGAGCTCGCCCAGAGTGACCTTCACCTCCAGCAGGTGGTGGCCGTCTTCGCTGCCGGCCTTGGCCGCGCTGAATCGGAGCGCCGGCCATTCTCGTTCCAGAGCGCGCTTCCAGTGCACTATCTGCACGCCCAGCGCGCCTTTGTCGGCAGAACGCTCGCGGTAAGCCGACGCAGCTCGAAGGTAGTGTTGCTCGACGTATTCGCGGACGGTGCGGTTGCTGGAAAAATGCGGCGTCAATCTCGCCATGCTTTCACGCATCCGTGCGACCCAGGCGGTGGGGATACCCTGTGCATCGCGGTCATGGAATTGCGGGATCACCTCGCGTTCCAGCAAGTCGTAGAGCGCATCGGCGTCCATCGCGTCCCATGCCGGGTCGTCGCCGTGCTCCTGACCATCGCCGAGGCCCCATCCGAGTTCTGGTGTGTAGGCTTCCGCCCACCAGCCGTCGAGCTCCGACAGGTTGATGCCGCCATTGACAAGGACCTTCATGCCGCTCGTCCCGCTTGCTTCCCAAGGTCGCCGCGGCGTATTGAGCCAGACATCCACGCCCTGAACCAGAGCCGCGGCCACGAGCATGTCGTAATCGCCGATGAAAATCACGTGCTCGCGTGCTTCGGGACGTCGGATGAACTGCATCCACTCGCGTATCAAAGCCTGACCTGCCTGGTCCGCAGGATGCGCCTTGCCGGCGAGAATGAGTTGCACAGGGCGTCGCCGATCGGTCAACAGTCGCAGCAGACGTTGCGGGTCGCGCAGCAGGAGATTCGTTCTCTTGTAGGTCGCAAAGCGGCGCGCAAACCCGAGGGTCAGTGCATCCGGATGAAACCGACGCTCCGCGGCCTCTATTTCCGCCGGTGCTGCCCCTGATTCCGCGAGTTGTCTCGACAATTGCGCACGAGCGAATTCGACGAGCGACGCCCTGCCCGAGCTGCGAAGTTGCCAAAGCACCGCATCGGAGACGCCGCGAATGTGCTGCTCGAGCGCGTCGGTCGGGCGCAGCCAGCGCTCCTTGCCGCAGGCACTGGTCCAGACCTCGTCTGCCGCCGCGGAGTCCCACGTCGGCATGTGAACGCCGTTGGTGACGTGTCCGACCGGCACCTCGTCAATCGGCCACCGCGGAAAGAGCGGTGCGAAAAGCCGCCGACTCACCTTGCCATGCAGGCGGCTCACGCCATTCACCGCACCGCTGCCGCGGATCGCGAGATAGGCCATGTTGAAATTCTCCGCAGCGTCGTCCGGACGCTCGCGCCCAAGCGCCAGCAAATCGTGCCGCGTGATGCTGAGCTCCCTTTCGGCGTAGTCGCCGAGGAAGCGTTCGACAAGAGCGGGGGCGTAACGGTCGAAGCCCGCGGCCACTGCGGTGTGGGTCGTGAAAAGATTGCCTGCTCGCGTGACCGCCAGCGCGACATCGAACCGCTGCCCGGTCTGTTGCATGAAGCTGCGCGCGCGTTCGAGCACGGCGAATGCCGCGTGCCCTTCGTTCAGGTGGCACACTTGCGGCTGTGTGCCAAGCGCAACGAGCAAGCGCCATCCGCCGATGCCGAGTACCAGCTCCTGCAACAGGCGTAGATCGGGCCCGCCGCCGTAGAGCTCGCTGGTGATCCCCCGGTCTCCGGGCAAGTTCGCCGCGTCGTTGCTGTCCAGCAGGTAAAGCTTCACTCGGCCGACCTGAACCTGCCACGCGCGCAGCCATAACGGACGACCCGGCAGATCGACTTGCAGCCGCAACCAATCGCCGCTCGGACGTCGCAACGGCGTGATGGGCAGCTGTCCCGGATCGTTGTACGGATAGATGGCCTGTTGTGCGCCGTCGCGGTCGATCACCTGGTGGAAATAGCCTTGCTGATACAGGAGCCCCACGCCGAAGACCGGTACGCCGAGATCGCTGGCGGCCTTGAGCTGATCACCCGCCACGTTACCGAGTCCCCCCGAGTAGATTGGCAGCGCCTCGCTTAGCATGAACTCCATGCTGAAATACGCGACGCACGTCAGGGTTGATCGCGGATGGGCCTGCTGAAACCACGCCGGCGCCTGTGCCGCCTGGCGTCGGGCTTCGACGAGATCATCGATGGTTTTTCGGAATCGGGCATCACCCGACAGGCGCTCGATGCGCTCCCGAGAGACCGTCTGCAGAACGCCCCATGGGCTATGCGTCAGCTCCCATAGCTCGGGATCGAGCTGGTGCCACACCGGGTCGGCGGCATGATTCCACGACGAGCGCAGATCCAGCGCGAGCTCCGCAAGCGCATCGAATGCGTCGACTTGGCCCGGAAGAATTCCGCAGACCGGATTATTCATTCGGCCACCTGGCCGGACAGCGCGGCGTTGACGATGACGTGCGCTTCCTCCACGATGCGCTGCAGGTGATCCGCTCCACCAAAGCTCTCCGCATAGATCTTGTACACCAGTAGATCGGCCCCGTCGGCGTGTCTATGCGGGAACCATCGAGCGTCGCGTGCTTGCCGTTGCTCTCCATCGTCAACTGCTGGAGCTGAGCCGGCAAGCGCGCGAGGCATCGCTCGTAGGGCAGCACCGCGGCCGTTGGTGCATCGAGGAAATCGTTGTTCCACACGGCGATGAGTCCCATGAGCACCGGCAGGTTGCGATCGAACGATCCGGTCCGGAAATGTCGGTCGGACCACTTCCACAGACGAGGCCGCCTCGCAGCGAAGTATCTGGACTGTTGGAGGATACCGACGCGCCAGTAGCGAAGCTATAGGCAAATCCCGACAATGGCAGCCGGCTGTTCTTGACCCGTGATGATCCGCAAGTCGGCTGCCGATTTCCTCCCGCAGCCTGTCGAACTCGGACGCCCAAAACACAGGGGATTAACGTCGCAGCCAACGCAGCCACGCCGTGGACCGCCGCTGCCCATACGACAGAGCGCGTGTGCGCACATAAGCGTCGGCGGCCTTCCTGATCGCTTCAGCCTGCGTCGGATAGGCGTGAATGACGCGGGCCACCATGCGCAGACCCACGCCAGCGACGATCGCCAGCGTCATTTCGCTGATCATCTCGCCTGCATGACGAGCGACAATCGTCGCACCCAAAATGCGGTCGGTCCGTTCCCGGACACTGATTTTCACGAAGCCTACCTCCTCGTCGTCCGCGATCGCGCGATCGACGTCGTGCAACGGAATAGTGAAGGTCTTCACCGGGATATTCCGCTCGCGCGCCTGCCTGGCATAGAGGCCCACATGCGCGATCTCCGGATCCGTGTAGGTGCACCAGGGAATCGTCAATTCGCTCAGCCGTCGGCGCCCGCCGAACAGCGCGTTTTCGACCACGATGAGAGCCGACGCCTGCGCGGTATCATTGAACTTGTGGTCGAGACAGACATCGCCGGCGGCATAGATGCGCCGATTGCGCGTTCGCAGAAAGTCGTCGACCTGCACGCCATGCTGCGGGTCGGCGTCCACGCCGGCGGCCTCGAGGTCTAGTCCGGTGGTATTGGGCAGACGTCCGGTGCCCGTCAGAATCGCATCAACCACGACGGTGCTGTGATAGTCGTCGCTGACGAGATCGACGAGCTTCGCGCCACCATCGACGTGTACGTTGAGCACTCGAGTGTTGAGCCGTACCTCGATACCGTCCCGCGCGAACGAATCGGACAGTATCTGCGCGGCGTCGCGTTCCTCCCGCGGAAGGAACAGTGGACGCTTCTGGACGATCGTCGTCTGCACGCCCAAACGGCAAAATGCCTGCGCCATTTCGCAGCCGAGCGGACCGCCGCCGATCACCAGCAGTCGCCGAGGTGGCCGCGTCAGGTCGAACGCGTTCTCGTTGGTCAGATACCCAGCCTGGGCGAGACCGGGAATCGCCGGCGTGTCGGGACGCGCACCGGTTGCAATCAGCGCCTTTCCAAAGTGCAAGGTCGCGCCCTCCACTTCGAGCGCATCGGCTCGAGTAAAGCGTGCCTGACCGAAGAACAGGGCTATGCCGGCCGCTGTCAACTGGCGCACTGAATCCGCACGACTGATGCGGGCTCGAACGCCGCGCACGCGCCGCATCACTGCCGGGAAGTCGACACGGACATCGCCCGGGATGCACGCGCCGTACCGGTCGGCATGGCGCATCTCTGCATACAGCCGCGAGGTGCGCAGGAGCGCCTTGGACGGCACGCAGCCGGTGTTCAGGCACGTGCCACCAAGCAGGTGACGCTCGACCAGCGCGATCTTGGCGCCTCGTGACGCCGCGGCTTGCGCGGCGACGAGTCCGGCCGTGCCGGCACCAACAATCACGAGATCGTAGTGTGGCGCCGGTGCTGGATTGCGCCAATTGGCCGGGCGGACGTTATCGATACGCTCGCGCTCGGCACTGTCGCGCACGAGTGGCGCGCCGCTGCCGAGCTGGACCGTTGCTGCGCGGTTCAAGGTTGGCTCCTCAACCAGCCACCGGTGAATCCGGCGCGCCGCAACCCATCGACGACATAGGGGCACTTTCGCATCAGTCGCCAAATCAGCTCCGAGCGGTGGTTCTCGATCATGAGCGTCACAATGCCTTGATCGAGGCCATAATGTCCCGGCGACACCCAGCACCTCCCATCGGCATCGACCAGTCCCGGGTTGAAGCCGCTCGCGTAGCCATGATCGGTGTGCATTTGCGAATACCGCCGGCGCATCGCACGCACGGTGGAGAGCACGACGTCGGGCGCGAACGGCAGCGACGCCAGCGCGGCCCAGCCCGCCAGCGTGCCGTCGTCGGGACCGAAGGGCACGCCACGCGCCGCGTATCCGAGCAGCCGTCGTCCAGAACCGCTGATGCCCGGCATGTCGTTGGTCGGACCATCGCCTGCGGTTAGCCCCCAGCAGTCTTCGTCATATCCGGCAAAGCCCAGGGGGTTGCGCCACGCGTATTCGCGTTGGACGACGACCGCGCGCCGGCTGTTCTCGAAATAATCGCTGCGCTTCTCGCGCATGAAACGATCCCGGATGCCGCGAAAATCGATCCACGCATGCGAGAACTGGTGAATGAACAGGGGACCCGCGTACAGGAAATCGACGCCGTAAAGGTTCTCCCATTGGTAGGTCGCGCTCCATGCCTCGTAGATGCGCCTTGCGGGCGCATGCGTAGGCGAGCCGAGCGCCAGCACGTACAACAGGATGCTCTCGCTGTAACCCTCCCAGCCGTAATGCAGGAATCCGCTTTCGGGCTTCCAGCCCTGCATGATCGTCTCGCGATCATGCTGCGCCCAGCGCCAGTCGATGCGTCGATACAGCTCGTCGGCGATTTCGCGCAGTTCCGCTTCCTGCAACGTCTCGCCATCGAAATACATGCGTGCGGTCAGCGCGCCGGCGATCAGCAATGCCGTATCGATCATCGACAGTTCCGAACGCCACGTACGACGCCCGGACTGCATATCGAGGAAGTGGTAGTAGAACCCCTTGTAACCCGTCGAATCCGGCGTGCCGCGCTGGTCGCTGTCACGAAAGAAGCGCAATGCCGCAAGGCAAAGCTCGACCGCCTCGTCGCGTGACAGCCAGCCGCGCTCGACCGCTCCCGGATACGCGGAGAGCGCAAATCCCACCACGGCAATGCTGCAGGGCCAATGGTCGCGCGTGGTGTCGGCGACGAGACCGTTCGCCGGATTGACCATTTGCCGGAAATACCCGAATGCAGCTTGCTGAATGCCGTCGAGCAGGATTTCATCGGCATCGGCAGCCGCTGCGCCGTGGTTCATTGCGTATCCCGTCGTCGCATGGAGCCGGAGAGCCTCACGCGTCGCAGTCGGCCTCATGCCGGGTGCATACGCACCGCGCTCAGTTTTGACGCGAGCCCGACATCGACCAGCGTCTGTGCCTCTTTCCCGAGACGGTCGAGGTGCTGGCCGCCATGGTACCTGTCGACGTAAACCTTCCATGCGCGCAGGAGCCACTGGCTCCGGTCTCAATCCCGTGCGCGCAAATCATGCAGGTCGGTTCGAACGGAAGGTCAGGTCAATGAGCGCCTCGCGTTTGGCCGCGACGCAATCCAGCAGGTCGCGCCACGCCTTGTCGAAGGCTTGTACGCCCTCCACCTGGAGCTGGTCGGCGAGCGCCGCGTCGTCCACTCCCGCACGCCGGAACTCGTCAATAACCTGTTCGGCGTCCCCGCCGTCGACCGGCATCACATCGTTCACGCGACCGTGATCGGCAAATGCAAGCAACGTCTTGTCGGGGATCGTGGTGATGGTGTCCGGGGCCGCGAGTGCTTCGATGTACAGGGTATCCGGGGCCGCTGGATCCTTCGTGCCGGTGCTGGCCCACAGCAAGCGTTGTAACCGCGCACCGGCGGCTTCCAATGCTCGCCATCTCGGCGAAGCCAGCAGTTCGCGGTAAGCTTTGTACGTGCGCTTGGCCACCGCAATGCCGAGGCGGTTGCGTAGCTCAGGC
>Ga0105240_10013534_pt1 | contig 11198 bp, 8 predicted proteins | sample KBSC54metaG_FD_80426 | JGI IMG/M metagenome (GOLD analysis project Ga0105240, IMG submission 80426) | Corn rhizosphere microbial communities from Kellogg Biological Station, Michigan, USA - KBS C5-4 metaG | ecosystem: Host-associated > Plants > Roots > Rhizosphere > Soil | place: Michigan, USA...
AACGAAAGCGATCCCTCAGCCTGGTCGGAACCGATCGTCTTGTCGGCGATCGCCGACAACAGCGGCACATTGTCCAGCGCACGGCCGATCATGCTTGCCTGATCCGCCGGCGCCGCCAGCACGGTCCCCATGCTATCGACCAGCACCGCCGAAATACCGGGCCGGCCGCCGAGGTTGCCCATGACCTTTGACATCCAGTCGAGATTGACGCCGGCGACGATGATGGAATCGGCGTCGTCACTGATGGCGGAAACCGGGTAGGCCGCCATCACGATCGGCTTATTGTCCGACTTGGCGAGCAGAAAATCGCTGACCACGAAGTCGCGGGTCTCCCGCGCCTTCTTGAGAGCGGGCCGGTCGCTCAGATCAAACCCGACCAGCTTGTTGGCTGTCGAGCATTGCACGCGTCCATCGTGGCCGACGATCAGCAGGCTGCGAATCCAAGGCAAATTGACCGGAAGGCTGGCGCGCAGGATGTCGCAACTGCGGCTGACGCCGCCGGCGGAGGCGCGGATATAGGCCGCCGATTTCAACATCGTCTCAACCGACGAGATGACTTCCCGTTGAGCCTCGGCGCTGTGTTGCGCGAGACTGGAAAATTCCTGGTTGGCGAGCGCGATCTGCTTCGCCCTTGTGTCCTCGAGCGAACGGGCGCGCTCCAGCATCAGGGGCGCCACCAGGATCAGCGCCAGCAATGCGAGCCGCGCGCGGATTCCGAGAACCTGCTTGAGTTTCGCTCTTTTGCGGTTGAAACTAACGTATGACATCTTTGCCCCGGGCCCCATATGCAAGGTAGAGGGCCGGGTTCAAGAAGCCTTTCCCAAACTCGGTAAAATTGGAACTACCCCGTAAACTTACGACCGATGGATGACATGGCGCCGCAAATCTCTTCGCCGATAACGCCGCATTTACCAAACGGGCTTGCCACGGTGGAGCAAGAGATCGCGCGCGCCTGCAAGGAAGCGCGGCGGGATCGCACGTCGGTGACGCTGATCGCGGTGTCGAAGACGTTCGGTGCCGAGACAATCGTGCCCGCGATCGAGGCCGGCCAGCGCGTATTCGGCGAAAATCGCGTGCAGGAAGCCAGGGCGAAGTGGCCAGGGTTAATACCGGCTTACCCCGGCATCGCGTTGCACCTGATCGGGCCGCTGCAATCCAACAAGGCCAAGGAGGCGGTGGCGCTGTTCGACGCCATTCATTCGGTCGACCGTCCGAGCATTTGCGAAGCGTTAGCCAAGGAAATCTTTTCGCAAAAGCGGCGGCCGCAATTGTTCGTCCAGCTTAATACCGGCGAGGAGCCGCAGAAGGCGGGCGTGGCGCCGGCGCAAGCCGACGCCTTCATCGCCAGCTGCCGCGACAAATTTGGTTTGCAGATTTCCGGCCTGATGTGCATTCCGCCGCTCAACGACGCGCCGGCGCCGCATTTCGCGCTGACCGCGAAGATCGCCGCGCGCAACGGGCTGAAAAACCTGTCGATGGGCATGAGCGCCGACTTCGCCGTCGCGATCCAGTTCGGCGCCACGCACGTGCGCATCGGCTCGGCGATTTTCGGCGCGCGGTGAGAGCCAGCCTTCGCCCGCCCCGCTCTTGCGGGGAGAGGTAAAGAAGCAATCTCACCCAATCACAATCCTGGTCTCCGGCCCCAGCCGCTGCAGCAACCGCAGCATCGCCGATTTCGTCATCGAAACGCACCCGGCGGTCGGCGAGAAATTCGGGCGCGCCAGATGCAGAAATACCGCGCTGCCGCGGCCGGCGATGCGCGGAGAGCTGTTGTGATCGATCTCGACAATGAAATCGTAGAGATGATCGTCGCGCGTGAGCCGATCGCCGCCGCGATCTGCGTCGAGCCGCACTGGCTGGTTGTAATGGCGGCTGCGGGGATCTTCGCACCAGGCATCCTCCTGGCGGATGGCGCGAACCGGCAGAAATGTCCGCGGCCTCGGGTGGCGGTCGGCACGCCACCACAATTGCCGGGGCCGAAACGTGCCTTTGGGGCTCGCGCCGTCGCCCTCCCGCTTGTTCGCCCTGATTCCGCCGCGCCCGAGCGCGACCGGTATGGTTCGCCCGTTGGCGGTCAGCCAGCCCCGGCAAGGATCGCCGGCGGCGGGGTGAATCCGGATAGTGGAAAGCGGCCGATCGCGTGAGATGACCTTATAAGCTATTGAAAAATATGAGCGTTCCATGAAGATGGTAAGCCCTCTGATTGCCTCATTGACGGCAAATGTTCTAATTCACGCCATACCGGACATTCGTCAAATTGCCCGCGATTTCTGGAGTAGACTGCGTTTCGACTTGTGAATCTGTAACAGTGGCCTACCTCAATACGAATCAAGACTGACGTACCCTGACTTTACCAATCAGACTCGGCTAAAAGCGCTTCCCGTTCGCACCTGCTGCCCCCAGGAGAATTGTACCCATGGCCAATGCCCGCAAGATCCTGATCGTGGATGACGACACCGATCTGCGCGATACGCTGGTGGAGCAATTATCGCTGCACGAGGAGTTCGAGGCCACCGCCGTCGATACCGGCGCCAAAGGCGCCAGCGCCGCCAAGGCCAACGCTCCCGATCTGGTGCTGATGGATGTCGGACTGCCGGATACCGATGGCCGCGAAGTCGTGCGCTCCCTGCGCAAGGGCGGCTTCAAGGCGCCGATCATCATGCTCACCGGGCACGATACCGATTCGGACACCATCCTCGGGCTTGAATCCGGCGCCAACGATTACGTGGCAAAACCGTTTCGTTTTGCCGTGCTGCTGGCGCGGATCCGGGCGCAGCTGCGCCAGCATGAAGCCAGCGAAGACGCGGTGTTTTCGGTCGGCCCCTATAGTTTCCGGCCCGGCTCCAAGATGCTCACCGGCGCCAATGCCAGGAAGGTGCGGTTGACCGAAAAGGAAACCGCGATCCTGCGGTTTCTGTATCGCGCCGGCCAGCTGCCAGTGTCGCGCGAGACGCTGCTACAGGAAGTCTGGGGCTATAATTCGGGCGTCACCACCCATACCCTGGAAACCCACATCTATCGGCTGCGTCAGAAAATCGAGAAAGATGCGGCCAATCCCGAAATACTGGTGACGGAAGCCGGTGGCTACAAGCTGGTGCCGTGATACGATTCGGGCGACGATTCGTATTGATTGGCCCAATTAGCGCATCCCGATCACCGGTACTGCATGTCGATCGAAGATGATGTAGCCCTGCTCGAGCGCGTCCCGACACTGCGCCTGTTGGGGATGACCGCTTTGCGCATGCTGGCGATCGGCTCCGAGCAGCGCGATTTCGCCCGCGGCGATGTGCTCTTCAACGCAGGCGATGATGCCGATGCCGGATATATCGTTCAACGCGGCGCGTTCCGGATCGAGGACGGTACCGGCGCCGAAATCGTCGCCGGTCCGGGCGCCTTGATCGGCGAGCTCGCGCTTGTGGTGGCGATGCGGCGGCCGTCCACCGCGACCGCGGTGGAACATTCCTCGGCGATCCGCGTCGCGCGCAGCCTGTTTCAGCGCGTGCTGGAAAGCGATCCCGCTGCGGCGCGCCGGCTTCGCGATGAATTCGCCAACCGCACCAGCCAGATCGCCAGCGATATCCTGATGGCGGGCGCGAAGCTGAGTATTTGACGATCTAACAAGCGTCACGTCTTCTTATCCCTCCCCCTTGTGGGGAGGGATTTCAACGAGCGCCTCCCGGAACATCTAAACTGAAAACGATCACACCTCCAGCGTCACCGTGACCGGCACGTGGTCGGACGGCCGCTCCCAGCCGCGGGCATCGCGCGTGATCCTGAAATCGCTGACCCTTTCTTTAAGGGCACGCGACACCCAGACGTGATCGAGCCTTCGGCCGCGATCGGCCAGCGTCCAGTCGGCGGCGCGATAACTCCACCAGGTATAGACTTTTTCCGATAGCGGGATGCGTTCGCGCGCGACGTCGATCCATTCGCCGTGGGCCTGCGCGGCCAACAGCTTCTCGCATTCGATCGGGGTATGCGACACGACCTTCAGCAATTGCTTGTGCGACCACACGTCGTTTTCATGCGGCGCCACATTGAGGTCGCCGACCAGGATATGGCGGTCGTCGCCGCGCGGATGCAGCGGCTCGCACGCCTTCATTTCGTCGAGAAACTGGAGCTTGTGCTCGAATTTCGGATTGAGCGCGGGATCCGGAATATCGCCGCCGGCCGGAACGTAGAAATTATGCAGCACCAGCGGCTTCGACAGCTGCGCCTTTTCCCCAAACGCCACCGAGATGTGACGCGAATCGATCTTGTCGCAGAAGGTGCGGATATCGGTGGTCTCGAAGGGCAATTTCGAGATTACCGCGACGCCGTGATAACCCTTCTGCCCGTTCAGCGCGACGTGCTCGTAGCCGAGGCGCTTGAAACGCTTCAGCGGAAATGCGTCGTCGATGCACTTGGTTTCCTGCAGGCACAGCACGTCCGGCCTCACCGACTTGAGGAATTTAGCCACCAGATCGATGCGCAGCCGCACCGAATTGATGTTCCAGGTTGTCAGGGAGAAGCGCATGGGGCGGAATTAGTACGGACCTTGTAGAGAGGGCAAGCTAGGAAGCGATCAGTCAGCAGAATTCTCTGGATTGCCTTGCGGTCATCGAGGTGCCTCGACTCGACTGAGGTCCTTTTAGCCTGTCGACGACCTCTCAGGCTGATGCAAGGACATCCGTCAGGCTATCGGCCACGGATCGATCCCGATGAGGAAACATTGTTCTTATCAGCGCTGCATTCAAATCCGGTCGGTGCTGGTAAGCCTTGGCGATCGCCACCTTCGCGGCTTCGGAGTGACCGAGCGCGCTCGAAATTTGAGCGTATATTAGGTGGCAACAAATCGCCTCGGGCTTCAACTTCAATGCTTCACTTACTGGAGGCAGCCCACGCTCAGGCTGGCCAAGTCGGAGCCGGTTGAGCGCGATGTGCGACAAGACGCCCGCCCGAAAATAATGCGCCGGCGCTAGTTTCAACGCGCGTTCGAGCATTTCAACGCCCTCTTGCGGCTCTCCTGAAAATGACAGAACGTTGCCGCAGGGTCCCAGAACGTTGACCGAATGGGTGTTGAGGGTCATTGCGCGGCGAGCACAGGACAAGGCGCCATCATGGTCCCCTTCGAAGGCGAGGGCGAGGCCATAGAGGCCTTGACTGAGAGAGTCGGCGGGACTGAGGGCTGTAGCCCGGCGCCCGGCCTCCAACAGATTCTGCAAATCTGCTTCGGCAGTGTCTGTCCAGCCCAGAAGCAACTCCGCGATATAGGCGTTTGCAAGATACTGACAGGCCGCAACGCTCTTGGGATTCGCGGTCAGGGCGCTGGTCGCATGGGTAAGCGCGGCGCGATTGCCGGCATGCGTGCACTCGACGATATGCCACCCGGCGGCGCGCAGCGGTGAAATTTCCGGGTCGGGCGGTCCAATATGCGAATCGCCGCGCACCAGCGCTATCCACAGCACATACTCGAGAGATGCAACAATAGAGCCCGTGATCTCATCCTGCAGGTCGAACAGACCCGAATAGTTGCGATCATATCGTTCGGCCCAGACATGATTGCCCGACGTACCGTCGATTAACTGGGCAGTAATGCGGATTCGCCGGTCTGATTTCCGGATGCTCCCCTCCAGAACGTAGCGGACGCCCAGGTCACGCGCGACCTGCCGAATATCCGCGGCGCGTCCCTTCAACGCGAAGCTCGAATTACGCGAGACGACATTGACCCATCGGAACTTTGAGAGAGCAGTTATGACGTCCTCGACAAGGCCATCACAGAAAGTCTCAAGCTCGCTTGTCCGGCCCATATTGTCGAAGGGGAGCACGGCAAGACTCGGCCGCAATTCGCGCTCTTTCGCAGATCGGCCGGCCGCGGAAACAGGAGAATGATGCGATCGATTTGCGATCATCGATCCCTTTGCTGTTCCGAAGGTCAGATACAGTTCAGGAAGCGCGGCAATGGCGTTTTCCGCGAGATAATAGACACCTACTTCGCGCGCTATATTCTTCAGTTTGTGCTCGCCGAGATCCACGAAAGGGAGCGAAAGCTTGTCCCTGATTTGATCGTTGGTCGTTCGCGAGATGCACAGACCGCCTGGCTCACAAATCGTCTCGAGTCTGGCTGCGATATTCACGCCATCGCCGAAAATGTCGCCTTCTTCGGTAATAATGTCACCGACATTGATTCCGACGCGGAACACGATCCGCTGGGCATCCGGAATTTCCGTGTTACGCCTTGCCATTCCGCGCTGGACAGTGGTCGCGCACAGGACAGCGGCAACGGCGCTCGCAAATTCGATGAGCAGCCCGTCGCCCGTGGTCTTGACGACGCGGCCCTGGTGGCTCGCGATGGCCGGATCGACCAGCTCGCGGCGAATCGCCTTGAGAACGGCGAGGGTGCCAACTTCGTCGGCCCCCATCAGACGGCTAAAGCCCACAATATCCACGGCGACGATCGCCGCTAGTCTTCGCTCAACCGATGTTTGATCTGGCACGCTGGAGCCTTTCTCAAACTGCGGAGCAAGCATAGACGCCACTGCGAGACCGGGGCAAGGACAACTCGAAGGGTGAGGTCCGTTGTTCTTGCGCGAAGACGCCAAGCAGCGCGTTTCCTCAGGCGGGGCTCAACAATTAACCGGGCGGCGGTCCATAGTTGGTAAAGTCGATCTTGAACATGCCGGGATCGACTTTCTTGGAGGTATCCAGATTGTAGACCGCGACCGTGGTGTCATAGCCTTGCGGATCGGTCACCGTCCACTGCTTGAGCTGGCCGTCCTTGGCGCCGATCATCAGCATCAGGCGGCTGGTGCCGATCAGCGCCTGCTTCTCCTCGATGGTGACGCTGACGAAGACGTCGTCGGCCGTCACGCTCACGACGTTGGTGTCTTTCAGCAGATCGATGCGGTCCGACAAGAGATATCGCAGCGGCGTCTGCGACAGTGGATAGATGTCCTGGGTCGCAAGCTTGCGGTCGCGCACCGCCACCGAGGATCCGTCGGCGATGATCGCAATCGGGCTTGGCTCGTCATATTCGAAACGCACCTTGCCGGGCTTCTGGATGTAAAAATCGCCCCTCGTCCTGCTGCCGTCAGGCCCGACCTGGACGAAATTTCCGACCAGCGTCTGCAGCGATGACAGATACGAACTCACCTTGGCGGCTTGCGCCTTTTGATTGGCATCGAAGGTCGCGAAAATATTGGCGGGAAGATTCCGGCGCGGATCGGGAATCACCGGATTGGGCGGTGGCGCCGGCGTCGCTCCGGTTGTCATCGGGCCTCGCTGCGGGTCCGACGCGCTCATCTGCAGGGCGTCGCGTCCTTTTGGTGCAGGTTTTGGAATCGGAATGGTCTCTGCAGCAGAAGATGTCACGCCAGATAGTGTCGCGACGCCGATCATCGATGCCGCGATCAGCAACGCTAAACCACTGCGCATGCCGATCGCGAATTGTTCTGTCATTCGAAAGTGCGGATCTCTATTCAACGCGTCGTCCTGCCCGGCTTTCGGCCATTTTATCGTGGTTTCGGCAAAAGGAGATATGGTTTTTCCGTGAAAATATAATGCCGATCTAGGCTATTCATTAGCCTGACAAGGCTTCTCAAAAGCGGCTTTCTTCTTCTTCGACCAGAATTTCGCGCTTTCCGGCGTGATTGGCCTGTCCGACGATGCCCTCGAGTTCCATTCGTTCCATCAGCGACGCGGCGCGGTTATATCCGATCTGCAGCCGGCGCTGGATGTAGCTGGTGGAGGCCTTGCGGTCGCGCTTGACGATCGCCACCGCCTGCGCAAACAGATCGGCGCCTTCGCCCGCGCCCATGCCGGTGGAATCGAACACCGCGCCGTCTTCGTCGACGGGCTCTTCCGCGGTGACGGCTTCGAGATATTCCGGGGTGCCTTGCGACTTGAGATGGCGCACCACCTTCTCGACCTCTTCGTCGGAGACGAAAGGTCCATGCACGCGGCTGATGCGTCCGCCGCCGGCCATATAGAGCATGTCGCCCTGTCCGAGCAGCTGCTCGGCGCCCATCTCGCCCAAAATGGTGCGGCTGTCGATTTTCGAGGTGACCTGAAACGAGATGCGGGTCGGGAAGTTCGCCTTGATGGTGCCGGTGATGACGTCGACCGACGGCCGTTGCGTGGCGAGGATCACATGCAGGCCGGCGGCGCGCGCCATTTGCGCCAGGCGTTGCACCGCGCCTTCGATATCTTTGCCGGCGACCATCATCAGGTCGGCCATTTCGTCGACGATGATGACAATGAAGGGCAGCGGCTCGAGATCGAGCTTCTCGTTTTCGTAGATCGCCTTGCCGGTTTCCTTGTCGAAGCCGGTATGCACCGTTCGCGTCAGCTCCTCGCCCTTGGATCTCGCTTCCACCAGCCGCGCATTGTAGCCGTCGATGTTGCGCACGCCGAGCTTGGACATTCTCTTGTAGCGCTCTTCCATCTCGCGCACCGCCCATTTCAGCGCGACCACGGCCTTCTTGGGGTCGGTCACCACCGGCGTCAGCAAATGCGGGATGCCGTCATAGACGGAGAGTTCGAGCATCTTGGGATCGACCATGATCAGGCGGCATTGATCCGGGCGCAGCCGGTACAGCAGGCTGAGGATCATGGTGTTGATGGCGACCGATTTGCCGGAGCCGGTGGTGCCGGCGATCAGCAGATGTGGCATGCGCGCCAGATCGACGATGATGGATTCGCCGCCGATGTTCTTGCCGAGACAGAGCGGAAGTTTTGCAACCGATTCGTTGCCGTCCTTGACCGCCAGCAATTCGCGCAGATAAACCTTTTCGCGATGCGGGTTCGGCAATTCGATGCCGATGGCGTTGCGGCCGGGAACCACCGCGACGCGCGCCGAGAGCGCGCTCATCGAGCGCGCGATGTCGTCGGCAAGCCCGATGACGCGCGACGATTTGATGCCGGGCGCGGGCTCCAGTTCATACAGCGTCACCACAGGGCCGGGATGGGCCTTGACGATTTCGCCGCGGACGCCGAAATCGCCGAGCACGCCTTCCAGGGCGCGCGAGTTTGAATCGAGTTCCGACCTGCTGAGCGGCTGGCGATCCGAAGCCTTCGGCGCGGTGAGTACGGAAATCGGCGGCAGCTCGAACTTGTCGGATGATCTGCGCGCCGGCGCGCGGGGCGCGGCCTTCTTGCGCGGGGCGCGGGCGCCCGGGAATTCCCCGTCGTCCTCGTCGTCGTAATCTTCTTCGGCCTGCGGGGCCAGCGATGGAACCGCGCGGCCACCCAGATTCGGCTCCTGGCGTTCGAACGAAAGGCCGCGCTGCGGCGGCGAGCTCGCAACCAGCGAGCAGTAAGCCAGGGTCAGCAACCGCCACAGCCGCGCTTTCGCGCTCATGGCGGCATGAAACGCCCATCCCAGCGAGACCGAGCCGTCGTCATCGTCTTCCACGAAGGGTGCGTCGTCGTCCTCGATCGACGTCAATTCTGCTTCCTGCGGACGAGATCCCATGCCGCTCGCCATCACCAATGTCGCGACCATGGCGGCCGACAGGATGATGCCGAGCACGAGGCGATAGATAATACCGGGCGGACCGAACACGACGGCCGGCGCGCGCACCAGCGCGTCGCCGACGACGCCGCCAAGCCCGGTCGGCAGCGGCCAAGCCCCGCCATGCGGCCAGCAACTGGCGAAGCCGGCCGAGATCGCCGTGCAGAGAATCCAGCACGCGATCCGCAGCGCTTCGCGGTCGAAGGTGCGATGGGTCAGCATGCGCCAGCCCCACACCGCGACCGGGAGGATCAGCATGATCGCGCCAAGGCCGAGAATCTGCATCAGGAGATCGGCGCCGATTGCGCCGGGATAGCCGACGACGTTGCGGATCGCGCGCGACGTCGCGTGGCTGAGGCTCGGATCCTGCACCGACCATGTCATCAGCGCCGCCGCCGCCACGCCGGACAATGCGATCAAGCTCAACCCGGCGAGTTCGCGCAACCGCCTCGCCAGGGCCTCGCGGATCGAGGCCGGCAATTGGCCGACCAGGGGAAGCACTCGTTCGATCGCTGGCATGCTCATGGGGCCTTCGCGACTAATCCAGAATTTCGACCAGCCGGTGCAATGCCTCGGCTGTTGTTTCACCATCCGCCACCAGCGCCAGGCGAATGTAGCCGGCGCCGGGATTGCTGCCGTCGGCTTGCTGCCGCGCCAGGTAACTTCCGGGCACCACGCGCACGCCGCCGTCCTTGTAGAGTTTCACCGTCGCCGCCTCGTCGCCGCCGCGCTCCGACACATCGAGCCAGACGCAGAAGCCGCCGGCGGGCCGGTGATAGCCGTAGCGATTGCCGAGAATCTGATCGGCGAGATCGAACTTGATCCGGTAGAGCCGCCGGTTCTCCTCGACATGCGCCTCGTCGCTGTAGGCCGCGACCGCGACATGCTGCAGCGGCACCGGCACCTGGGGCGCGGCGACATTGCGCAGCTCGTGAAAGGTGCCGAGGAATTTCTTGTCGCCAGCGGCAAAGCCGACCCGCATGCCCGGCAGGTTCGAGCGCTTCGACAGCGACTGAAACGCAACGACATTGCTAAAGTCAGGCCCGGCGCATTCCAGCATGCTGCCGGGCGCTTCTTTGGTATAGATTTCCGAATAGCATTCGTCGCTCAGAATCATGAAGCCGAACCGATCGGCGAGTTTCTTCAGGCGGCTGAAATAACCCTTCGAGGCCACGGCGCCCTGCGGGTTAGCCGGCGAGGCGATGTAGATCGCAACCGTTCGCGCCAGCGTGGTGTCATCGAGCGCATCGAGATCGGGGAGAAATCCGTTGGCGAGCGTGGTCGGCAGATAGATCGCCTCGCAGCCGGCGGCGCGGGCGCCGGCTGCATAGGCCGGGTAAAACGGATTGGGTATCAGGATCGCAGGCCTGCCCTTCCGCTCGCTGACATAGCGCGCAGCAGTGAGCGCTGCGAAAAACAGGCCCTCGCGGCTGCCGTTGAGCACCAGAAGCTCGCTCTCGGGATCGATCCCCCGCGGCAAGTCGAACCGGCTGGAAAGCCAGTTCGCCACTGCCCGGCGAAACGGCTCGATGCCCTTGGCGATCGGATAGCGGCCAAAATCGGCGATATGCTTGGCCAGCACCGGGCCGACAAAGCCGGGCACCGGATGTTGCGGCTCGCCCAACGATAGCGTTATCAATGGTTTACCCGGCTGGTACGGGGACAGGAGTTCGGTCAGCCGCGCGAATGGCGAGCGCTCGCTTTCCTG
>Ga0105240_10013535_pt1 | contig 11198 bp, 4 predicted proteins | sample KBSC54metaG_FD_80426 | JGI IMG/M metagenome (GOLD analysis project Ga0105240, IMG submission 80426) | Corn rhizosphere microbial communities from Kellogg Biological Station, Michigan, USA - KBS C5-4 metaG | ecosystem: Host-associated > Plants > Roots > Rhizosphere > Soil | place: Michigan, USA...
AGGAAATCAGCACACACCTCGCCATCGAAATCGAGCGGAGAATCGAGCGCGGCGAGTCACCCGTCGAGGCAGAACGCTCCGCCCGCCGGGAATTCGGCAACATCGCCATAGTAAAGGAAGTAACTCGGGGCGTGTGGCGAAGCGGCTGGGTCGACGAGATTGCTCAGGATGCGAAGTATGCCATCCGTGGCATGCGCAGATCGCCCGGTTTCACGTTCGTCGCCATTCTGATTCTGGCGCTCGGGATCGGTGCGAACGCCGCGATATTCAGCATCGTAAACGCCGCCCTCCTTCGGCCGCTTCCCTTTCCCGACGCCGGCCGGCTGGTGTCCCTTTACTCGATCAAGAATGGTGTCCCCATTGGCGGTCCGTCGGTGCTCGACATGAGAGACTTCGCGGCTGCCTCGCAGTGCTTCGAAAGCTTGGTGCTCTATGACCACTGGCGGAAAAACGTCAGCGGAATCGCGGGCTCCCAGGCACCTGAGGAAACGGTGATCGGACTGGTCCCGGGAACCTATTTCGAACTCCTGGACGTAAAGCCCATCCTCGGGCGGCTCTTCTCGCAAGATGAGAACACCTACGGCCGTCACTACGTTGCAGCCATCAGCAACACCTTCTGGAAGAGACGGTTTTCCGGCGATCCGCGAGTCCTCGGCCGCACCTTCCGGATCAATGGCGAGACGTATTCGATTGTTGCCGTCATGCCGGATACGATTCCCGCCTGGATGGACCGCACTAGCCTCCCCATACCGATCTGGACTCCCTTTGCCTCCCCGGATCTGCTAAATGAGGCCAGCCGGGGCGAACGCGGCAATTTGGCCTTGGGACGCCTGAAGCCGGGTGTCTCGTACCGGCAGGCGCAAGCCGAACTCGACACCCTGGCCAGCCGGCTGGCGCTGGAGCACATCGTCGATCGCGGAATCGGCGCCAGGGTCGAACCTCTGGCCGACACCCGGGCGGGCCCGATTCGTCCTGTCCTGCTGATGCTTTGGGGCTCGGTGGGAATGGTTCTGGCGATCGCGTGCGCCAATCTGGCCAGTCTGCTGCTTGCCCGCAACTCGGCGCGATCGCGCGAGATGGCGGTGAGGGCCGCGCTCGGAGCCGGCCGAGGCAGACTCTTACGGCAAATGCTGGTGGAAACGCTGCTGCTATCGTTGATGGGCGGTATCGCAGGTCTTGGACTCTCCGCCGCAGCTGGCGCGGCGCTTGCCCACATGAATTCCGCGAATCCACTCCCCTACACCACGGCGTCGAACGCTCTGGGGCAGTTCTGGTCCGCTGCGCCCGAGCCGCGCATCCTGCTTTTCACGTTGTGCGTTTCCATCTTTACAGCCGCATTGTTCGGCCTTGCACCCGCCTTCACCGGCGCGCGCATGGCGCTCGCGGACACGCTGAGAGAAAGCGGCCGGTCGGGAACCGCGGGGCCCTCGAGGCAGCGCTTCCGAGGAATGCTAGTCATCACTGAAGTCGCGCTCTCGGTCGTTCTGGTTTCTGCCGCTGCCTCTATGATCGAAGCCATGGTCCGGCTGTGGCGCGCCGATCCCGGCTTTCGAACCGATCACCTGTTGCTTTCCCATATCTTCATCCCGCCTGCGCGCTATCCCGACTCGCCGGACATCACAAGATTCTGCGAAATGCTCGCAAGGCGCGTACGTTCATTGCCCGGCGTGCTGGATGCAAGCGTAACCACGGGATATCCACCTGTCGTCGGCTGGCGCCAGATCTTCACCCTGCCGGGTGTTCCCGTTCCGCGAATCGAGGACACACCGACGGCGCGATTCGCCAATGTGGACGAGCATTACTTGCGGACGATGGCAATTCCATTGATTGAGGGCCGCGACCTGGCCGAGTCCGATACCGCAGCGAGTCCGCCGGTTGCCCTGGTCAACCAGCAATTCGCGCGGCGCTACTTCCCGAACCAGAGCCTGATCGGGCGCGAGATCCATCCTGGACCTCCACCCGGAATTCCCGGTCCGAGGCTGCAAAGTTTTGGGTTCAGTTCGCGCCCCATTCGAATTGTGGGGGTTGTCCGGAATTTCATGAACAGCGGCGTCGCGCTGCCTCCGGAGCCGCAGATCGTAACCCTGTTCCGCCAGGAAGAGGCGCTGAACTTCGGGTTCAAAGATCTTGTCCTGCGCACCTCGGTCGATCCCGAGAGTATTGTGCCGGCTGTGTCCCGCGAACTCAAGTCCCTCGACGAGGATATCCCGCTCGGTGAAGTACGCACGATGGAGGTGCACATGAGCAACCAGACGGCCGACACGCGGTTCATTGCGGTGCTGTTGGAACTGTTCGCCGGGCTCGGCACGATTCTCGCGGTGATCGGAGTCTACGGGATCGTAGCGTATCTGGTAGCCCAACGGACGCGCGACATGGCCGTGCGGGTGGCGCTCGGCGCCAGTTCCGGTGACATCGTGTGGCTGGTACTCCGGCATGGACTACTCATCGGAATTTCTGGGGTGGCTATCGGGTTTATAGGTTCCGTCGCGGTGCGCCAGATTTTCCAGCGGTACCTCTCGGAGGCCGGAGCTTCGCCGTCGGGTCCGCTCGCCATTTTGGGCACCGGAATCGCCGTGCTGCTGGCGATCGTACTGGCCAGCGCCGCCCCGGCAAGACGCGCTCTAAGAGTCGACCCGGCTCAGGCGCTTCGAGCCGAGTAGCAGATCGCCACCAAAGTGCATAACTTTGCACAACGCTCAATGTGCCGCTGTCAGTCGGGTAACGTAGAACTGGCTTCGTTCTTACCGGACCCCTGGTCGGTCTAACTCTGTTTCCCCTGGGCTGCAATGAGCATCGCGTTCATACACCCGAGCAGATACGCCAGGGCTGGATTCGGGCGGAACTCTCCGGGCGTCCTTCCCGCTCCTCCGCGCCCGCCCTGGCCTTCGGTTCGAGGGTTGCTTCCCAATCCCGGAACATGATCCGGAATCATGATGCCATCGAACTTCACCTCCACCAGCGCCCTCATGATCTTGCTCATGTCGTAGTAGCCGTCGTCGATCATGGTCTCGGTGAAGTGCGGCAGCGGCGCGCTGACGTTGCGGAAGTGGATCTTGAAGAGCTTCTTCCGGCTGCCGAAATAGCGGATCATATCCACCGGTTCGGCGCCCGTCATCTTGCCGCCCTCCAGCCACGATCCACAGCACAGGCACACGCCGATATTGGGACTGTTGGCGATCTCGATGGCCCTCTTATACCCTTCGAAGTTCGAGAAGATACAGCGAGGCACGCCCGCCAGCATCGGCTGAGGCGGATCGTCCGGATGAATGCCGATCCGCACGCCCGCTTCCTCGGCCACGGGAACCACCTTCTTGATGAAGTAGGTGTAGTTCTCCCAGATCTCTTCCTTGGTGAATACCCGTCCGTGGGAAAGCGGCTCCGTGTACGATTTGCCATCCCAAGTTCCCTTGGCGTTTGGACTCGACAGATCCAGCGAGGAGCCGGAATAGCCGCGGGGCAAAGTTTCCCGGCCGCTGCGCCAGATGCCGTTACCCATATGCGCGTAGGTGCTGTAAGGGATCCCGGCCTTGCCCAGGTAGCGGATATAGTTCAGGTACTCTTCGATCTTCTGGTCGCGCCCCGGCAAGTTGAGCGTGACCTCCGGCATGTTGTGCAGGCTGCCGCTCGGCCCCACTCCACTTCCGATGTTGTAGACCTTGAAGCCGCCGGCTTCCCATTGCTCACGCTGCTGGATGAAGCCCTCGGCAGTGGCGGCCTCCCGTCTCGGCGCCAGGCTTACCCAGGTCACCCCCAGTTGCTTGAGGTACAGCATGTTCTCTTCCGTCGGCTGGCCCGCGCTGGTGCCGATCTTGATGCCTGGCGGAATAGGCCGCATCGTCGCCTTGCTGCTGGCCGCGGAGGATAACAACGCCGCTCCACCCACGGCGATCTTGGAAAACTCCCTGCGCGCTAACTGTTGGGTCGCGCCATCGTTCTTGGATTCGGATTGATTCATAGGTCTTTTCCTCTTGTTCAGAACTCCGCGCGGATGGACATCTGTACGTTGGCCTGCGCGGTGCCGAAGTTGGAGAAGTCCCCCACGACACCCGTAAACCGTGCCCACGCCGCAGTGTTGTTCAGATTGTAAGTCGTGTTGGGTGCTGCCAGGTTCGGAGCCTTCCACGGCAGGTTGTGCCCGTCGACCCGCAGGCTGAGTTTGAAGCGCTCGCCCACCGGATACCAGCTCTTGGTCGCGAAGACCTGCATCCAGAGAAGTCCCGGTGCCTGCAGAACCCGCGATCCCAGCGAGCCGATGGTGTAAGCATCCGGATATGCGAACGCGCTCATCTTGAAATAAGGCGTCTGTGCTCCGGTGGGGAAGCGGTTACCCATGTCCCAGTTCTCCACCTTGGCCTGTTCCACGGGAACCAGCGCGTTCACGCGCGATGCCGTTAGATAGCGGTTGGGGCTGCCGGAATGAGTGACCGAGATCGGGATCCCGGACAGCGTATTCTCGCTCATGTTGACCTTCCATCCACCGAGCACCGCGTTCGCAATGCCGCCGCGGTTGAGCCATTTCTGGCCTTTGCCGACAGGCAGTTCATAGACAATGAACGCGCCAAAAGCCTTCTGCTGGTCATACGCGGTGCGAGCTTTCCCCTGCCGGTTGTAATAGGTCAGCGAGTCGTCATTGCTCAGGTTCTTGGAAAAGTTGAAGCTGGTATTGAACGTGAGACCCTTGCCGTAGCGTTTCTCCAGCGCGATGTTGCCGCTGTGCCAGGTGTTGTGATTGAAATTGGACAACAGGTTCACTGTGCCGAACTGCGGATAGATCATGTAATTCTGCTGCGATTGGAAAACCGTGTCCTGCAGCGCCCGGCTGCCCCCCAACGCGATCGACAGGGGAATCCCGTTGATGTTCCAGTTGCGTTGCAGCCCCACCCCCGCGGAAGCCTGGTATTGAACCGTCACCAGCCACGTCGACGCCGGCTGATACTGAATGCCGGACGACCAGTTCATGACATACGCGTTGTGTAGATTGGGGTCGCGCCATGTCGCCGTGCGGCTGCCGAAATTCGCACCCGTATAGGGCACCGTTCCATCCGGATTCACTACATAGTTGATGGGACCTGGGCCATTCTGCAACTGGAATACACTTCGCGGATCACCCGTCGGCTGCAGGATATTGAAGTTGCCGGCGTACTCGTCGAAGCCGCCCTGACCGGCGCTGTCCACCGTCATAATGCCGAACGACGCGCGATACACCCACTTCTGCTTGACGTTCCACGCCAGGCCGATACGCGGCTGGAAATTGTTGAGATCGCGCTTGCCGATCGGGTCTTTGGGATGTGTGATCGCTCCCATGCGGCCAGTCACCGGATCGATCGCCGTGGGATCGCACTGCGACTGCTGTCCCCACTTGGTGCTGTACGGCGAGAAGTAAGACCAGCGCAGCCCCAGGTTCAACGTCAGGTTGGGCAGCGCTTTCCAGTCGTCCTGGATGTAGAGTTCGTGATCCCATTGCCGCGGCATGAAGATGGCGAGCTGCTTGGTAAATGTCGCGCTGGTGACCGCGCCCATCAGAAATGCCGCGAAATCGTTGCCCGTGTTCGGCGTAAACGGCAGCGATGCGCCTCCCGTAAAGTTGTATTGCCCGGAAGGCAGCGAGCCGGCTTTATCGCTATAAGCGATCCGGATCATTTCATATCCAATCTTCAGGCTGTGCTTTCCTACGATGCGCGTAAGGTTATCCTGGAAAATCTTGTCCTCGCCGACCTGTCGCGTATAGTTCATCGCGGCAATCCCGTACCCGATGTTGAAATACGGGAACGTCTCCGGTGTCACGCCAGGAATGGTCAACGCGGTCTTGGCCGATTCCGGACGATCCGGATTGGAGGATGCCCGGCGGTTGTAGCCGACTCGCAGCTCATTGAAGGTCCGGTTCGAGAGCACCGAAGTGAAGCTGATCACGCCGTTGATGTCGTCCGTCGGATTGATCTCGCGCGAGGCGTTGAATTCGGCCCTGGCGAAGTTGTCGCCATTCTGGCCGCGGTGATGGCCATGCGAATAGCGGAAGAAGATCTTCTGGTTCGGAGAGAACTGATGGTCGATCTTCTCATCCCAACGATCGCGATGGAGGCACCGGCAGGTATTGGCGATTTGCAGGTTCCCCGACGGACCCGTACGGCTCGGAGATCCCACCTGGTTCGGCGCCTTCCAGATCCCCAACGCGAGGAACTTAAGTGCGATCGGATCCATCATGCTGCGGGGAATTATGTTGCCCGGCAGTGGATCGCGCACCCATGTCGAACCGTTGAGCCGCGTCGTCAGCGGATTGTAAATGGGCAGACCGCCACCGGGCGCATCCTTGAACGAGAAATCGCCGTTGAGCATCTCCGGAGTGGGCACCGTGCCTACCGTGAGATTGATGGTGTGTTCGTGGTTGATGGCATAGTCCGACAACCAGAATGTCTTGTTTCGGCCGTTGTAGACCTTGGGAATCACCACCGGACCGCTCGCCACCAGGTCGAACGTCTGGTAATACCAGGGGGACTCGGGAGGCAGCGGAAGTTGCGTCAGATAATTCCGGTGAACCCAACTTCCATTCAGATAGCGATCTTCAAACGAGGCGTGGAGCGAATTGGTGCCCGACTTGTACACCATCTTCATCGATCCGCCGGCGGAGTGGCCGTATTCCGCCGACACGCCTGTGGTCAGAACTTTCACTTCCTCCATCGCGTCGGTGCTGCCTTGAATCACGCCGTCCACCTGGTTCACGACGCCCGTGTAAGGTGACTTCGCACTGATACCGTCGAGCGAGAAACCGATATCGTTCTGAGCCTGTCCCTGGATGTGGAAGCCCGCTTGGCCCAGCACGCCGACCACGCCGGGCATATACTGCAACAGGTACACGGTGCGCTTCATAACGCCCGGCGTCTCGACCAGAACATCCGCGGGGAGAACGTATGCGCTGAGGACGTTTTCCGTATTCAACAGGGACGCCTCCGCATTCACGGTCACGCTCTCGTTGATGGAGCCTAACTCCAGCACGATATCGATGCGCGGCACCTCCGCGGAACGCAGCGTGATGCCCTCCCGGATGAACTCTTTGAAGCCCGGCGAGGTTACCTTGACCCGGTATTCACCCGGAGTCAGATACGGAACGTAGTAAGCTCCTTCCGATGAAGTAGTGATCTCAGTAATGAAGGAAGTTGCGGTGTTGATCACCGTCACCTTCGCCCCGGCAACCGAAGATCCGCTGACATCCTTGACTGTGCCGACCAGTGTCGCGCCACCTCCCGTTTGCGCCAGCAGCGAGCCCGCGGCAACCATCACGGCAACCACTCCTCGAACTGCGCCTCTCATCCGTGTCAGGCACCCATCCACCTGGCGGACGTACCGCCTCAATGTCAACACAGTCATCCAGAGTTCCCCTTTTTGTTGTATTTACCAACCACCTGGAATTAAGCAGGCTTAGCATATACTGCGTCCACCCATGAGTCAAGGGCTTTTGCACAATTTTGAATGTCAAGCGAATTTCCGCGCCTGACAATTCTTTACTCACCGGCGACATTTCCTGCACGCGCGAATGACTTCCGCGCCCGATCATGAGAATGGCCCTGTATTCACAGGTCGTGACTTATCGTAGGAGAGCTTATTGAATGAGATTATTGCCAGGCCTTTTCGTCTTTATCTTCGGTGCCTCGTCGCTAAGTGCACAGAATGTTAGTAAATCAGTTACGGAGTTCGTACTCACAGAACGCGGATTTCTCCGCGGACAGACCGACGGTCAGGTCGACACATTTCTCGGTATCCCTTATGCCGCTCCACCCATCGGTGACTTGCGTTGGAAAGCGCCGGCCGCGCCGCCCAGATGGTCGGGGATTCGCGACGCGACTGCCATGGGGAACCAATGTACGCAGCTTCAGAATGCCGGGAAAGGCGGAGGCCAGATCGTAGCCGGTAGTGAAGACTGCCTGTATCTCAATGTCTATCGTCCCGCGGGCGCCCGGCCCCGCCAATTGCTGCCGGTACTCGTGTTCGTGCACGGGGGCCTGAACCACCGGGATTCCGGCAATGACTACGACCCCAGCGAAATGGTTGCCAAGACAGGGATCATCGTCGTCACTCTGAACTACCGCTTGAATGTGTTCGGCTTCCTGGCCCTACCGTCGCTCGACAGCGAAGCGGGCGATCCTTCTTCGGGTAACTTCGGCTTACTCGACCAACAGGCCGCCATGCGCTGGGTGCATGACAACATCCTGGGATTCGGCGGCAATCCCGGTAACATCACCATCGAAGGCGAGTCCGCCGGCGGTATCGACCTGTGCGCGAATCTGGTATCGCCCCTGGCGGCGGGCTTGTTCCACAGGGCCATCATGGAGAGCATGTACTGTCCCGCTGCTCCGCACGACGAAGCGCTCGCGACCAGTGCTCCCGTCGCCGTTGCCGCGGGTTGCAGCGATCCACAAACGGCAGCCGCGTGCTTGCGGGCGAAGCCTGCCGCGGACGTCCTGCTGGCAGCTCAGCCATTAAACCCGATCGTTGGTGGCGACACTGCGATACCGGGGAAGGGTGCGGGATTCAACGCCAGTCCCAACTATGGCAACGCCGTGCTGCCCATCAAACCGGCGGACGCCCTGGCGTCAGGTCAATGGAATTGGTCGACGATCCTGCTCGGTTCCAATCACGACGAGGCCGCGCTCTTTGTGGCTCCTGCGATGGTCGGCAAGGTGAAACTGCCGCTGACGATGCAGGGCTACCAGGCAGTGGCCGCGAGTCAGTTCGGATCCTTCGCCCCCGCAGTGTTGAACGAATACAATCCCGATCAGTATCGCGAACCGTTCATGGCTTATTCCGATGAAGCCACCGATGTCTCACCGCTCGGGTGTGCGGTCACGCCTTTATCGCAGTCATTCTCCAATCTGACTCAAACCTATCGGTATGAGTTCGACGATACGACCGCGCCCACTCCTGGGGGCGGAGCTGCCAGTCTGCCGCTCAGCATCTCAATGGGCGCCTATCACGGGAGCGAGTTGCAGTACCTCTTCAAGATGACCAGCCTGCCGGGCCCCAAAAACCCGTCGCAACAGAAGCTGTCGGACCAGATGATTCAGTACTGGAGCAACTTCGTCAAGACGGGAAATCCCAACGGACCGGGTTTGCCGGAATGGCCGCGCTACGATGCCGCTGCGCATCGCATTCTCTCGCTGCGGCCCGATGGCAACGTCGTCATCGACAACTTCGACACCGATCATCACTGCGCGTTCTGGTCTACGGCGCCGGGGCCGCCCTTTAAGTAGAGCTTCCGTCGATCAGGGGCAACGTAATGCGCATCTCCAGGCCGCCGGCTACGCGGTTGGCGGCCCTGACAGACCCCCCGTGAAGTGCGACAATTTGCCGGGTGATGGCCAGTCCCAGGCCCGCACCGCCGCTTCTCCGGTCGCGAGCTTCATCCACGCGGTAAAACGGCTTGAACATCTCTTCGAGAGCTTCGGGCGGCACGCCGGGCCCCTCATCTTCGACGACGATCATGGCCTCATCGTTCGCTTGGTCTTTCAGCAGCCGGATGCTGACTTGCGTATCGGGACTGGTATATTTCAACGCGTTGCGAACCACATTCTCTACGGCGCTTCGTAGCAGGTCGACTGCCCCCCGTGTAGAACACCTGGCGCATTCCAGAAGCCGTACCCCGCGGTCTATGCGGGTCGCTTCGAAATCCGCATCGGCCGCGATCTCTTGCAGCAGCGCGCTCAGATCGATTGATTGCATCGGCGGCTGGCGGTCGAGCCCCTCCAGACGGGAAAGCGTGAGAAGTTGCGTTATTAGCGCGTTCAACCGTTCCACCTCGCGTTCGATTCGCGCGAGAGACGTGCGCGACTCGGGTCCCAGGCGCCGGCGAATCAGCCCGAGCGCCAGGCTGAGTCGTGTCAGGGGCGATCTCAACTCGTGGGACACGTCGCCAATCAGCCGCTGTTGCGCCGTGACCAGCGTTTCCATTCGCGATGCCATGTGGTTGAAGTCGCGGGCCAGCCCTCCAATCTCATCCTTCCGTCCGAGGATGCCGGGAGACGTGAGCCGTTGCGTCAGATCGCCATCGGAAAATCGGGACGTCAGGGCGCGCAACTGTACCACCGGCGCGGTGACGTGCCGTGCCAGCAGGTAGCACAGCACACTTCCCGACAGCAGCAACGATACGACAAAGGTCCGTGACCAGAAGCCTCCCACCTCCCGGCGTGGGACGTGGGCAACAAACGCATACCAGTGACCGCCGCGGCCGGGCAGTCTGACTCCCGCGAGATGGTTGCGCAGGCGAAACAATAGTTGTCCTTCCGCTTGCTCCGCCAATTCGTGCGACAGTTGGAGTGCCGGCGCGACTCCGCCGAGAGAACGACCGGCTTCATCGAACAGGGTTCCGCGTATCCCGGTATCGTGACCCAGTGACTCCAGGTAGGCGGTGAGTTCGGCATCCCCACCCCGCTCGTATGCCCCTACTGCCACGCGTCCCGCCGATAGGATTGCGCCTTGTCCCACTCTCGGCCAGGCAAATGGAAGTTGATCCGGATTGCTGAGCTCGAACCCGGCAACCACCCCAATTACCACCACGGCGGTTACCGAGCAGAACCACAGAAACATCCTCAGGAACAGGCTCTTCATGAACCCTGGCTGTTGGCCTCTGGACCCGGGTAAATGTACCCGGCGTTGCGCACCGCCCGGATGCGGTCCCGTCCATCAGGCTGCGGTCCGAGCTTTTTCCGCAGGCTGCTGACATGGTTGTCGATACTGCGATCGAAGATCGAAAACTCGCGGCCCAGCACTTCGCGGAACAATTCCTCCCGGCCGATGACGCGCCCGGTAGATCGTAGGAAACTGCGCAGCAAATCGAACTCCGCAGCCGTCAATTCCACGATCGATCCGCTACGCCTCACGCTGCGTGCGCGGCTGTCCAGTACGACATCAGCGACTGCCAGGACCTCGGTGTTTTCATCCGGCTGCAATGCGGCCGGCGCGGTGCGCCGAAGAATCGCCTTGACCCGGGCGACAAATTCCTGCGGATCGAACGGCTTCGGAAGGTAGTCGTCGGCCCCGCCCTGAAGTCCGACGACGCGGTCCACGGCATCGCCGCGAGCCGTCAGCATCAGGACGGGAATCTGTGAGGCAGCACGCAGGCGGCGCAGAACCTCGAGCCCATTCACGCGCGGCAGCATCACGTCGAGCACCACCAGGAGGCAATTCCCCTGGAGTGCCCGCTTCAATCC
>Ga0105240_10013537_pt1 | contig 11197 bp, 14 predicted proteins | sample KBSC54metaG_FD_80426 | JGI IMG/M metagenome (GOLD analysis project Ga0105240, IMG submission 80426) | Corn rhizosphere microbial communities from Kellogg Biological Station, Michigan, USA - KBS C5-4 metaG | ecosystem: Host-associated > Plants > Roots > Rhizosphere > Soil | place: Michigan, USA...
GGATCCGGACGAATTGCGGGAAGGCGACATTATTCTCGCCTCTCCGCGCGACTATACCACCAATCCAATCTACCTCCATCAGCGGGCGCTCCACAAAGACGCCACCGCCAAATGGACCCATGCTATGTTCTACGTCGGCATGATGCACGTTGCCGAATCCAACGTGGCTACGAAAAGCGGCAGAGTGGATGGTACGGCAATAGTTGCTCTTACCGACTATCTCCCAGAGCACGAACTGCTCGTGTGCCGAAACCGCCTGTTCGTCGACGAGAAAATTCGGCTGGAAGCAGTGCAATATGCGCTGCTTAATGTCTTCGCCAAACAGAGACCCTACGACCGAGCGCGTATCGCAGAAATCGCCATCGGCCAGCGCATCAGAGACCGGGATGACGCCCAGCTAGATGCTGTGATCTGCTCGGACTTTGTCCTCGAGGTGATGGCAATTGGCGGGACCACCATGCTTTCAACTTGGGCCGAAACGGCGCATCTGGATTGGCTCCCGTGTGACTTTTCGCGACCGCACGAGGAAATGGACCGACCGTTCGCGCTGCCTATGAGGAAGCTGCGAGAAGAGGCCGCGTAGGTCGCCTGCACCTCGCCCAAGCGGCCGGGAATGCTCCCGCGCTTCACTCGCCCGCCTGCGTTAAAGCGCAAGTACCGGCGGCCGGCTGTCCGCCTTACCCTGAGGCCTGACACCGGCGGTTTCGTTTGCTGCAAAAGCAAAAAAGCCCCGCCGGCGCTCGGGGGCGTCAGCGGGGCCTTGGAGGTCGTCCGGGTAGGAGCGACGAGCGGGAGCTTACGCCTTTGCCGCGAAAGCGAAAGACCGAGGTTCTCGCCCCGGCCTTTCCTGCTGTTCCGCCGCTGTTATGAGTGGGCTATTCCCCGTAGCCGATCGGCACGCGGACGGTCGGTAGCCGGCGAGCGCTCAACATCGAATTTGCAGCGCGGATGCCCCGACCATTGAACCGCAGGCCATCGCCACCCTCTGTGGCTTCGTTACTCCGGCCGGTCAGCCTACCCCCGGTGCGCGACTGCGCTTCCGTCCAGCCAAGCCACGGCTCGGAGTCGGCGCTGTCTCCCTCCAGTTCGATCTGAAGGCCGCCGCTGTAATAGTAGGACCCGCCAAAGCTCGGCTCGAGGTCGCCGTTGTCCTCCAACTCCGGATCCCCGTCGAACTCGTCGAGCATGGCGATAAGGCGCTCGATCGCCGCCTCGATCCGCTGGCGCAAGGGTGGTTGCCGGTGGCCCATTAGACCGCCCTCCCCGTCGCGCAGAGGGTCTGCAACACGATCGACATTGCAGCCGTGGTTCCCTCGTAGCCAAGCCATTGGCCAGCGTGGCGCTTGAGGTATGCCGCCTTGGTTGTGGCCTCATTTGCGGTCACCGGCATGGCGAGCAGCACTGCGGCTGCGCATTCGGCCTCATGGCGGTCTGCGGCGTCGAGCTCTAACCCGATAGCGCGAAGGCCCGACTTTCGGTCGAAGGCCCGTTGCCGGCGGATAAGGGTGGTGAGCTCACGGTGCATCCTGGCGCGGCGCTGCTCGGCACTGCTGAAATCGGTCCTGCCCCAAGTGCGGCGGACCTCAACGTCCCTGTCGACTTCACGGTCAATCTCACTATGGCTGTAGGCGAACAGCGGCTCGCCCTTGTCGTCGCGCCGCATGGTGAGCAGCCAGCCATACCGCACCTTGGGTTCGGGTCGGCCCGGAAGGCTGTACAGGCGATCCCACTCGGCACCGAGCCGATTGACGGTCCGGCGGGCTCTCCTGTGCCGCGCGATGGCCGCGGAGACGGCGCCGGGCAACGGGCTCGGGCTGCCGACCCGCACAAAGACCGGCTTTGCTGCCGCCTCCGCCGCGGTGGCCGGGCCGCCGACGCCGGCAAAGGCGGCCAAGGTGCCCAGGCCCTTCAGGATGGAGCGGCGCGAGGCTAACTTGATGGTGTCCATGTTGATCTCCAACGGTTAGCGGGACATGCCCCGGCCGGTGTTCGAGCACTGGTCGGGGCGCTTCGTTCCGGCTCTTTCGGCCGCACCCTCCTTCGCCAGTCTGAGGACCGCAAAGGCAAGCCGCTGGGGCCACTCGGTCCCGGCGACATGGAAGTCGTGAAATGGATTGTTGCCCCAGGCCGCGAGCGCCTGCGCCTTGATCAGGACGCCCGTCATGGACTGTTCGGGCTGAGCCATGATCTTGCCGACCAGTTCGGCCAGCGCCTCTTGCGTCGTGCGTCGGCGGGCGATTGCGGCCTCGATCCCGGACGCGGCTTTGACGCCCTCTTTCGCAGCTTCGTAGGTCGATGCCAGCTCGAGGTTGCCGCGTGCCATGCTGATTGCTGCCTCGATGTCGGCCACTTCCGACGCCGAAAGCGGATGCTTGGGCCGCGACCGCCGCAGCTTCTTTTGGAGCTCGTCGATTTCGCGCCGGTAGTCGTCGGCCGTATTGACGTAGCGCGGCTGCGGATGGTCGGATACGTAGGGTTGCGGCACGTTGTAGGTCGAACCGTCGGGCAGCATCCCCCAGCCGAGGATGTTGCGCTCCCTCTTGCTGTCGGTGCCCCATGTGGACGTCCAGGTGATGGCGTCGGGCGCGATAGGCCACGACGGCGACCAGTCGCGATAGATACGCCAATAGTCCGCTTCCGCGTCGATCATGTCGGCTTCGACGCCGGGCAGCATGTCACCCAGGCACAGCAGCTCCGGGTTTTCGGGCACGGGCGCCGGCTCGGTCGTGGCGAGAGCGGCAGCGGGCACGGCAGCGGCGGTAGAGGCCGCAGCAAGCCCGAGCAGCAGGCGGCGGCGGTTGAGTGCGGGTAGGATCATGGCTTTGCCTCCAGTTCAGTGCGGGAAAGGTGACGAAGGGCGGCCATCAGGCCACCCCCGCCAGTGCGGTGATTTGCGCGTGAAGATCAGCGCGTCGGCCGGCGGTGCGAACGCCGAGCGGCGCGTAGTCGAGCAGCGTCAGTTCATCGCGAAGCTGGCTGATGCGGGCAGAGCGCTCGCCGGCCGGCAAGGCGCTGACCCGCGCCACGGCGGCGCGCTGCTGGGCAGCGACGAATTCCCGGGCGGTGTCGTCGACCGCACGACGGGCTGCGGCAGCCTTCGCATCGGCCCACGCCTGACGAAGCATGTTGGCGAAGAGTGAGGGCAGGAACCTGCGTCGGCCGTTCTCGTCACCGACAGCAAAGTACCAAACACGGGCGGTCCAATAGGCAGCCCACGCTTTGCGAAGGAGTTCGGAGCGGTTGATCATTGTTAGAGGCACCTTGTTTTGATCCCTTGAGGATCATATGATGCCTGAAAGATCGATAAGTCAATACCAAGAGTATCATTTTCGAGCCTTGAGGGATCACATTGTTAACGTCCGAGCAATTGCGAGCCGCAAGAAGCCTGCTTCGCTGGCAGCAAAGCGACCTAGCCGAAGCGTCCGGGATTTCGATTCCCACAATAAAGCGGCTTGAGGCCATGGATGGTGAACTGGGGGGGCACGCCGCTACCATCCGTGCCCTCACGGCAGCCCTCGAAAACGCCGGAGTTCAATTCATCCCCGAGAACGGCGGCGGCGCTGGCGTGCGGTTGGCGAAACCGAAGGGCGGCAAGTGAAGCAGATTCAGGCTGATCGCCCGGGCTATGCCGGCGAACCGCTGGCGTTGCTGATCATCGATCATCCAGCGTGCCTGGTGCGGATCGACGGCCATTCGATGACGCCCACGACAAGCCTGGCGAAGCAGGCTGGCGCGGGTGCGTGTGGCATCCACGTCGACGCTGACGCTTACCTCGTCGATGCCGCTATTGAGAAAATCGGCGCCGACGATTGATGCCTGAAGCCAATCCGCCGATTCCGCGTCCGCTCACCGTCGAGCAGGTGGCCGAGCGCTGGGGCTGCTCCGACAACCACGTGCGCAATCTGATCAAGCGCGGCGAGCTACGGGCCTTCCGACTTGGCCACAGGCTACTGCGCGTTCCGACCGATGCCGTCGTCGAATACGAGCAGCGGCAGGTGGTCGAACCAACCCTAGAACCGGCATACTTGCCGGTTTCCGACGTCATCGTCATCAGCCACGCTCGAGAACGCGGTCGGCGCAAATGAAATGCCCACTTCCAGAGGCGCTGCTGCTCACCACCGCGCAGGCGGCCCACCGACGATTGGCTCGCAAAGCTCGAAGAAGAGCAGGTGCTCGATCGCGAACTCGTCGAGTGCGAAGCTAAGCATCGGATCAAAGGCTAGCTTCGTCCCATCCAAAGCAGCTTCGCAAACTTTGCGAACCTGAAACCGCAGGACGGGGCACCACCACTAACGCCGCATACCCGGCATCGCTTCTTCGATGGCGTCAAGTTCATGTCGCTCGGCCACGGTGATCTGCATGGATCGAACCCTCTCAATCAGCGTCCGGAGACACTCTGTCGCTTTCTCGTACTCGACCGCTGCCGCTTCCAATCGACGACCAGCTTTCGTCCTGGCTTGCTTATGCTCCTCCACTTCTAGGTGTTCGGCCCCGGTCTCCACCTTCGAACGACCGCGCCGAATCTTGGGGTCAATGTACTTGCGACAGAAGTCTGCCAGGTCCGTCTGCATGGCAACGTAGGACATCCGCTCTTTGTGCTTCAGTCGGAGCTCAGTTAGTGCCTTCGACGTTGAAATGCGCTTCCTCTCGAACTTGCGCGAGCGGCCGTCCTTCCTCCATGGGGCAACGAACACGTCGACCACACCAGCGCCAGCTTCATCGAGGTCGATACGGGCGCAATACACGCTGGCCGGACCACACCAGCTTTCGATCCATTTCGCAGCTTGTAGGAGCAGGCTGCGGTTTCGTGGATTCTTCCGATCATAGGGATCGTGGCCGCCCGCCGAGACCCACTCCGGACTGATGGTAATCATGGCGTGGAAGCCGAGCTTGCCTTCACCCTGGCCCGACTCGATGTGGTGCCGCGCAAGATGTGCGTCGAAGGCGGCTTCGACATCACGCATTGCTGTGAAGTCGTTTACATCCGCGCCATCGTAGATCCTGCTGGAAACTGCGAGCGCGGCGCCCAACGTTGCATCCGGCCGGCGCCGCCGTTTCGATGCAGCATCCCGCCTCAGGGCGTGGGCACTTGCAGTTCGAAGCTGTGCCCGGTCATCGAACTTCACAATGCGGACTGAGGAATAGATCGTAGCCATGCCTCAGGTACTAAAATGCCGCGATGCATACAACTATAGCTCCCGCCAATCTGATGCGCGGTCCGACCCTAGACCAATCCTCTAGTGGGTTAGAGGATTGCACACTTGGGCTCAGGCAAGAGGAAGGCTCCTCGCAGAGCCTGGGACATGGCAAAAGCGCCTTCAGACGACGATTGCCACGGTCCAAGGTCCGCGAGGGGAGCTGCGCCTTCCTCCATCGTCAACCCAACTATGGAAAAGCCATGCAGTGCCTGATTGGGACGGCAATGAGAGCAATGACAAAAACGGGGTACAGGAACCGCTGTCAGGTTTGCTCAGCCAACTTGCGATCCGCTCTACGCGTTAGTCGGTGGTTACACGTAGTGGCCGGCCAAGACCAAAACGCCACCCCCTCCCAAACCGTCGAGGTTGACCCGTGAGGCCTATCGGGCTCCTCCATGGGAATTCATCCACGGCATCCTCACGCTCCTCGCGTAGCGCATGTTCTAGAAGGCGCACCAAACTAACCTGGAGCCGCGCGAAGTGAGGTCGAGCAGCTTTGGCGTAGGGGGATAGCTGGTAAATTGTATGGCGATCCAGACCGAGATCGGATCTGCGATGAGCCCGGCTAGCTCTGTCGGACGACGGCAGGTTGAGTTGTTCTCGACTTGCGAGGGCGGCGGCGCGATACTTGCCCAGATACTTTTGGGCGCCGCACGATCATATTGAATGCCCTTCCTAACCGCCTCTCTTGCGATGCCGAGGAATGCGATGGGAGCTTACTAGTTGGCCTCTAAGGGGGCACCTGTCTGGTTGGTAGTTGTTCTCGTCCTGGGTGCCTATGCGCTCGGCCGCGGGGCGAATTCTGACGTTGCCGTAAGCGAGCCGGCGGTGGCCACCGTCACGGCGAGTTCCACCGCGATCATTGCGCCTCCGGCGCCACGCGCGCTGCCCGCCGCTAGACCGCAAGCGTCAGTGGCGAATGCCTCTTCTGCGCCTGCTTCCTCGCTGTCGCCTGGTCAGTCGCAATCCAGTGGCCCTGCGCCCTCTGTGTCGGTGGCAGAATCAACCCCGTCCAACGCCGGCGCGGCCACGATCGACACCAGCACTGCCGACGTACGGTTTGTAGGCAGCGCCCCGCTGCTCGTACTCGAGGCTCCGACCGTAGGCGCTGCGGTGCTCAAGACAATCTCTCCGGACCAAGCCGTTCTCGTTATGGCCGATGCCAACGGATGGTCTCTGATCTCACTAGGTCAGGACAAGTTTGGTTGGGCACAGACAAGCTCTCTTCGCGATGCCCTGCGAGCCCCGCCAACGGTCCTTGCCACTGCGGAGCCTGCGCCGGCAACCTCCTCGTCGTCCTACCAGCGCCCGACGCCGGCGCCGCCGGTTATCGGAACGCCAGCCTGCTCGGAATCTGGTTCGTGCTATGGCGACATCAGCTCGATTACGGGATTGCCGAAGACGACGTTTGTCAACGGGTACTATCGGAAGAACGGCACTTACGTCCGGAGCTACTACCGCAGCCACCGGTAGTATCGTCCGGTCGCAAACGACCTTCGCCATATCAGTCGTCAGCGACGCTCGAAGGGGGCAACCGCCGTATTGATCTCGGCCGGCGTGGTGTCACCTCGGAAAGCAGCCTGTCGTCCAATTCCCTTTGCTTCGCCGCCGCCTTGACCTCCTCCCAGCCGCCGGCATTGGGACGTTGACGCAGGACACGCTCGATCGCTTTGGTGGCCTCAGCCGCATCTTTCTTTCCCCGGATCCGGAGCATCCATTCCGCGTCATCCTTCACGGCCGCGATGAAAAGCTTGTTGAACAGGCTGTCATATCGTCCGCCGTGGATCTTATGGCTCATGGCCTCGACCCGCGCGCGCTGAACGTCCTCGTTGGACGGCGCCTTGAGCTCCTTTTTCTTCGCCCGGCACTTGGCCTGGCGGCCGGCATCCTTCGCCCGGTTCTCACCCTTCGACATCGGCCCACCTTGAACTCGCACCTTCGACCTCCGCATCGATAGTGAAGGCCTACCCCCGGAGGATGAAAGTCGCACGGGCACCGCCGCAGGGGCTGTGACTCGATCCTGATGGAGTAACGGGGGTGTTCGCGATTTTGACCTGTGACTCGATCAGGGGTGCTGGGGCGTCCCGGACAATCCAGTGCAGAGGTTCGGGGACTGAGAGGAAATGCTGCGCAAGCCACTGGCGGAGCGACAAGCAGACGTCCCCGACTGCCGGCGCGCGATTGCCGCGCTAAAAGGAGAACAGAGATGCTTCACCACCTAGACGCCTCAACTTTCTCAATGCCGAAGTCCGCCTTTTCGCCCGGGCCAGCTCCGATGTTGAGCTGGATCTCAACGGATAAGCTTGTTGTCGACGACACCTACCAACGCGAAATGGGCAGGCGAGGACGACACAACGTTCAGCACATTGCCGAGAACTTCGACTGGTCGAAATTCGCACCGGTAATTGTCGCACCGGTCGAAGGCGGCCTATACGCCGTCGTCGACGGACAGCATCGTTCGACGGCGGCCATGATGCTCGACATCAAAGAGGTCCCTTGCCAAGTCGTCCAGGCTGACCGCGCCAAGCAGGCGGCGGCCTATGCCGCGGTAAACGGCAACATCACCAAGACTACTCCCCAACAGCTCTTCCATGCACGACTGACGGCCGGCTACTCCATGGCTGTTCAACTCTCCGAGGTTTGCCAGGCGGGCGGAGTGACAATCCTTCGGCGCAACGTAGTCCAGGCCAAAATGAAAATAGGGGAGACGCAAGCTGTCGGCGCGCTCCAGCGGTGCCTACGTGATTTCGGTCGGGACACTCTGATTACCGCGCTGCAGTGCATCACCCAGACGTCGGACGGAAACGCTGGATTCGTGCGTGCGACGATTGTTGAAGGTCTATGCCAAGCCTTGGATGGTACTCCATGGCGAGATGCGGGCGAGGCGCTGCTGCGCGCCATGGACAGCTTTTCGTTCGTCGACGTGTGGGGCGAGGTTACGGACGGTCGGGACCAGATATTCCCAGCAACCGTTCGCAGCCTGATTGCCGACAAGGTAACCGCTCACTTGGCAAGCAAGCTTCCCACCAAGAAGGCTCGCAAAGCCGCATAGCTTACTGCGGCCGCGGAGAGCGGAGTCATCGTTAGCTCCGCCTCTTTTTTCTCACTGCCGGTCAATTCCTGACTTTGCCGATGGAAGGCGCGCCAGCCAATCGTGGAGATCGGTAGCCAAGATCAGGGTTCGGCGCCCAAGCTTGCGTGCAGGCAGTTGTCCCGATCCGATTGCCTCGTAGAGCTTCGTTCTTCCGATGCCGACAATCCTAGTGGCGTGGTCGACAGTGTACGCGATGGGCTCCATACTCGCAGATCCGACCGGCGAAACGGCCGGTACGCACGCCAGTCCAACTTCCAGCGCACACCCGATTATTCACACATCGATGCAAGCAACTATAGGTCGCGTGATGAGCGCGCTCGGTAGTCTATCGGCGGATGATGCTGAATTGCCTATTGTCCGGCCGGTGCAGCAGGCTCCGGATCGGGTGGCGGTGAAAGTGCCTCGTGCAAACCCTGTTCAGAATACTCGGGTTCCAGACCCCTCTGGACGCCCCCGTTACTTCTTCATCTAATAACGCTTTTCCGTCATTTAGAATCGCGTTTACATCAATGTCATATGCGTGATGCGTCGCGCGACGAGTCACGTTAGAGACCACCAAGTCGACGACGAACTTTTGTGTCTTGCTCGGCGAGGCCCTGGAGATCGGCCTTCACTGGAGAGACGCCATGGCGCAGAAGACGGAAGCCCCCCATCGCCAGATACCATTCGTCAACGGAGGCGCCGAGCAATCCGCGTCGAAGCTGGAATTCCGGATCCGGACCTTGTTGCTCGCACAGTGGTTCGGGGCGTTGCCTTCGCAGTTGTTCGAGCGACCAGGCTGGTGAGCGCTGGCGCATCAGAAAGCGCGGACGATTTTACGAGGGACATTTGGTACTGGTGCCATCAGGAGCTCGTGGTGATGCGCAAGTTCCCGTGGCTCGCAGTCAGAACTGCCCTGAGTCAGGCAATAGCCTCAAGGGCCGCCTTCCAGGAGCATTCTCAATCGGCGAGCGACCAACCCAACGCTGAGTGACACCAGTGCGGTCGTTGTGAGCCTGGTCGCCGAGATTCTTGTCCGTCGCGCCTCGTCCGAGCCGGGCTGTCAATTGTCGGTTCAGGACTGGCGTGCGATTCTACGGCTGAACGCGGAGAGAAACATGGCCGAGACCTCGATCGAGTGGACCGATGCGACATGGAATCCTGTCGCGGGATGCACGATCCTCACTGCTGGCTGCACCAACTGCTACGCCATGAGGATGGCCGCTCGCCTGGAGGCCATGGGAACCGAGAAGTATTCGGGCACCACTCGCAAGACCGGGGGGCGCGCGAAATGGACAGGCAAGATTGTGCTCGACGAAACGGCGTTGGACGCACCAACGAAGTGGGCGAAGCCACGCCGGGTGTTTGTGAATTCGATGTCTGACCTCTTCCACGAGGATGTTCCGGAGGACTTCATTCGGAAGGTCTGGCTGACGATGGCGGCGACGCCGCGGCATACCTACCAGATCCTCACGAAGCGCCCCCAGCGTATGGCTGAAGTTGCTTCGTGTCTCCCCGTGCTGCCGAATGTCTGGCTGGGCACAAGCGTTGAGGACGGCCGCGTCTTGCATCGCATCGAAGAGTTGCGTCACGCGCCGGCGGCGGTGCGGTTCATTTCGTTTGAGCCTCTCATCGGAACGGTGGCCGATGCCGACCTCCGGGATATCCAATGGGCTATCGTCGGCGGCGAATCGGGACCGCAGGCCAGAGGCATGGACCCGGTATGGGTAAATGAGATCGAGAGTATCTGCCGGCGAGACGGCGCTGCCTTCTTCTTCAAGCAGTGGGGCGGCCGGAACAAGAAGGCCACGGGTCGGGAGCTGCGCGGTCGCACCTTTGATGAAATGCCGGCCGTCGCTGCTGCCGCCGTCTAGACCTGCAGCCGTCCTTGCTCGTCGTCTTTCTGCGCGACGATACCCCAGAACTTATGCGCTAGCTCATGCCGCGTGGCCAACAGCAGCAGATAGAGTGGTTGATGGCCCGGCCCGGTAACGAGCCGGATTTCCGCGTTGGTTTTGATGCCCGTCGACGAGACTAGGCGCTTCCAGTACTCGAAATAGGCCTGACGTCCCGTGCGCTGAGTGCTGCTGGTGTCCACCTCGTCACGCCAGCCAGGAGCAAACGCGTCGAGGGCAGATTGGTCCTTAAACGAGTTGCGATCAAAGTTGCGCTGCAAGTCCATCTGGCTCACGTGCACCATGATGTCGATTCTGTAGAGGCGGGACAGGGCCAAAATAATTGAGAAGTCCAAGGTGCCGAGACTGTACGGGTCGAGGAAGGCGAAGTTTAGCGCCCCGACCCCGCAGGCTTGGACAGCTTCAGATGCAGTTTCCTTTGCCGGTCCAAGAAGAGCGGTGACCGGTGCTCCGAGGCGCTCAAGGCGCGTCTTCGCTAGCGCAAGACGCTGTTCGTCGATGTCGCCGATGATAACTTTTGAGAATGGCGCGCCGCTATTTACGCTCTTTCGCCACGCAGCGACGCACCCTCCGTCGACGAACTCGCCCGTTTCCCTGATCTTGGCGCGGCCTGGCCCGCAGAAAAGGTCGATGCAAGTGCTTCCCCCGCGCCCCGGCGGCAGGTACTTCTTCCGCGTGTATGTCGATATCTGGATATAGTCGCAGAGCAGCTCGTGCTTGTCGGCTACCCATTCGCCAACGTCTTCCACTGGAAGACTATCGTCACCGTCGACGAGTTCACCCATACTGTTCGGCCAGTTCACCAACAGCCATCACTTCACCATGAAGTGGGGAACGTAGTGGGGAAGCATCGGTCTGCTTCAAAATAATAATTTAAAATCAAATAGTTACCGCGCGGCGATGGTGGAGCTGAGGGGAATCGAACCCCTGACCTCATCATTGCGAACGATGCGCTCTCCCAACTGAGCTACAGCCCCGTCCGCTCGGCGGCTGCTTCATAGCCAATCGAA
>Ga0105240_10013541_pt1 | contig 11195 bp, 12 predicted proteins | sample KBSC54metaG_FD_80426 | JGI IMG/M metagenome (GOLD analysis project Ga0105240, IMG submission 80426) | Corn rhizosphere microbial communities from Kellogg Biological Station, Michigan, USA - KBS C5-4 metaG | ecosystem: Host-associated > Plants > Roots > Rhizosphere > Soil | place: Michigan, USA...
AACGCAGCGCGGCACGATCATGCCGGTCGACGCGCAGGGCCACGCCGTGCTGCCGGCGCTGATCTGGCTGGACCAGCGCCGCGCCTCGCGCCCGCCGCGCATCAACGCCGCCTGGCGCGCCGCATTCCGCCTGGCCGGCGTGGCCGAAACCATCCGCTATTTCCAGCGCGAGGCCGAGGTCAACTGGTGGGCGGAGAACGAGCCCGCCACGTGGGAGCGCACGCACAAGGTGCTGCTGCTGTCGGGCCTGCTGAACTTCAAGCTGACGGGCGAGTTCGTCGACTCGGTCGGCTCGCAGGTGGGCTACGTGCCGTTCGACTTCAAGTCGCATCGCTGGGCGAAGCCGGCGGACTGGAAGTGGCAGGCGCTGGCGGTGCGCCGCGAGCAGCTGCCCGAGCTGCGGCCGGTGGGCTCCGTGCTGGGCCGGGTCGGCACGGCCGCCAGTACGGCCACGGGTATCCCGGCCGGCACGCCGGTCATCGCCGCGGCCGCCGACAAGGCCTGCGAGGTGCTGGGCTCGGGCTGCATGGCGCCGAACGTCGGCGCCGTCTCGTACGGCACCACCGCCACGATCAACGTCTGCACGAGCAAGTACGTGGAGGCGTTGTCCTTCGTGCCGCCGTACCCGGCAGCGCTGCCGGACCATTTCGACAGCGAGGTGCAGATCTTCCGCGGCTACTGGATGGTGCGCTGGTTCAAGGAGCAGTTCGGCGACCGCGAGCGCCATGCGGCGCAGGAGCGCGGCGTCGCGCCCGAGGCGCTGCTCGACGAGCTGGTGGCCGCGGTGCCGCCCGGCTCGCTGGGCCTGGTGTTGCAGCCGTACTGGACGCCCGGCGTCCGTCATCCGGGCCCCGACGCCAAGGGCGCGATCATCGGGTTCGGCGACGCCCATACCCGGGCGCACGTCTACCGCGCGATCCTCGAGGGCCTGGCCTACGCGCTGCGCGACGGCCGCGAGCGCATCGAGACAAAGACACGCGTGCCGCTGACGGAGCTGCGCGTGTCCGGCGGCGGCTCGCAGTCCGACGCCGCGCTGCAGCTGACGGCCGACATCTTCCGCCTGCCCGCCAGCCGGCCGCACGTCCACGAGACGAGCGGCCTCGGCGCGGCCATCGACTGTGCCGTCGGCCTGGGCCTGCATGGCGACTTCGCCACCGCGGTCAAGGCGATGACGCGCATCGAGCGCACGTTCGAGCCCGACCCGCGCCACGCGGCGCTGTACGACGAGCTCTACGCGCAGGTCTACCAGAAGATGTACACCCGCCTCGCACCGCTGTACGCGCGCATCCGCGCCATCACCGGCTATCCGTCGCGCGATTGAGCTCGCCTGCATGCGAGGCGCGCGGCCGGGCGGGTCGAACGACTCGCGCTGCGAGGCCGCATGCGAATGAAAAAGGGATCGCCGCGGCGATCCCTTGTCGTCGGCGCGGCCGAGCGCGTCAGAAGCTGACGCCCAGCCCCAGGTCGACGCGCGTCAGGTCGGTGTTGGTGCGGAAGCGCTGGTAGTCGGCCTTGAGCACCACGTTCGGGTTCAGGTAGAAGTTGGTGCCCAGCGTCCACACGTGATCGCGCGGCGTCGGCCACGGCTTGCCGTCCGAGGCCGGTCCGGTGGGCACCGTCGTGAAGCCCGGGGCGATGCCGGCATAGCTGGCGCCCATGTCGTAGTGTTCCCAGCGCACGAACGGGCTGAGCTTGTAGCTGCCGCTCTCCCACACCTTGTATGCGCCCTGCACGTAGTAGCCGAGGAAGGACGAGGGCAGCGGGTTGGACGCGCCGGCGTTGTCCAGGTTGTACGTGGCGGTGTTCGAGAACGCGCCGTGCGCATACACCGCCGAGATGTCGGCGTTGCCCGGCGTCCAGCGCGCGTGCGCCTCCCACAGCGTGACGCGCGACTGCGGCAGGTTGGCCGGCGTCGACGGCATGGCCATGTTGCCCGTGAACGCGAAGCCGCCCAGCAGCAGGTTGGGCACGCCGGTGTAGTTCAGGGCGGCGTACTGCGCCAGGTGCTGCACGTTGGCGTTCTGCAGTTCCTGGTGTGTGGCCTGCATCGGCGCGGCCTCGCCGAGGTCCGACGCGGTGCGGTACAGCGGATCCTCGGGCATCGCGTTCCAGCCGCCCAGGTTCAGGCCGGTGCTGATGCCGGCGTCCCAGCTCAGGCCGATGTCGCTCGTGCCGTGCAGGCCCAGGCCGCCTTCGCGCCACGTGCTGGGGATGATCAGCGTCTCGACGAAGTTCCGATGCACGCCGTAGAAGGCGGTGGGCTCGTGGTGTTCGTTGATCAGGCCGGCCGGCATCAGGTACAGGCCGATCTTGGCGCTGAGCGAGTCGGTGAGCTGGTGGTCGACGTAGAACTGCTCGACCTCGAACTCGCCCGAGTCGTCCGCCGACGCGACGGCGTGCTCGACCTCGAACTCCGAGTTGAAGCTGGTCTTCTCGTCGAACTTGTAGCCGATGCCGAACACGGCGCGCGCGAGGTCGGCCGTGGCCAGGCTGTGGTCGTGCGTCGGGTTCGAGTAGTAGATCTCGCCGTAGCCCCACAGGCCGAGGTTGGGCGAGATGCCGCCCGCGGGCGCCGGGGCCGGCGCGGCCGCGACGGCGGGCGCGGGGGCCGGTGCCGGCGGCGCGGCGGCCGCCTTGGCCTGGGCGGCGGCGAGCGCGTCGTTCTGCGCCTTCACCCGCGCCAGCTCCTGCTTCATCGCGTCGAGCTGCTGCTGCATCTGGTTGATCTGCTGCGCGAGCTTGTCGGCCACGTCCGGCGACGCGTCCGCGGCATGGGCCGACATCGACAGGCACAGGGTCAGGGCCGCGAGGGCCACGGAGGTCTTGTTCATGGTGTTCATCGGTTCGTGGGAGTGTTCGTGGCGGCCGTCGTGCGGACGGCGGCCAGGCATTGGGCGGGCAGCACCTGTGCGGACGGGCGCGCCGGGTCATAGCCGTCGGTCAGCGTGCACAGGAAGGTGATGACGTCGTCGATCTCGTCGGGCGACAGCGCGGGCGTGTCGCCGATCGCGCGGTTGTACGGGATCTCGGCGGTGTTGACGTTGCCGCGATAGCCCGCGTCGCTGCCGGCGACGCCCGCCTTCACGACGAACTGGCCGCCGTAGGCCGCGGGCAGGTCGTCGAACTTGGTGACGCTGCCGTCGGCGGCGGTGGGATACCACTCTTCGGGATGGGTGTCGCGCCGCACGTAGAAGCCGATCGCCTCCTTCAGCGTCGCGAAACGGCCGTTGTGGAAGTAGGGCGCGGTCACGGCGACGTTGCGCAGCGTGGGCACCTTGAACTGGCCGCAGCTGGCCGCGAGGTTCGCGTCCTGCCCGCGGAACGGGCCGCACACGCCCAGGTCGTAGTACGCCTGCACGCCGTCGGTGCTGTCGAAGGGCGTGTAGGCCGGCGCGGCGCTCGTGTTGCCCGGGATCAGCGGGTTGCGCGGGATGCCGAGGTTGTCGTAGCTGTAGTCGGTGAACATCGGCGGCGTCGAGCCGTCGGCCGACGTGCTGGGGTGGCACGCGCTGCAGTTGCCCTTGGTGGCGTTGTTGAACAGGCCCAGGCCGCGCAGCTCCTGTGCGGTCAGCTGCGCCTGGCCGCGCTGGACCGCGTCGAACTTGCTGGAGAACGGATTGAACGACGGTTCCTCCGACTCGAACGCGGCCAGCGCGCTGCCCAGGCGCGCCAGCGCGGTCTGCGGTTCGTTCAGCACGGCGTCGCCGTACAGCGCGACGAACTCGGCGAGGTAAGGGCGCGTCTTCAGGCGCGCGACGACTTCGGCGGCATCCGCGTTGGCCATCTCGAAGGACGAAGTGAAGGGCATCGTCGCCTGGTCGGCCAGCGTCGCGGCACGGCCGTCGCGGAAGAAGCCGCCGTTGGGGCTGCCTTCGGAATCGAAGACGAATGCCGGCGTCAGCGACGTGTACATCAGCGACGGCGTGTTGCGGAAGCCCGCCAGGTCCATGCCCGGGCCACCGAGCGCCACCGGCAAGCCATGGTCGACGCCGCTGGCCGAGGCGTCCTCGGCGAAGGCGGCGCTCGCCACGTGGCAGCTCGCGCAGGACTGCCGGCCCGAGGCCGACAGCGCGGTATCGGCGAAGACCTTCTGCCCCAGCGTGGCCGCGGCCGACAGCGTCGTGGCACCACCGCCGGAGGGCGGGGCGGAGGCGTCACTGCCGCCACCGCAGGCCGTGAGCAGCGTGGCGAGGGCGAGTGCGAGACTCCATCCGCGGGAGCGGGATGCGGGGCGGATGCCGAGAGCGTTCATGGCCTTGTCGTGCCGCGCGACGGTCCTGTCGCGCGCCTGGATTGATGATGCAAGTGCGAGTGATTCGCAATCACGAAGGCCGCACTCTAGCGGGATCGCTGCCTCTCGACAAGAAACAGGGGCTGAAAGCTTGATCTGGATCCACTCTCGCGAGTGGCTGTTGCTGCATTGCAACAGGCCGCGACGCCAGCGCGTCCGTACGGCGGCTCGAGTCGCAAGCCGGCGATTCCAGCGCTCTGGGCCGGTCGCTCAGGCGGTCGCGGCGGCGCGCCGCCGTTCGAGCGTCATGGTGGCCGGCGTGGACTCCGCGCCGAGCTCGAAGCCGCAGGACTTCAGCAGCCCGACCATGGCGACGGACACGTACGCACAGCGCGCATACACCGAAGCGCTCTGCGCATCGCGCACGAGCTCGGTCACGAGATGCCGCCCCAGCGCATGGCCGCGAAAGGCGGGTCGCACGCCCAGCGCGAACAGCTCCAGCCGCCGGTTCCACGAACCGGGCCGGTGCTCGACCAGGATCGCGAACCCGGCGTTGGCCTGGCCGACCTGCACGACGAACGCGCGCCCGGCCGCGCCGTCGCGCTCGCCCGGCATCGGCATGACGCCCTGCGTGACGACGGTCTGCACCTGGTGCCACAGGCCGCTCAGCACGTCGGGCCTGTCGCAGTCGCAGCCGAAGTGCCCGGCGCGCGACTCCGCCACGATGGCCTCGACGATGAAGGGTACGTCGGCGGCCGAGGCGAGGTGGATGCGGGGCGCCCCCTGCGGCGCGGCGGTCGTGGAATCGGCAAGCGACAGGTCGAGCAAGGCATCACCCAACGAGAAGAGGTGCGCCTCTTGTAGGGACAGCCGCTCGCGTTGCCCGAACGCAAGCTTTCCGTCGGCCGTCAAATGGCTGTCGCATCACCTTTTCGCGGTAGGCCGCGCCGGCGTCCTGCGCTCGGGCGCCGAGCGGGTCCAAGCCGTGGCATTGCCGCGCCAGGCGCACGTCGAGCCGACTCGACTCGCGCGAGGATCGATCCGCGATCGCGGGTCACTGCGGCCGCGAAGTCGCGCGGAGGCACGCCATGACGGCGTTCCCGATCACCGCCGTCGGTCGCCGACCCTCAACGGCGGTCCGGCCGCGGCCTGCCCAACATCGGCTGCCCACGCACCAGCCACCGCGGCGCGCCCTCGTCCCAGGGCCACGTGCCCTGGACGGACGGGAAGATGATCTGCGCAGCCCGCCACGGGCGCTCGCGGTACCAGCGCAGGCAGCCCAGCATGTACGGGCGAACGGCGTCGAGCGCGACGGGCTCGACATAGACCTCGAAGCCACCGCCCAGGAAGCCGGCGTAGAGGTGGCCCGGCTCGAAGCGCCGGCCGGCGGTGCTGAACTCCTGGTAGGCGTCGATCATCGACTTGCCGATGCGGGCGTTCTCGCCCAGCACGATGACGTCGGGCACTCCGAGCGAATCGACCAGGCCGATCGAGTAGGAGAACGGCGGCGAGAAGTCCGGTGCGTCGTCGGCCGATGCGAGCACGCTGTAGACGTGGCAGCCGTGGCGCTGGATGTTGTCGGCCACCTGGCGATCGGAATCGGTGATCATCGTGTCGGACCTTCGTGCCTCGTCCTTCGAGCCCCGATTTCACCACCGCGCGCTGGCTGCCTGCCGCTGGGCCGCGATCGGATGCCGAGTCGTCTCCCTGATTCCTTGCGGGTCGGGCGCAGGGGCCTCAATCGAGCAGTGCGACCGACTTCACCATCGCCCACACCGGCAGGCCTGGCGCGAGCGCGAGCGCCTGCGCGCTGCGGCGCGTCACGCGCGCGAGCAGCACGCTCGGGCCCTCGTGCGTGCGCACGCGCACGAGCACCTGCGAGGGATGCGTGTCGTCGGCGATGGCCTCGACCATGGCGGGGATCTGGTTGGCGATGCTGCTGCCCGGCTGCTCGGCGAGGCTCAGCGAGACGTCGCGTGCGAGCACGCGCAGGCGGATGACGTGGCCCAGGGGCAGCGACGGGTCGCGCGTCCAGAACGACGCGCCGGGGACGTCGAGGCGCGCCATGTGCCACGGGATGTCGAGCGCGCCGACCTCGCCCAGCAGCACGACGCCGGCGTCCTCTCCGGGCGGCAAGGGCAGGTCGAGGCGGCTCAGCAGCTCGCCCACCGGACCCGCGGCGACGGCGCGCCCGGCCTCCATCAGCACCACGTGGTCGGCCAGGCGCGCGACCTCGGCGATGGCGTGGCTGACGTAGACGATGGTGATGCCCGAGAGCTCGTTCAGGCGCTCGATCGCGGGCAGGATCTCCGCCTTGCGCGCGGTGTCGAGCGCGGCGAGCGGCTCGTCCATCAGCAGCAGGCGCGGGCTGACGGCCAGCGCGCGCGCGATCGCCACGCGCTGGCGCTCGCCGCCGGACAGCCCCGCGGCCGAACGGCCCATCAGCGCGGCGATGCCGGTCCATTCGACCGCCTGCTCGATGGAGACGCGTCGCTGCGCCGGGGCCAGCCGCTTCCAGCCGAATTCGACGTTGGCGCGCACGTCCAGGTGCTCGAACAGGCTGGCCTCCTGGAACACGACACCCACCGCACGGCGATGGACGGGCACGAACACGCCCGCCGCGTCGTCCTGCCAGACCTCGCCGTCGACGACGACGCGTCCGTCCGGCGCGCGCTCCAGCCCCGCGAGGCAGCGCAGCAGCGTCGTCTTGCCGCAGCCCGACGGCCCGAACAGCGCGCTGGTGCCGCGCGCGGGCAGGCGCAGCGTGACGTCGAGCGCGAACGCGCCGCGCGGCAGCCGCAGCGTCGCCTCGATCATGCGCGCGGCGCTCCGTCGGCCGGCGCGGCGATGAGCGCGCCCTGCGGCCGCAGCCGGTAGACGCCCAGCAGCACGGCGAAGCTGAACACCAGCAGGATCGCGGCCAGCCGGTGCGCCGCCGGGTACTCGATCGCCTCGACGTGGTTGTACAACTGCGTCGAGATGACGCGCGTGGCGCCGGGGATGTTGCCGCCGATCATCAGGACGACGCCGAACTCGCCCACCGTGTGCGCGAAGCCCAGCACCGCCGCGGTGATCACGCCGCGGCGCGCGAGCGGCAGGGCCACGTGCGCGAACCGTTCCCACGGACCCGCGCGCAGCGTGGCGGCGGCCTCCAGCGGCCGCGCGCCGATGGCCTCGAACGCGGTCTGGATCGGCTGCACCACGAAGGGCAGGGAGTACAGCATCGAAGCCACCACCAGCCCCGCGAAGCTGAAGGGCAGCAGGCCGATGCCGAGCGCCTGCGTCGCGCGGCCGACCACGCCCTGCGGGCCCATCAGCATCAGCAGGTAGAAGCCCAGCACCGTGGGCGGCAGCACCAGCGGCAGCGCGACGAGCGCCGACAGCGGCGCCTTCCAGCGCGAACGCGTGTGCGCCAGCCACCACGCGAGCGGCGTGCCGAACGCGAGCAGCAGCACCGTGACGACGAACGCGAGCTTCAGCGTCAGGAAGACGGCCTGCGCGTCGTCGCCCCAGTTCATCGGAGCGCCTCGCACGCCATGCGAAGCGCTCCGTCGCCCGGACAGGTTGTCACCGCGTGCCGCATCGCCATCTCGCCCGCGCCGTCACCAGCCGTAGCCGCAGGCCTTGAGCACCTCGCGCGCCTTGTCGCTCGCGAGGTAGTCCACGAACTGCGTGGCGGCCCCGGCGACCTTGGTGCCGGCGATGACGACGGCGTCCTGCCGGATCGGCGAATACAGGTTCGCGGGCACCACCCACATCGAACCGGCCGGCTTCGAGCCGTCGGGCGGCTGCACCTGGCCGAGCGCGACGAAGCCGAGCTCCGCGTTGCCGCTCTGCACGAACTGCAGCGCCTGCCCGATGTTCTCGGCGGTGACGATGCGCGGCTGGACGGCCTGCGTCAGCTCGAGCGAGGCCAGCGTCTCCTTGGCGGCCTGCCCATAGGGTGCCAGCCTGGCGTCGGCGACCGACAGGTGCTTCCACTGTCCGGACCTGAGCACGGCGCCGCGGCCGTCCACCAGCGCCGGGTCGGCCGACCACAGCACCAGCTTGCCGATCGCGTAGGTGTGCAGCGTGGCGGGCACGGCCTTGCCTTCGGCGGCGAGCTTGCCGGGCGTGGCCTGGTCGGCGGCCAACAGCACGTCGAACGGCGCGCCGGCCTCGATCTGCGCGTAGAACTTGCCCGTGGCGCCGAAGGACAGCTTGACCACGTGGCCGGTGTCCTTCTCGAATTGCGCGGCGATCTTCTGCGCCGCGGCGGAGAAATTGGCCGCGACGGCCACCTGCACCTCGTCGGCCCCGGCCGGGAAGGCGAGGGCGGCGAGGGCGAGCGCGCAGAGGCCGCGGATCGGCTCAAGCGTCATGGCGTCTCCGGTTCATGGCAGACGGCCTCGATGTTGTGGCCGTCCGGGTCCCGCACGAAGGCGCCATAGTAGTTCGGGTGGTAATGGGCGCGCAGGCCCGGCGGGCCGTTGCAGGTGCCGCCGGCGGCCAGCGCCGCCGCGTGGAACGCGCGCACCGTCGCGCGATTCGCCACGCGGAACGCGACGTGGATGGCGGGGCGGTTGGGTGTGCCGGCGCTGATCCAGAAATCGGGCTTGGGCGGCTCGCCGAAGCCGGCCACCGGCACCGATCCGGTGATCTCGGCGCCGAACTCCATCAGTTTCTCGTAGCCGATGGCGCCCAGCGCGGCGATGTAGAAGGCCTTGCCGGCCTCGAAGTCGCCGACGGTCACGCCGGTGTGGTCGATCATCGCGGGATCCTCCTGTGGTGATGGCCGATTGTGCGGCACGGCCCGCCCATCCCCCCAGGACGAGCGGTGCGCCGGGCCGCGCGCGATCGTAGACTGCCCGCCACACCCCACGAGAAAAGGGCAGGAGATGCCGATGTCCCACCGTTCGCGCGCCCCGCGGCCGCTCGCCGCGATGGCGCTCGCCCTGCTGGGAGGCTGTGCCGCCCAGATGCAGCCGCTGGCCGACTTCGGTGCCGCTTCCAGCCACCTGGCCACGGCCTACAAGCCGTTCACCTCGGGCCTGGGCGCGAGCTGCGAACAGCGCGAGCGCTACATGGCGCTCGGCAACCCCGGCGCCTTCGACGACGCGGTCGCCGAGCGCGCGGCGGCCGACAAGTGCAAGGCCTTGCGCGACGCCGGCGCCACCGCGGCGCTGTTCGGCCAGGCGCTGTCCGACTACGCCGGCGCGCTGGCCAAGCTGTCCGGCGCCAAGCCGACGATGTTCGACGGCGACATCAAGGACCTGTCCGGCGCCGCCGGCGCGCTCGCCACGCGCGACGGCACGCCCGTCTTCGACAGCGGCAAGCTCGCGGCCGCCACCAAGCTCGCGCGGGCCGCGGCGGCGCTGCTCACCCAAGCGAAGATCGAGACGCTCAAGCGCTCGACGCTGGAAGACAACCAGGAGTCGCTGCGCATCGTCGTCGAGGCGATGAAGTCGTATGCCGGCAAGGTCTACGCGGGGCAGCTGACCGACACCCGCGAGATCATGCGCGGCGAGCTCGGCCGCCTCGTGGGCGCGTCCAACGCGCCCACGCAGGCCGACGTCGAGTCGCGCCTGCCCTGGCGTTACGCACAGGCGGCGGCGCGCGCCGACATCGCGGCCAACGAGCTCGAGGCGCGCCGCGTGCGCGCGTTCGACAAGAGCGCCGACGCGCTGCTCGCCGCCCACGCCGACCTGATCGCCAACTTCGACAAGATCGGCGGCGCGCGCCGGCTCGAGCTGGTCGCGGCCTTCGTCGCCCAGGTGCAGGCGATCAACGACGACGCCGCGGCGTTGTGATCCAGAGCTACGAGAGGCCTGCCATGACCGACCCCACCGCATCCGACATCGCCGCCACCGCCCTCGCGGCCACCGCCGCGCCCTCCGACGCCGACACCGCCGATGCCATCGCGCAGCTGGCCGACGCTGCCGGCCATGCGTCCACCGTGCTGTTCAACTGGCGCCGCGACAACCCCGCCGCGCCCGACGTCGACCGCGCGCTGAACCTCGAGATGACGCTCGACCAGCGCGCCATCGACCTGCGCGCCAGGGCCGTCAGGCTGCTCGGCGCGCAGGCCGCCGGCGCCATCGCGCAGATCAGGGATGCCGCGCAGAAGGTCGACGATTTCCTGGGTACCGTCAAGAAGACCGAGGATCGCCTGGCCATCGCCAGCGCGGTGGTCGGCCTGGCCGGTGCCGCCCTCGTGGGCGACGCGGGCGGCGTGCTGCAAGCCGTGGTCTCGGTGCACGGCGCGCTGAAGGCCGCGCAGGCTTAGCGCTAGGGCTCGATCGTCGGCGTGGTGTTCGTCGGACGCGGGCCTTCCGCGTCCATGTCCTCGGCCAGGTGCTCCGGGCCGGCGATGTCCAGCACCTGGCCCATCCACAGCGCGTGCGACAGGTGATCGGCGCGCTCGTTGCGCGTGTTCGGGTGCACCAGCACCGTCAGGCCGCGCCGGTTGAGCATCAGCCAAGGGACGATCTTGCCGAAGGTCGCGACGTCGAACGCCACCTGGTACATCGCGCGGGCGTGCGGTCCGATCGGCCCGTCGTGCACGCGGCCGAGCGCCACGGCAAAGCGCTGGCCGATCTGCTCGCGCAGCGCCAGCGCAGCCTCGCGCTGGGCGGGACCGTCGAAGTAGACGTGGGCGTGGAAGCTGCCGATGGCAGCCAGCGGCTGGGGTGGATGCGTCGTCATCCGCGCACTGTAACGACGTCGGCCCCGGCCGCATGGCTGCGGCCGGGGCCGGCTGGACCCGAGGCGATCAGATGCCGCGTCCGCTGATCAGGCGGAACAGCACCGCGATGATCGCGATCACGAGCAGGATGTGGATCAGGCCGCCAAGCGTCACCGAGGTGAGCATGCCGATGAGCCAGAGGATGACGAGGATGACGGCGATGGTGTAGAGCATGGTTTTCTCCGGTTGTCCGACTACTTCTTGATGCTGGTGTCGTTGACGACGCTCTGGACGCCTTCG
>Ga0105240_10013543_pt1 | contig 11194 bp, 14 predicted proteins | sample KBSC54metaG_FD_80426 | JGI IMG/M metagenome (GOLD analysis project Ga0105240, IMG submission 80426) | Corn rhizosphere microbial communities from Kellogg Biological Station, Michigan, USA - KBS C5-4 metaG | ecosystem: Host-associated > Plants > Roots > Rhizosphere > Soil | place: Michigan, USA...
CAGCCAGCCACAGACGACTTCCTCGCCGCCATCCGCCGTCAGCGCGGCCCAATAACGGTCGATCTCCTCTTGTGTCTTGCAGGGGACCAGAAGCGACAGCGCTTCGGTGAATTTGTATTGCGGTCCGCCATTGAGGGCCAGATAGCGCTTGCCATCGAGTTCGAAATCGACGGTCAGGACATCGGATTGGTTGGCGACCTCGGCGCCAGTGCGGCGGCCGATCCGGGTGATCTTGGAATTGGGGAAAATCGAAACATAGAAGCGGGCGGCCTCTTCGGCCTTGGTGTCGAACCACAAAAACGGGCTGATATCGGGCATTTCACTCTCCTTGGGTTTCACTTGCAATTCGCAACTAACACGAACACTTGCAATCTGCAAGCGATCTGTGCCATTCTCGCCCCATGAAAAATGCCAGGCGTCCCAAGGCGCCCCCGCCCTGTCCGATCAACGCGGCCCTCATCGTGCTGGGCGACCGCTGGTCGCTGTTGATCGTGCGCAATCTGATGTTCGCCCGGACGACAGGGTTCAACGAGCTTCAGCGCGCGGGCGAAGGGATGGCGACAAATATCCTGACCGACCGCCTGGCCAAGCTGATTGCGGCGGGCGTGATCGAAAAGCGGCCCGATGCCGACGACGGGCGCAAATGGATCTACAGCCTGACGGACAAAGGCTTCGATCTGGCGCCGATCTTGCTGGAGCTGAGCCGCTGGGGCGTCAAATACGAAAAGGGCATCGCCCCCGACGGCGTGCTGGAGGCTTACGAAGCCGACCGCAAAAAATTCCTCGCCAGCTTGCGGAGCTGACGCGCCTCAGGCGTTTTTCGGTTTCAGCTGATGCAGCACAATCCGGTTGCCTTCGGAGTCGTTGCACATCGCCATGCGGCAGACCGGGCTTTGAATATCGGTTGCCAGAAATGAAACATTCTTGGCCTTGAGGTCTTCGATCAACTTGTCCAGGTCGCTGACTTCGAACGCGATGGTGCCGCCTTCCTTGCCGCCCGGCTGATTGCCGGCGTGAACGGTCAGGGCCAGGCACCCGCCGCCCGGCAAATCGAACTCGACCCAGCCGCGCGCCACCGAACCGCTCGAAGGACCAAGACCCAAGGTCTCGCGATAGAAGGCTTCGGCGCGCGCCATGTCTTTGACCGGATACATGGTGAAGGCGACTTTCTGGAACACGGGTCTCTCTCCCAGGATGATGTCCGGAAGAATACACAGCCAAACCCGTTGCGCCATCCGCTATGCAGACGCAGCGGATGGCGTTGAGCGAACGCGGCCGCTAAATTCGCATCATGGGGTATGCCAACAGTCTTCTGCTTCTCACCGGTGTCCTGGCGCTGAGCATGATCAGCCCGGGACCGAACTTCGCCATCGTCACCGCCACCGCGATCAATGCTTCGCGCCGCGCCGGACTGATCGCGGGGCTGGGACTGGCGGCCGCCTCCGCCACCTGGACCTTGCTCACCTTGGCGGGGCTGGGCTTTGTCATCGCCCGCATCGGCTGGCTTTACACCGCGCTCAAGCTGGTGGGCGCGCTCTACCTTATATATCTCGGCGCACGCATGATCTGGGGCGCGCGAAAACCGGCGGCCCTGCCCCAACCCGGAAACATCGTCGGCGGTCGCGCGATCTTCCGCAAAGCCTATTTCGTCAGCCTCACCAATCCGAAGTCCGCCGCTTTCTATGGCAGCATCTTTGCCGTTGCCTTGCCGCCGAACGCGCCTGTGTGGTTTTCCGCCGCCATCTTCGTCATCGCCACCTTGCTGTCGGCGTTCTGGTATTGCGGCATGGCGCTGCTGCTGTCCACCGCGCCGGTGCGCCGTCGCTTCGTCAAGGCCAAGGCGGCGCTCGACGCAACCATCGGCGCGATCCTGGTTGTGCTGGGCGGCGCGCTGCTGCTGGAGCGCTAATCGCGCAATACACACGCACGCATGCGTGGAACTCTTTGCCACCGTAAACTTTCGTGCGCGAAGTGTACAGTTTGGTGACAATGCATCCTCTGAACATTCTCTGACGAAGTTCCGGCACGCGCTTTAACGAACCGTTAGGTGAGGTTGGCGATTGTTCATGCGCCTTTGGAATCAAGCCGCATTCATTCGCCATAGCCGTGTTTCCAGCTTCTGAGTGCACGCCTCTCACGAAATGGAATGGCGCCCGCGCCCATGCGCGCGGTTTCAGCCTCGAGAGGATTTGAAAATGCCGATCCGCAAAAACACCGCCGCCCGGTTTCTGATGGGCGCGTCCGTCCTGGCGCTCGCCATCTGCGAATCGCCCGTTCTGGCGGCCACCTATCACGCCACCGATGATGCGAGCCTGCGCGCCGCCATTGCCAGCGCCAATGCCGATCCGGATCCCAGCGCCACCATCATCCTGGACAATGACGTCACCATGACGAGCGTGGCGCTGCCCGGCGACACCAAGCCCATCACCATCGACACCAACGGCCACACCTATACGAGGCCATGGGCCGACAACAGCACCGGCGTCGTCGGCGGGGTGAATTTGAACGGAACGACGGCCGGTTCCGTCTATATCTTCAACGGCAATTATCAGGGCGGCAGCATCGGCGCGGGCGGCAACGGCGGCGGCGATTACGGCCTGTTTGTGAATGCGGGCAAGACCATTACCAACAACGGCACCATCACCGGCGGCGCGGGCGGCGGCATGGGTGGCGATGGCGGCGCAGGCGCCAGGATCACCGGCAATTCGACTTTCACCAATGCGGGCACGGTTGTGGGCGGCAGCGCCGTCAACGGCAACGGCGGCTCGGGTGTGTTTTTTGCGCTGGGACCGCAATTCAACAACAGCGGCACCGTCAGGGGCGGCGACGGCCTGGCGGGCGGCGCCGGCGTGTTAGCGCAGGGCGCCACGGGCAAAACCATTATGAACTCCGGCGCGATCACCGGCGGCTCGGGCTCCACCGGTTCCGGCGGCGATGGCGTACGGATGAGTCAGGGCAACCTGATCGACAATAGCGGCGCCATCACCGGCGGCAACGGCGCTTTTGGCGGCAACGGGGTCAACATCACCGGCCTCAACGTCAACAATGCGATCTTCACCAACAGCGGCACCATCCAGGGCGGCAACGGCAACGGCAATGTCGGCGGCAACGGTGTCATCGTGCATTCCAATGTCGGCCCCATGACCAACACGGGCTCGATCATCGGCGGCAATGGCGCGGCGGCGATCATGAACACCGGCATCATCGGCGCCACCAATGCTCCGGTCATCCTGATCAACAGCGGCACCATCACGGCGGGAACCGGTTACGACACCGCGATCCTGATGCAGGTGCCGTCAAACCTGACACTTGAATTGCACAAGGGCTCGGTCATCACCGGCAAAGTGTTGGGCAACACCGGCGCCGCGGCCAACAGCCTGATCCTGGGCGGCGACGACAATGCCAGCTTCGATGTCTCCACTGTCGGACCGCAATATCAGAATCTCACGGCCTATCAGAAGACCGGCAACAGCGTCTGGACCTTGACCGGCACCGGCAGCGTGGCGACGCCCTGGACGATTGCCCAAGGCACCTTGCAGATCGGCGACGGCGCGTCCGTCATCGGTGATATTGCCGACAATTCCACCCTCGCCTTCAACAACAGCAACGCGCTCACCTTCGCCAACGTCGTCACCGGTACGGGCGGGGTGAACCAGACCGGCAGCGGGCGCACCAACATGACCGGCGCCAGCACCTATAGCGGCCCCACCACCATCAGCGCCGGCACCTTGGCGGTGAACGGCTCCATCACCTCGGCGGTGACGGTCGCGGGCGGCACATTGGGCGGCAACGGCACGGTGGGCGCGACTACAATCCAATCCGGCGGCACCATCGCACCGGGCAATTCCATCGGCACCTTGCACATCAACGGCGCCTATGTGGCCAATGCCGGTTCGATCTATGCGCTGGAAGCCAATCCCACTTCGGGCGCCTCAGACCTGATCCTGGTCAACGGCACCGCCGCCATCGCCAGCGGCGCCAAGCTGAACATCATCGCAAACCCGTCGGGCGCATTCCCGGTCGGCGCGCATTATACCATCCTGACGGCATCGGGCGGCGTCACCGGCCGCTACGACGACCCGGCTCCGGTCTCGCAATATCTGGCGTTCCAGGAAACCCAGGACGCGAACAACATCTATCTCACCATGGTGCAGACCGGCGATCCGGCCGGCGCTGCTGAGACGCCCAATCAGCAAAACACCGCGGGCGGGATCCCATCGGGCGGCAGCATTGGAACGGGCTTGCTCACCTCGCCCAGCGAAACCGATGCCCGCGATGCGTTCGACAAACTCTCCGGCGAAGCTTTGGCCTCGACGCGGGGCTCACTGGTGTCGGGCAGCTTGTTGGTGCGCGACACCGCGCTCGACCGGTTGCGCGACGTCTGCGCGGCAGATGAGGTGGCAAGCCATCCCGGCTGCCTGGACCGCGACCGTCCCTTGGTCTGGGGCCAAGGCTTCGGCAATTGGGGACGGCTCGGTGGCAACGCCAATGCGGCGGCGGTCTCGCACACCACGGGCGGCTTCCTGATCGGCGCGGATGTGCCGGTTTACGATTGGCGCGTCGGCTTCTTCGGCGGCTATAGCCGCACCGACTTCCATGTCGTTGCACGGTCCTCGGCAGGCACCAGCGACAATTATCATCTGGGCATTTATGGCGGCACCAACATGGACGGCATCGCGGTTCGTCTGGGCGCCAGCTATAGCTGGAGCGATCTTTCCACCGAGCGGCTGGTGGCGTTCGGCAATTTCTCCAACACGCTGACCGCCAACTACAATGCCGGCACGGCGCAGATATTCGGCGAAGTGGGCCAGAGCTTTGCCTTCGACCGCCTCAATCTTGAGCCCTTCGCCAATCTTTCTTACTTGAATCTGCGCACCTATGCCTTCCGCGAAGGCGGCGGCGACGCGGCGCTGTCGAGCCAGGCCAACACCCAGGAAGATGCTTTCACCACCATCGGCCTTCGGCCTTCGACCGATTTCTCGATCCTGTCGCTGCCGCTGCGGTTGAAGGGCATGGCCGGCTGGCGCCACACTTTCGGCTCGGTCACGCCCGCCGCCACGGTGGCGTTCGCGGGCGGCAACGCTTTCACCGTCACCGGCGCACCCATCGCGCGGGATGCGGGCGTGGTCGAAGCAGGCCTCGCCACCAACATCACCGAAGCGGCCGCCATCAACCTCACCTATGGCGCCCAATTCGGCGGCAAGGAATCCAACAACGGCATCCGCGGCACCTTGGCGGTGGCGTTCTAACAGTTTTGCTGCAGTGCGTTCTGCGCGGCCCTCTGAAGCCGCTTGCCCAACCATGTTACCCACAACGGGTAAGGAGGTGCTTGGAAAGGTGGAGCTTCGCGCTTAGGCCGCGCGTTCCCGCATCCACGGCGAGCCGTCACACAGAGGGGCACATGACCGACGAGGGCATATCCGACAAGTCGAAAGCCGCGTTGCGCCTGATGGCGTTGGCAAAGATCGAGCTGGACGCGGGGCACATCGCATCGGCGGCGCGCCTTCTGCGGGAAGCAGCCGAGATCGCGTCGGACCTGGAAGAAATGACAGGAAACACCTAGACGGCGATGGCAGCAACGCCGCCATTCCCCGCGCCTTGACGGGAATAGATATTTCGGCAATTCTAGAAATATCGAAACCGGAGGCGCCCATGAAACGCTTGCATCTTCACGTCGCGGTCGACGATCTTTCCCGATCCATCGGCTTTTATTCGACCCTGTTCGGCCAAGGCCCCACCGTCCACAAATCCGATTACGCCAAATGGATGCTGGAAGACCCACGGGTGAATTTCGCCATTTCAGCCCGGGGCACCGAAGCGGGCGTCGATCATGTCGGCATCCAGGTGGAAAGCGCGAGCGAGCTTGCCGAACTGGCCGGGCGGCTCAAAGCAGCCGGTGAAACCACGCGCGACCAGGAAGGCGCCAGTTGCTGCTACGCCAAATCCGACAAGGCGTGGGTCAGCGATCCATCCGGTCTTCGCTGGGAAACATTTTACACCTTCGGCGAAGCCACTGCTTATGGTGAGGATGACGTGCCGGAGATGACGCCCAAAGCCGCCTGCTGCGCGCCCAAGCCCAACCCCGATGCGAAAGCCTGCTGCTGATGGCACCCGCCAAGCTGATGAGGGCGGTCGAAGGCTTGTCGGCCCTGGCGCATGACGGCCGGTTGTCGGTGTTCCGCCTCTTGGTGCGTCACGGCGAGAACGGGTTGGCGGCGGGCGACATTGCCAGGAAGCTCGATGTCCTTCCCAACACGCTGTCGACCAATCTGGCCGTGCTTTCCAATGCGGGGCTGGTTCAGTCGCGGCGCGAGGGGCGCTCGATCATCTACACGCCGGATTTCGACCGCATGGCGGAGCTTCTCGCTTATCTGGTCGAAGATTGCTGCAACGGCGACATAGCGGTTTGCGCGCCGCTGGCCGCGGTCACCAGCCGCGCCTGCTGCTGACCATGCGCGACGATTTTCCCGTCACCATCTATCACAACCCCGCCTGCGGCACCTCGCGCAACGCATTGGCGATGATCGAGGCGTCCGGCTATCGCCCCATCGTGATCGATTATCTGAAGACCGGATGGTCGAAAGACGTTCTGCAGAATCTCATCGCGTCGATGGGGGTCGGCGCCAGAGACGTCATGCGCGAGAAAGGAACGTCCGCTGCCGAACTCGGCCTCACCGAACCCGGCGTGACGGACGATCAGATTCTCGATGCGATGGTGGCGCACCCCATCCTGGTCAACCGGCCTATTATCGTCACGCCCAGAGGCGCAAAACTGTGCCGGCCTTCGGAAGCGGTGTTCGGCCTGCTGCAACGAAAACCCTCTTCATTCACCAAGGAAGACGGCGAAGTCATTTATCCGTAGAGCGGCATGGAGGAATCGCGGCGTGTGGTGAAGAGGCCGCACCATAGCCGGACAATATCGCCCGGTCTTCTATGGGATCCAGCTTGGCGGCAAGGGACTCGACAGCGGCACCTTGGCCGCCGCGTTCCCGCTCTTTCCTGATAATTTTTCCGGCGGTGGCGGCGCCGTGAATTGCGCCAGATCGGCAAAGCCCAGCGCGCGTTCGATCCCGTCCACCTGTTTCACGGCATCGTCGAAGCCGTCGCCGCCGAATTGCGCCTTCTCGATATCCTCGAACTTGTCGCCCAGCTCTTCGATCTCGCGTCCCGACAGGGCGGCCTTCCATGCCGGGAAGATCACCGTGTCCTCGCGTGCGGTATGGTTCTGATACATCCGGACGAACGTCTCGAAGGCGCGCGCCAGGGGTTCGGCATTGGCGGCGGAGACTGTCCCGCTGGCGGTGGCGCCAAGAATGAACGCCGTGATCTCGCGTCCCCGCTGATGCTGTTTCAGCAACGTATCGACCAGGCCGGCCGCTGGCCCCTTCCCGATCTTGGGAAAGATGTAAGCCTCCTCCAGCTTGCGTTCATGATACTCCTCGCCGAAATCGTGAAACAGCCGCGCGGCCTTGTTGAGATGGGTAGCCAGCACCGATCCCGCATCGGCGCGCAGCCGGGGCACGCTCTGCGCATACACCAAGAGCACGCGGCGCAGGACGCCGTGTTCGCGCATCAGATCCTCGACCGCGCCCACGTCCTTGGCGTCATTTCCGGAACAGGCCAATAACGGAAGAGCGGCCAGGCCAAGGGTCCCCGCCGTCACCAGGCCCCGCCGAGAGTTATCGAATGCGCGCATGGGAGCCTCTCCCCGAGAGAGATCGGGATGACAACGCATCTGCGGGGGAACGGTTCGCTTTGCTGCGGCCTTGCGGGCGGGATTTGCCGTCACGGCGCCGACCATGCAGCGCAGCAAAGCCGCGCGCTATCCTCGACCCTGAGCCATCCCCCTGAGCTTGTCGAAGGGTGAGAAGGCCAGACCGCGCGCGTCCACGCTCATGCTTCGACAAGTTCGGCATGAGGGTGCCGGCCCGCCGCGCGGCGAACCCGGCACAATCCTACACCCGTGGAACAATTGGTGATACAATTTCCCGTTGGTTTGGAGTCAGCAAATTACCGGAGGAATTCATGGAACGATTCTCTGCGGTGGGAAGAGCGCTCGCCGTTATCCTGGCAATCGTATCGGCCTTTGTTTCCAATCCCATTATCGCGCCGCTGCTTCTTCTGTTCGGTGGTATCGCGGCCATCGGCAACACGCCTGAACGGAACACCAAGAACTATCAGATGGCGATCGTCCTGGTGATCGGCGCCAACCTGCTCGAAGCCGTGCCCTATATCGGCTCCTATCTGGTGGCGATCTTCACGGGCCTCGGCATCGCCTTTGTCGGCGCCTCCATCGTCGCCATTACCATCACCCTGGAACAACGCATCACGCGCGATTGGCTGACATCGTCCGGCCGCAAACCGGTCGGCCAGGTCAAGACCGCCCTTTAGCAACCTAGGTCTGCAAGACAACCTGCCGCCCCCAAAGGGGCGGCAGTTGGTCGAAACCTGACGGCGGTCAGTGGAAAGGTTGGGGAGACGGGGTCTCGGACCGGGCAATCTGCACGCCGATCATGGTAGCGATATGCGCCCAACGCTCGAACCCTGCCGTATCATCGCGCCTCAACGCCTCGTCGCAGCGGCGGCGCGCCTCGTTTTGCGCGTCCATGCCGTAGAGCCGGATCATCATCCGCGCAGTGCCGAATCCGTCCAGAGTGTTCATGACTCCCTCAGGCAATCCCTCCTCCGCTTAACGCGCCGGCGGGGGATTTGGTGCCGCGAGGGACTAAAGAAGCTGATAGCGCCGCCCGCCGAATTGTCATTTGTTATGCCCACCCCCTGATTGGAGAACCCCATGACCAGCAACGCCAAACGCCTGATCCTCAGCGCATCCCTGATCCTTCTCGGCCTCGGCACGGCGGCGGTAGCTGCGGGCGTGCCGGACTATGTCGCCAAGGCGGTCGCCGATCCCACCCGGCCCAAGACCGATTCCGCCCGCGACCCACTTCGCGCCCCGGCCGAGACCCTGGCCTTCACCGGGGTCAAGCCCGGCATGACCGTGGCCGAGTTCTTCCCCGCCGGCGGCTATTACACCCGCATGATCAGCGATGTGGTGGGCCCCACCGGCAAGGTCTATGGCATCGAGAATGCCAAATGGGACAAGGGCGAAGACGCCAAGATGGCCGCCGAGCCGGGCCATTCCAATGTGAAGATCCAGCTGGGCAAGTTCGGCCAGTTCACCTTGCCCGAAAAAGTCGACCTGGTCTGGACCACCCAGAATTATCACGACCTGCATGTCGCCGAATATGGCCCGGTCGACATCGCCGACTTCAACAAGCGGGTGCATGACGCGCTGAAGCCGGGCGGGATCTATTTCGTGCTGGATCATCAGGCCAATCCCGGCACCGATGACGCCGGCATCGCCAAGCTGCACCGGATTGAAAAGGCGCAAGTGATCAAGGAAGTCACCGCCGCCGGCTTCAAGCTGGTGGGCGAAGGCAAGGCGCTTAACCGCCCCACCGACGATCACACCAAAATGTCGTCCGACCCGGCGATCAAAAGCCACACCGATCAATTCATGCTGAAATTCCAGAAGGTGTGAGGAGCGGTTCGCGTAGCGAATGAAATGGTCCAGCGGACCATTTCAAGCGACGAACGCTGCGAGCTTGGGCGAGCAGCCGGACGATACGGAAAGCCGCGCGGGTGAAAACCCGCGCGGCTTTTTGCTTTCGGTTCTGGAGAAAAAATTGGAGTGAACTTGACAGGCCCGCACGGCATGTTGTGATTTTACGATGAAATCCACTTTTCTTGCTGCAATATTGTTGCTGATTCCGGCAGGTGCGTTTGCGGCTACTCATGCGCAAATTGCGCCACGTGAACTTGTCGCGGCAATCAAACGCGCCGACCCGGCACAATTGGACGGGGTCGTAGTTGACAAAGTTACAACCTCATCGGTTCGCGTGATCCGGTGTAAGGGACCTGACGAGGAGCCGACAGAGTTCGAATGTATCTGGCAGACACAGGGCAAGAATGGCTGGATCAACCATAAAAGCTGGTTGGCCGTGGACAGCAATGGGTGGCATTTCATTGATTGACGCGGCGGGTTGGTCCGTGCGGCGCGCCTATTCAATCCGGGCGAACGTCCGCTCCGTCCGCAAAGCGGTGATCCAGTTCGCGGGTAATCCCATATTGAGATAATCGTAAGAGCCCAGAACCCAGCGCGCCTTGCCGACCAGATTCTCGACCGGCACGAAGCCGACCCCGCCGTCACGGGCGGCGACACGGCTGTCCAGTGAATCGTCGCGATTGTCGCCCATCATGAAGAGATGTCCCGGCGGCACCGTGAATTCCGGCGTATCGTCCAGCGGGCCGTCCCAGCGCATCTTGTAGACGGCATGCTCCACGCCGCCCGGCAGGGTTTCGCGATAGCGGGCCACAGGTGCCTCATGGCCGTCGCCGAATTCCACCATGCTTTCGCCGTCGGCGACCAGCGGCAATTGCCGGTCATTGATGACAAGGTGCCCGCCTTGCATCCGAATCCGGTCGCCGGGCAATCCGATCACGCGCTTGATGTAGTTGACTTTCGGATGGCTGGGCACGCGGAACACCGCCACATCGCCCCGGTCCGGCAGCCGTTCAAACAACCGCTTGTCCGAAGCGGGCGCCAAGTCGAACGGCACCGAATAGCGGCTATAGCCATAGGAATATTTCGTCACCATCAGATAGTCGCCGATGGCCAGGCTCGGCTCCATCGAGCCCGACGGCACATAAAAGGGTTGGGCGATGGCGCTGGTCGAGATCATCACGGCCCCGATCACCAGCAGAGGCTCGATCAGCCCGGCCACCCCCGCGCGCATCCATGCCGATGCTCTGCGAAACGCATGCCCCATCGCCACTCTCCCAGATTCCGCGCGCATCAGTATCGGCGGATCCGAGCCCGCTACTACTTACAATTGCGAAACAATGGTGAAGCCGGCGCCGTCAGTTCTTGATGGAATCGTATGCGGCCCAGACCAGCATCCCGATCAGGACCACCGCCACCATGGGCAGGCTATAGGTTTCCAGAAGCGCGTTCATGGCCTTAGTCTGGCTTCGTCCGCGTCGCGGCGCAAGGCGGGCGCACCATGCAACTTTCACGGTTCGGTGGCGCGTTGCGTGGGATATTGCACGCCATGCTTTCTTTCATGAGCGCGGATGAACATGTCGATGATCAGCAGCACCGCCGCCAGCAGCATGAAGATCAGGCCCGACAGGA
>Ga0105240_10013544_pt1 | contig 11193 bp, 9 predicted proteins | sample KBSC54metaG_FD_80426 | JGI IMG/M metagenome (GOLD analysis project Ga0105240, IMG submission 80426) | Corn rhizosphere microbial communities from Kellogg Biological Station, Michigan, USA - KBS C5-4 metaG | ecosystem: Host-associated > Plants > Roots > Rhizosphere > Soil | place: Michigan, USA...
GTGCGCCCGGCCGCGACCAGATCCGGAAGGGCCTGGAAGGTTTGCTCAAGATCGACAGCCTGGGCGCTCCGGGCGTGCGCAACGGCCGTTATTTCTTCAGCCGCCGGTTGGCCGCCGAGGATCGCCGGTCGCTCCTGATGCGCCGCGGCTATCACGACAATGACGAAATCCTGGTGGATCCTTCGTCGATCGGCAAGGACCCCAACGTTTCGGTGAACTACGCGGCCATCTCGCACGATGGCAGCCTGGTGGCGTACGCGATCCGTGTGGGCGGCGAGGACGAGACCGAGATCCGGTTCCTGGATGTCGCGAGCCGCAAGACTCTGCCCGATACGCTCGCGCGCGGCCGCTATTTCGGCTTCAACATCAAGCCTGACAAGAGCGGCTATTACTACTCGCGGTTCACGGTCGGCCAAGGCTCGCGCGTGTACTACCACGCCATGGGAACCGCGGCGTCCAAAGACAAGGAGATCTTCGGCAAAGGCTACGGACCCACGCAGAACGTGGCCTGCGCGCTCTCGACGAACGGGCGCTGGCTGGTCCTGGAAGTAAGCCAGGGAGTCCCTTCCACGCGCACCGAGCTCTACGTCAAAGACGTCAAGAGCGACGGCCCCGTAACGCCGATGGCCAACGCCGAGGGCGACTTCAACTACGATTTCGCCGCCGACTTCCTCATCGTCAACACGAATTCGGGCGCTGCGAATCGCAAGGTTTTTCGCGCCGATCTGAAGAATCCGGCACGCGATCAGTGGAAGGAAATCGTACCCGAAGGGCAGCGGGCCATCACTGCGACAGGTGCGGCGGGCGGTCGGATTTTCGTCAGTTATTTCGAAAACGTTACGACGCGGATCAAGGAATTCGACATCGACGGCAAGTACCTGGGCGATCTAAAACTGCCGGGGATCGGCACTGCATTTGGCCCGAGCGGAGACTGGGAGGAGGACCAGGCGTTCTTCACCTTCACCTCTTTCGTCGAACCCGCGACCACCTACAGGCTGCTGGTCGGGTCGGGCAAGCAGGACGTCTGGTTCCGGCCGAAGATCCCGATTCGCACCGACAACATCGAGGCGAAGCAGGTCTGGTACACGTCGAAGGACGGCACGAAGGTGCCGATGTTCGTGGTGCACCGCAATAGCATCGCGCTGGACGGCAACCGTCCGGTGCTGTTGACCGGGTACGGCGGTTTCAACGTTTCGAGCCAGCCCAATTTCAGTCCGGTGGCCGCGTGGTGGACCGAGCAGGGCGGTGTGTTCGTCGAGGCGAATCTGCGCGGCGGCGGCGAGTTCGGCGAAAGCTGGCACAAGGCCGGCATGTTCGAGAAAAAGCAAAACGTCTTCGACGACTTCATCGGGGCGGCCGAGTGGCTGGTGCAGAACAAGTACACCAAGCCGTCCAAACTCGGCATCATGGGCGGGTCGAACGGCGGCTTGCTGATGGGCGCGATGATGACGCAGCGTCCGGACCTGTTCGGCGCGATTGTCTGCGGCGCGCCGCTGCTGGACATGCTGCGCTTTCAGAAGCTCTCCGTCGGCGCGTGGTGGGTTTCAGAGTACGGCTCGGCGGACGACGCGAAGCAGTTCCCGTATCTGCTGAAGTACTCGCCGTATCACAACGTCAAGAAGACGGCGTATCCCGCCATTCTCTTTTCGACCGGCGACGCGGACACACGCGTGGATCCGTCGCATGCCCGCAAAATGACGGCGCTGGTTCAGGCATCCAACACAGGCACGAATCCGGTGATCCTGCGCTATGAGGCGAAGGGCGGCCACAGCGGGATCGGGTCGGTGAACAAGACGATTGACGAACAGGTGGACTGGCTGGGCTTCCTGTGCGACCGGTTAAGCGTCAAGATTCGCTAGAGTAAGGGGACATGCGATTCACCTGCTTGTTTCTTGCGGTCATCGCCGCGGCGGCGCAGACCGGGCCCGTGGACCCGGCGCTGCAGACGATCTCTTCCACTAAGTGGCCGGAGCAGGCGGCGGTCTCGCCGGATGGCCCGCGAGTGGCGTGGGTGGAAGGCGGAATCTTCGTCGCTGCGGTAGGCGGCGGGCAGCCGGTCCAGATTGCGGCGGGCAAATCCTGCGACAAGAACAGCATCGCCTGGGCGCCCGACAGCAAGCAGATCGCGTTCCTGTCGGACTGTGAGAAGACGGAGCAGTTGCAGGTGTACGTCGCCCCGGCGAGCGGCGGCACGGTGCGGCAGGTCACGCATTTCAACGGGCTGGTGGCCGATCCCAAATGGTCGCCGGATGGCGCGCGGATCGCGGTGCTTTATACCGAAGGACTGGCGCATGCGGCCGGGCCTCTGGATCCAGTGCCGGCGGAGACGGGCGTCCTCGAATCCAAGATCTATGAACAGCGGATCGCGGTGGTGGAGCCCGCGACGGGCGCGGTCCGTCAGGTCTCGCCGGCCGACCTCTACGTGTACGAGTTCGACTGGTCGCCCGACGGCAAGAACTTCGCGACCACGGCGGCGCACGGCGCGGGCGACAACAACTGGTGGATCGCGCAACTGTACGTGATCTCGGCAGCGAACGGCGAGACGAAGTCGATCTACAAGCCGCCGGTGCAGCAGCAACTGGCAGTACCGCGGTTCGCACCCGACGGGAAGTCGATCGTCTTCATTGGCGGAATCATGAGCGACGAGGGGGTGACCGGCGGCGAGATCTTCCAGGTGCCGGCGGGCGGCGGCGCGCCACGCAATCTGACGCCGGGGCTGCGCGCGTCGGCCAGTTTCCTGATGTGGCCCAAGAAGTCCAAGCAGTTGTTCTTCACCGAGCACTACGACGGCGGCAGCGCGATCTCGAAGATCGACCCGGCAACGGGCCAGATCGAGCGGCTGTGGCAGGGCGCGGAGAGCATTAACTTACCCTTCGAAGACACCGGCGTGTCGATGAGCGACGACGGCGCGATGACGGCGGTGGTGCGCAGTTCGTGGCAGAATCCGCCCGAAGTGTGGGCCGGCCCGATCGGCGGATGGCAGGCCAAGACGCACGCCAACGCGGCGATCAAGGCGCCATGGGGCGAGGCGAAGAGCCTGCACTGGAAGAGCGACGGATTCCAGGTGCAGGGCTGGCTGATCTATCCGGCCAATTTCGATCCATTGAAAAAGTATCCGATGGTGGTGGCGGTACACGGCGGTCCGGCGAGCGTGGTTAAGCCGGCGTGGCCGAAGCCCGGGTTCAATCCGACGCTGCTTTCGCAGCAGGGATACTTCGTGCTGTGGGCCAATCCGCGGGGCAGTTACGGACAGGGCGAGAAGTTCACGCTGGCGAACGTGAAAGATTTCGGCGGCGGCGATCTGCGCGATATTCTGGCCGGGGTCGACGAGGCAGTGCGGGTGGCGCCCGTCGACGGCCAGCGCGTGGGCATCACGGGTTGGAGCTACGGCGGCTTCATGACCATGTTCGCCGTGACGCAGACGAATCGCTTCAAGGCGGCGGTGTCCGGGGCTGGGCTCTCCAACTGGCAAAGCTACTACGGCGAGAACTCGATCGACCAGTGGATGATCCCCTACTTCGGCGCGTCGGTATACGACAATCCGGCGGTGTATGCGAAGAGTTCGGCGATCAACTTTATCAAGCGCGTGAAGACGCCCACGCTGATCGTGGTGGGCGATCGCGACGGCGAGTGTCCGGCGCCGCAGTCGTACGAGTTCTGGCACGCGCTGAGGACGCTCGGAGTGAAGACGCAGATGGTGGTGTACGAGAATGAAGGCCATCTGTTCCACAAAGCGGAAGATCGCAAGGACGTCCTGCTGCGCACCATTGCGTGGTTCAACGACAATCTGAGGTAGGATCGCAGGCCGCTGCTACCGCTTCTTCGCCGCTGCGACCATCTGTTTGACGCGAGCCATTAATTCGGGGGCGTGATACGGAATGCCGTCCTTGATGGTCCATTCCACGCCCCCGGTGTGTACGGTCTTGCCGTCGCGGATTTCGTCCACGCCGGTGGGGTAGAGGACCTTCAGGTTCTCGAGCGGATTGCCGTTGACCACGATCAGGTCCGCGGCATAGCCGGCGCGGACGCGGCCCAACTTGTCGGACTGGCCGAGGATCTGCGCGTTATTGCCGGTGGCCTGCTGGATGATCTTGAGCGGATGGAAGCCGGCCTCCTGATGTAGCTCCATTCCGCGGATCAGGCCGAAGCCGTACATCTGGTAGATGAAGCCGGCGTCGTCACCCATACCGATCAGTCCGCCGAGGCGATCGAATTGGCGGAGGGCGGCCATCCAGAGGCGGTAGTTCTCCTTCCAATACGCCTCGTCTGTGGACGTCCAGCCGATGAAATACGAGCCGTGGTTGGCCGGGTTGGGGCGGAAATATTCCTCCAATGTCGGATGCAGGTACTCGGCGAACCAGGGCTGAGTCTGCGCGCGCTGCAGGTCGCGGCTGGCCTCGTAAATATCCATGGTCGGGTCCCAGGCGACGTTGGCCTTGACCATGCCTTCGAGCACTTTGGTGAGACGCTCGGGATTGGCTTCGCGGAACAAGTGGCCGGCGTAGCGGAACCGGTCCGTCTCGTTGTTGTAGTTGTACGACGACGGGAAGTGCTGCACACCGTCCTCGATGGCGGCGTCGGGGATGCCGTACCAGTGCTCGATGCTGGTGGTGCCGAACTTGATATCGTCCCAGGCGTTGGTCTCTTCGACGCCGGCGTGATGAGCTATCCGCAGCCCGAGCTTGTGGGCCTCGTCCTCCATGGCCTGCATGGTGTCGCGATCGATGCCGAGGATCTTGATTCCATCAGCGCCCATCTGCTTGAGCTCGCGGACGTGGGCACGCGCGGCGGCCGCATCCGCGGGCCGGCCGAACATGGGGTAGACGAAGATGCGCGGCGCGGCGATCTCACCTTCGGCGCTCTGCTTGCGGAGTTCGAGTGCGCGCTTCGTGTCGCTGCCTACGTCGCGGATGGTGGTGATGCCGCAGGCCAGCCAGATGTTGAGCTCGTACTCGATGGGCTGCGGCTTGCCGCCCCGCTCCTCCTGCAGATGTGCGTGGGCGTTGATCAGGCCGGGCATGACGTACTTGCCGGTCGCGTCGATGACGGCGTCAGCCTGCGGGCCACCGCGTCCACCGCGGCTTAACGATACGGGGTCGAGCGCGATCACGTTGGTGATGACATTGTTCTCGACGATGATGTCTTTCGGTCCGCTGGCCGGGGTGCCGTTGCCGTCGATCACGGTGGCGTTGTGAATCAGCAGGCGTCGCGGACGTCTGCCGCTCACCGGGGTTTGCGCGGCCGCGGCGGTCACGAGGGCGAGGGCAATGAGGTAGCGGAGAAGCATGGGAACGATTGTACTGAAGAAGGAGTCAGGAGTCAGCGGACGCCCCGGCGGTGCGGGATTGAACCCCGAACACACGTCCCGTTTTACGGGGCACGCGGCGGAGTAGCGAAGAAGTGGGCAGGCGAAAGCGCTTGGCGAACGCGCCTGCCCTGCGCCCGCAGATGCGAGCCAGGAGACTGGTGGCCGGTCGCGCGGGCGCCTGGCCGAAAACCACCATGGCGGTGGCGGTCGGCCAACCGCTCGCGGCGATTGCTCAACATTTTCAAGTACTTGGAGTTGGCAAACGATTTGCAATAACAGGCGGCGGAGGATGATATGAAATCCAAATTATTGGCCCTTGTATTCCTGGCGAGTGCGGCCGCGTTCGCGGGCCCGAGATTCTTCTTTGGAGTCGGCGTAGGATACGCCCCCGCGCCGGTGGCGGTCTATGCGCCTCCGCCCGCGCCTATCGTGACGTACGCGCCCCCCATGCCGGGCCCAGGTTACTCGTGGGTGTCGGGCTACTGGTACCCAGCCGGACCGCGCTGGTCATGGCGCGCGGGTTACTGGGCTCGTCCGCCTTATGCCCGCTCATACTGGGTTGCTCCGCGATATTATGGCCGCCACTACTACGGCGGTTACTGGCACCGGCGGTAAACCAGACCGGAAACTTGCGTTCTCTGCGAACCGTATCGGACAATAACGCTACCTGAAGGAGGGTCCGATTGAAAGAGGGCGGCGCAGATAGCAAGGACATGTTAGGTAGTTTTCAGAAGAGCGAGCAGATGGTGCTCGCTCTTTTGGATTCTGCCACGCAGGCGATCATCGCCATCGACCGGGCGGGCCGCATCGTGCTCGCCAACCACCGGGCCGAGGAGATGTTCGGCTACACTCGCGAGGAACTGGTCGGCTCCCGCATCGAGATTCTGCTGCCGGACGCCAAACGGCCATCCCACACAGCCCAGCGGGATCAATACTTCGACAAGCCGCACATCCGGCCGATGGGAATCGGCATGGACCTGGCGGGCCGCCGCAAGGATGGCGCGGAGTTTCCCGTCGAAGTCAGCTTGAGTTATCTGCAAATGGCGGAGGGGATGTTCGCCATTGCTTTCGTGAGCGACATCAGCCAGCGCAAACTGCTGGAAGATCAACTGATGCACGCCCAGAAAATGGAAGCGGTCGGACGCCTGGCTGGCGGCGTGGCTCATGACTTCAACAACATGCTCACCGTGATCTCCGGCTATAACCGGATGATCCTGGATGAGCTCTCGCCGCTGGATCCCCTGCGCGGGTATGCCGAGGAGATCCTCCAGGCGGCCGATCGCGCCGGTGCGCTTACCAATCAACTGCTGGCCTTCAGCCGCCGTCAGATCATGAAGCCACGGGTGGTCAACGTGAACTCCGTCATCGAGCAGACGGAGAAGATGCTGCGCCGCCTGATCGGTGAAGACGTCACTCTGAAATTCAGCTTGAGCCCCGACCTGGGGAATATCCGCGCCGATCCCGGTCATGTCGAGCAGGCCATCATGAACCTGGCGGTGAATGCCCGCGACGCTATGCCGACAGGCGGCCGCCTCACCATCGAAACCTCCAACACCGAACTCGACGAGAACTATGCGCGGACCCACATGGGGGTCGTGCCGGGCGATTTCGTCATGATCGCAGTCAGCGATACCGGCATTGGCATGGATGCGGAAACCAAGCGCCGCATCTTCGAGCCCTTCTTCACGACCAAGGAGAAAGGCAAAGGCACCGGCTTGGGTTTGGCCACGGTGTACGGGATCGTCAAGCAGGCCGGTGGCGATATCTGGGTGTACAGCGAGCCTCAAAAGGGCACGACATTCAAGCTGTATTTCCCGCGCGTGAAGGACGCGATTACCGATTCTCCCGCCGTCGATACCGAATCGCCGCAGGGCAGTAATGAAACCATCCTGGTGGTCGAGGACGAAAAGGCCGTGCGCGAGCTGACGGTGAAGATGCTGCAGCGGCTCGGGTATTCCGTGCTGATCGCGGCCAGCGGCGCGGAAGCCATCGAAATCAGCACGGCGCATGCCGGCAGGATTTCGCTGCTGCTGACCGACGTGGTCATGCCGAATATGAGCGGCCGTCAATTGGCGGACATTCTGATGCCGGCGCGTCCCGATATGAAAGTGATTTACCTATCGGGATACACAGAGAACACCGTGATTCACCACGGCGTGCTGGATGCCGGGATCGAGTTTCTGCCGAAGCCCTTCAGCCGCGAAGTGCTGGCCAAGAAGATTCGCGAAGTGCTGGCGAAGTAACAGCCCTACTTCAGGAATCCGTTAACTCGCATCCAGTTGGCGAGGCGCGCCGGCCAGGAAGAAAGCGCTTCATCGGTCTGCGCCAGACCCACGCCGTGAGGCCCGTGCTCGTAGATGTGCATTTCGGCCGGGACTCCCGCCTTGCGCAGCGCCATGTAGAACAGGACGCTGTTTTCGACCGGCACGGTGCGGTCGTCCGTGGTGTGGAAGAGGAACGTGGGAGGCGTCTGCGCGGTCACCTGCAACTCGCTCGACAGCAGTTCCACCAGCTTGGCATCGGGATTGTCGCCGAGCAGCATCTGGCGCGAGCCCTTATGCGCGAATTCTCCGAACGTGATCACGGGATAGCAGAGGACCATGAAATCGGGACGACTGCCGGCGCGATCGATCGGGTCCGGCGCGTTGGGATTGCCGGAATCGAAATGCGTTCCGGCGGACGATGCCAGGTGGCCGCCGGCGCTGAAGCCCATGATGCCGATGCGATCGGGGCGTACGTGGTACTCGGCGGCTTTCGTGCGCACCAGGCGGAGCGCGCGCTGCGCATCGCCGAGTTCAATGGGATGGTGGTACTTCGGACCCAGCCTGTACTTCAACACGAAGGCCGAGACGCCGATCGAGTTCCACCAGCGGGCGATCTCATTGCCCTCTTTGTCGGTGGCCAGATGGGCATAGCCGCCGCCGGGACAGACGATCACGGCCGTTCCCGTGGCGCGGTCCGCCTGGGCCAGGAAGGGCGTCAACGTCGGCTCGTCGATGTCTTCCGAACCCTGCGCGCCTGGAGCGCCGTCGGGCCATAGCAGATCGGCCTTCGGTGCGGCGGGGGGTTGGGCCAGCGCTACGCCGGCCGCGAATAGGGAAACCAACAGAACGCGTCTCATAGGCACTAAGTTATCACCCGAAGGTCGCCTTTGCCCCACACAGTCTGACGCCCCACGCCGACCCAGCGGGCCGCTCGAAGCCAGGGCAGGAATTCGCCCAGCTCGCCTTCGTATTCGGCGTCCCCGGTAAAGCCGCCGAGCGGATGGACCTGGCCGGTGCGTCCGCTCCTTCGGCTGACTTTCTCACGCGCCAGGTTGTACCAGTTGAGCCGCACGGCGCCGGCGCGCAGTCCCATTCCGAAGAAGTCGACATCCAGCGGGCCCTGGCCGTACAACGAGCGCAGCGTGCTGACGCGGTCGCGGAGTCGTGCGAAAAGGATGGGGAAAACAGGCCGTTCGACGCGCGCGCCGTCGCTCTTCAATTCGGTAGGAGTCAGGAAGCGGACGTGCACGCGGCTGTCGGCCGCCGCGTCGGGATCGAGACTGAGAAGCGCCGGCGCGCGCGGTTCGTCGCTGACCTCGGTGGGGCACTCATTGAGATCCAATTGTTCGACGCACTCGAGTTCGGTGCGGCCGCGGCCGGGTCCGATGCCGCGCAGCGCGAACTGGGCGAAGGCCGCGCGAAATTGGGGCAGCACGGGTTCGCGCATGTCGAAGACGTGGACGTCGAGGAAGAAAGTGGCGCCGGTGGGGACGTCAGGCCGTCGAGATGGGCGACGCGAAATACGAAAGGGCGCGGCCAATCGGCCAGTCCGCTGGGGACCCGGCCGAGCGCCGTACCGGGCTCGAACAGGCGGGCGTAGTCCGCGGGAGCTACGCTTTCGCGCAGCACCGTGCCGAAAGCGCCCCTCACCAGATTGGCGCTTTTCCCGCGCGGAAAGTGGACCTGTTCGGCGGCGCGAAAGTGAAAGCGGAATCGGAAGAACTCGAATGTATTCACAGGTTGAGAGGGAAAATCCGCGCTCAGGCTCTGGAGACTCCCTGTTGTATAATGGTATGGCATTTGACTCTAGTTTTCCGCTTTGTTCAGAAAAAGGGGGCTGCGTGAGTCCATCCGCAACTCCCTTTTTTGTTAGGGCGAGCTTCAGGACTCAGATGCATTTTTAAAAGAGGTTAGAAGAAGGAATAAAGGCAGATGAAAGAAAAAGGTACAGTGAAGTGGTTTAACGCAGCCAAGGGCTACGGCTTTATCCAGCGGGAGAATGGAGAGGACGTCTTCGTTCATTTCTCGGCGATACAGACGCAGGGTTACCGCAGTCTGGATGAAGGCGCGCAAGTAGAGTTCGAAGTCACGAAGGGGCCCAAGGGTCTGCAGGCGACCAACGTCACGGCGGCCTAGTGAATCGCGCGGACCGGCTTGTCTCATCCGGACACCGCCGGTCCGCAACTCAAATTTAAATTTCGGAGGTTTATGAGCAAAGAGGACAGCATTGAAGTAACCGGTACGGTTCTGGAAAAGTTCCCTAGCGGGCTGTTCAGCGTTCAGCTGGAGCACGAGCGGGTTGTGCTGGCACACTTGGCAGGCAGGTTGCGCCGTAACCGCATCCGCGTTCTGGCGGGCGACAAAGTAACTCTGGAATTATCTCCCTACGATCTGACCAAAGGGAGAATCACGTTCCGCCACCGATAGTTTTCGGTTCCCCCCCAGCCAACCCTACAATCCTGGTACTTTTTCGTATGAAAATTCACGCATGGTTGTGGTTCAGGCGTGATACAAGACAGAAAGGGCCGGATATTCCTCCGACGGCAAACATGCCGCCACTTACAACTCCGTCCGAGGTACTGTTCAGACTAAAATAAGGGCATCCATGAAAGAACCAAACGAGGCAGAACCGAAACGCCGTCCTCGGGTCAAAAGATCGACTGCGGTGATCATGAAATCGGAGGGTGGCGTGGAAAAGCCGAGAGGCAACCAGGGGAAGTCGAGGAAACAGGCTCCAGACACGGTCGAAGACCTTACCAAGATCTTGTCCCAGAAGGTAGTTGGGCAGCCAACCGCCACGCGAGTCATCGTTCCTTACATCCAGATGTTCCAGGCCGGACTGGCGCCGGAAGGCCGCCCTGTCGGCGTGTTTCTGCTGCTGGGACCCACCGGTACCGGAAAGACCAAGACCGTCGAGGCGTTGGCCGAAGTGCTGCACGGCAGCGAAAAGAACATTCTCAAAGTGGACTGCGGCGAGTTCCAGATGGAACACGAGGTCGCCAAGCTGATCGGCGCGCCTCCCGGCTACCTGGGCCATCGCGAAACGCAACCCATGCTGACGCAGCAGAAGCTGAACTCGGTCACGAGCGAAAAGTGCGCGCTCTCGTTAGTACTGTTCGACGAGATCGAGAAGGCCGCGCCTTCGATGACGCGCCTCCTGCTGGGCGTCCTGGATAAGGCCACACTGCGGCTGGGTGATAACTCCACGGTCAACTTCGAAAAGAGCCTCGTTTTTCTCACCAGCAACCTGGGCGCGCGCGAAATGATGCGCGAGATTAATCCGGACTTCGGATTCCAGTCGGTCAAAGCCCCGGAACGGACCGACCTGACCAGCAAGTTGCAAAACATCGCCCTGGTGGCCGTGCGCAAGCGCTTCTCGCCGGAATTCGTCAACCGGATCGACTGCATCATTACGTACCAACCGCTGACGGCCGAATCGCTGTCGGCGATTCTGGATAAGCAGATCGTGGACCTGCAGAGTCACGTGAACACGCGATTGGGTAATCGGAGCTTCACGCTCGAAGTGCCGTTCGAGGCACGGCAGTTCCTTCTGAGCAAAGGCACCAGCCAGGAGTTCGGCGCCCGCGAGTTGAACCGCACCATTCACCGGCACCTGACACA